>Ga0315279_10004568_pt1 | contig 18516 bp, 16 predicted proteins | sample YL17G06_20_MG_FD_203694 | JGI IMG/M metagenome (GOLD analysis project Ga0315279, IMG submission 203694) | Sediment microbial communities from Yellowstone Lake, YNP, Wyoming, USA - YL17G06_20 | ecosystem: Environmental > Aquatic > Freshwater > Lake > Sediment | place: USA: Wyoming | collected... | reverse complement strand
GGAATGTTGCGGTAGTGGCTGAGCTTGATGTCTTCTTTGATCTTTTCGTTGACAAGTGATTCAATGTCCGACAACTCGGCATCACCGACCTTTGCAAAGTGTGCATAGTCAAATCGGAGGTAGTCAGGCGCAACGAGAGAGCCTGCTTGATGAACATGTGTTCCGAGGATTTGTCTCATCGCCGCGTGTACCAAATGCGTTGCCGTATGATTTCGCATAATGGCGTGGCGTCGCCCGGCGTCGACCTTCGCATTGACCGCGAGTCCGGCTTCAAGCTCAAGAGGCGTCTCAAGAATGTGGACATTGACGTTTCCGCTTTTCTGCGTGTCCAACACCCTCATCCTCTTATTGTCAATTCTGAGCTCCCCTTGATCTCCGACCTGTCCACCGGCCTCTCCATAGAAAGGGGTGAGGTCGAGTACAACAAGATTGCCTTTCGCAGAAAGCACGATGCCTTGTGACTCAAGCTTATCGTATCCAACAAACTGGAACTTCTTTTCCAATTCTGTTGTATCGAGCGCGCGGGCGGAATTCTTTCCCCTCACCACTTCCGGTTCGACTCCGAATGAGGGGTGTGCCCCGACTTGAACAGAAACATCGGCGGATCGGGATCGTTGCCTTTGTTCCTCCATCAATTCGGTAAACATACCGACATCGACTTTGAGACCGCGTTCCGCCGCCATCAGCTCCGTGAGATCGAGCGGAAAGCCGTACGTGTCGTACAGTCTGAAAGCATCCTCGCCGGGGAAGGTTTTCGAATGACCGATCTGCTGCACGACCTGCTCGAACCGTTCGAGTCCGCGGTCCAGCGTCGCGTTGAAGCTCTCTTCCTCGCCTTTGATGATTCTCTGGATGAGTTCCTGTTTTTCTCGAATTTCTGGAAACACACTCCCCATAGTTTCCACAAGCGTTGGGACAAGTGTGTAGACAAATGGCTCGTGCACGTCGAGGTTACGCCCAAAGCGCGATGCACGTCGTAGGAGCCGTCGCAGGACGTAACCGCGTCCCTCGTTGGAGGGGATCGCACCATCACCGATCGCAAACGTGAGAGCGCGGATGTGGTCCGCGATCACCCGCATCGCCGTATCGATGTCCAGCTGGCCTTTCTCAATCCCCGTCATTCGGCCGTCGTACGATTTTCCCGTGCCGGCGCCGATGCGCTCGATGAGGGGGGTGAAGACATCCGTGTCGTAGTTGGATTCTTTGTTCTGAAGCACAGCGCACATGCGCTCAAATCCCATCCCGGTGTCGACGTGTTTGGCGGGTAACGGCGTGAGCGTGCCGCCGGAATCACGATTGTATTGGATGAAGACGAGGTTCCAGATCTCCATCACATCGGGTAAACCAGCGTTCACCATCGAGGGTGGTGCGTTACCCCCCGGGGTGCGATCGATATGGATTTCGGAGCAAGGACCGCACGGACCAGTCTCTCCCATCTCCCAGAAATTGTCCTTCTCGCCGAATCGCAGAACGTGAGAGTGATCGATGTCTGTCACTGTTTTCCACAGCTGCTCGGCCTCGTCATCGTCCTTGTACACTGTAGCCCATAATCTATTCTTCGGAAGACCCCACACGCCCGTAAGAAGTTGCCACGCCCATTCGATCGCTTCCTTCTTGTAATAGTCGCCGAAGGACCAGTTGCCGAGCATCTCAAAAAAGGTATGGTGGTACGTATCCCGGCCAACCTCCTCAAGGTCATTGTGTTTCCCGCTGACGCGTATGCATTTCTGTGTGTCCGCCACGCGGGTGTAGGACCGTTTTCCTGATCCGAGGAACACGTCCTTGAATTGATTCATGCCTGCGTTGGCAAAGAGGAGGGTGGGGTCATCGTACGGGACCACGGGAGAGCTGGGAACGATCGCGTGTCCGCGCCGCTCGAAGAACTCCAGGAAGCTAGATCGCACTTCGCTCGACGTCATCGGTGAGCTTCCTTTCGATGCACCACTCTAAAAATGACAACATTCCTGTTGATGTCATCAATCTCGTATAAGATTCTATAATCTCCTATCCTGATTCTCCAGCGGTTGTCAGTGCCAATCAGCTTCTTACAACCACTTGGTCGAGGGTTAAGCTCAAGATTGTCAATGGCCTCAATAGTCTTGCTCTGAATCTTGAATGGCAGTGCCTTCAGTTCGCGAAGAGCTGTCGACTTTGCTCTTACTGAGTACACGCTAAGCTTTCTTTCGAAGCTTGCTTTTTGCAGCCTTCCAGGAAATGCCTTTTTCGTGCTCAACTTGCCTCATGGCCTTTACATCGTCAGCATCTTCAAGGCGTCTCAGAATCTCTTCATACTTCCTGAATGGGAGAACGACGTGGGTTTTCCTTCCGCGTGCGTCGTATAGGATTTGTCCTTCTTTGACTCGCATCGCCATGATTTTCCTCCATCAAACCTCGATCTGCGTATGGAGCGCAATCTCTTCCAGAACTCCAGACACCTGGATGCAGTCATCCATTGGTCCCTCAAACACCGCTGCTTTCCCAGTGTTATGCACTTCCCACGTTAGCTCTTCGGCCTTCGCAGTGCCACACCGAAGCGCCTTGATGAGTTGGCCGATGACATCCTCAAAAGTGTGAACTTCATCGTTGAAGAGAATCACCTTGGCCGGCTCTTTGGTGAGAACTTCTACTCCGACTTCACGTTCCTCAACGGGTTTGGCGTTCATACTCCCCTCCCACGCAGAAGCTTGATTCCTCCAGAGACTTTTATCAATAATACTGAAAAATGGGCTCTCTTTCAAGGAAGGGGTCCGACCGTGAGGACGGATCCGCGGCAAATCGTCCCAGGACCGACTCATGACACGCCAACAAGAAGGGCATCCCACATTTGTGAGATGCCCCGGTTTCCAGTTTATCTGAGCTCTCTGCCAGATGAGCTCACGTCGCCTCTCAGAATGCTCTACATGTTCTTGATGATCGCATCAGCAAACTCAGAGCACTTCACCTCCCTTGCTCCTCCAGTCAAACGAGCGAAGTCGTACGTCACGACCTTCGATTGGATCGTTTTATCAAGGCCTTTGATGATGAGGTCCGCAGCCTCTTTCCATTTCATGTAGCGGAGCATCATTTCACCGGAAAGGATGAGCGAACCCGGATTGACCTTATCCTGATTCGCATACTTGGGCGCCGTCCCGTGAGTTGCTTCGAACACCGCGAAACCGTTCTCGAAGTTGATGTTCCCGCCCGGTGCGATGCCGATTCCACCGACTTGCGCAGCAAGGGCGTCGGATATGTAGTCACCATTCAAATTCAGTGTTGCAATGACATCGTACTCCGCCGGCCGGGTGAGGATCTGTTGAAGGAATGCATCGGCAATGAAGTCTTTGATGATGATACCGTTAGGGAGTTTCAACCACGGTCCGCCGTCGAGCGGCTGACCTCCAAACTCTTCTTGGGCCAGCTCGTAACCCCATTCGCGGAAGCCTCCTTCCGTGAACTTCATAATGTTCCCTTTGTGAACGAGCACAACGGACTTCCGGCCGTTTTCGATCGCATAACGGATCGCAGCTCGTATGAGCCGCTTCGAGCCTTCCTCGGAGACTGGCTTGATCCCGATGCTCGAGGTCTGCGGAAATCGTATTTTCTTGACGCCCATTTCCGTCTGGAGCCATTCCACGACTTTCTTGGCTTCAGATGTCCCTGCTCTCCACTCGATGCCGGCATAGATGTCTTCCGTGTTCTCCCGGAACACGACCATGTCCACAAGCTCAGGTTGTTTGACGGGTGACGGAACGCCCTGAAAATACCGGACGGGGCGTAAACAAACGTAGAGATCGAGCATCTGCCGAAGGCTGACATTAATGGAGCGAAGTCCTCCGCCGACCGGTGTGGTGAGGGGTCCCTTAATGGCGACCACGTGATCTCTGATCGCAGCAAGCGTATCATCAGGCAGCCACGTGTTGGGGCCATAGACCGTGTTTGCCTTTTCACTTGCGTACACTTCAAACCAGATAATTTTCCTTGTGCCGCCGTATGCCTTTTGCACAGCGGCATCAAAGACTCGCTGGGACGCTCGCCAGATATCCGGACCGGTTCCATCTCCCTCGATGAATGGGATGATCGGATGATTTGGAACTGTGAGAGTACCGTTTATGAAGGCGATCTTTTCTCCATCCGTGGGAGGTGTAAGTCTGTCATATTGACCCATTGTCGAAACACTCCTTTCTTTTGTTCTTACTCTTGGTCTGAACTATTGGAGATGATAATCGCCTTGATCCAAGCGAACGATCCCTGTGCAACCCGCCAAACTCAAACCTTTGCGTTCCGTATCCAATCGCGTTCGAGATGGGTGAGTTTCTCGAAGACGAATCCAACGTATCAAAAAAAGCCTCGAAAGTCAAAGAACGCAGCAGGCTCCTATTCTCACATTCGAGTATGCATGTCGAACGATTCCATTCCGATTTCAGCCGTGTTCACATTGTCGAACGATAGTCTCTTCATCGAAAAAGTTCGATCCCCAAGTCTTGCTTCTCAGCGCGAGTTTTGGTACATTTTTCAGCCAATTTTCTTGATCCATTCCTACCAACCATCTGCGCAGAAAGGCAGCTCAATGAAACAGCATTTCATAACAACACTCCTGAGCCTTGCTCTCGCTTCGTTCCTGTTTCAGGGATTTCAGTGTGGCTCACCAGAATTCACCGGCGCGAAGGTACACATTCAACAGAAGAACTACAAAGAGGCCATTCGCCTGCTTGAGATCGAAGTGCAAAAGAACCCAGCCAACGAAGAGGCATGGTTCTTCTTGGGCGGACTCAAGGCTGACGAAGGGGACTATGACGGGATGAATACGGCTTTCAAAGCGGCCTTGAAACTTTCCGATAAACACGCCTCTGAGATGCGGGCTATCCGTTATAATCACTGGGGGCAGAACTTGAACGCGGGCGTCAACTATTTGGAACGTGCCAGCAGCGATTCTGCACAATATTACGAGAGGTCGATCACCTCGTTCCACAAAGCAGCGACGGCTTGGCCAGACACGTCGCTGACTTATCGATATATGGGCTACGCCTACAATAATAAGGGCGATTATGACAACGCGATGAGCGCTTTCAGAAAGGCGTGGGACTTTGGGAAGGACAACGAGTCGATAAAGCGCGTTGGCAGGATTTATAACATGAGGGGTGACGACCATAAAAGCAAGTTCGAAACAGCCAACGCCGAGAACCTCAAGATTCTGAAAAACCTGGAAGAGGTGAAGAGAAACTCGAACAGGAACGAGGTCATGCGAATACTGGGTGCTCCTGACAATATCACGAAGGGGCCGAAGGGGACGAAGAAGGAAGAGTGGACATACAATACATACAAGCTGACTTTTTCCATGGATGGTGATAAGGTAATGGAAAGGAAGGCGGGCCAGCCGCCCTTTAGGCCATCAATTGATTCTACCGAGTATCAATTGGCCCAAGGAGAATATGCGAAAGCCGTCGAAGCGCTGGAAATTGCACGCGCAGCGGACCCAAAGGACAACGAAACCCTCCAGGCGCTTCTGAAAGCGTATGTCGAATCGAATCGCATCGAGCCAGCGATAAAGGAATTCGAGAAGGCAATTGCCGCTGAGCCGGGGAGCAAGGTCAACCACTATGTCCTGGGGGTTCTGTATCGAACGGTGAGCAAGTATGATCAAGCGATCGCGCAATTCAAGGAGGCGCTTCGTATCGATCCGAACGATTGTGAAGCGCTGCTCGAACTTGCTGCGACGTACTACAACTGGGGAGTCGAACTCATAAACGTTGCGAGGGAGAAAGAGCTGGACACAGAGGAGTACAAACCGAAATTCGAGGCTGCACTCCCGTACATGGAGAAAGTCACTGAGTGCAAGAAAGACGATCCGACTGTCTGGGAATCGCTTGGCCAAATCTACGCACGCCTTGGCCAACAGGATAAGGCAATGAAGGCCTTCGAACAGGCAGACAAGATCCGCAAAGGCAACTAACGAATTGCGCTGAAGATTCCGTCGTGATGCCCATCGGCGAGAGACCGCGTTTCGCTGACGGGCATTTGTTTCAGCCCGCTCTCGGGAAGGAGACTTATGAACGATCAGGTACCGCCACAGCAGATCAACATTGAACTAGGGGAGAAGGAAGGGGAGGGGATTTACTCGAACCTCGCGATCATCACGCATTCGCCGGCGGAGTTCGTGATCGATTTCACGCGCGTGCTGCCGGGAGTGCCAAAGGCCAAGGTTCACGCGCGCATTGTGATGACTCCTCAGCACACAAAAATGCTGTTGAACGCGCTGAAAGATAACATCGACAAGTTCGAAAAGAAATTTGGCGAGATTAAGATCGCAGGCGATCAACCGGATAGTCAGATATTCGGATTCCACCCGCCGCCAAAAGGCGAAAAGTTCCATTGACCAAGACGTCTGAGGTTCACACGACCTCGGACGATTATGAATCAAACCTGCGGCCACGGTCGGCGGCGAGGTCCGAAGAGCTCGAATTCCTTCGGCTTCGAGTTCGTCATTCTCCCTTCCCAGCACCTAGAGAATATACCTGCTGAGATCTCTGTTCTTCACAATTGAGGTGAGCTTTTGTGTCACAAGCTCCTTCGTCACTCGAACCGCGCTCGTCGGCACAGCATCGGGGGCTTCGTAGAGCAGCTCTTCGAGGAGCGTGGTGAGGATGGTGTGCAGTCGTCTCGCCCCGATGTTTTCCACCTGCTGATTGACTTCGAAAGCGACCCGGGCAATTTCCCGCACGGCTTCATCATCGAAGTCGAGCGTGATGCCTTCGGTTTGTAACAAAGCCGCATACTGCTTGAGCAAGGCGTTCTTCGGGAGAGTCAGAATCTTCACGAAGTCATCTTCGGTCAGGCTCTGGAGCTCGACCCGGATCGGGAAGCGTCCCTGCATCTCAGGGATGAGGTCTGAGGGTTTCGCGATGTGAAATGCTCCAGAAGCGATGAAGAGGATGTGATCCGTCTTCACCATCCCATACTTGGTGAGGACGCTCGAACCCTCGACGATGGGCAACAAGTCTCGCTGGACCCCTTCACGAGAGACATCCGGCCCGACCGTCTGCCCGCGGCTGCTGGCGATTTTGTCGATCTCATCGATGAAGACGATGCCAGAGTTCTCCAGGCGCTGCAGTGCTTCCTTCGTAACTTTCTCCATATCGATCAGTTTCTGGGCCTCCTCCTGGCTCAGGAGAACCTTTGCCTCGGCTACCGACAATTTGCGCTGCTTGTTTTTCTTCGGGAACAGGTTCCCGAGCATATCCTGCACGTTGATGCCCATCTCTTCGAGGCTGACGGGGCCCATCACCTGCATCAGCGGCATCTGGGGAGTGGTAACGTCGACCTCTATTGTCCGCTCATCCAGTTGACCTGCTCTCAGCTTTTCCCTGAAGCGTTCTCGGGTTCTCTCGTTTTCCTCTTCCTGTTGGGCGAGGGCCTCAGGCGTATCCGGTGAGCGGTGGCGTCGAAGAGGTGGGACGAGCACGTCGAGGATTCGTTCCTCCGCAAGCTCTCCGGCCTTCTGCTGAACCTCGGCAGTCTTCTCAGCCTTTACCATATTGACCGCGATCTCGGTGAGGTCACGGATCATGGATTCCACGTCCCGCCCAACATATCCGACTTCGGTAAACTTCGATGCTTCGATCTTGAGGAATGGCGCGTTCGCGAGCTTTGCCAGCCGCCGGGCGATTTCAGTTTTCCCTACGCCCGTTGGCCCAATGAGGATGATGTTATTGGGCATGATCTCTTCGCGCAAGTTCTCCGGCACTTGTAGACGCCGCCACCGATTGCGGAGGGCGATGGCAACCGACTTCTTGGCATTCTGCTGGCCGATGATGTACTTGTCCAGCTCCCTCACGATTTGCCGCGGCGTGAGTTCCCGAGTCGAGTCGTTCTTTTGTCTCTTTGAGATCGCCAACATCCTAGAGCTCTTCGATCGTGATATTGCTGTTGGTGTAGATGCAGATGTTTGATGCCGTTTGCAGCGATTCGTAAACAATTTCCTTCGAACTGAGCTGTGTGTGCTTCACGAGCATTCTGGCAGCAGCCAAAGCGTACATTCCGCCTGATCCGATTGCGACGATCCCGTCATCCGGTTCAACCACCTCGCCGGTTCCCGAGATGACCAGCGAGTGTTCCCGATCGAGCGCGGCGAGGAGGGCTTCCAACTGGCGCAGGTATTTATCGGTTCTCCAGAGCTTGGCGAGCTCCACGGCTGCGCGGGCAAGCTGACCCTGATATTGCTCCAGTTTCTCCTCAAACCGGTCGAGCAGGCTGAAGGCGTCTGCAGCAGCGCCGGCGAAACCCACAAGCACAGTGTTGTTATGGAGTTTTCGGATCTTGTTCGCCTGCTGCTTCACCACGGTGGTGCCGATGGTCACCTGCCCATCGCCTCCCAGTGCGACTTTGCCATTGCGGCGAACACCGATAATTGTCGTGGCATGAACTTTTTCGAGGCTCATAAGAGTATCCGCAGCTCGTGGTGGTTGACTAGATTTTCTTGCGAAGTCGGGCGATCGGGACGCCGAGTTGCTCGCGGTATTTCGCGACGGTTCGACGCGCGATTCTTACCCCCTCGGCACCGATCATCGCCGCGATCTTGTCATCATTGAGGGGCTTCTTTGAATCTTCGGTCGCGATGATTTCTTTGATCCGCTGTTTGATCATCCGGTTGGAGACATCTTCACCTGAGTCCGTTTCGAGGCCGGAGGTGAAGAAGTTCTTGAGGGAAAAAACGCCAAACTCGGTCTGGACGTACTTGCTGTTCACAACGCGGCTGATGGTGGAGATGTCAACACCAACGACTCCCGCAATGTCCTTGTAGATCATCGGTTTGAGCACTTCTCCTTCTTCAAACCACTGGCGCTGGCGGTCAACGATCGCGCGCATCACTTTCAGAAGTGTTTCGCGACGCTGGTGGATGGACGCGATGAACCACTTGGCGGCTTCGAACTTCTGCTTGATGAAATCCTTGGCTTCCTTCGATGCTTTCTTTGCCTTCGGCGCGACCATATCGCGATAGGCTTTATTGAGCCGGAGAGTGGGAAGGTTGCGGTCGTTCAGCGTAATAATGAAGTCGCCGTTGTCGTTTCCGACGATGAAGTCGGGCGTGACGTAGTTTTCCTGCGCTGAGAACTCCCCTTCACCCGGTTTCGGGTTGAGACGCTGAATGAGCTCGATGACCTCTTTCAGAGTCTCCATTCCAATATGGAGACTGCGCGCGAGGCTGTCGAATCGCTTCAGCTTGAGGTCGTCGAAGTGAATTTCCAGAATCTTGAGGGCAAGTTCCTTCAAAAGGGGCTCGTATTTTCCCGCTTTGAGCTGAGCGATCAAGCATTCCTGCAGGTTCCGTGCCGCTATACCTGGCGGTTCAAGCTGCTGAATCCTCTTCAAAACCTGTTCAGCCCGGGCGAGAGGGATACCAAGACTGAAACTGAGATTCAGATCTTGAACTATGAGTGAGAGCTCGCGCCGGAGATATCCATCCTCGTCAACATTTCCGATGATCTCCTCGGCAATGAGGAAGTCCGTATCATCTTCGCTTTGCAGGCGGAACTGGCTCAGGAGGCGCTCCGACATCGGGGTCATCGACGCAAGGGGTCGCTCATACTCCGCATCCTCATCCTGGATGCGGTACGATTCAGGGCTCTTGTATCCAGCAAGGTCGTCGTTGAGATAATCCTCGAGGGAGTACGAATCGTCCGACTGCCCGTTATCCTTTCCTTCTTCTGCGGTCTTCTCTTCCGCTTCTTCGGGTGCTTCCTGTTCGAGGCTTGGCTCCATCTCGTCAGTGACCTCGAGCAGAGGGTTCAGTTCAAGCTCTGTCTTGATCCGCTGTTCCAGAGAAAGAGTCGGAAGCTGCAGCAGCTTAAGATATTGGACTTGTTGCGGCGTGAGCCGAAGCCCCAACCGCATCTGTTGCGATAGGTTAATCATACCTCAGAACGGCAAAAACATCTAGTCTGATGTGCCCTCTTGTTTCCGTCGGCAGTGCGCCAGTAACTCAGCGTACCACTCCTTACCGAACGCACCAACAAGGGATGGTTCCAAGAACTGCACGAGTGGGAGCTTTTCTCGTTCGCCTCGTTCAACCGCTGGCCGACATTCTGCAATCTGCTCATAGCGCAACCTCGTTGGTGTGCCACGGTCAATCCGAATCGGAAACAAATGGCACGAAATGGGTTTCCTCCATGTAATCTCGTTATTTAAGTACGCTTTTTCAAACGCGCACTTGGCGATGCCATGTTCAACGACCACGAACACGCACGCTCGCCGGTCGATCACCTGCGTCGTGTGTTCCCCCGGCCTACCTTGAAACATCCCCCGCTCCTCAATCGTATCCCTGTGCCGGTAGCTCAAGTATTTCCGAACTACCGGGAAAGCCTTCTCGATCTCCTCAAGTTCTTCGTCCAGCAAGGGAGCGCCGAGGTAACCTGGCCTGGTGCAGCAGCCACCCTTGCACCGGCTGAGATCGCAGGCAAACTTGGCGGCCGGAATCGCACTATCAATGAGGGTTTCTTCCACGACAGTTGCCGTGTGTGAAGTCACGGAATCGTCGCCAGAATCGAGAAATTTCAAGGACAGTATAATCATTTTTCAGCAAAAATCACAGATCTGATCGACGTCCCGGTTGACAGTCGACTTGCAATTGCCCCAGAAATCTTTCAAGTTTTGTTACAACCATTTTACTAGCTGCGAGGTCTAATACAATGTCCGAAAAAGAGTTTCCAAACAACTCCGAGGCAATGCAAGAATCGGATCTGATCCAAAGAGCCAAGCGAGGGGACATGGGGGCCTTCGAGCAGCTCGTCTATCGATATGACAAGCAAGTCTTGTCGATCGCGGCGAGGTATGTCCAGAGTTCGGAGGACGCAAAAGATATCTATCAAGAGGTCTTCATGCGCGTCCATCGCTCGTTGTCAAGGTTTCAGCTGAGGAGCCAATTCTCGACATGGCTTTTCCGCATCACGACGAACGTTTGCCTCTCCCATCGCTCCCGGCGCAAACGACACATGCATACATCGCTGGATCAGGAAGCGGACGACGAGCATGGATATTCACTGGCGGAGAAACTGAAAGGTGGAGGTGCGGCGGATCAGCACGCAGAGAGTTCGGATGTCACGTTGCACGTGCAGCGAGCCTTGGAAAACCTCTCGCCAAAGCAGAAACTGGTTTTCACAATGAAGTACTACGAAGGATATAAGATTCGAGAAATTGCCGAGATGCTGGGTCTGAACGACGGAACTGTGAAGAGGTATCTGTTTAGTGCAACAAAGAAAATGCGATCGGAACTGAAAGAGATTTTTGGATCGTAAGGATTCCTTGACTGGATCATCCCTCCTTGCCATGAGGTGATACAATGAAACACCAACACATTAAAGAACTGATTCATTTGTCCTTTCTTGATGAGCTGACTGATGATGAACGTCAGGTGCTCGAGAAACATCTCCAGAGCTGTCAGGATTGCCAGGGGGAGCACGCCGAGCTGGATCGCATGCACAGGCTCGTCGCCGGGCAGAAGAATGTGGAAGTGACGGACGAGCTTCTGTGGGAAGCACGTCGAGAGCTTCGCGTGGCATTACGCTTGGAGCAAATGAAGCGGTCGAAGTGGGCTGAGCTTCTGGAGCGGATCAACATCCTGAGTCATCCGACTGTGCGTTACGCCTTTGCCGCCGCAGCGGTACTGGTGATAGGTATTGGCCTTGGATACCTCATGTTCGTGCCATCGCTGCCCGTGAGTCATTTTGTCGACACGGCCTCAACGGAAGGGGTTGCCTCCCAGCGAGGAGATACGCGGGTGTCCAACTTTCGCTTTGTGAGGCAGGGGCCGGAGAAAGGCGAAGTCGAGTTTTCTTTTGAAATGGTCACGCCTATCCGGATGAAGGGGAATGTGAACGACAATGCTGTCCAGCGAGTGTTGGCCCAGGCATTGCTGAATGACCAAAACCCGGGAGCGCGGTTGCTGATGGTGAGCACCTTGGCAAATCAAGTTGAATCCACACGACTTCCGGACGTGGAGATCAAGGCTGCCCTTATTCGTGCTGTCAGGTCTGACGCGAACGTGGGCGTTCGCCAGGAAGCCCTGAAGGCGTTGCAGAAATTCCCCCTGGATGGGGAAATCAAGCAAGCAATCATCTACGTGCTAAGATACGAAACGAATCCCTCGATGAGGATTGATGCGATCAACTACCTGGAGAAACCAGTCCTTGCCGCGAAGACGGCTGATCAAGATATCCTTGATGCTTTGAAAGAAAAAATGCAGTCAGATGAAAACAACTACATTCGCATCCGTGCGAGAAACGTCTACGAGGAGGTTAAACAACAATGAAAGACCAGATTCGTTTATTCGCAGCGGCGGTCCTGGTGGCCGCACCCACATTCCTGCTTTCGCCCTCCATTGGTGAACAGGATTCCCGCACAAAGTCGTTTACCGTCAGCAAGGGTGGGAACCTCGAGGTGACTGTCGAAGGGGGAGACATCAGGATTAATGTGTGGGAGAAAAACGAGGTCCTTGTACAGGCTGAAGGCATCGATGAGGAGGATCTCGATCGTCTGAAGATGGACCAGAGGGGGAATACGGTCCGCGTCGAATTTCGACGGCCCCGCGGCTGGTGGTCTGACGGGCACATGCGGTTCGAAATTACCCTTCCCTCTGATTTCAACGCCGAGCTGAGGACTTCGGGCGGCGATATAGAGATTCGCGGGAGCCTCAGCGGCACAATCAAAGGTGCAACCTCAGGCGGAAACGTGACTTTGGGGAACCTCAAGGGCGGTAAGGTTGACCTCTCGACTTCCGGCGGCGATATGCGCACGGGAGACATTCAAGGCGATGTCACCCTCAGGACATCAGGAGGTGACATTGAGCTCGGAAAAGTGGGGGGCGAGGTGTACGTCTCAACTTCGGGCGGTGACATTCGGGTTGAAAGCGTCGGAAAGAAGCTGAAAGCTACGACATCCGGCGGAAATATTGATGTAGGTGACGTTGGTGGTGAAGCCCGGGTTTCGACGTCTGGCGGAGATGTCAAGGTGCGTAGAGTCTCGGGGAGCGCGTCACTCAGTACCTCAGGCGGAAACATCCAGCTGGAAAGCGCCAGTGGTGAAGTCAAGGCTAATACATCAGGTGGCGATATCCGGCTCGAAGACATCAGCGGTTCCGTTGATGCATCAACCTCGGGAGGAGATGTTGTTGCAGAATTGAAACCGACCGGCAAGGGGAGGAGCAAACTCGCTTCGTCAGGTGGCGAGATAACACTCTACATTCCGGAGAGTGCAAAAGCGACCATCGACGCTACGATCAGGATCCAGGGCCGATGGAGGAGTCGAAGGGACGAATACAAGGTTCGATCGGACTTTAAGGCGGAGTTGTACGAAAAGGACGAGGATGGAGAGGAGATCCGTGCTCGGTACGTGCTCAACGGCGGCGGTGAGGACATCCGATTGGAGACCGTCAACTCGGACATCAAGATTCTCAAACTGAAGAAATAGGGCGTCGACTGAAACGATTCTGCATCGCAGCGAGAGCCCCTGATCTGAACTGATCAGGGGTTTTTTATTTGTCCGTTGTCAACCGACCCTGCTTGGCGGCAGTCTAAATCAACAAGAATCGCCGGATTTCCCAACAGTCAGAGAAAGGGAAAACAATGCAACCTTTGCATCGACTCTTTGTATCGCCGATGAGCGTTGCACTCTCATTCAGCTGCGCAACACTCTTTGCCCAACCGGTGATTCATCATCCTTCGAGCTTGCAGTCGCTTGAATCGAAGTGGAGATGGGCCTTAAAGGAAGTTTCTGACCAGAAACTCCAAAAGAGTGTCTGGATTGGCTACGCCATACAGCGATGGAAGCGCGGGTCACGAACAGACTTTGGGATTGGGAACAGCTACTTTGTGAGAGAAATCAATCCAAAGCTGCGTAGGTTCATTTTGTAATCTTTTCCCTTGACAATAAAGCAAGAAATCATAAATATAGCTGTGGCTCTTTTTGAGCCACCTTAATTTAACTTGAATCGTTGGGGCTCCTGTTGGAGCCCCTTTGCATTTTGGGCGGATATTATGACAATTCTAAAAACCGTGATATTCATAGACGGTCAGAATTTTAAGAAAAATCTCCAAGAATTTCGTTTTTGTCCGCCTGCAACACCGACAATTCCTAACCCGCAAGGTTATCGTCTCGATGAAAAGCATTTCCTCTGGGGTAATTTCTTTCACGATGTGATAAAGAAATTTGATGATTTAACTGGATACCAACATCGCCTAATTCGTTCCTACTGGTACAACGCAGAAAGCGTAAGTCCCTTTAATGTAAATAACTATAAAAAAGTACAGTCTATCGTGTCTAAATATCGTTCGGATATTCCAGAAGTTAATGACGCATTGGTAAAAAAATTGGCGCAAGATTGGTATGATCGAGAAAGGCGAAATTTCTATGAGGGGCGTGACAGAGTCTACGATGTAATCCAAAAAGCAGTTGACTTCATAGAGTTCAAGTACGTTGGGCAATACAAGATAAGTCCATATCGAGTTTTCCGGTTTGACAAGGACGTGAAAACAGGTCGTTGCACTTATTTCGGAACAAGGGAGGGTGAAAAGGGAGTAGACGTGGGAATAGCGATTGATATGGCCTCAAAAATGAATGGGTTCGATGTGGCTATATTAGTTAGTGGAGATGCAGACTTTTATCCTGCCGTCAGATATTTGAAAGATGGACTAAAACAAGTGTACCAGTTTTCTCTTGCAAAGGGAATCCCGCCCAACATTACCTATCTTTCACAGTGGCTTAGAAGCATTGTAGATATCTTTGCATTTTTTGATGAAGAAGAACTTTTGACGAAATATCTTAATAGAAACGCGAGCATACCATATATGATAATGAAAGTAATAAATCAGAGAATTCAAGAGTTAGCCAATCAAAAAAATCCAACACCTGTAGTAGTTTCTCCTCCCGCCTGATCTCATTTCAAATTCGGCTTATCAAACTGACCCACTCGCTGGCTAGTGAACCCCAAACTGAGCCAGCACCCAAGATTGTGCTTTCTTGCTTTTCCCCTGGAATGTTCATACTCTTTGCTGAGTGGATCACCGCACTCACCGCTTTGCTCGCTGTCAACCGATTGTCCGATCTGGTCGTCTAATCATCGAAAACCTCCAAAAGGGAACGTCCTGAATGTCCGCTGACCGGGAGCGGCACCTGATACTCCAGACCAAAGAGGGAAACAATGATGCGTTTCGGGATCTGGTGGAGTTGCATATGCGGTAGGTGTACGACCTCGCCTATGGGTTCGTGAACGATCACGACGATGCCGAAGATATTACACAGGAGGTATTCGTCAAAGTCCACAACTCAATCGGGTCATTTCGGCAGGAGGCGGAATTCAGCACCTGGCTCTATCGGATCACGACCAACACCTCGCTCGATCGCTTGAAACAACGAAGGCGAAAAACGAAACGACAAGTGCCTTTGGAGGAATCGGAGACAATGCAACTGGCAACAAATCCTGGTCCCATCGAAAACCTCGATCTGAGCATGCACATTGAGCGCGCGCTCCACGAGCTGCCGACACTCCAGCGCGCCGTTGTCATTTTGCGGCATATCGACGGGCTGCCGACGAGAAAAGTCAGCGAGATTCTCAAGTGTTCTGAGGGGACGGTGAAGACTCATTTGCATCGGGGACTGAAAAAGATGAGAACGCTGCTTCAACATCTTAAGGATGACCGCCCATGAGGCATCGTGATGTCCGTAGGTTTTTGTATGGCTATGCTCGTGGCGATCTGGACGCCGGTCAGGCGAGGCGGATCGAGGAGCATCTCGCCGGCTGCGATCGATGCTATGCTGAATTCCAAATCCTGAAAGAGGGAATGCGACTCGTTCAGCCGATGAAGAGCAGGCCCAGTGAGCGGCGGAGTGACGCGTATTGGCATAACATCAACTTGAAAATCGAACATCGGATTAGAGAGGCTGGTGTCCGAAGGCCGGTGAGGTACCGTCTATGGCAGGAAGCTGAATGGTTTTTCCTCTTCCGCAGGCCGTACGCGATTGCGCTCACAACGAGCACAGCCATGGTGGTGCTGGCAGCCATTCTCTGGTTCGCCAAGGTCCGACCTGAACTCGTTGAGCCGGCCGGCCCGGCGATGCTGGAAACGCAAGCCCAAACGGTTAACGAGGAGCTTGGAGACTACTTCCGCAAGTCCAAGATCCTGCTGGTCGAAATCAGCAATCTCTCGGTACCGGAAGGACAGCGGGTTGACCTCTCGGTCGAGCGTCAGGCTGCCCGCGCGCTCATCAGACAGGCGCGGTACTTCGAGCAACGACCGATCGACGAGCGTTCCCAGCAGCTGGTAAAGACTCTGGAACGGATCCTTATCGAACTTGCCAATATGGAGGACCACGTGGATCTGCCGGACGTCGAAATTGTTCGCGGGGGTATTCATCAAGAGAATATGTTGTTCAAAATTCGCATGGCCGAAGTCGATCTCAATAGATCCGCACGCTTCGTCTCATCAAAGCAAGATTAGTCCGTCGGAAACATAGAGAGGGGAATACACCCATGAAGCTGACTACTGTCTGCAGTTTTTGTCTCGTCATGCTCGCTGCCTTTGCGGTCACTGGCGCCCAACTGCACGCATCCCCACCCCAGGCCGGTGTCGCCAGCTCGGCTACCTCAAGCACTCCCACATCGCAAGCTTTCGCCACACAGAGAGAGCACGCAGCCTCCCTGGAAACGAATGATCAAGACGATCCTGCGTATTTGGCATACAAGGCCGCGTACAAATCGATCATTGAAGAGAAATGGCATGACGCCAGGAAGAGGTTTGCCGAGGTCATAGGCAAATATCCCAAGAGTAGGTATGTCGATGATGCGCAGTACTGGATTGCCTACTCGTGGAAATACTCTGACAAGAAGAAAGCGATTGAGGTGTATAAGAAGTTCATCAAAGAGTATCCTACCAGCAACTACTATGACGATGCCGTCGGTGATCTGAGTCGGCTGGAGAATCGCGACGCACCGCCGCCTGGTCAACCCCCTCGGGAAGACTTTGTCGTGGGCCAGGAGAAGATCGAGGCGTTAGCCCGCTCCGCACAGGAAGTCGCGCGTACGACGCAACACATTTATAGTCTGTACACTGGGGTATCACCATTTCAGCGAAAACAGGAAGATCCTGAGCTTCGGATGAAAATCGATGCGCTAAACGCCCTCGGTCGATCCAAGCAAGACGAGAAGACGTTCGAATTGCTCAAGGAGACTGCGCTTGACAAGGCCCGACCGTCCGAATTGCGTGAGACGGCGCTCCAACTGCTGGCGAACTTCAAGGATCGCGACGTCACAGAAATCTATCAGCAGGTCATCAGAGACGGTTCAGACAGCAGAGTACAGCAAAGCGCGATCCAGAGTTTTGTGAGGTTGGGAAAAGAAGGCGATGAGAAGGTCTTCTCCGTGATCAAACAAATTGCCTTGGATGCGAAATTGGACCGTGAGCTGCGAGAATCGGCCTTCTATGCCATGAGAGCAACGGAGATGCCGGGGGCTCTCGACGTCTTCATTGACATTGCGAAGAAGGATCCGGATGAAAGAATCCGTGGAACTGCACTGTACTACATCGGAGAGGCGGGAAAGAACGACCCGGAGAAAGTCCTGAACATCTACAAAGAATTCCTTATGGATCAAAAGCAGCCCCGCAAGGTTCGGGAATCGGTGATCTATTCTCTCTCCAATTTGCGCCAAGACAGTGTAATTGATCTGCTGATCCAGACTGCAAAGAACGATCCCGACGAAAGAATCCAGGAAAACGCCATTTACTACATCGGACAACTCGGGAAGAAGAAAGCGAAGTCGATCGAGGTCCTGACGAAGCTCTTTGATGAGATCCCGAAGGATCGCACGAAGTCGCTGGAGAATGTCCTTTATGCAGTCGCATCCATCGGGACAGACCAGTCTGTGGAATTCCTCGGGAAAGTGGCCAAGACCCATGAGGATATGAAGCTCCGCCGCACGGCGGTCTATTATCTCGGCTCCATCGGCGGCGAGAGGGCGAGGGCGGTCCTGTACGATATTCTCAAAGGCAAATGATCGGCGACATCGATGTGGTTCCCGTCGTATGCGTTGATCCGCAGTTTGTCACCTCAGAAGTATCTGCGGTGACAAGTCGAGGGCCGTGCTGTGTGATATCCTGAAAGGGAAATGATCAGGTCTGCCGTCAGAGCTCCCGATCGGCCTGGCCAGTCGGGAGCTCCGGGTATCTGACCTCCTACGTGACGAACTGCACTCAAGCATCCATCCCTACAAACCCTGGACCTGGACCCATCGCTCGTTGTCCCTGCAATAAGAATAGCGTCTCCAACTGATTATTCCGGGCTGGCTTTCATTCCTATCGATCCCGAGACTCGAAAGCTGTTCACTATTTAGTGCAGTTCGCTGAGTGATTCATTCGTTTCGGATGGTTGAGGTGCTCGACCCGTGAAGGTCGCAACCATTTGGTGTGATGCGCAGTCTAACATATGTATCTCACCGAAGCGATCTCAAACTCAATGGAGGAGAGTATGCGGGAGAGGATTCCTTTTGCTCTTGTT
>Ga0315279_10004567_pt1 | contig 18518 bp, 16 predicted proteins | sample YL17G06_20_MG_FD_203694 | JGI IMG/M metagenome (GOLD analysis project Ga0315279, IMG submission 203694) | Sediment microbial communities from Yellowstone Lake, YNP, Wyoming, USA - YL17G06_20 | ecosystem: Environmental > Aquatic > Freshwater > Lake > Sediment | place: USA: Wyoming | collected... | reverse complement strand
CCTCTATAAAAAGACGTATTCAACACACTGAAGTTGCGTTGAAAATCATCGTGTATAATCTGATGATTTTGGCTAAAAAGATTGTCGAGGAGGAATACTTTTGAGACAAAGCCCTATTCTATTTTTCAAAACTATTATAACAGGTAATGAAGATTTGTATTTGGTGAGTTAAGATGGAATTATTTGGTTATGCTATCCCTCTTTGGGCTATTTTCCTTCTGGCAATAGTGATTGCAATTTTTGCTTGGAAGATAATCAAATTTGCAGTAAAGATTTTGATTGTGTTGGTAGTACTCTTTGCCATCTTTATGGGCTTAGATTATTTCCATATTTTTAGTTGGATGCAGGGCATATTGTCTGGTTTTATGTGAAGAATACGTTTAGTTTCTTTTTTGATCGTATCGACTTATGCAAAAAATGACCGATACCGATATCTTTCTTTTAATGACGGTATTTTTTTCCTAATAATTTCCTTCTTTAAATACTATTTTTTCCAAAATGACAGTTTTACACGAAAAGTATATAAAGTAAGCCAGACAAAGTATATCATGTCAATATATGACAATATAGGATGGTGAAAAGAGATATGGAGATATTAATGATTGGTGCTATCGCAGGTGCAATATATGTGGGAGTCCAACCGTTTATAGGCGTTCAACCCAAATTGTTTTAGTATTCTTGTTAAAATAAAAACGTATTTGGGTGAGGCACATAAATTATCAGGTAAATAATTCTTGAATTGTTGAAAATTATTATGAAGAAATAAAGTTAATATTGATATCCATGAGAAAACGTTAAAAATCTAATTCTGGAAGCCAACGCTCTTTATGAGTTTCTCTTGTTCTAAGATAAAAGTGATTTCTGATTGAGCCTGGAAATTTCACATTAATTTCATCTATAATGTGATTCACTCCATCCATGCCATCAATATGAAATTCTAATTCTAGATCGCTATATCCTATAGTAGTATTTAGGCATTTAAAGTAGGGAATGTCTTTTACGAAATTGATTATATGTTTTCTTTGTGAATGATCGCTGAGATTTATTCGAACATCAAAATATTGAAGCCCTAATTTCGAAATATCTATACCAACCCTAAAACCCCTAATGACACCAGACTTGATTAAATTGTTCAGCCTATAATTCACTGTTTGAGAAGATACATTAAGTTTTTCTGCGAGTTCAACTAGAGGCATTCTTGCATTTAGAGCCATCTCGTTTAAAAGTTTATAATCAGTCTCATCAATATTAACATAGGCGCCTTCGCAAGTTATGGTAAATTTCTTTCTCTCAGATTTTATGCGATCATTAGATAACAAATAGGATTTTTCGTATTCATCCGCTTGAACATAAACAGAAACAATTTTCTGTGCGACATATTTACCGTAATTATCAAGTATCTTATCATAAAATTGGTAAAGTTCATGAATATTTTTGACCCACAATACAGAGCCTAGATCAAAAGGTCCAATTACTGAGTAAACTGACCAAGTGTTTTTGTGATTTACAAAGCTATTAATAATTTCATTTTTAACATTTAATGGAATATCCTGAAATTGTAGATATATTCGAAAAACATTGTAGCCTAATTTAAAGGCATCAATTAAAGTCCAAAAATTTTTAATAACACCTCCATCTTGCATCCTTTTTATTCTATAGGCAACGACGTCTTTTTTAAGACCAACTTTTTTACCTATTTGTGTATTTGACTGTCTGCAATCAAGATCTAGTTGGTATAGTATTTTCCTATCTTTCAAATCCAATTTGGTCATGTTAGTTAAATATATAAGATTATTAGTTATTAATTATTTGGATTTGGCGATGCACACAGATAGTAAAAATGTTCTACTTATCTCGATGCCTTTTGCTGGAACAGCTATTCCTTCTATACAACTTGCAGTTTTAGAGGGTTATTTGAAAGAACGTGAAATAAATATAAAGACACGCCACCTATATTTAAAAGCGGCTGAGATTTATGGATTGAATAATTACAACTTCCTCATTTATCCTCCTAATGATTCGTATACTGCCCAGATGATATTCTCAAAATATGTTTTTCCTGAGCATTGGCAAAAAACAGAAGATAGATTTAGAGAATATTTTAATGAAAACCTATCGAAAAATAAAGAGATTCAAAAACAGTTTACGTTTGAAAATTATGTTCAACAGACAGACAAATTTTATAATTGGATTCTTGAAAATACTGATTGGCGATCATATGATATCATTGGATTCACTCTAAATTATGGACAATTACTGCCATCACTGGCAATTGCTAAAAAAATAAAGGAATTATGTCCTGACAAGAAGATTATTTTTGGTGGAAGCAGAACAACAGGTACATTAGGAATAAAAGTGTTAGAAGCCTTTAGTTATGTGGATTTCATCGTTTCAGGAGATGGCGAGGATGCTCTTTACCATCTTGCATCAGATTATCAGAATTACGAATCGATACCACGTTTGATGTACAGGAAGGGAAATGAGGTCATCTGGAACGAATCAGATGCTATTGTTGATATCAATAGCTTGCCTATTCCTTCTTATGATTCTTTTTATGAAGAGTTGAAGTTAACATCCATGGAAGTGCAGCAATACTTTTTTTATAATGGTAGACTCCCAGTTGAAATTTCACGCGGTTGCTGGTGGAATCAATGCAGTTTTTGTAATCTAAATATACAGCATAAAAAATACAGGGAAAAAAACGTTGATAAAATTATCGAAGAGATACAAACCTTGTCTGATAGATATAAAATGCTAGATTTCCAGATTATTGGTAATACTCTCCCAAAAACAGAGTATCGAACTCTTTTTGAAAAATTGAAAGAGTTAGGTAGAGATTTTGCGTTTTTTGCAGAAGCACGTGCAGGTCAGTTAAAAAGCGAGGATTATACTCTAATGAAAGAGGCAGGGTTTACGACAATACAGACAGGAATAGAGTCATTTAGTCAGCATTATTTAAAGAAAATGAATAAAGGCACCAGAGTAATTGATAATATCGCGGCATTGAAATTTTGTAAGGAAAACAGGATAATAAATAGTTATAATGTTATTGTTGAATATCCCAATGAAGAACCCGTTGATTTTGAAGAGACAAAGAAGAATATACAGTTATTCAAGCAGTATCTTGATCCTCCGCAGATCTGTTATCTTAGGATTTTATTTGGCAGCCCTATTCATCGCAACCCGGAGCAATTTAATATTCAACAGTTGGAATATGCACCTATTGATAGGCTCATGTATCCTCAAGAATTCTTGGAAAAAGGATTCAATTTTGTTTATGGATTTAAACGGAAGGAAGAGTTAGGCAAACATGATTGGGTACAGTTAGTGGATGATTGGAGAAAAGAACGTGAAAGATTGGCTGTTGAAGGTGCAAAAAGAGGAACACCAATTGATAAACTAATTTTTTATTTTGTTGACGGTGGAAGCTTTGTTAAAATCTATGATAAACGGAATAGCGAGAATATCAGGATCTATGTCCTTGATGAACTTGAGAGGAAGATCTTCCTTGCGTGCATAGATGTGATTTCTTACCATGAATTAAAGGACCAATTCCCAGGTATTCCTGACCGTCAACTCGCTCAAATTCTAGGCACATTTGAACAATGCGGTATAATCTTTCATGAGGATGATTGTTATTTGAGTTTGCCGTTAAGATGTAATACTAGGCTTGTTCATCGGCCTTTTAAAGAGGAGTTTCTGTTAGTTTCTGATTGATACAGGACTTTGACGTTTTCCCTGTTTTTCCTACAAACGTAAAAAAAAATTGCCGTTTTTGGCATTTTGTAGGATTTTATGGGAGCGGGGCTTTATGTTTGTCAGGATAATTACTACTATTGAGGCAAGAAAATATGGATAAGGAAATTGGATTGGGGCAAAATACATGCGTATCCACATGCGCATCCACCTGCGAAAAAAGTATTTATGAGCCTAATAAAATAAAACCGGAGCAAGAGGCTGGATCAGTGATTAAGTCGTCATACGATCAACATATATCAATAAATGATGCCTTTTCGGCTAGAGAGATTAATCTAGAGAATATTTTAACAAAAAATAATGAGAAATTAGAAACTACCAGGATGTTTGAGGAACTGCCATCTGGAGGACTAAAACCATCTGACTATCTACGCCTCATTGAGTCTCATATTCCTGAGGAGTTGATATCATCTAAGAATTTTTCTGAAATTAAACATCTCGCATCAAACTTCAATAATAATTTAACGAGTTTCTTTGGATTTGAAACCCGACTTACAAATACTGAAGCCATATCAGATTTTATATTCGCCGTATCTAATGAAAAAGGAGAGAGAGAAGCACTAGCAAATTTAATGACGAAGGGCAAGTTACTAGAAAAATTTTTTGAACGATATGAATGGCAACAAATAGTTAATTTTGTTACAGCTTGGTCTGATACAAACTCGATTTTGTACGATAAGATTCTCGGAATCTGGTTTGAGTTTGATTCAAGTTATTTTTTATCTGAAATACCGGTTCCATGTGTATTTCTCCACACAGGCCCATTACATTCTGATTCTAAAAATGATCTTCAAAATTTTAAGTGGCTTACGCAAATAGCTTTATCCATTTTAACGGGTAAAAAGTTATCTAAAAAATTAGAAAAAAGCTTGCTTAGCTGCATTCAACAGTTGCCATCAGGGGCATCAATATATGAAGTAGGTACTATGCTTTCCCGTTCAACATCTCCTATACGTCTAGAAGTTAAAAGACTCTTACCAAATCAAATTGTACCATATCTCCAATCGATAGGTTGGTCGTATGACGCAAAAAAACTTTTAGAACTTATTACAGATCTTGAAAATAAAGTAACTAGAATAGTTTTAAGTTTTGATGTATTTGAGAATGGGATTGGACCAAGAATAGGAATAGAATGCAGTTTTTATCCAAAACACCACGACCAATATCAATTTGAGCCACGCTGGTCGGATTTTTTAAACTACTTAGTTGAAAAAAAACTATGTACTCCTGAAAAACGAGATGGCTTAATAGAATATTTTAACATAGAAAATGAAAGAAATTTTTCTGGAAGCGTAATGAAGCCATTGACCATTAACACCAAAATTAAAGACGATTCATCTAAAACTAACCTAGTTAGGGAATTAGGCCACATTAAAGTTATCTATGAACCAAATCATTCTCTCGAAGCAAAAGCCTATTTTGGCGGTAGAATTTATGGATTTTCAAATGAATTTACACATGAATCTCTACAGGCAGTATCGCAAATGGTAAAATAGAAAAATAACATTAGTAATCATATTCGTAAAATAATATCATTTTTAACGGAAAAGAAGCAATATGAAATTTGCAACAATAGGACATCTCGATTACGAAAAACGTATCGAGCAAATACCAAAAGAATGGATACAAAAATCACTTATTATCTCACCAGAATTTAACTTTAAAGAAACCCAAGGGCATTTCATCGTTCTAAAACTTACAGCCAAGCAAATGATGACTTTGGAGCGAGCTAAAATACGTCGAAAAATTCTTGAAGCTGCACGGTTTGCTTACGACAAACTTAATGTTGAGTTAATTCAACTTGGGGCATTAACTACGTCTGTTACTGACGGAGGCGTATGGCTTGCTGAACAAAAGGAATATGCTGGTCTAGTGAACCATGGTGATAGCTACACAGCAGCAACCACTGCCCAAGCTGTTATAAAATCTATGAATTTCTTTAAAAAAATACCTTCAGATCAAACTCTTGCAATCGTTGGAGCATATGGGGTTATAGGCGAGGCACTATCAAAAATTCTCGTTCCAAAATTTTCATATTCGTTTCTAATTGGAAGGAGGGAACAAAAATTAAAAGAACTCGAATCAAATTTAAAAGGTGATTTTAAAACCACAATAGAATTAGAAACGGCAAAGTATGCTGATGTTGTTGTAACAGCAACAAATCATCCGACGGCCCTTTTGAAATCCGAACAATTAAAAAAGAATGCTATAGTAATAGATGTTTCTCAACCACCAAATGTTTCTCAGGAGATTTGCCAAATACGACCAGATATTTGCAGGATGGATGGAGGATATGTTGATGTCCCAGGAAGAATTCAACTCCCAGGAATGCCAGTAGGGAAAATCTTCGCATGTATTGCTGAGGTTATAATGCAGTCTATAGAAAATGAACGCATGAATCACGTTGGCTCTATAGATTTAGAACATTTAAAAAAGACAGAGAGATGGGCAGACATGTATGGATATAAACTAAATGAATTAACAAATTTTGGAAGAGTAATACAGATATTTTAATAGAAAATTTTCAGTCTGTCAAAGTTATTTAAATTATATTTTGCTGTTGTTTTTACTTCCAAATATGGCCGAATTAAAAGACATATCTGAATAAGCTAATCGTTTTTCTCTGCTCGAATAGGTTCCTTCGCCGGCGACATAAATATCTAGAAATGGTTTATCATTAAAATAATCTAATAATATGTCTCGCAAAGAATAAATTTCCCTTCCAAGAGTTATTAATCTTGTTATGCATGAAGAAAATAAACCAAATTCAGGTTTAAAATCCTGATATTTCTCCAGATTTATTTTCACTGACTCAACTAATAACTTTCCATTAATGTTTAAAATTGCGGCCTTATCACCCACTTTAGTTCTAACAGCAGTTACCATTGAATCCCCTAGCACGACGATTCCAGTAATTGTGGGATATACTTTGCCATCTCTCTTAAATCCCAATGGGCAATACATCATTCTTTCCATTAGTTTGCTCTCATCTAATATAATATCTTCATTCCAATCTAACAAACGTAGGAATTCAGGCCAAGCTGGTTTATTATTTATCTCTTTTATCACCCAGCCATTATACGCTATTTTAGTAACTTCTAAATTTATTCCTGTTTCTTTCATACAATGAGTTGTATTTACGTCAAATGATAAATCTGTCTTCATGCCCAATCCTACTAATTTGCCAGTCAAAACATCATTATTTAGAAATTGATAATTATCTAAGAATTTAAAATCATCTAGTAGAACACCTGAAAGGGATGAATAATCAGGCATTTTTTTTGTAAGATTTTTTAAAATTTCATCATCCCTAGGCATCCCTTTTTTTCCTATTTTCTGCATTATCTCTGCAAAAAATATACCTAAATTAGCAGATTTTTTAGACTTAATGATTTTTTTATATCCCATGCCCGGAAGATTAAATAATTCTGGACCAGAAATCAAATTTAATAGAAAATTATAAGGGTATCTGCTACTTTTTAATTTATAATCAATCATTCTTGCATATTCATTTGAAGCATACTCCGGAGAACTTTTTGTTTTTCTTCCATAACCTACTGCGATATCCATGTTTGGATATGAAACGGCTAAAGCACTCGTTCCCCTTGTATAGCAACCGTAATTATTCAGAAATCCAACAACGGTTCCACCCACCAATGGTGTCCCTTTTGGTAACACATCCCAAACACCATCTAGAAACTCCTGAAATCCACCATATTTTTTATAATGAATCGTAGAAAACAACAAAAAGAAATTCGGTGGTCTGCTTAACTGTTTGATCGTATTTCTAGCGACCTCTCGACCTGCTTCTCTTGCATCCCACTTACGAGACATCCCAACGGCTGCTTCAAGTTTTGATTCAATCATATGCATTCAATAGTTATTTATTTTCAAACACATTATGCAGGAACAGTAATGCCCCTTGCTTTATCTTGCGCCCCCATTATCTTTAGTATCTCTCGTCTAGCGTTCTCCATCTCAACCTCAATTAAACCCTTATTTGCAAGTGCAGGAACAATCGCAACAAGCGCAGTCTCAGTATCAGGAAACACGTAAAACAGTACCTCATAATCCTGCAACCTAAAATCCATCTCACCTAGACCCGCCTGGGAATATGCACCAATCACACCAAACACGTCATCCATGGCTCGATGGATAATATCCCAGATCTGATGCACCTCAGATTTGAAACCATCACCAGAGGGCATTACACTAATCATGTTACGTCTAGCAACCATACAAGCAAGGATATCATCAAGCTTCAACAAATCATCTAACACTAATGCAATAGGATCATTCTGCATCCAAACCACCAATCCTGATAGTATTTAATATAAAAAGATTATTTATAATGCTTTTCTAAAACCAAGTCTCTTATTCTTTACTTTTTTACCAGCATCAATCATATTCAAATAATCTACTGGAGAAAGACAATAATTTTGTCCGTTTAAAATAAGACTATCAATAAATTTAGCCTGTTGACGACTCCATTCATTATTTGGGACACTTCTGACCCATTTAGCATATAGATGAATAAACCAAAGTCTCTCTTTAAAATTTTGAGATTTATCATATTTTAATTCCATATTGTTCACCAGAAACATTTAGTTCATTCATAAACCTATTCATCAGTTTTTTATTAACAGATTCTTGGAAAATATCCCAAAGGTATACTGCATCTTCTATATCCTTTTCGCTTCCAAGATATAATTTATATGGTATTTCGATTTCAATTGGAGAAATAAAAAAATTAAATTTTTTGTTTAAGATGACTTTTACATGATTTTTTAATGTAAAAAGATCAATATCATCCTTAATAAATTTCATTTCTATGTTAGGAATAATTGTATCCTTTTTTGCAGCTCTAATTCCAAGCTTATCTGTTAACATCTCATAAAGACCATTTTCGTCTTCTGGATTTAAAAAATAATAACCGTCTCTGATTAGATTATTGTAAAAATTAACGAACATTTTTTTATCAACGTGTTCTATAAAAACATCTACATCCTCAGTACCTCTTGTTCTACCAAAAAGTATAGGAATGTACCCACTAATAATTACATAATTACAGTATTTACTTAATATATCCATAAAAGTAATTACAAATTTATCTAGTTTTGTTAATGCCTTATTTTCGATATAAATGGCATCCTTAGTATATCTAAATTCCATCGAAATCATTATTCAATATAGTTGATTATATTTTAACACCTTCGCACAAAGGTATTTTAAAAATAATTGAACGACGTTCTGTAGTTATACGAACTTAATGCCGCTCTCGGTAATAGCTATGCCCTGCGGTCTCAATGTGTGCCTGGTACCCCTCATCTTTCTAATTGTTAATTTCCTGCGATCCATGTCCATATCCAAATCCATCAGTATGATTCCATCAACTAGAAACTCACTAATTGTATCACGAGAAAGAATCTTGCTTCCCTCAGGAACCTCAGATGTAACCATCGCAGTACAATTCTTCTTATTCAATATGCTTAAAATACGCCTAACATGAACTCTAGTGGCAGGAACGGAACCCGTTGGAAAACCTCTCGTCATCTTGGACTGTTCATCAGAAGGAATTATTTCATGAACACCACTAACCCAGACAGGAACCTCTGCAACGGGCGTCAAGGAATCCAAAACCACTCGGCAATACTCCCCGTTCTTAATTTCCTCTTCTATCTCCCTATGAATGGTACTTCTATCAAGATCCACATACATGAACTTCAATTGTCCCTTCTCAGCATAAGGCGAAAAATCAAAGCCAACCTCTCGAGCCTGCTTGAGAATATTTTCAATCCGCTCATCAGAACTCAAATAAAGACACTTCTCACCATTCCTTAGCCCCTCAGCAATATAGTGATAACACATTATCGTCTTACCAGAACCAGGCGTACCAGATACAAGGGTTACACTGTTGCGAGGAAAACCACCTGACAGAAGTTCATCAAGTCTTTGGATTCCAGTGTTAACTCTATTATTACTCTCCTTTTCTAAACTCATTCTGCCGCTAAACTCATCCATGCTCCTCATACTCTCCCATATTATTTATCTAATTTCATTATCATTAAACAATTTAAATAAGTTTCCTAGAATAAGAATTTAATATGAATAAAAATCTATTAAATTATTGGAGAAAAAATAGTTTTTTAGTTATCTCGTCTATTATAGCAGATATAAAATAGCTCTCTATCTACTAGTTCTAACTCTCCAAAATTATGACTATTTAAATTTCTGTTTTTGCTGTTTAGCATAAGTCTACCTCTCCCGAAGTGCACAATAAAAAGCTATTATATAAACTCTTTCTTTTTACTAGCTTTGTGTAAGAAGTCGCACTTGTGTAAAAAGTAAGGATTCTGTGTAGAAACTCACCAATCTGTGTAATAAGTCAAGTGTTTTTCTGACTTCTTACACAAAGCCCTTTTTACTCGGCACAAATATTGATAAAAGTTCTACAGAAGAAACCTAACCAGACGGAATGGTGAAGCAGATGGTTGCACCCCTTCCAGGACCAGGACTTTCTGCCCAGATCTTTCCACCATGCTTCTCAACAATACGCTTACAAATTGAAAGACCGAGACCAGTGGAATCCAACTTATGGCGAGAATCGTCAGTCTTATAGAACTCATCAAAAATATGGTCTATCTGCTCCTTACTCAAACCAACACCGGTATCATGTACAGATATCCTAATAAAAGGACCAGTCTTTTGCTCTACAGGTTCAGCTACAAAAGTTAACGTGCCACCATTGACCATACTATTTACAGCATTGGAATAGATATGGTCAAGCACCTCTGCGAGTCTGGGCATCTCAGTTTTAACATATACGTCTCGCTCCACATAGTTCTCAACCTTGATATTGCAGGTCTTGAAAATACCTTCATATTTCTGCTGCAAATTTGTCACGATTTCAAGAAGGTTCTCTCTTTTTAAATACAAGTCAGTGGTATTCAACTCGGCTAACTCACGGGTGTTGTTAACAACGCGTTTTATGTATTCAGCACTGCGAATGCAGGTATCCACCAATTCCCTTGTCTTGGGATCTTTAGTATCTTCCTTTATAAGCGGTAAAAGGGCTAGAAGAGGCGTTAAAGGAGTTCCAAGGTCGTGGCTAAGATTGTCGATATACTTGGTTTTATGCAAGAGGAGTCTGTTAACCTCAACGGTTCTTGCTATTACCCTTTGTTCCAGCTCTCTGTTGAGCTCATTTAGTTTATTTTCGATCTCTGAAAGCTTCTTTTTCAATTCTTCCAATTCTGCATCTTTCAACCTAAGCTCTTCTTCTAGCTTTTTGGTATAATCTTCAGTCATCTGGTCTAAACCCATTGTCTGTATCTCTCCAGAGATAACAAATGTTTTTTCACTATTAAAACTTTTATGAGTTTTTTGGTAAGAACTGTAACATTAAGTATTAATATATCATTAATTATATATTTATGTACACTATGAGTTCAAGAGAAGATTTCAAATCATTTGTTCCAGCTGAAAAAACAATACCAGAACTAACTGTAAAGGCAGTTTTGGTGGGTATTTTCCTTGCTATTGTATTAGGAGCAGCAAACGCTTACCTAGGACTCTACGCGGGAATGACTGTTTCTGCAATTATTCCTGGAGCCGTCATGGCATTGGCTTTTCTAAAACCGTTTAAAGGTACTATACTTGAAGTCAACCTTGCCACCATGGGTGCTTCCGCTGGAGAATGCATAGCCGCAGGAGTAATATTTACAATCCCAGCATTAATTTTACTAGGGGCATGGACCGAGATTCACTACCTGGAAACAACACTTATATCCCTTTTAGGAGGACTTCTAGGTGTACTATGGATGGTTCCTCTCAGAAGGGCACTGGTAATTAAAACAGACCTACCATTCCCTGAGGGCATTGCTGTGGCAGCTGTTTTAACAACAACTGTTGGCGGAGAAGAGATAACAAAGAGATCAAAAACTGAAGGAATAAGTGGCATATGGCTTATCATAGGGGCTGTTTTAGCAACTCTCTACAAGTTTGGAGAGTTATCACTTAACATTTTTAGAGGAACAATAGAGCACATAGGTAGCATTGGAAAATATATGATAGGCGGAAAAAATCAAGATGGATGGCTTTACGGGGGTGTAACAACGTCCCCGGCTTTGCTAGGAGTAGGATGGATTATTGGCCCACGCGTGGCATCCTTTGTGCTTGTAGGCGGTTTACTGGGCTGGGTAATTATTGCACCACTTATTGCTTTAGCCCTAGGTTTGCCAGTTCCTGGTACTGATCCGAGTCTTACCGCACAGCAGCTAGCACAGCAAATATCTGACGCCACAGCATATGGCTATGGAGACTTCGACCTCGGTAGCCGCATATGGGGCTTCTATCAGATATGGGGCAATCAAATTAGATACATCGGCGTTGGAGCAATGCTAGTCGGAGGACTCTGGGCCATATGGAGCATACGGATGAACCTTGTCGACAGCGTAAAAGAGGCAATCATAGGAATAAGGGGAGGGCAATCAAAAGCCAAAAAAAGAACAGAGCAGGATCTCAGCTACAAACTGGTATTCACGTTTATTGTGCTAATGGTAATTCCTGTTTTTCTTCTGTATATGTGGCTCTCCAGCATGTTTGGATTCTCCATATTGATGGCAGTCATAACGATACTATTCGCATTTATAGCAAGTGCATTGGCTGGTTACCTTACCGGTCTTGTTGGATCATCAAACTGTCCCATCTCAGGAGTAGCAGTTGCAGTACTACTCATTGTTAGTCTAATCATGCTTGGGTTGGGCGCCACTAGCCCAGAAGCCATGGCCATAGCAATATTCATAGCTGCGGTTATCTGCATAGGTGGGTCCATATCCGGTGACTTATTGCAATCTATGGCATGTGGGCATATGCTAGGCGCAACACCAAAGAAACTGCAGATATCAATGACCTTTGGAGTAATAGCTGCTTCTGGGGTGGTGGGCTTAGTGATAGGTGTACTTCACAAGGCATTCACCATAGGCAGCAGGCAACTTCCGGCACCACAGGCATTCCTCATGAAAGGAATAGTACAAGGAGTATTGAAAGGAGAAATGCTATGGCCCTATGTAATAGTAGGAATGATATTGGCTGTGGTACTCATACTTATAGATCTACCCATTCTACCAGTGGCCATAGGAATATACCTTCCATTCACTCTATCAATACCAATCTTTGCTGGTGGAGGTATAAGATACCTAACAGACCGCTCCTTAAAGAAGAGGTTCGGAAGTGCAGATGAAGAGGAAATAAACGACTGGGAGCTGGCAATTAAACAAACAGATGTAAAACCAAAAGAAAAAGCCATAAGAACGGGCCTTCTCTTCACCGCTGGACTGGTGGCCGGAGAAGCGCTCACGGGAGTCGCAGTAGCAATACTTATTGTAATGGGGATAAACCTATCCATATTCCCGAATGCACCATGGTGGCCAGGGCTGATAATATGGATATATATAGCAATACTACTGGCATACATCCCACTAAGGGAAATATTAAATAACAAAAAATCCTAGTAAACAAACTAGAGTATATGCGTGTTTTTCCAAAATATCTTTATATGGAATAAACGATAGATTGTCTATTGTTAAAATGATTTGAGGGGTTAAGAGAGAGGGATATGGAGCAAGAGGTACAACAAAGGAGTAAAACCACTGTAAAAACCCACGAAGAGATAATAGCAATTATTGATGAGCTCAAGGCATACAAAGAAAAATACAAAGAATACGATTTATCGACAATAACTGTACCTGGAAAAATTGAGGAAGTACTAGTTGAATTTGAACCTGTCGATCCAGAATTTCTTGACACAGAATCCTCAAAAACAAGCCTGAGAGATAAATTTGCACGCAGAAAAAAGAGACAAAAGAGATAAATTTTTAATTCTCTATTCTTCTTTTAATCATATCCTGCAGTATGATCATTCCAGATATCGCCCTCGGTGTCTCCGACCATCATCCCCCACGGTGGAACAAATGCTAACGCAACGGTTGAAAAATCAAAACTTAGACGCGTGTTATTGCCCAGATAGTGACCTTGATTATCATATACTTCTTTATTCTCCCTCACGTAAATCTGTGGCTCATGACCAAACAATGGATTGGGTATGTTTTCATCGAGTGTGTCCATAACCTTAAACATGCCATATTCTCCCTTAACTTCAATATACCAAATGTTCATGGTGAAAATCCAAGGTGTAACGGGCGTAGGAGGTAGTATTGGTATACCAGTTGGGCCAAGAGTACAAACGTTTTTCAGTTTTAGTGACCAGAATAGTTCGTCTTCGTACTCTGTTTTTTCATAAGGATCTAAATAGTTTGGTATCTGATCAACGGCGAGTCTAATTTTTTCGTTCCAAAGCTCATTACCATCTACAATTCTATTCAATTCCATGTCAAACCCAAAAGGTATCGCCAACTGATTTGAGAGTAAATCTTGTGCTTTATCCAAAGATGATTTTGCATCAGTGCTATCACTTCCGAAATAATCATTTAATTTACTTTGCATTTCTTCATTGTATTTGTTTTCAACGGCAGAAAAAATGACTTCGATGTTTTCTTTTACCCAGTCAACATACCACTCGCGTGCAAAGAAAACCGTTTTCTTTCCAACGCTTTTATAATACGAACCATCCACGTAAGACTCTTGATCTAGATAGATTGTAATGTTATCGTTAAACTTACCAAGCAAATCATTTTTTGCTTCGCGTATTAGATCGACAGGATTTGGATAGTTAACATAGTTGATAGATTCATCAAGTTTTATCTGCCGTATCTGTTCAAATATGGATTCTAGCGCATTCCAAGATTCAATTGCAACCCAGGCAGGAATATCGCCTGTAACGACCTTTGCATTGGACACCCCATTGCCTGTCTTTATTAGATCATCTAGATTTGAATCAAAATAACTAGCTCTATACTTTTGAATTGTATCCTCGAGATTTTTATCATCCAGAGAATCATTCCTGTAGAACACATCCCTGACATCATCCCTTGTTCCCTGGTACTCTGAATAGTGATTCAAAATAACGCCAATGGTAACATCTTCCTCCAATTTGTGATCGATGGTCGTAAAATGAGTCCAGTTCACCCAAGTATGATTTCCTGAAGTCTCAACCGTTTTTTTGCTCCAATGGTGCTGGCGGTTCCAATGTACATCGTACACCTCACCGTAGAGAGTGCAACCAGGCAAAACAGAACCCTTTGAAGGTTTATCAATTATATCTTTAAAAACGTAGAAGTCAAAAGACCATGGTCCCGTTCCATTGTCAATCAGATAGCCCGTGTGATCACCGTATGTAATAACTGGAGATGAATCTCTCTCAACATTTGTTTTAAGGTCTGCTGAATAAACTATCAAAGCAATATCATCTATTTTATTTGCTGTGGTTTGATTTTGTTCAAAAGTTCCTTTTTCAATACTTACAAAATTGTAACCCAAAGATCTGTAATGTTCAACTGCGTTGCTAATGTCATCCTCACTTGGATTAAGCAACTCTACAGAAAGAGGATTACCAATGCTATCAACAAAATTAATGATGACGCTAGTCCAATTGTATAGAGGTTTTTCAGCGATACCAGTCAAATTTATATCTGGACCAGTATCAACGGTTAGATTTGAATTTCCGGAATCAGATTTGACACTTTTATCTGCAATTTCACTTGGATCAACCGAAAGCTCGTCGTCGTTTTTTAGAGCGCTGCTGTTCATTATATCTATCGGCTCTGTTCCATCATCATCTGAGGTTAGCGTTTTATAGGAATGATACACGTAATCAACAAGACTGGCAGGATCAACACTATTGAAAACCATCCCTTGTTCCAACAACGTGCAACCATTCACGATAATTGCTAGATGTTTATTATCAACAACATTCCCAGGCTTTAGCGTTTGCCAATGCATCACACCTCTAATAAGAGAATAAATGTTGGAGAGTGCTGTTGTTTCAGTCATTAGAGAATTAATCCCATTTGCTCTTTTTTCATAATCCATTACTAGTTCTCTCAACAACGGATATCTTGATGTTATGATTGTAGAAATCTCGGTCTTCTTTGTAAAAATATCCCGTCCGTCTTCAAGATCTTTCACTTCGAATGTAACCGGAACAGAAACTGTCCAATAAGTAGAATACTCCTTATCGTCAGCACCGACCAATGGGAGGTTAAACGTCCTAGATATTTTCATTTTTAATTCGTCTACCTTAACATCAGACCAATTAGAAACGGGCTCTTTGGTATCATCGGATAGTATCACGTTGGCAGCATATCTTCCATTGTTGAAATAATCATACAAGTAGTTCGTCTTGAGATAAATATTCAACTCTTTTGTAATCATGTCTCGTGCACGATCGCAATTAAACGTTTTATCATTGGTTATATCATAACCTAAACTTTGATTAAAATTAGTCATAACTGGGTTTGCGCCTATCTCTTTTAATGCCTTAACACCAACCAAGTTCAGCATGTTGGCAATATCTGCTTCAGCATAGTGCAAAATATTTTCCACTTCGCTGAAATCCATGGCGTTGATCATTTCCTGGGATTTCTGTTGTTCCAGCTTTGCCACATATACTGTGGTAAAACTGCTGCCAAGTATGAGAAAAATGCCGACAACTGAAAACGGAATACGGGCACGCTCATCTTTTAAAAAATCGGATATCATCCTCTAACCTCCCAAATAGTCAGCGTAACCTCGCCTTTGGAAATAGAAATTCTATCAAAAAGCCAATCAGGGATACTTTTGATGGCATCGACTATCTCGCCGACATATAAAATATCAACAATCGACTCTGCAAAATCGTCAATATATGGATTCAATGCATTATGTACCAGATTGACCGTAAAATTACGCGTTTGGTTTTCCAACTCATCCAATGCAGTTGTAAGCAATGTGCCAATTGGGAGCTCCAGAGATTCAATGATAGTAGTAGTTATTTCTTCCTGAATTCTCTTGACAAGAGAATTATCCGCACCACCCAATTCACCAAAAAATGAATCAATCATTCCGATGGATTCTCCCAGGGCAGCCATAATGCCTTCTTCTGTAAGATTCTGAGCCATCGTTCTTATCTTGCCAAATCCATATTGGAGAGTAATATTCAGAATTCCAGGAAAAATAGTGGCTCCTGTCCCATTTTTTAAACCGTTACATAGGAATCCTTCAGCCAGCGTACTAAGATTTTCACTCAATTTATTTTTTAATTCTTCTTTTGTGAAAGATACATATTCATCAATCAATGTGGTAATATTTTCCAGCCAAGGAATATCATGCACAAAATCTCTAAAAAAATCTTCCAGCCAATATCTAGAAATAATAACCTCACCTACGCCAGGCAAATTCATTTTTGGTGAATAGGGCATGGTAACAAAACTTTGCGCGACATGGGAATTAACTGTAGGTGGTCTTTCCCCAACAAACATCTCACCGCCAAAATCCACTCCTTTTATGGGGTGCCACTTAGCAGATAGATTGAATCTGTATTTATCGCCGAGATACGAAGACAAAAAACAACTAATATTATCCCTAAGCTGCCTGTCGTAGTCACCTGTAAAGATATTAATCCTATTGCTACCCAAAACAGAAAAAGGCATTCTGAATTGACAGGCGAGGTTCTCGGATAGCAGGCTAGAATAGGTTTTATGGATCTGTTCGCGTCCAATTAACCAATCTGTTATGGACCCATAGAGCCCATTGGAAGAATTATCAATGCCAATAAGGCCTGCCACATCGTCAATGATGTCGCCGCAAACCTTGTAGCTAAACCTATCAACGCGAGTGGCAAGAAACGTGCCAAGGGCCTCATCGGCGACATGTTCTCGATGTACATCAACCGACGTCTTTACGGCTATGTTACTTTGAAGTGCTGGTAACAAAACAACGCCAGACAAAGATACCATAACTATGAAAAGAATGGCATCGTACATTAAGGAGAGGCCATGGGTGTCTCTAAGGAGATTTTTCCGCCTCATACATATCCTACCATCTGCATTTTACTAAATTTCCTATCTTATATTCCATAAAATAATAGTCAATTTTCCAGGTGATGTCTGTGCCTCATTAAGATAAACACCCACATCCCTAGAAACGGCAATCCGATCACCTATGTACTCTGGCAAATTTTCAGGAAAGTCCTCAAATTTTGCCTTGTCGTTCTCCTGCCAACTTATCCTTACTGTAAAATTTACATGGGATGCTTTGTATTCTGAACGTATGGAGTTAAGTTTGTCGCCACTTCCATCGATGCGTAGTTCTGGCAAATCAACAAGTCCACCTTCTCTGATGAAAAAACAATCAGGGTTTGTTAGTTTAGTTGCTATGAAATCGGCTGTTTGGTATTTTTCAAGAGACTCAACTCTAAGCCCATAAGAAGCATAAACATTGGCCAATAATACAAAAAATAATGCAAAACCGATCATTACAACCGATAGGGCAGGCAATGAAGTAAACTCCTCAGAAACTGCGTTTTCATCCAATATAAAACTCCTAAGGGGAGTTCTTCTCATCTTTCACCCCGCACCATACAAATGTATAGTTCTTTTTTATAAATTTATAAATATGTATAAATTGCAATATTATAAATATTGTTACAAAAATTTAAAACATTCAAAAAATGTCAAAATCTAATAATAAATCTTAAAAGGAAATGAACCTGAAGAAGCATCTATACTGTGTGAGCGATCTCTCTGATTCTGGTGTTTACAATGAAGATTTCCATGACTGCTTTCATCTCGACCAATTCTTCTTGGGTTCTTACGTCGCTGACCACT
>Ga0315279_10004566_pt1 | contig 18521 bp, 16 predicted proteins | sample YL17G06_20_MG_FD_203694 | JGI IMG/M metagenome (GOLD analysis project Ga0315279, IMG submission 203694) | Sediment microbial communities from Yellowstone Lake, YNP, Wyoming, USA - YL17G06_20 | ecosystem: Environmental > Aquatic > Freshwater > Lake > Sediment | place: USA: Wyoming | collected... | reverse complement strand
GTGAGTAGGCTTATCTACAAAACGAGCTTTATGCTCTGGGGCGAAGACAGCCTTCCTTACTCTATATATCATGATACTAGGGGCGAAGCATTTGCTATGTGAACTATTACATAATAAGCGTTTATGAAGCAAATGCTCGCCCCTACGGAAAATTCCCCGTTATATCCCAAAGAGCCTGTATTATTAAATCATCTTTGAAAAATACTTACTTTTCTGTCACTTTTTATCCGCAGTGACGCCCTTCCAGTCGTCTGTGCGGAACGGTGAAGCAGGCAAGTTAGCACCGTTATAAAGATTACACACGGGATTATCTGCCCATGCGTAACGGACAGCCATAGGTTGCGGTACTTTGTCACTCCAGACAAAGACAGTATCGCCATCTATCTTTAAATTTCATATTTAGCCTCCTAATTAAGGTATGACATTTTCAGTACCCAGAAGGGGAGACTCTCATAGTCGTTGGTATCATCAGCCTGCATGATATGTGATAGTTCTTTATGTTCATCAAAAGGATCCAATACCAATCGCTGCTTTTCCCCAACCTTAAAATGAGCCGCTGGCATCAGTTTTGAATTCTTCATTCCCCAGAACACAGCTAATAACTCCTGATTTTTGTATTCTCCATGTTCAACAGTGATCACTCGATATTTGATATAGGTAAGACATTCTGTATAAGCAACCTGACCGGGATCGGGAACCATTGAAACTTTTATTACTTCGGCAGTAATAGTCAACTTTTGCTCTTCTGATTTCTTTTCATCTTTTTTCACTTTCTCAGCAGAAGCACCCTCAACAGCAAGTTCTTCTTTACTCCTTTCTTTTTCTGCATCTTTTGGATGTTCTATGGCTTTTTTTTTGATTGATGTAACTTTCTTCGACGGTGGTGAAATCTTTACGATATTCCAGTTACTTTCAGGATTAACAAGGTCTCGTGTAGCAAATTGCCAGATCACAAGTTTTTTCCCTACCAATGCGTTAGGACGACGGGCAAGGCTTTCACGAGAAATTGAGGCTCCACCGTTATTTATAGCTATTACGTCAATAGGAATCCCTAAATGTAATGCTAAATGCTCAGAAAATCCCCCATGATCACCCCATTTCATTTCTTCCTTTGAAAATACGTTTACAAAACTATCCCCTAGAAGTATTATAGGTGATTTAGGGTCTGGAATACAAGGCTTCTTTGTTTTTACATCAATAACCTTGCCTACTTTAACATCTATGGGATTAAATCTGTTGCTCCACGTCAAGTCAAGCATATCATATAAGTCACCAAAATTCGTAACTTTCATTGATTGTATATTGTATGATTTTTGCGGTACACCTGTCAACCATTTACCATTTTTAATAGTTTGAGCAAGTAATTGAACTACAAGCTCCATTCCCAACGGTGACCAATGGGTATCCTGTTTAATGTAAAGAGATTCTGTGTTCTTCGCTTTCTCATCCCAAAGCATCTTTTCAGGATTTAAGACAGTAATCCCATTATCCCTCAATTGATTGAAGAATTCAGAGGTATGGAAGTTATCTGGTGGACCTGAATCCATCTTATAACGCTTTGATAGATATTCGGGATAAATAGTAGCCTTCCCCGGAACAGGAAGCAGTATCAGATCAACCCCTTGAGCTTTTAATGTTTCATGAAATGCAATTATGGCAGGAAGCGGACCCATATCCCTATCAAAAGAAGGTTTAATAATGTAGTCAATACCCGGACGATAGAAAAGCCATCCGTTTTTGCCGATAACGACTTTACCATTACCTCGTTTCGCAAGTAATGTTGTAAACCATTGGTACAGAGGACGTATTTTTTTGGCAATTACAGAACTATCATTAAGATTATTCTCATAAGCTCTTAAATTTTCTATCTTTGGTATTTGCTTAAAAACATCAAATTCCTGTAATGACTCACCAGTATGTAATTCATTGACAAACTGCGACAATGGTATGAAGCTGATTAAAAGGACGAAACATAGTAGCATTGCCCAATTATTGAGTTTTATATTTGATAGGAGTTTTATAATGTTTTTCATCGTTAAAATTGGAAATAAAGGAATGGATTATAGCTCTGAGTATACATAGCCATCAATGACCAAATAAACAAAACGATTATTGCAACAGCCTTTAAAGCAAAGTTTTTTTGTGCTAAATCCCAGCTTTGTTTGCCGAACCAGACAACAACTGCACAAGCTATAAATACAAATATGTGATCTCTGGAGTAGATCAATGATCCCAACAAAGCTGATCCATCAAACTGCTGTCGGATTCCAATCATAGAACTGAGATACTTTCCTGCGAATGAAATAGAGCCTGATCGGAAAAATACCCATGTGACTAAAATTATAACAAATGTTACCATCACACGGAAAGGTCGTGGTAACAGGTTATATATGCTTTTTTTGCCGATCATTCGTTCAAACGCTAACATTATTCCATGTATTGATCCCCATATAACAAAAGTCCATTTTGCCCCATGCCATAACCCGCCTAGAAACATAACAATCGCAAGATTGAAGTACGTACGGCGTTTCCCTTTACGGTTGCCTCCCAGTGGAATATAAAGGTAATCCCTAAGCCACGTAGAAAGAGAAATGTGCCAGCGGCGCCAGAAATCAGTTATACTTTCTGCATGATATGGAGAGTCAAAGTTCTTTATGAATTGAAATCCAAACATAAGTCCTAACCCAATAGCCATATCTGAATAGCCGCTGAAATCGAAGTAAATCTGGAAAGCATAAGCCAGAACGCCTGTCCAAGCATCATACCATATAAGAGAACCAGCGCCAAAAGCGGCATCAGCAACCTCTCCCATGGGATTGGCGAGGAGTATCTTTTTTGCCAGACCTATTACAAAGAATGATATTCCAACAGCAAACTTGCTGATTGTGTGAGTACGAAACGAAAGCTGATCAGCTAGATCCCTGTATCGCACAATTGGTCCGGCTATAAGTTGTGGGAATAGTGCGACGTAACATGCAAAATCCAGAAGCGATTTTGCCGGCTTCGCATCACCACGATATAAGTCAATATTATAGCTCATAGACTGGAAGGTATAGAATGATATACCTATGGGCAATACTACGTTTATCACATCAAATGGTTGCTTGCCAAATGCCCCGATAATTGTATTGATGTTTTGCTCCACAAAGACAAAGTATTTGAAGAAGCCAAGCAGGCTAAGGTTTATTATGACGGATAGAATAACTGCCATTTTCCGCTGAACAGGAGGGGCATAATTACCATCTATTGGGTTTTCAAGTACGCCCATTGGATTCCATTTTCCTGCCATCAACAGACCAAAAACGTAGTCCATAACGGTTGAGAACATCATGATTAATACAAACCAGGGTTTTGTCCAACCGTAAAATATGTAGCTCATAAACGTGAGAAAAATCTGACGCCATCGCATTGGAATGATGTAATAGATAAGTAGCGTTATAGGCAGGAAATAGAAGATAAATATGTGAGTCGAGAAAACCAAAGAAATTCTCCTAATTAAATAAGACACAAATAAAATTGCTCATCAAGGTACTCTAATCAATTCCCAAGGCGCCCAGTAATTGTAAAGATCACGTGCGGCAGTTGTCCAAATAACTACTTTTTTCTGACTAATTACTGATGCACCAAGCCTTGCAAACCTTTGTCGTATATTTGGACCGCTACCATAAGCCATGATAAGATCAACAGGCATTCCGATTCCCTTTGCAATGTGTGCAGATAATCCTGCGTATTTAGGGTCTTCGAGTTGATATACCCCGCAAAAGCTATCACCAAGCATTACAATCGGACTTGATTTATCATCATCATATAAAGTACCATCAGGATTCAATACTTGATGAGCAGTTAGCTTCATGGGACGATAAGATACCTTTTCATCGTCTGGAAGCATACCTCGAATATCACCACCTCTGGTAAACTTAATGGTGTTGACCTTATATGAAATAGGTTGCTTGCATACATCATTATACCATGAGTATTGTTTAATACGGTCAGCGATTATATGTGCCGCTAATTGAAGCCCTCGATCAGACCAATGTGTGTCCTGCGTCATGTAAAGAAACTCATCGCCTTTATTACCGTAGCGTTCTTCAATGAATGAAGGATACAGATCAATTACTTCTACGCCAGCCTCAGAAAGCTCAAGCATAAGTTTACGAGTGTATGGAGTAACATAAGGAACTGCATTTTTTGGTGCGAAATCGGAGATTTTCTCAGGGAAAACCTCAGCCTTTGTGGGAATTATGACAAAGAGAAAGTCTATCCCTTTCTCTTTAAGCTGTTTGCTGTAATCTACAATTGCAGGATATGGGTCTCTGTTGTTATCCTGCTTTCTCAAGTCACCACTGGTAAGGTAGTTCAGAGCACCCCGGAAAAATAGAAAATCATCCTTGCCTATTAGACCTTTGATCTCCGCAGGTCTTTCTTTGAGTTTTTTCTCTATATCATTACGAAAATCAGATACCTGAGATGCCCATTTATCCCAATCTCCATCTCCCCATGTCTTTAGCTCGTATGTAAAGCGTTCCACGTTAGTAGACATATCAGACTTTTCAGGTGATGCTGTAAATTTTTCAGTCTGCTGTACATCATTGGTTGACTGATTTTTTGATGAATTATCTTTTTCAGTTTCATTTACAACAAATATGTTGTAAATTGAAAAACCATAAGGTTTACCACGAATTATCGCAGTAGCATCCTTTATAACCAAGCCATTCAGTTCCTTTAATATTTCTGGTTCTGTCTTATCGGTTGGCCATGGTCTGTTGACTGTCATATCTAAAGTCTCTGTTCTTAAAGCTCCATACCAATCTGCTGAGAGTTTATAGAAATAATCATTTACTTCTTCTGATGAAAGAGCTTTTTTAATATAATTAGCTCTCAAATAATCCAAAAGAGTTGTCGAGTATTTTGATTTATCTATACAACCATATATCTCAGAAAAACCGTCCCCATCTTCATCATCAGCATCAATAAGTCGCATACGAGGATCAAACTCAACTTTGACCCAAATTTCACCTTCTTTAGTATTGATGTAAGCTGTTACTATCTGTTGAAAGGGTTTTGGATCGCTTTGATTGCCCCATTTCTCTTTGCTGACTTTAGCATTAATTTCCATTAAGGCAAGGGATTGATCATAATCCCATTCAGTCAGAAAATCCAGCATCGGTTGCCATGCCATCGGATTTAATCTGTCATCCTGACTTAATGGTATCTGGTCAAAGCGATTTTTAATTGATGATGGTATAAGAGAGTTACTGAAGTTTAATTCGCTAATTTTGAGGTTGATCTCTGGATGCGATAATTCTGTCCTTTGTGGATTATAGAAAATCGGATTACGATCGTAGGCTGACATATCTAGTTGAGATTTAGTGGGATTGGTGATCAACCTTATCATAACCTTTGATTGTATTCGTTTATATGAGGAATTAAACTTAGTGATTGCAGATTCATTATTTGCTTCCAAAGCGATGCAAATGTGGTTCACCATAACACCAAAAAGAAATATCAAAGTGAGCCAAATCACTTTTTTCAATGCCATTGTCTATCTCCTTTAACGGATTATCAAAGTCCTGCTTGATAGTTTCTGAGAATTTCCTCTGAGTTTAATGAGCGATTATATATCCCCATCAAAAACAGCTTTCCCAGCCAAGAGCGATCACCGGTAAGTTCGTTACCTATTACCAACGGGTAACTACTCCAGTTGCTAAAATCCCCGATAATCTGCTGTGATTCGGAATGTAGATTGCCATTGACATAAAGCTTTTTGGTATTTCCATCGTATGTAGCTATCATTTGAACCGGTTTTTGTGACAGTATGTGTTTTTGGGTATCCAGTTCAGGGATGCCATTTTGGTCTGTTTTTATTGTTCTTAATCGAAAAGCAATATCTTCACCAATCTGACCCAGTGTGAAATTCCGTTGACCTGTATCACTTGACATTGAAACTATTCTGGCAGGACCATTCTGTGTAATATTACTAGGTGAAAACCATACCTCGATAGATAGCTCTTTACGACCCTTGATATTGTTAAACAATTTATCAGCATTACCATCACTGACGATCATAGTGTTACCAGTAAACTCAATGGCATTTTCGTTCTTTATCCACGAGGCTTTATTAATATCTTTTATATGCAGGTTTATAGGGGGATTGACTCCACTGCTGTCATTGACAATAGTTCCTTTACCTTCATCAAATAGATACAATGCCAATAATCCATCTGTCACACGTTCTACAATATTTCTGGAAACTACAAACGATTGTGGGCTTTCGTGTTTTATTTTGTCTATGGTTGTAATGCTATAATAATACGTCTTTCCAATTTCAACTGAATCGTCAACATAAGTTGGTTCAGATATAATCTTGTTGTTTATTTTCGTATATTTGCCTTTGGGTTCGAGAGAGCGATAGACGTTATATCCTTTTATATCCAGTTCAGGATTCGGGTACCATTTCAAACGTGCCTGACGATTGCCAGCAGTTACAGCTAAATTTATCGGGGTAATGGGTTTAGAATCTTTTGTTGTTATTGTGATATACTTAGACTTTGGACTCTCTAATTTGGCAGAATTAACAGCACTGATTGCATATTGATAGCTGGCTTTGGCGTCTGTCGCATAATCTGAATAAGCTATGCCCTCAATCTTTGTCAAAAGTTGCAGTTCTCCTTTATTTGTGCTTCTATAGACGTTATAACACAAAACCTTTGATTCTGAATCCTGCGACGCATCCCAAGATAACTTAACGCTTTGACCACTAAGTTCTGCCTTAACGTGCAACGGAGAGTCAGGAGGCGTATTATCAAACTGGATGAATATATCCGCCCATCTATCTGTATGTGGATCATGCGAAATGCGTATAGGCTTCCCAACAGAGTGCCAATCCGTTAATTCTTGTATGAATATCTCATAGTCACTGGTATTGTGATCATGCTGATTTGGAGAGGCGCCATAAACGAGCCATCTACTATCACGACTCAATCTTGGACAATATGTATAGTTCCAGTTTTCATAATCGGGTGTGCCTAAAAATTGATGTTCGGTGTTGTTTTCTATATCCCAAACCCGAAAATCTTTCGGTCCATTAACCCAATACACATAGCGACCATCAGAGCTAATAGATGGTTCACATCCACCCATTGTTTTAACAGTTTCACCTTTATCAAAGACAAAGTATTCGTTGCTCTTATCCGAACGAAAAATCGCTGACTTTAAGTTAGGATTTATGTCCCCAACTACCTCGCCACGACCATCAACGGGAACTTGCTTATCATATAAGATAGATTCCTTGCCTGTGTCGAATTCATATTGCCATATCTTGCTATCTCTAACAAAATAAATGATTTTTCCATCTGGCGACCAATTAAGTGGCGCTCCAATTGCCAGCTTTCTCGGTTCCCCACCTTCAGATGGGATAACCCATGCCTCAACAGGTGCTTTTTGCTTACCATAATTGAATAATATCGTTTTACCATCTGGTGAAATTCTTGAACGAAGGTAGCCATCATAAGAAAATGGATATATCTTAGTCATTTCAGTTAGCTGTCTGAAATCAGAACCATCAACATTAGCACGGTATAATTCCCATTGCCCTGTGCGATTTGATTCCCATACGATAAATCCAAAAGCACCATTCGGAAGCTGGCTTAATGCTTGTTTTATCTGCGTATTTTCATTTTCAGATGTTGTTTGCGCAAAACTCTCCCACATGCAAATAAATGACATTGTGAAAATCAACATAATAAACATTAGAACGCTAAAGAATTTCATTTCTATCACCTTTCTATATAAACATGCCATAAAAAGACTACCGATTTAAAGTCCACAGTTTATAAAACGGAGAGTTATTAGAAAAGTTTACGCATGTTGAGAGCAATGCCTATCGGACAGAGAAACAGACCATATTTCCAGATTTATCTTTGCAGCATATAACCCCATTGGACAAAGCAATATGCGGATAGCATATATCAGGTACAATTTCTTTAACACTACTAAGCTCATGGTATTGACCATCAGAAGGAGAAGCCTCTACAAGGACGAGTTGCCCATTGCCGAACACAATCACCTTATTATCTCCAGCAGTAATTAGACACGAACCATGCTCAAAATCACCACCTTGCCATTTCCGTTGACCGTTGTTGATGTCCAGACATTTAAGCGATCCGCTTACTATGTATATATAACCATTATAAATTATCGGGCTACCGACTTGAGAAAAATCTCTCACTCTCCATTTTTCAGTTGCTCCCTTTAAGGATACCTCATCTATGCTAAGAGTATAAAGGTAACTGGTTTTAGAGTCAAAGGTAGGTGTAGAAGACGGTCCACCGTAAGCACCTTCATCTCCTGCTCTTAACCGACCTTGATAGCGGCATGGGTATGTTTGCTTCCATAATTCCGTAGCGGTTTTAGCGTCAAGACAATATATGGTGTCTATTCCTACGGGATTATTATTAAGATCGCCTTCACCTTGCCAACCCATTACATATATTTTTCCACCGACCATAATGGGTGAAGTGCATCCTTTTCCTACGTTTTTAGTCCAGAGTTTTTTCGGGGGCCAACCAGCAGGATAACCTGAGTTTTCAGGTGTAATGCCATTACGATCCGTACCAAGCCATTGTGACCAGTCAGACCCTAAAGCTAGTCTTGAATCAGCCATGACAGCAAATATCATCATAATAAAAGCCAGTATTCTAAACATTAACTTTACCCTCATATTTTTGAAAAAGGAACACTTAATCATGCGAAAATATCTCTTCAATTAATCTCGAATACGAAGCGTTATAGTATTAGAAATCATCAAACAGGTCAAGCTGAATACCTGACCATATAGTCTGATCCTCTAAACCAGTATCCATTATAACCGGACCACCAAGCTTAATTGCAGTATGCTTGATTGTATCAATGCAATAGGGCATTTCCTCATTGATCTGTTTGCTAGAAAATCGCAACACAGACCAGCCTTTACTCGTCAGGAAGTTATCACGCTCATTGTCGCTTACGATTCTATCGGGCTGACTATGCCATGAATCGCCATCACATTCTGTATCAATACTGCCTTCTTTACAAAAAACTGCGAAATCCAGAATATAGTGGTTTTTCCCTTCAGCGACGTAATATTGCCTTTCTGCATCAATACCTTTCTTCTTGAACTCGTCCCAGAGCTTGTCTTCTAATGGGCTTTCGTCGAAAAGGTCGTTGATCTCTTTTGCGGATCTAAATTTTTTAATAGTGGTAGGAATAAAAGCTGTTCTACGTCCTTTTTTGCTAGTAATCGGATTAGAAAGCTGTTTAAGCTCACCTATTTCGATTTTATAGTATTCTTCGTTTGCTTTGGGATGATCAGCTTCTTTTGGCAGGAGTTCCGAACGCTTCACAATCTTAATACCTTTAATTTCTGACCAGTAGGGAATTGACCATTTCTGGTCTTTGAACGGTTTGGTCAGGTAGAATGCAATATAACGCATTTCCTTCAATCTCTTAGGTGCGTTTTTGACTGGTATTCGATACCAGAGTTCGGTCTTTGCAAGGTGCAGGTCCCGACCGTTATTCATTATTGCTATCAGAATCAGGTCGTCCTCTCTCATCTTTATTATACTTTCACAAGATACTGTTTATATCAATATTAGGATAATAATCTAAATGGTATAGTAGGGTCAATAGTTGATTGATGCTCTATCAGGATGTAGATAATTACCTCACTAGGAGTATTTTCAGATTCATCAATAAAAGGAGCCTCAAATACTATATCTGCCTCACGTTTTCGGAAGTTATCCAGAATGAAAGCTCGTTTTAGATTTCTAAGCGGACTATAGTTTATTCGGCTTGCCAGATCACTAGATAAGGGGAGTTAGAGCCATTCCCCCTTTCTTCAAGTATGAAGGATAAGGGATGACGGATGAAGTACTTTCTTTCATCCTTCATCCTTTAAATTCGGGGGTTAGGGGGATTTAAAATCTTTCAGTTGAATATATTTCCACACTCAACACGGAAGAACCATTTATCTATGACAATCTTTTTATTGCTTTGTTTAGACATTCTGTATTCCGCAAGTGATATTCTTTATCAGAAAACGTATAAACCAGCAACATCCTATGAAAAATGTCTTCGGCTACCGGGCAGAGGTCATCAGGATATTGATTCCCCGTTCCTTTATGATGCGGACAATCCAACGGGCATCCTCGTCCATAACCCATACGTTGTGCGACAAGCGGGTGCTTATACGCCGGCATGCCTGTATAACCGATAAACAACGATCCACCTTCTTCACTCAGAACCTTCACGAATTCTTCCATAGAAATACCGTGTTGTTCTCCTCTAAAGGTTGACGCCCAGAAATGGTAGGTGCTTTTCGCATCCTTGTCCTTTTGCAGGACGATCCATGGGCAATCCTTTACAACTTCGTCGTATAAAGAGGCTACATCAATTAATTCCTCAACGTATTTTTTTGCTTTTTCCAACTGTGCCAGACCGATGGCTGACGTTTGTTCGGTCATACGATAATTCCAGTGCAATCCATAAGCCACACTGGCGAAAGTTGGCGCACCTGCATTGAGGTCGAGTGCCTTGACAATGTCTTCACTATTTGTTACAGCCATACCGCCATCACCAAGCCCCATCTGCTTCGACATCTGGAAACTGAATGAGCCGATGTCTCCCCAAGTTCCTGCGTATTTCCCTTTATAAGTAGCAAAAAGGGCATGTGCGCAATCTTCAATGACCAGAAGGTTGTGCTTGTGAGCGATCTCGACAATGCGATCCATCTTTGCCGGTAATCCCCATGCGTGTGTCACGATAATCGCCTTTGTACGATCTGTGATCTTCTCCTCAATCAGATCGGGATTCATGTTCATCGTCACAGGATCAATATCCACAAAAACCGGGACAGCGTTATTATACATCGTCGCAACCGCACCAAACACAAATACAGGGTCGCAGATGACTTCATCACCAGCGCCTGCACCTGAGACTATCACAGCAGTATGCAAGACTGACATAGCGCAGTTCATCGCCACAGCGAATTTTGCGTTCATTGCTCTGGCAAATTCGGCTTCAAATCTTGGTGTCATTCCGCCACCCAATGCGGAAAGCTCTCCAGAAGCTAAAACCTCTTTCAATAAGTCTAATTCTTTATCATCAAAAACTCTTGAAGGCATATTCATCTCCTCACGGTTGAATGTTTTAGTCTATAAAAGTTATAGACTAAATTTACAAAATACGATAAACTAAGTAATGTTAAAAATTCATTTGCTTATAAACTTCTGTATAATTCTAATCAGGAGGTTAATTTGATATGAAGACTAGAATTATTACGATTTTGACTTTGACTATTATTTTTGCTCTTTTTACGTTATCAACACAAGCGGCTGAACCTACGTGGCTATTCACTGTGCCAAAAGCTGAAAGCTTAGATAAAGGTCATTACAATATCGGCTTTATTTACTTTGATTTCGGTATCGCAGATAACCTTGAGCTTGGTATACACGGTATAAAATACGCTATACCGGGGTCTAACGTAGCTATTGGTGCATCTATTTTTCCACTTGTAAGCCCATATATCGTATTTAGTCCAAAACTAGGCTCAGGGGGTGGACTTAACATTGGGATTAAAGCGGCGCCTTACTTTTTCTTTGCTGGAATTGAAGCACCAATCTCCAATAATCTCAAGTTTATTGCAGAACTTAACAACGGCTTAACTGCTGGATTGCGTATATTGCCATCGAAAGAATGGACTCTCGATCTAGCTTTTGCTTTTTACTCAGTCAACGTTTACCGATACGAGTATGGTAATATTGAAATAAAAAACTTTCATCCTATACCGTGGATACAATTTGCCTATTCAGGTAAATTCTAATGCTTCAAACATTAGGAATCTTTCATAATCTCCACTATAGTAATACTGCAAGCCCCTGATTTCTTCAAGTGCTTATCATAAGCTTTCACTGGAATAAACATCAGGGAGAACGCAATTAAACCGACAATTATACTCAAAGCTTGATTCTGGTAGCCAATACGATCGGTCACAAAATTCGTGGCAATGACTCCGATAAACAAAGCAAGCAAAGGCAGACCAAAGACCACGAATGAAGCTGTAAGTGCCTTTTTTGAGTCTAATCCCAGACTCACCGTATCACCGACTTTTGCTCCGATTGGATTCTCTGCTTCGGCTACCATGAATCCATCACGTTCCATACATCCAGCCTTACAGCGAGAACATGCACCAGCGCTTTTGATCTGTATAGTCGCAATACGTCCGTAAGTTTCGAGTATAATTCCTTCTTCAGTATCCATATTTGATTGAAGATTAAAGATTGAAGATTTGAAGATTTAAAAAAGAGTACTACTGGTAGACCGAATTAATTCTTTTGGATTCTCACTTTCGTGGGAATGACAGATAACATGATTGTCATTCCCGTGAAAACGGGAATCCATTATTATAAAAAACTAATTCGGTGAACCACTACTTTTCACTGATCACTTTACTATATGAAGCCAGTCGTGGAAAAGGAAGTAGACTCTTCCGATGAGGAGTGAGATTCTCGCCATAACGGTATAACCAAAAGCGGCACCAAAAGATACCATGAGGAAGAATATTCCAACTTTTGATGCAACCCCCACAGCCCCTTTGTGTTCCGTAGAAAAGTAGAAATAGATCAGTGTACACAAAAGCCCTAAAACAATGATGAATACGTTTATACTGTTGAGTGGCTGTATTGTGGCTTCCATCTGTTTAAAAATGAAGGATTGAATGCTTCGTGGGATGGATGCACCTGCACTTACACCAATCATGAATGCAAGGGGCCATCGGATTAGCCATCTATATTTGGGAACAAATCGGCTGAACATGAGCAGACCTATGGCGGCAGGGATTAGGACTGTGTAATCCCCTTCTTGCTTAATTGGATACCAGACAAGCTTTACGACTGTCTGATGCCATGCCTGCGCTATTGTGTAGCCAACAGAAGTGCCGACGTATAGATGCTCTGCGAATCTGTAAAATAGGTTATCCTTATACAAAAAGCTGAACACGCAAAGCGTCAATCCTGCGGCGATCCATATACCAATAATCTCACTCATAATTCCAATTCCTATAAAATGAACTTTTAGATTTACCTATATTCACGACTCTATTTCCTTTTTGTTTTTCCTTCTTATAACAAAATAGGATACGTTAGCTATTATTATGAGTAATATGATAGCGATATGGGTCATGGATTGTGAATCCATACCGACACTTGCCCTTCCCCTCGCTTGTATCAATTTTTCGTATTCTGCGGCGCCTTTCATCCCACCTATGAGTCCTATTATCTGTTTTGCATTTAGGTAAGGATAATAGCCTACTGCGCTGACTGCGGTAACACCTATGGCTATTGGTACATGGTGTGGAGTTCCTGCATAAGCGATCCATGCTTCTGGTGTAGAACCAGCCGCAAGGTCAACAACAAGCGATATATCTTTGTAGTTCTTGATGCCTTTCATTACTGGAATCTGTGAGATTGACTTACCACTATAATCCACATTAAAAACAGCCGAAATATCCTGACCCATACGCATTATCGCCACAGCCCCGCTAGGTACAAATCCCAGATAAGCGTAATCCTTATCTTGTTCAGCGATACCCTGCGCCGCTTCTCGCATTACTACATCACCCAGAGACGCACCTGTTATCCACAACGTCATGCCTATGACCTTTATCTTTTTAGTGTAGGCATGTTTAAGCATTGCGATGGACATGGGATAAAGCTCTGCCAGTGCGGCGGGATCATAATCCAATGCAACCAATATCGCTGACCCCGGTGGTAATGCGTCTATATAATCGTATACGCTTTTAACCTCATTTGTAGTTGTGATGGGCATACCGATAGGAATCAATAACGGCACGATCACAGTCAAAGCGATCAATGCGAATATGTACCGCCTATCAAAGCTACCGATCTTTTCCCAAAAACTCATTCTCCTGCTCCCATGTACGATCTCTCAATACCGAGTATTATCTTAATTGAAGTAGCGATTGCGCCAAGACTGATGCCAAGAATAATACCTCTTCTAGCCGCCATGCTTGGAACGTTTAATATCCAGCCTGCAACGTCCTCTGGCAGATTAGCCTTCCACTGTAATACCGAATCGGGCATAACGTGTTGCCACAAAAAGTCCCCGATAGGCACTCTAGCGAGCATGACTAAAACCGCAGTTACCAGCATGAGCGTTGCCTCAAGTGTCCTTGCACGAAACGCCCTGTAAGCGGCGGAGGCTATGTAAAAAGCCAAAAGAGAAAACATAGTCGCCTGCATAGGCACCTGAATGTTTTTAAACATCCACTCAAACCACGTACCTTGACCAGTACCACCAATAAGACCCGAAAGTGCCATAACTATCATAGCCACAAATGCTACTGTGCTGTAAGGCATATTCGGTGTTTTGCGAATAATACGGTTAGAGTGCAGTTTTATAAGCGAAGTGAGTCCTATGACAAGCGCAGGGATACTAATGATCATGACCCAGTTGAGAAGCTTGTCATATACCCCGGTGAAAGGCGGAACAAAAAACTGAACTATCATGAAAATTCCGCATAAAAAGCACAATATCAATGGTAATCGAAGTTTCATAGCTCCTCCGTTTACGGCGCAGTAAAGAACTTAGCGATCCAGTGGAGAAAAGATAATCCAAAACCCGTTGCAAAAGATTCCATTATAACTCCGAGAAAAATAGAGAGCATGAGTAGGAATTTACTCCAATCCTGACCTTTCAGGCTTCCGAGAAGTAGCGGTTCTCTGGACATATATGCACTTGCGGCGTACAATTCCTCACCTATAAGCGTATAATCGCAAGAGGCAATAAAGAAAGGTAACTGTGCATCAGCGTCTGTACCGGCTATCTGTATGGCACCAACTGAATTACCCGTTTCTGCAAGCAACAGCGACTCCGCAGCATAGTAACCCATATAGAATATCGCCGCAGGACGTTCACGTAGCATTATACCATTCACTGCACCAACATAAGCAAACTGATCGTCACTTACGAAAAATATATTGTCTTCCTTATATGTGTCAGGCTTTCCAGCGTCTATGTGAGCGCCTTTTACTATTTCTCGATTTACTATCATGACGAATGGATCATTGCAGGGGAGAAGAAGAGGTGTGTCATATTCGGCGGTTTTGAGTGCTACACGGCTGAGAATATTCAGACTTGCAAGCGTTGATATGTCACTGACCCCACCGAGTCCTGTCAGGTACAATATGGGTCTTCCCATCTCTGTTGCACGACCTATTGCTTCGTCTACAGCCTCTAAGCCTGCGATACGCCTGATGAAAAACTCACGCCCATGCCTTGCGCTATATATGCAATATACAATTATTCCGCCAAATACTATCACAGCGATGGCAATAAACTTATAATCCGTATTAAACCATTGTGCCACAGGCTTGATTGGACCAAATACCTCAGAATCTGCCTTTTCACCTTTCTTATCAATAGCTCTGATCCTGTAATAATACTCAGTTCCTTTAACGAGATTTTCTTCATCAACGTATTTAGTCGTATTAGTTGGAACCTGTCCAACTTCTGCAAATCCTTCCTTTGGAGATGTATTTCTGAGAATTATGTATTGGCTGACCCTGTCATCATCGGGTGATACATCCCATCTCATGGATATGCTTTTCCCATTGTCATTGGGCGTATCGGTTAGAATTACGTTGCTGGCGGGTCTTAAAGGCTCTATGGGTTCTTGGGATTCTTCCTGCGCAGTCGAGTAGCTAACGATCCAGAATAGACCGAAAATAATGGTGATAATAAAAATAAATCGAGAGACTGACATGTCTGCTATCCCTTGTAATATTTATGTTTCTGAGATTCTGAACAGAATAACATATTATATATTACAAAGTCAAGCGGAAAATTTTTAATTGAGTGCGATTCATTTTTTAGGTAAGGTAACGAATGACTAAGAAATAGGATAAACCACAAAGATACTAAGCCGAATGTCAGTGACTTAGTATCTATAATTAATTAAATAACTTACTTATTTGACGGAATAGCATGGCTTTAGCCTGTTACATAGTCCATGCTAATCGCAAGCTAAAGCTTTTCATTTTCAGTATCTGGCAAATGTGAAAGTTATTTAATCACGGATCCTAAGCGACTTCAACGCTTTCAAGAACTTCACCAGATATGCTAATCGTTACGTCCTGCACAGGCACATTTATCCCCGATGCAGAGAGAGCCTTTTCAGCTATCATAGTCAGTCCAGAACAACATGGCACCTCCATGTGAACCACTGTCAGGCTTTTTAATCCCGCATTTTTGATTATCTCTGTCAATTTCTCAACATAATACCCGGCGTCATCAAGTTTTGGGCATCCTATTACGACAGTTTTACCACTCACAAATCTTGGATGAAAGTCTGCTAAGGCAAATGGGACACAATCAGCGGTAAGTAGTAGATCAGCACCTTTTAAGGCAGGTGCATTCGGAGATATAAGGCGCAATTGGATTGGCCAATTTGTCAATTCTGATTGAAGCTCGATTTCATGTCTATGACCTATATTGGCTTTTCTTTTAATCTCCCTTGCCATTGTGCCGGGGCACCCACATGGCCGTTCTTCTTCCTCTTTAGTCAATTCCTTCAGATGCTCCTCTACTGCCACTTCGTCAAATGCTTCCGCATCACGCACTGTAATGGTTAATGCGTCCTCCGGGCATTCACCGATACATGCGCCCAAGCCATCGCAATATATCTCACTAACGAGTTTCGCCTTTCCATCAATTATTGCTATGGCGCCTTCAGCACATGCAGTCGCACATAAACCACAACCCGTACATTTTTCTTCATTTATTTCTATAATGTTTCTACGCATATTTTCTTATACTCCTATAAACGCTGTTTAAGTTAGATAATTTTGTAAAGGTAATCTTTGAATCGATCATTTCCTCCATAATGGTATTGTGGTATTATTATACCATAATACCGATACATTGTCAAGTATTTTTATAAAAAAATTTGACAAAACAAAGTTTGTCGTGTATAATAGAATTAGGCTAGGCTAACAAATTGTAATTTCAAAAGGACAAAAAATGTTAAACGAAACACTTTCTAATAGTATGGAAGACTATCTTGAGGCAATATCTACGCTAAAGCAGAAGAAAGACTACGTTCGTGTCAAGGATATTGCTAAAGAGATGAAGGTAAGGATGCCCAGCGTGACGGGTGCGCTGAAGGCTTTGGCCGATAGAAATCTAGTAAGGCACGAAAAGTACGAGTACGTCGAATTAACAGAAGATGGAATAAAAATAGCAGATGAGATCAAACGCCGTCACAATCTAATATCAAAGTTCCTCACACATATTTTGAAGATAGACCCAGAGATAGCAGAAAAGGACGCTTGTAAAATAGAACATTCTGTCAGTCCCATTACAGTGGAACGACTTATAAAATTGGTCGAATCTATGGATAGCAATGAGTGATGAGTAATCAGTTAATACTTGAAAGTTGGGTTTCGTTCCTCAACCCAACCTACTTTTTCTTGGTATCTATAATTAAATAACTTACTTATTTGACGGAATAGCATGGCTTTAGCCTGTTACATAGTCCATGATAATCGCAAGCTAAAGCTTTTCATTTTCAGTAATTGATCAAACACAGTTTGAAACTGTTCAAAATCTGGCAAATGTGAAAGTTATTTAATCATGAATCCTTATGAAAGTAAAAGGCTTATTCTTTAATAGATATTTTTTTAACTACAAAGTTAGGCATGGCTAACTTTGTTTATGGAGGCTTATATAAATGAACTTCTGGAAGAAATCATCCGGACATTGTCACGAAAATAATTGTGAATCTACCGGTCTGGATAAAAAGATTGTCCTTGTTGGGAACCCTAACGTTGGCAAAAGTGTCATATTTAATAATCTTACAGGAACGTACGTTACTGTGTCCAATTATCCCGGCACTACTGTCGGCATATCTAAAGGACAGGCAAAGTTAAACGGCAAAATGGCTGAAGTGGTGGATACGCCGGGGATGTATTCTCTAATTCCTATTACCGAAGAGGAACGGATAGGACGCTCTATTCTGCTGACTGAACACCCAAACTTGATCCTTCACGTTGTTGACGCCAAAAATCTGGATCGAATGTTGTCGTTTACTCTTCAGTTGATTGAAGCCGACTTACCGGTTATCCTTGTCCTGAATATAATGGACGAAGCCGAGAGGATAGGACTAAAAATTGATATTAAGAAGCTGGAAGATAAACTTGGTATATCAGTTGTCCCAACGGTAGGCACTACAAAAAAGGGAATGGATATACTCAGGAACAGGATAGCTGATTTGATACGGTAGGGGCAAAGCATTTATCAATTATATGAAATGAATTAATGGCTTCCACGAATAAATGCTTCGCCCTAGTATCATGATATATAGAGTAAGGAAGGCTGTCTTCGCCCCAGAGCATAAAGCTCGTTTTGTAGATAAGCCTACTCACTCTATATAGACTAAATAAACGTTCATTGGTTGATATTAGCTCAAA
>Ga0315279_10004565_pt1 | contig 18521 bp, 15 predicted proteins | sample YL17G06_20_MG_FD_203694 | JGI IMG/M metagenome (GOLD analysis project Ga0315279, IMG submission 203694) | Sediment microbial communities from Yellowstone Lake, YNP, Wyoming, USA - YL17G06_20 | ecosystem: Environmental > Aquatic > Freshwater > Lake > Sediment | place: USA: Wyoming | collected... | reverse complement strand
GTCCTATCTGCAATTTTATTGGGCTGCCGGGCTCACTTGCGGCCATGGCTGTGCCGCCTTAACGCCCTCAGCATTGCCGGAGCACTAAAAATTAAAACAATCGGCAAGAGGGGCTGAACTGTTACCAAAAATATGCTCGTGGGTCTGTTCCGGATTGAATTACCCAAAAGCACCCTGCATTGCATGAAGACGATGATGGCCGAAAGGTTTAAGGGAACCGTTGCAGAACTGCAAGAGGAGATCATAAACAGCCCTTTGCTCCAAGCGGATGAAACCCCTGTCAAGGTCACCGGTTTCTCGTCCCCCTATGTGTGGGTGCTGGGCAACATGGACACTGTCGTCTACCTGTTCCGTCCGAACAGAGAGGTAGGCCATCTCAAGACGCTGTTGCGCGGTTTCAAAGGCATCCTGGTCTCTGACTTCTATCCAGGATACGAGTCAATTCCATGCCTGCAACAGAAGTGTTTGATTCATCTGATCAGAGATCTCAACAGTGACTTTCTGCAGAACCAGTTCGATTCTGAATACAAGAATCTTGTAACGGGTTTTGCGCAATTGCTGAACGAGATTATGGAGACTGTGAACAGCCGTGGACTGCGGAAGAGGTATCTGCGGAAGCACCTAGAGTCAGTTGGCCAGTTCTTCAAGAATACGATCGACGTCGATGGGGACACTGAGCTTACTAGAAAGTGGCAAAAGCGGTTTCAGAAGAATAGAGACGTCTTGTTTACGTTCTTGAGTCACGACAATTGCCCGTGGAATAACAACAACGCAGAACATGCTATGATCCCATTAGCAAGGCATAGAGAAGTCAGAGATGTGGACTTCACGCAAAAGAGCATAGCCGAGTACCTGACGCTGCTGAGCGTTCAGCAGACCTGCAAGTATAGAGGGCTTAGCTTTCTTGAGTTTTTGCAGTCGCGCCTAGTCAGCATAAAGGAATACTCAGGCCGGTGACACTTTAATGCTTCTCCGCTGCGGCGCCGTTCGCTTTCAATCGAGCTAACGACGCTAAAACCGGTGGCAGGCTACCATGTCCCCATTTATCCCGATGTGAATCACGTGCCTTGTGTCGCTGAAAATGGGGCCATGGGAGCCAGTCACCGTTTTTTTATCAACAAGAATGCCGGTGCGGCTGGAACCAGTTACGCATCCCCGGACTTTTTGTCTGCGGAACTGTGCGCCGGCCCGGACTTGTGCATCTTGCAGGGCGTGATTCACGTGCGGCGCCGGCGCGCTTGACTCAGCATGGCGGCCCGCAAGATGTTGTTGATGCGGGTTTGATACCCTTTTCCCTGGGCTTTGAGCCATGCGAGGACGTCCGCATCTATTCGGAACGTGAGCGGCTTCTTGATGGGGCGATAGAATTTCCCCACCGCTGTGTCCGCCCAATCGCTCACTTCCGGCAGATCGGATAGGTCTATGTCCTGATCCCTCATCTTTGCCAAGTCTTTGAGTTCTTTTGCCTGTCTTTTAGTGACCTTGCTCATATTGTCTTCTCTCATGCAGTGTCGTTTTTCGCGCGGCGATGATTCGAATTGCCTCCTCGCCGTGCTCTTCCTGATGGGTAAGGGCTACGAGGACGATCACAAGCGCGCCGATCAGTCCCAAGGTCTGCCAGCGCTCCTCCCCGCCGACGATATTCGGGCGAGCAGCAGCGGTTAGATTCTCCGCAAATCAGTGAAACCCACGTCAATTTTGCTCGAGCAGGACTTGATTGAGCGGCTCAGGGAAAAGGGCGCGAAGCGCGGTTTGGGATACCAGATGATGCTGAAGGTCATAGTACGTGAACATCTGGATGATTACTAAGCGTGCGGGCTGCACCGATCCCCAAAACATCGATTGAGTTTCATTCCCGAGTCCTCTACTTCATGCCGGTTTATCCCGGCGCATCTGGCAGGCTTCCATGTCCGCATTTATCCAGACGTAAATCACCTCCCTTGTGTCGGTGAAAACGGGGACATGGTAGCCGGTCATTTTATTTAGTAGCCCGCACTCGTCTCAAGGAAGTGATACTCAGCATCCAGGACACCCGACGACTTCCCTGTTTCGGCCGCCGCAGGATCGCTTATGAACGCCTGCGCTTTATCCGGGCGGATAACCTCAAACACAAAGAAGACGTTATTGGGCTCCTCTACTTCTCGCCATAGATCTCTGAGACGAAGCCCCGCGGCGCGGTGCGCCTGAGCGTGAGAGTCAAATACAGCCTTCCACCTCGGAAAGTCAGCAACTCGGTTTCGGCACAGCATCACGATCATGGCTGCCTCCTTGTCTAAGTCCGCCCAAGGCCCGCGCTCAGCGGCCCGCACTTTTTGTGGGACCGCTGACGCATGGTTCGTAGTGTTCTTGCTGGATGCACTCTGGGGCGCATGCTCGTTCCAGGAGCTTTTGAATGTTGCGAACCCGTGCGGCATTCGCCTGTGGGTTACGAAGCACGTGGTACGCGTTGGGAGCGCTGAGCATTGCGAGAAGCGCCAGGTACTCGTGCTCGGAAAGGCTCTGCAGGTCTTTTCCGAAGAACGAGTTCGCAGCGACAGGGAAGCCGTGGATTTCTTTTCCATCGAGGCTTCCGAAATACGCAAGATTGAGGAAGAGGCGGAGTTGCGTGTCCTTTGGGATCCGATGGTCAAACGCCCATGCAATGATCATGAGCTTGATCTTACCGAGTCGTAGCAGGCCGGGGCTGAACTCCTTGAAGTAGAGCCTCTTGCAAAGCGCCTGCGTAACCGTTGTGTGACCTGGGGCGCCGTCCAGCAGGCCGATACCTTGATGGCGATAGAAGGTCGGGTCTTGGACAGAGAGTAGAGCACAGATGCGCGATCCTGGCAGGGCCGTAGGCACGAAAGGGAGGGCTCCAGCAACATCCAGTTGAGCCACCAGCTTCGGTGCACGGATAAATGCCGGCACGGTGATCACCGAAAGCCCGACGAGAGCGACAAATGCCAGTCCAACGAGCGCTATCAGGAGACGACGGGGGCTCCTCATTACCTATCCCTCATTGAAATGAGCCTCACCCTTGTTCGATGGGGCAACATTTTATAGTGGATAGTGGTATTCGCGAAGAGGTCTTTATGCCATTGTGTTGGCATTTTTAAAGGCCAACACGGAGACACAAAGGACACAAATGATTACGAAGATTTCGTGATGCGGCCTGAAGTTGTTCAGAACGAATCTCAGTCGCGCCTGAGCGTGACCTTGCCGCGCTCTGCGCGCACGACAAGCTCCGGTCCGCCGCCGTTGATCGTGCCGTCAATCCGGTCTCTGCTCATGCTCTGGATGGTGACCGGCAGGTCCGTGTGAAACTCCTCCCTTCTTCCTGTGTTCGCGTGGATCGAGAGGCCCTGGGATTGAGGGACTCGAAGATCGATATTCCCCCGGTGAGTTTCGAGTCGGGAGTTGCCATCGATCTGCACTCGGTTCAGCGTCAAATTGGTCCTGTTATTCTCTACGTCAAGGGCGCCACGCAAACCCGTAATGGTCGCGTCACCTCTGTCCATCTTCAGCCGCAGCTTGCCGGCCAGATCCCGAGCCTCGAGCTTCGTCCTGTCCATTTCGAGGCTGAGTTCTCCTTCGATCCCCCGAAGAGCGAGCTCGGAACGATCCAGTTCGGCCCGAAGCTGGAGCTTGCGTGGTGCGTGGATGTCGAAGTTGACGCGGGGCAGGTGTCTCGATTGGTTATGCCCGCGGTAGATGTAGGGTACGTCATCGAAGTTGGCGGTAACTGTCATTGAATGCGAGTCTCCGGAAACTTCGATGCGAACAGCCTCTACGGCCCGCCTGGCGTAATCCTCGCTGACGTTCTCGGGAGGCTCTATATGTGCGAATACGTCCACCTGGTTCCGATCCCAGGAATCCAGGTTGACCTTGCTTCTGTCCATCTTCAGAGTTAGGTGTCCACCCGGTTCAAAATCCGCAGTTTTCCTGAAATCCTTGCCTTGCGCACCCAACACTGTAACTGGCAGGGTTAGCGCAATGGACAGCACAGATACCGCCAGTGCAAAAAGCAGCGCGGCCATCGTGGCGAAAACCGGCCTCTGCTCGAGCTTTTGAATCATATGGCGAAGACTTCGATTAGTGATATTCATGGGTCGCTCCCCAGGGAATCGGCAAAGTTTCTCCCTGGGTAAGCAACACGCAAGTCGTGTGCCATCCATCCGGGCCCTGAAGTTCAAAGGCTAGTTTGGCTTACGGAAACGCCGAATCAGCCTCTGTGCAGTTGTTGTCCGCCTATGGGAACCTCCTGTTCGATATCGCACACCCTTAAGGGCTCGCGTAAGAATTAATTGGCATTTTGGCGCGAGCGCCGGGTGGGCAGATGCGAGGCGCCGCGACGCAGGCGATGTCGGTGTACATCGTCGAGGAGCGGCAACGAAGCAGATGCCCACCCGCCGCCGCGCCCTTTCAGGCTGCGGCCCGCAGGCCCGCTGGTTTTGTTGCTCGCTCCTCACATACCACGCCGGGTATAGCTCGTCGCTCGCGCCTCGCCAGCGGGCCTGGGGGCCAGCAGCAAAATGCCAAGTAATTCTTGCGCGAGCCCTAAGGCTGCCATCACCGAGGCAAAGAGGGCACTGAGAAAGTTGCTACACGGATTGACAGGAGAAGGGGGTCCGCGTAGCATCAAAACCATGAGCGGACCAAAATCGACGGACATTGTAGTGACCTGCCCCTGCTGCGAGGCAAAGCTTACCATCGATCCCAAGCTTCGCAAGGTGATCGCTCACGACGCTCCTTTCAAGCACTCGAATGCTCCCGACCTCGATCGGGCTGCTGCGCTGCTGCGCGAACAGGCGGCGCGGCGGGAAGCCATATTCAAGCAGAGTGCTGAAGACGTGAAAATGAAGTCCCAGATTCTGGAGCGCAAGTTTGAAGCAGCCTTGGAGAAAAGCAAGGACGAACCGGTCAGCAAGCCGACCCGGGATATCGACCTCGACTAGATCACCGCAGAGATCATGGAACCTCCTCAGTATTTCTGTGGTGACGCTTGTCTACATGGTTTTTTCGGCCTTTTGGTCCCGCCCGCCCTGGTGAAGGATAAGATGAGTGACCTTGCCGGTCCCATCCTTTACGAATGAGATCTGCGCATCCACCTCCGCGAGGAAGAATTCCGTTTCTGCCTCGGCATGCAGCCGTAGCCTCCCTTGTCCGGTAGCCTGTACGTACAGCCTGTCATTCTCTTTTGTGATCGTGAGGATGAAGTTCTGGGCCAGCTTGTACTCGCCGACATAGGCGTCGAGCAGGCTCGGATTGATTGTGATTTCCTTTCTTTCCTTCTTTGGTTCGTACTTTGCGAGCGGGACCCGTGGATCGAGCAGGTGTACGCCAATGTCATCGATGCTGTTGCTGCTGTTGGACAAGATCACCACCCCGGTTCCTTTCTTCCGATCGAATCCCACATAGCTGTGATAGCCGCCGGTGCCGCCGTTGTGCCACACAATCACGGAATCCGGATTCTTTCGCAGGAGCCAGGCGAGACCGATGTCCATGTTGGGGATGGTTGTGTCCTTGAGGTCCTGCTGAGCCCTTTCCATGGCGGTTGTTGGGAAGGACCGCATAGAATTCCTCCATAAAGAATGCGGAGGATACCACAACGCTGAAGTGATCAGTGGTCAGTAATCAGTTCGGGCGAGCGATGTTTCTGGTTAAAGGATCCTCCTGACCACTGGTCACTGACCACTGTCATGGGGGATCAGGGAAGTTGAGGTGAAAGCGTTCCCAGTTTTGCAGCGTAGGGTGAAACGCCTTCCTTAGAAGTGCCCGAGCATGAGTTCGCGCTCGCGAAACAGCCACACGGTGCCCGCGAGAACGCCCGCTGCTATCCGACATGAATGTTCCAGACTGAAATGCGGTCAGGCCATCTGATTTAGCCTTTGCCTGAATTGAGTCATCGAGCCATTGATTCACTGAAAAACCGACTTGCACAGCACCTTTTCAATGGCTCAATGATCCGATGGCTCGATGACTCAATCTTGAGTGTCCAAACTGGATTTGAAGAACTAATCCGTGCTTAGTTTACTCAATAAGATGATGGTAGCGGCCCATCCAGTAGGGCAAGAGGAAAAATGCGCCGTCGTCTTCGCTGCGCCCGCCATCCCCGCCATCGAGGCGGTAGGGATTCCCGTTCCACTTCATGATCGGGCGCTCATCCGGCGGCAACGAAACGAGAGCCTGCTTTGACCTGAAGCGATCGGCCAGCGGATCAATCGGCACATCCAGCCGGTGCGAGTTGGCGACCGACCAGGAGATCAGGTCCATGGGAATCTGCTGGAGAGTCCGTATGGACTCCTCGACGTCGAAGTTCCTGCTTCCTGTTCCCGCAGCATAGATGAAGTTCCAGAGAGGATTCCGTTCCGGCCGCTCACATTGCCAGCTTCGCTCCAGGCCTTCCTCGAAGATCTTCTTCAACTCGGGATGCTGCTCGTAGCGCAGCAGCGGATAGAAAGAGAGGAAGGCAAGCTCGTCGTCGGAGTGATTGATCCTTCCCGGGATGTTGATCTTCTGATTTCGGGTGAGCAGCGCATACTCGTGATTCTTCACCAGCTCTTCAAAGGCGGCCTCGTACCTGACGTTGCCGGTGATCTGGTATGCGACGCGGAGGTGTGAAAGTATGTGCAGCGCGCGCAATCCGGTTTCGTCCGGGTCCTTCCAGATATCGTCCGGCCCCCACCACCCCCAGGTGGTAGGCTTGCCGCCCAGGTCGATGAGGCGATAACCGTGATCCAGGATGTGGGAGGTGATCCGCTCGACAACCGCGTGGATTTGCTGTTTCTCAGCCGGATCCGCGGCGAGTTCATAGTAGAGACCGTAGGCGAAATAGTGCCCGACGATCTCGTCGGAACTTGTGTCGCCCTTCCACTTCCATGCTCGATCCGAGCTGAAATGCCATTCGCCATCGGCGGGCTGAACCTCGCTGGCGACCTTGATGATCGAACGCGCAGGGAAGCCGGGGATTCCTGTGATGGCTTCGAGGTTTATCAGGGCGTCGATTCCCTTTTTTGCAGACTCGCGTGCCGAGGCCTCGCCCGTGACCTTGTAGCGGAAGCACTCGGCGGCCACATACATGGCCGTCCACAGACCGTCGTTGTCACTGGAGACGGCGTGGCTGCTCGCCAGATTGCCCGGATCGCTGAGGTGCGAGCTCGCGGTCAGGCCGTGGCGCAAGTGGCGCGCGCGTACGCGCTCCTCGAAGGCTCGCGCCTTTTCGGCAAGCGTCATGGGCTTGAAGTGGATGGTGCACAATCCCTGCGCGGTCTCGATCCACACATCACCGGTCTTAGGATCGAATCCAATGCCGGCGACATTATCTTCGGGCAGCCAGCGCTTGCCGGCGAAGTGCTGAACCGTGGAGATCCCTCGCTCCCGCTCGTACCGGATGGCACCGTGCGTCGTCCCGATCCATAAGATGCCAGGACGCTCCTCTGCGAGGACCGTGATTTCCGGGCAGGGTAGGAGACGATCCGGGGGGAAAGGCTCCACTGTTCCATCACTGTGCCGAAGCACGATTCCGTTGCGAGAGCCAAGGAGAGTGCTTCCATCCGAGGTCTTGAGAAGGGGTTGGCGAAAGAAACGGATGCGGCCGGCGGTCACGCGTTGAAATTCTTCGCTTGTGCAAAACTCCCTTGATTTTTGGAGATAATCCACGGAGATTTTGCCCTGGGGAGTTCCGGCGGCGCAAATCAGGCAGAGGCATAAGAGACAGCCAGCGATTTTCAGTGAGTTCAGGGTATGGCACATACCCTGATTTTACAGCACTCTTTCTTCTCCTAACTCGAACAAACCGGAACCAAGCCGTCAGCTATCAGCTTTCAGCTTCGAAGCAGTCATCAGCTTTTTTCAGCCGACAGCTTCTGCATCAGAGACGTCAGCATTCGCTTGATCTCGATCACTCCCCCAGCCAACCGCTCATAGTCTGCTTTCGCCAGCAGCTGCCGATCCCGAGCCAATAGAAGGTGGTACTCCAGTTCGCTTGCCGACCCCATGGCTATATGAAGGAAACGGGCAAGCTCGGCTGTTCCGCTTCTCCCGCAGCCTTCAGCAATGTTCGCCGGGATGGATGCCGCGGCGTGGCGCAGCTGCCGCCTCAGGTCGTAGAATTCCGATCGGGGAAACGGCGCGGTGCCTTTATAGATCGCCAGAGTCAGGCGATGAGCTTTTCCCCAAACCTTTAGCTGATGGAAGTCTCGCATGGCCACCCCCCCCCGATCTCAGGCGCTTGCGAGTGTGCGGCTTGCTCAAACGGGCCGGCTCCAGCTACAAGTATTACTTAACCAGGATTGGCAGACTTGTCCTATTGGCAGGGCTCAAGCTCAGAGAATTATTCCTTGTGCCCCAACTTGCGTCTCAGCCAGCTCTCTGAAAGCTGAGGGCTGAATGTTGGCAGCTTTTGACCGATCCGGCACAAACCTAGCCACCAAGGGACCAATCCACAATTCCCTCGCTTCCTGGGAAGGATTCAAGGCGCCATCAGAACATGAATTGGCTAGCCCAACTTCCGCACCTGCCATATCGGTTTGGGAGGATTTGGCCTCTTTCAGAGGAAGAAGCCCTTTATTTTCAGCAACGCCATTGCCGGATCTGCAAAAAAGTGACTAATGCCGAATAGTGACGAAAAAAGTGCGTAAGCCCGCATGAACAAAGGATTCTGCTATTGAGAGTGCGGAAGTTGGGCTAGAAGCCGGCAGCAGGCAATAGGCAGCAGGCAGAAAAAATCCAGGAAGCAATAGCATCTGAGCGAAGGCCGCCTGCTGCCTACTGCCGGCTTAAGACGGCGACAAGAGATTCCTCAAGATCGGCCGGGTGCCACCAGTTTGTGTTTAGTGGCTCCAGGCAGCGCTAGGTCTCCGTGGTGAAGTCTGTGGAGCCTACCATCGACTGGTACTCGCGAACACGGAACTCCACCCCGAGCTCCCGTGCGAGATTGCGAACTCCCTCGAGGTCAAGGCCGGGAAGATCGACCGCGGTCAGGATGACTCTGGAGATCTTCCCCCTGCACCCTTGGACGAAATCGATGACGGCCTGGAAAGAACCGCTGCCAAAATCCGGCCGGACGATCTTGTTGTAGGTTTCTTCGTTCCCGGCGTCGATGCTGACGGATATCTCGTCCAGGCAGGTGGCCAAGTCGTCGACAATGTCCCGCCCGTGAATCAGGTTCCCGTGGCCGTTTGTGTTGAGGCGCAGGCGGGTGCCTTGAGCCTTCAAATTGCGCCCGATCTCCAAGAGCTCGTTGAGGCGAATCGTGGGCTCGCCGAACCCGCAAAACACTATCTCAGCATAGCGCTTTGGGTCGCCAATAGCCTTGAGATAAGCGGAGACGGAGTGCTCCTGCTCTAACTTGAGATCGTACCCGCTGGCGATGGGGGATTTCTCCCTGCGGCAAAAGACGCAGTGGGCCGTGCAGCGATTCGTCAGGTTGACATACAGGCGGTCCCGGATGGTGTAGACCAGCACTTCGTTTTCATTGGAGATGCTCTTGCCAATAAGACGACGGAAGTTGCACGTCGTGTTGCGCGCGACGTCGTCCAGGGTCACGCCCATCACAGACGCCAAGCCTCTGGCAACATCGAAAACATAGATAGGTTCGTTGCGCAACGCCCTGTGCGGGACAGGGGCCACATAGGGAGCGTCCGTTTCGATCAGGATCTGGTCGAGCCTTAGGCTCCGGGTGACCTTCTGGAGGTTCTCAGAAGTCTTGAAGGTCACGATCCCCGAAAAGGAGAGCAGAAGGCCCAGAGAGAGACAGTGCTTCGCCTGCTCCATGGTGCCTGTGAAGTTGTGCAGGATCCCCCTGATTTTCTTCCCCTTGGATTCCTGTTCAAGGATCGACAGCAAATCCGGCCAGGCGTCGCGGCAGTGAATCACCACCGGCTTGTCCAGGTCGCGCGCGTATTGGAGCTGTCTCCGAAACGCGCTCTTTTGCTTGTCCTTCGGCGAGTTCTTATAGTGATAGTCAAGGCCGATCTCGCCCCAGAAAACGGCTTTCGGATGCCGGAACGAGCCAACAATCTCGTCCAGGTATGCAGGGCTGGCGGCACGCGCGTCATGGGGGTGGACGCCGATCGTGGCGTAAAGGAATTCGTGCTTGTCTACGAGCTTCAGCGTCATCGCTAGCGAATTCCGGTCCGGGCTGGCCATCGCGACTGCCAGGATCGACTCGATTCCTGCGTTGCGGGCTCGCCGGATGACTTGATCCCTGTCGGCATCAAACTGGGATAGATCGAGATGTGCATGCGAATCAACAATCATAGCCGATCACAATCTTAGCAAAAACGATGCCAAGCGAGGGTTATTAGTGCAAGCCCAAGCAAGTGGGGAAGTTGTGCCGAGAGAGGTTCGATCACCGCTTCGATCCAAGGCTTGTGCGGCAGGTCAAATCCCCCAGACACCACAGAGACACAGGGAGCACGGAGCCTTAGTGCTCTCCGTGTCTCTGTGGGAAGGCTTATTGGGATTCACCGGCGATTCGGACTTGTTCGAGTCTTGGCACCATAAGGTGCATGATCAAAAGGGAGAGCAGATATACGGAAGCTGCAGTGGCGAATATGGGAACGTAGCTGTTCGTCCATTGCAGCACGTAGCCCGTCACTTTCGCGATCAGCATGCCGCCGACAGCGCCACCCATGCCGCCGATACCCACCATGGACCCGACTGCGCTGCGCGGAAACATGTCTGAGGCTGTCGAAAAGATGTTTGAAGACCAGCCCTGGTGACAAGCGCATCCCAGACTCACCAGAAGGATGGCCCCCCAAGCACTCTGGGTCTGTGAGGCAAAAAACGATGGGACGACACAGAGGGCACAGATCAGCATGGCTGTCTTGCGCGCGGCGTTGACGCTCCACCCACGCTTAAGCAGGTTGGACGAAATCCATCCCCCGCCAATGGCGCCAAAGGAGGCGATGCTATAAACGACGATGAGCGGCACCCACGCCTGGGATAGCTCCATATTGTGCTTTTCCTTCAAGAATCCGGGTAACCAAAAGAGGTAGAACCACCAGATGGGATCCGTCATGAACTTGCCGATGAAAAAAGCCCAGGTCTCCTTGTAGGGAAACAGTCTCAACCAGGGGATCGGCTTTATGGGATCCGGAGGGTCGCTCATGATGTATTCAAATTCAGCCTTGGATAACCTCGGGTGTTTTTCCGGTCTTTGGTACATCGCCAGCCAGAAGAACACCCATAGGAAGCCAATGGCTCCGGTAATAATAAACGCCCACCTCCAGCCCAAGGTGGAGATGATTAACCAAACGGCAGGCGGCGTTATCAGAGCGCCCACGTTGGTTCCTGAGTTGAAAATGCCTGTGGCCAGCGCCCGTTCTTTCTTGGGGAACCATTCCGCCACTGTTTTTATGCAGGCTGGGAAGTTGCCGGATTCGCCCAAACCCAGCGCGAATCGGGCCGCGCCAAAGGTGAATACGGAACGAGCCGCTGCGTGAGCCATGGCGGCGATGCTCCAAAAAATGAGAGCGAATGAAAACCCCATCCGCGTTCCCAGCCAGTCAATCACTTTGCCAAAGCCCAGCAGACCCATGGCATAGGCCAGTTGGAAGAAGAACACAACATTGCTGTAATCGATCTGATCCCAGTGGAGATCCCTCATTAAGTCGTTCTTGAGCAGGCCTATCACTTGGCGGTCGATGTAGTTGATGGTCGTTGCAAAGAACAGCAGCGCGCAGATAGTCCAGCGATAATGACCGATGCGCACAGGAATCGAGGTCTTGGCTCCCTCGACGGTTTTGACTTCATTCGTGACGGACACTCAAATTCCTCCTGGCTTGGAGTGCAAATCTTGTGCCGAGTCCAGATGATGACGAGAGCCGGCAGCGCCGCAACAGATGAATACAGTGCCGCAGTCTGCTACTAAACGCCCGCGCTTTTCAAGAAATCTCCGTGCCTTCTGCATCTTGGTGGTGTTTGCTTTGTTGAATCCCGTCTGTAAAATACTGGCGGAGGAACTGAGCTGATTATGGCAAAGCAACCAAAACAAATCGCCCCGCGGGAGTGGAAGATCTGCTCCAGCGGATGAAGACCCGCCGGCAATAATTCATACTCATGGAGAAGCAATAATGGAAAAAACAGAAACAACTGCGAGTACCTGCACCGATCCTATCTGTGGCATGGACGTCGAACCGGAGAGTGCGGCGGCGAAGTCGGAGTATGAAGGCAAGATCTACTACTTCTGTTGCGAAGGCTGCAAGCAGGAATTCGAGGAGCATCCGCAGAGGTATGTCTAAAAACCACAGAGACGCGTTGTCTCTATGGCTCTGTGGTGTTATGCTTTCAGGTGTGCCAAATCCTCCAAACGAGGTTCTGGAGCGTGGAGTCCGGCGAGGCAGCCCGATTTAATCTGGATCGATTCAAGCCCAGTGTCGTAAACGAATTGAGGATTTGCATGCTCCCCTGCTTGCCATCTGTAGCAGGAATTGGAACTTGTGTTGCTCGCAAAGTGCCTGAGGGGTCAGTGTGAACAGGCAGCAAATCTTAAGACTAAGCAGGCTTCTGGCGGTAATGCCTTTGCTGCTGCCTTTCGGGTTACATAAGTGCAACTGCCTGTCCGCAGCTGTCCCTTCTGATACCTCAGTTCCGGTTTCTTCCTGCAGCGCGCATTCGACCGAAGTTGCACGAAATCACTGCGATGCTTGCGCTCCGGAGCAGGGGATGGATCAGGCAGGTTCTGCCAGCCATCAGAACTGCTGCTCGAGGAATTCCGACTCGCCCATTGGGCTGGCGAACCCGCTAAACCTCAATCCGGATGCGCTGCAGGACCTCTCCACTGCCGAATTGTCTTCACATGCAGCCACCATCGCCGACGAGTATAGCCGCGATGTTGCGCTGAACGGAACCTCTCCACCTGGAATCGGCTTACACCCCATCTACCAACTGCTGACTACGCTCCGCATTTAAATACTCAAGACCGTTGCGCACATTGAGCGAGGCCGCGGCGCTCGCATGACGATGCAGAGCTGCGTCCATGCGATCGGCTGAACGAGCCGAGGTGCTGTGACGTGTCGCCTGTGGGGACGGTGCGGAGACCGGCCCGAGTAAGAGGAATCACAAGTCCGAGGTAATGTGTCAGTCTCGGGAGGAGACTCTGGTGGTTCTTTGAGTCTTTGCGGTGAGATCTTAAAAGCCACCGCTAAGACCCAAAGACCCACAAAGTATCTCCGAAAATCCACCCAAGTCTAGCGCATTACAGTCCGCGGCGGGTCTGAAGCGACGGTCTCAAAACCCGCTGCCACACGAAATCTTGATACAGAGAGAAGAATCATGATTCAAGAAGTGATTGGCGTGTTTTTGGAACGAATCGGATTGCGACGTCGGTTATCCCGGCGGAGGGTTATACGATTCTGGAGTTGCCTGTTGAGTTTGTGCTTTCTGGCCTTTGCGTCGGATGCCGCCCGCTCCGAAGAACTCGGTACTCTAGTACACCTCCTTCTGGAAAGGAACCCTGCGATCCTGGCCGCGCGCCGCTCGGTGGATGCCCGAAGGGCGATGGTAACCTCTGCGCGCACTCTGCCCGATCCGAGTCTTACCTTTGAGACCATGGGCAACCTCCTTCCTCCCACACTGCAGGCCGGAGACCCATCCAGTGCGCGCGTATTGCGCTTCACGCAGGAGATCCCATTTCCCGGCAAGCTGGATCTGCAGGGGCAGATTGCCTCCGCCGAGGCGGACGCCGAAAGCTGGAAATACGAAGAGGTTCGACGCGAGGCGGTTGCCGAGCTGAAGATGGCCTACTACGACTTGTACCTCGCGCAAAAGCTCACGGATGTGGTGGAAAAATCCAAGGAGCTCCTGACCCAGTTCACGGAGGTCAGCGAGGCAAGGTATAAGGTCGGACAGGGTGCCCAGCAGGATGTGATCAAGTCCCAAGTCGAAGTCTCCCGCCTTTTGGATCGCCTCCTTATTCTGCGGCGTGAGAGGGAAGTGGCACTAGCTCGCATTAACGCACTCCTCTATCGGGCTCCCGACACGCCCATCGATCGGGTGCCGGAACTCTCGAAGCCCAGCTTTTCCTGGAGGCTCGAAGATCTCTACCGAAAGGCAACGGATAACAATCCGCTCGTGAGGATGAATCGCAAGGAGATTGACCGAAGCGAACTCAGCGTTGCGCTGGCCAAGAAATCTTTCTATCCCGATTTTGAGGTGGGTTTTTCCTATTACAACCGGAGAGACTTGCCCGAAATGTACGGCCTGATGTTCAAGGCAAAGATACCGCTGTATTTCTGGCGCAAGCAACGGCCGGAGCTGGAGTCCGCAACGGCCAGTCTCCTCGGGCAACGCCGCCAGTACGACGACACGCTCGCCACCCTCTACTTCAGGCTGAAGGATCCATTCTTGAAAACCGGCACGGACTCAAACCTGCTCGAGCTCTACGGAAGTGCGATAGTCCCTCAGGCAACACTTGCCCTGGAATCTTCAATTTCCAGCTATCGCGTGGGGAAGGTTGATTTCCTATCCCTGCTGAGCAACCAGCAAACAGTTCTGGAGTACGAGATGAAGTATCAGGAAGTGCTGGTGGACTACTACAAGGCATTAGTCACCCTGGAATCGTTGACCGGAGAGGTCCTGACTCCCTAATTGCGTGGGCATGTTGCTTGGTGTCCTTGGCGCTCTTGGTGTCTTGGCGGTGAGGTTTTAAAAATGACAGCACCAAGACACCAAGAGCACAAAGCTTTTTTTTGCGAAAAAGGCAATGATTTGTACCTAAGTAGTACGGAGGTTTTTATGTCATCGGATACAATAAAACCAACCTCGATCCCAGAAACACCTGTGACGCCGGTTCTCCCACCGACTCACCAAGCCCCGAAGCAGGGTTCAAAACGTGGATGGTGGGTCGTCGGATTCCTGATTCTCCTTGGGATTGCACTGGGCGAAGCCGTCATTATCCTTCGCCAAGAAATATGGAAGCCAGTTTCGGCGCCGCCGCCGGCGACTGAGCGCAGGATCCTCTACTGGCAGGACCCCATGCATCCTCAGTACAAGTCCGACAAGCCGGGCAAGGCGCCCGACTGCGGGATGGACTTGGTGCCTGTCTATGAGGAATCTGCGGCTCCGAAGGCCGCTGCAACAGGGGAACGCAAGATTCTCTACTGGCAGGATCCTATGAACCCGCAGCACAAATCCGACAAGCCCGGCAAAGCACCGGATGGCATGGATCTGATACCGGTTTATGCGGAAGAGGCGGGTACTGAGGGCCAGCCCTCCGAAGGCGCGTTCAAGATCACTCCCGAGAAGCAACAACTGATTGGTGTGCAGTATGGCGAGGTAGCCCTGCAACCTTTGACGCGAACTATCCTCGCAGTAGCACGCCTCGCGTATGACGAAACACGCATCGTGCGCATGCACTCCAAGATCGAAGGCTGGATTGATAAGGTCTATGTCGACTTTACCGGCCAATTGGTGACGAAAGGTCAGCCGTTGATCAGCGTGTACAGCCCGGAGCTGGTGGCCACGCAGGATGAGTATCTGCTGGCCCTGCGAGCGCGTGAAAGGTTGGGCAACAGCGCCTACAAAGAAGTCTCAACCGGGGCGAACTCGCTCCTCGAGGCCGCTCGGAAACGCCTGGAACTCTGGGACATTTCCGATCAGCAGATCGCTGAGGTTGAGAGAACCAAAAAGCCGGTGAAGGCACTCACACTCTATTCTCCGGCAAGCGGATTTATCCTTGCTCGCAGTGCTTACGAAAGACAGAGAATCACGCCGGAGACAGAGCTGTATTCGATCGCCGATCTGTCCACGGTCTGGGCAATCGCCGATTTCTACGAGTATGAGATTCGTGACGTTCGCCTGGGCCAGAGAGTCGTTCTGACCTTATCCTCCTTCCCGGGGCGGACTTTTGTGGGCAAAGTCAACTACATCTACCCGCAGCTTGACAACACGACCCGCACCCTCAGGGTGCGAGCGGAGTTTCCCAACCCGGACTTCACGCTCAAACCGGATATGTATGCCAACGCGGAACTGAAGATCGATTACGGCCGCAGGCTGGCCCTTCCGCAGGAAGCGGTGCTCGACTCCGGCACAGAACAGCTGGTCTTTGTGGCTCGCGACGATGGCTATTTTGAACCGCGCAAGGTCGTGCTGGGGGATAGGGTTGACAACAAGGTAATCATCCTCAGCGGGCTAAAGGCCGGGGAGAAGGTAGTGACTTCCGGCAATTTTCTGGTCGACTCGGAAAGCAGGTTGAAATCGGCCGCAAGTGGGATGGGGATGCCCGGAATGAGCCATGGCGGAGGAGCCGGAAATGAGCCGCAGAAGCCGTCAAGTCAAGCAGCGCCCCAAGCCCCGTCCATGCCTGCAATGGATCACTCCAAGCATCAAATGAAGCCGGAGCAGAACAACCATGATTAACAAGATCATCGAGGCTTGCGCTCACAACAAGTTTATCGTGCTCCTCTTCGTCGGGATGGCCACGCTGGTTGGGGTATGGTCAATCCAGAATGTCACATTGGATGCGATCCCGGATCTCTCCGATACACAGGTCATTATCTACTCCCGGTGGGACCGCAGCCCCGACATCATGGAAGACCAGGTGACGTACCCGATCATATCAGCCATGCTGGGGGTGCCTAAGGTAAAGGACATTCGGGGATTTTCAGATTTTGGTTACTCCTACATCTATATGATCTTTGAAGATGGAACCGACATCTATTGGGCGCGTTCACGGACCCTCGAGTATTTGAGCAACATCCTGCCGCGACTTCCCCAAGGTGTGAAAGTAGAGCTTGCTCGTGACGAAACTGCAGTGGGATGGGTCTTCGAGTACGCGCTGGTGGATAAGACCGGCAAGAACAACCTGGCTCAACTGCGCTCATTCCAGGACTGGTATCTGCGCTACGCCCTTCAGGCTGTGCCCGGGGTCGCCGAGGTCGCGCCTCTTGGAGGCTTTGTGCGGCAGTACCAGGTCAATGTGGATCCAAATGCCCTGCAGGCCTACGACATCTCCATCGACCGCGTGGTACAGGCGGTGCGCCAGGGGAATAACGATGTGGGAGGACGGCTAGTGGAATTTTCTGGCCGCGAATACATGGTCCGGGGGCGAGGCTACATCAAGAAGCTCTCTGACATCTCAAACATCGTAGTTAGCACGAGCAAAAACGGCGGGACGCCTATCCTGGTCAAGAACCTCGGTACTGTCACCCTCGGTCCGGATATCCGCCGCGGTATTGCGGATCTCGACGGCGAAGGGGAAGTTGTAGGCGCCGTCGTCATCATGCGCTACGGGGAAAACGCGCTGAAAGTGATCCAGCGGGTCCGGGCAAAACTCGAAGAGATGAAAGTCTCGCTTCCTCCCGGCATGGAAATTGTCACGACCTATGACCGCGCCGAGCTGATCGAGCGGGCTATCGAGACCCTGAGAGGTACGCTCATCGAAGAGCTCACCATTGTCAGCCTGGTTATCCTCATCTTCCTCTGGCATGTCCCGTCAGCCATTATCCCGATCCTGACCATTCCGATCACGATCATCATTGCCTTCATACCGATGCGTGGGATGGGGCTGACGGCAAACATCATGAGTCTCGGAGGGATCGCCATCGCCATCGGCGCCATGGTGGACGCCGCCATCGTTGTGGTGGAGCAAACGCACAAAAAGCTCGAACACTGGAATGCGGAAGGTAGGCCGGGAAATTACAAAGACGTCGTGATCGGCGCTGTCAAGGAAGTGGGCGGGCCGAGCTTCTTCGCCCTTCTGATAATCGCGGTCTCATTCTTACCCATTTTCACTCTGGAAGGTCAGGAGGGCAGGCTCTTCAAGCCTCTGGCATACACGAAGACCTTCTCGATGGCTATTGCAGGTTTCCTTGCCATCACGCTGGATCCGGCCATGCGGTTGCTCTTCACTCGCATGGACGCGTATCGATTCCGCCCCAGATGGCTGGCTTCTATCATGAGTGCGGTCCTCGTGGGAAGGATTCACAGCGAGGAGAAACACCCCATCAGCCGGCCGTTGATGAAGATCTATCATCCCGTCTGCGAGTTCGTCTTGCAGCACCGGTGGGCGGTGGCCGGCGCGGCAATACTGGTGGTTGCGTTCACCGTTCCTGTCTTCGAGCGGCTGGGATCGGAGTTCATGCCGGAGCTTAACGAGGGCGTCCTCCTCTACATGCCCAGCACGCCGCCGGGTATTTCTGTCACCGAGGCGGGCAGACTGCTCCAAGTACAGGATAAGGTTCTCAAGCGCTTCCCTGAGGTTGAGCGTGTGTTCGGTAAGGCCGGACGTGCCGAAACCGCCACCGATCCCGCACCACTCTCGATGATGGAAACGGTGATTGTCCTGAAGCCCGAATCGCAATGGCCCAAAGTTCCGCAGTGGTACTCCTCGTGGGCCGCGGAGTGGCTTCAACGAATTCTCCGAAGGGCATGGCCGGACCACAAGAGCGTCAAGGAGCTCGTCTACGGCCCGGGTGGTTTGAATGATGCGATGCAGTTTCCAGGTGTTGTCAATGCTTGGACAATGCCGATCAAGGCGCGCGTCGACATGCTCACGACCGGAGTCAGGACGCCTATTGGAATTAAGATCATGGGCGCGG
>Ga0315279_10004564_pt1 | contig 18522 bp, 15 predicted proteins | sample YL17G06_20_MG_FD_203694 | JGI IMG/M metagenome (GOLD analysis project Ga0315279, IMG submission 203694) | Sediment microbial communities from Yellowstone Lake, YNP, Wyoming, USA - YL17G06_20 | ecosystem: Environmental > Aquatic > Freshwater > Lake > Sediment | place: USA: Wyoming | collected... | reverse complement strand
TTGTAAGGCTTATCAGCGCGACCTGTGCTGCTCCTTCCTTCTCTATGAAGATCTTCGGTCCGCCCTTGCTGGCTTTTTTCTTCTTTTTCTTCTCCTCGATTTCCTTTCGTAGGGCAGACATCTGTTTTTTCACTTGAGCACAGGTTTTTGCGGTGCCCTTGTGTTTTGGAACGAGGCTGAGAAATTCCTCCATTCGAAGGAGTCTTTCTCTCGGGTTGTGTGTAGCCTCGACTTCTGCCCATTTTTTCCTTGCATCAGGAGGCAAATTAGCCGGCATGACTTGAACGCGTCCAACCTCTTATTCGAAAAGTAAACTTTTATATCTATTCCGATAGTGGTTGAACCTGCAACCATTTCGCAACGTAAAACCTTAGAAGCAATAATTGACTCAATGAAATGGATTATTAGGAGGATGATCTCACGTCCACGAAACAGGCAGATACTGCGAAAGTTCAAGTCGACTTAGAGAAATGCCTGCGAGTCTCTAAGAAAGTTCTGGACTTGTTACAGAAAAGGACCAAGAGTTCGGCTGAGGCATATTTTGCGGTTCGCCTTGTAGGGATTTTTCTCGAAGAAAAGCTCGGTTTCAAGATTACGCCAGCACAAGAGGACGAATTCAGAAAACTCTGGCGAAAAGACGCCGAGGCCCCAGGAAAGGGTTCCAAAGCCGAAGAGCACGCATAAACAAGACCGCGCGCGCGACAGTAAACACTGAGATTGATATGATAAACTTGAAGGCTACACGAAGTGGAAGTCCCCCGAAGCGCGTGGGCTACGGAAACCAACATGCCCAAGGTACATTCACACAACGATTTCGATGAGAGGTATCTCCACGCGCATTTCGCTTTGAAAGAATCAGATTGGAATATGAAGAAAAAGCGAAACGAGGTTTGACTATTTTCGTCTTCTCATGAAAAGGAAAACGGCGACTGCGACGATGACTATTATTGCCACGGCTCCTGCTATCAAGTATTCGATGGGTAATCCCGTTGGCAATGCCCCCAAGTGTGCGGTCAGCGTGTGGTTTGTGGACATCAACAAACTGTATGTCGTTGCTTGGCTAACATTCACTCCGTCAAGCTCCCAGTAATCCATTTGATAGCCCGAAGCAGGAGTAATCGTGACGGTTGCGTTGTCTCCTTCGGGATAGCCTATGATCCCTGCGGGAGGATCAGTAGTTCCGCCTTCTGCTGGTTGAATAGACAAAGTCAGGTAGTACGCGTGCGTGATCACTGTGTACGAGTATGTAGTCGATATGTTCGTATTGAGTGCCACGTCTGTCGCGTTCACGTAGTATTGAACAGTGATGGGTGTTGTCTGACTGGGGAGTATTGCCTGATATTTTGTTCCGCCCAGTGACGTCATCGGAATTCCTATCCACGTGGAGCCGTCCGTGGAATAGTATACAATTGCCGTTTCGACGCCTGTAAGATCATCGGTGATCGTGGCAGAGACGTTAACGTTGTCAACAATTGTGGGATTAAGGGGTGTCCTTGCGACGTTGCTTATGGTCGGTGGGGTCGTGTCGCCTCGTATTGGTGGCGCCGTTACGTTGCCTGGCATTTCAGCTATTAGTCTGAGGTTTATGAACCCATTGGGATAGTAGTTCTTTATCCATGAGGTCGTGTCATTGAAGACTTGGGCGATGTACATGCTCTGTAAGGCCTGATGATCCTCTGGTCTTATGTACTCTTGACCCTTCGGCGCAGTGAAATTCATCCCTTCCAGAGCCGGAATAATGTCATCTGCGTCAGTATCTCCTGCTTGTTGAATTGCATACACGATCGCTTGACCAGCCGCAAAAGAGCTCTCAACGAACAGGTCAGGTACTGGCAGTGTAAAAGCGGTTTTGATCGGCAGGGTGTTGCTGTCGTATTTGGCTTTCCATGTGTTAACTAGCCAATCGTTGACTGGATTGTTGGGCAACCCGTATGCGTATTTGGTCATTCCCGTGAAGTTGAGGGCAACGCCGAGAAGCTGAAGACTGAACAGGTCGCCTATTCCTGAAGTCACGTTCATCTTATCATAGATCCCGAGATCCGACATGGCTGGAAAAAGGTTCATCGCACCACTCCCAGACCACATGGGTATGAAACAGTCTGGGTCGACAGATATTATCCTCTGAAGATACGGAGCGAAATTCACTGTGGAAGCCGGAACATATTCAACGTGAACAATCTGTCCTCCCGCCTTTTTGATCGCATAAGACCAAGTGTTGACACCACTGTAGCCCCATGAATAGTCAGGAGCCAAGAATGCGAATGTCTTCCCTAAATACGCAGCTGCAAAAGGACCGCCCGTGAAGGCGTCTTGCCAAGTGCTGCTGGCAGTCCGGAACGTGTAATTGTTGAATCCTGTGCCCGTGATCGCTTCGTCGGCAGCGGGAGCCACCATGAACACAACGCCATACTCAGCAGCTACAACTTGAACCGCGCTTGCACTGGCGCTACTTGCACAGCCTTGCAGAAAGTCCACTCTGTCGTCTAGGATTAGTTTAGTGGCTTTGGCTACGCTCTGGGTTGGATTTGCAACGTCGTCTTCTACGAGGATTTGTATGTCTCTGCCCAGCACTTTGTTGGTCCCGTTCGTGGCGTATTCGATTCCAAGGTAGAGCCCGTTCACTTCCATTTCGCCATAAGTTGCGTAGGCTCCCGAGCGGTCTGTTACGACGCCTATCTTAATAGGTCCCGTCTGCGCGTTCGCGACTTGGGGTACTTTTGGGAAAATCATCATTAGGTTGAGCATGAGGAATAAGGTTATGATTGCTTGAGTGTGTTTTGGCTTCATAGCTCCATCCTCACATGTTAGTTTTATATATAATCTACGTTTAAGATTTTACCTTATCGAGGTTTTAAGGATGATCGACCCGAGTCTGATTTTTCCGGCAATGATCGACGGTTTAGCCTTTGCCATGCTCTTGTTTCTGATTGCCTCGGGTTTTTCGATAATTTTTGGGCTTCTGGGTATTCTGAATTTTGCGCATGGAGCGTTTTTTATGCTGGGAGCGTACATGGGTGTGACGATCTTTCAGTTTTCGGGGAATTTCGTGTTGGCGATGATAGGTGGGAGTCTGTTCGGTTTGGTTCTGGGCATGGTGGTTGAGTTCCTGACTCTTCGTCGCATACGAGGAAATCCTATCGCCCAAATAATGCTTACACTTGGTTACCTATTGATCTTTACTCAGATCGTTCTGATCATTTGGGGCAGGACCCCATATATCTTCTATCCGACGGGTCTAACCGGTCCAATGATCGTGTTTGGTTCCACGCTCTTCGTCTATCGGGTTTTTCTGATAGTCTTCGGGCTCGTCGCAGCTCTTCTAACCTATGTCTTTCTCACGAGGACTAGGCTTGGCACGATAGTGCGAGCAGGGACAGAAGACTCAGAGATGGTTGAGGCTCTTGGAATTAACGTGAAAAAAATCTTTACGCTCGTGTTCGGTTTTGGAACCGCTCTGGCAGCTCTGGGAGGCGTGGTTGCTGTGCCCTGGTTGGCTGCAAGTCCTGATATGGGAACGACTTGGCTGTTCATAAGTCTGGTCGTGACAGTTGTGGGAGGGCTCGGCAGTTTCAAGGGCGCTTTCTATGGCAGTCTTTTCATAGGAATTCTTCACACGCTTTCCGAATACTTCTTTCCGCAAGTCACGTTCGTCATAGATTTTTTGGCTATGACCGTTATTCTACTTCTGAGGCCAGAAGGCTTCTTCGGGGAGAAGAAATAGCATGCGATTCTTCAACAGAAATTCACTGAATGTGCTAACGAAAAAGAAGTTGATGCTTCTTTTCTTGTCAGCTCTGTTCATACTGCCGCTTGCATCACCCTCGAGGTTCTACATGGTCCTGTTCTCTGAAGTGCTTATCTGGGCTCTGCTTGCCTTGAGCTATGACCTAGCACTGGGCTACACAGGACTCGTGGGCTTCGGACATGCAGCGCTCTTCGGCGTCGGCGCTTACGCTGCGGCGCTGCTCCTCAGAATGGATTACTCATTCTTCCTCGCCATCCCTGCGGCCATGCTTTTCGGAGGTCTCATCGGCGCCGTCTATGGAGTCTTCACTCGTCGAGTGGGTGGAATATACTATGCGCTGGTCACGTTGGCTTTTTCAGAGGTCATTTTTCTGGTGTTCAGCAAACTTGTGGATTTGTCGGGAGGCGAGACGGGCATATCTGTCCCGAGGCCTGATTTTCTCAGATCCGACGTGATACTCTACTTCGCTATCGCAGTTTCTGTTTTCGTTGTGATCGTGCTTCTCGTCACTGTTGTTAAAGACTTGAGAGGAGGTACCGGTACGCGCAAGGCAAGAATAGTATACTTGGCGTTAGCAATCGCGTTTCTTGCAGTGCTGTTTCTCATGATTCCTTCCAAACTGTCACTAATCACGGAGGGATCTATGAGAGACAGAACAACCACGATCTCGACGATGAACATCTACTATTTTCTGGCTTTGATCCCTCTGTTCTTATGCTACCTCGTCGCTAACAGAATAGTCAATTCTCCGTTGGGACACATTTTCATAGCCATCAGAGAGAACGAAGAACGAACGAAAATGCTCGGGTACAACGTATTCAATTACAAAATACTGTCGTCAACCATTTCAGGAATCTTCGCAGGCTTGGCAGGTGCACTATACGCGCCTTTTATCCTCAGCATAAACCCGTCTAGCGTTCTGGGATCCACGATCACGATAAACGTGCTGCTCTACAGCATACTTGGCGGTTTAGGAACGCTCATCGGACCCATGATCGGTGCAGGCATAATAACTATATTGGCAGACGAGTTGACAGGCGTCCCTTACATCGGTCAATATTGGATGCTCGTGCTCGGAGTGTTCTACCTGCTGGTCATACTCTTCTTGCCGTATGGAATCGTTAACACCTTGAGGTTCAAAGGCACATCATTCAGACAAACACTGAAGAAACTGGCTTCATCAATCAGACCATCGGGAAACAGGAAGACCGACAAATGACAGGTCAAAAGAACCTCATACTCGAGACACAAAACCTAGTGAAGAAATTCGGAGAATTCACAGCAGTCAACAGTATCAGTCTAGACATAGAATCGAACATCTGTAAGGGCTTGATAGGACCTAATGGTGCTGGCAAAACCACGTTCTTCAACCTGATCTCAGGAGCCTTCAAACCGACAAGCGGGAAGATATTCTTCAAAGGAGAAGACATTACGGGAATGCAGCCCCACAAATTCTCCAAGAAAGGCATAAGCAGGTCCTTCCAAGTTACGAACGTTTTCACCAGACTGCCCGTGATGGAGAACGTGAGGCTGGCGGTTCAATCCAGAGGCAAAGACAACCGCAACTTCTACTCTCACGTAGACAACCTGAAACAATACAAACAGAAGACACTAGAAATCTTGGAAACCGTAGGGCTAAAACAGAAAGCGTACTATCCAGCCGATTTCATTCCACATGGAGACCAGAGAAAGCTCGAGATAGCCATCGCCCTAGCCACGGAGCCCGAGCTTCTCCTCTTGGACGAACCAACCGCGGGCGTTTCGGTGGAGGAAGTCCAGGATGTGGTCAACGTGATACAGAAGATAAGGGAGACGCATCGGATAACGATTCTAATCGTTGAGCACAAGATAGACGTGATTATGAACCTCTGCGACTCAGTCGCCGTGATGCACGAAGGCCAACTCATCGCAGAAGGAACTCCAGTCGAGATCACGAAGAACGATCTTGTGCAAACAGTCTACCTCGGAGGAGATTGAGCCTTGCCGCTACTGCAGGTTGAAGATATACACACGTATATCGGACCGTTTCACATACTTCAGGGCGTCACGTTCGAGGCTGAAGACGATAAGGCGACGATACTTCTGGGCAGAAACGGTGCCGGTAAGTCAACCGCGCTCAGAAGCATCATGGGCATGGCGCCAGCCAGATCGGGCAAAATCCTCTTCAAAGATCAGGACATCACGAAGCTGCCTCCGTTCAAAATCGCAAGAATGGGCGTCGCATACGTCCCTTCGAGGAGAAGAATATTCAGTTACTTAACAGTTGAAGAAAACATGAAGCTTGCATTCCGAGGCCAGAAATCCGCCTACGAAGACAGGCTCAGCTTCGTTCTCAACGTCTTCCCAGACTTGAAAGAGGCCATGAAAATGAAAGCGCGCCATCTCAGCGGCGGGCAGCAGAAGATGCTCCTCGTGGCAAGAGCTTTGATCAATGAGAATGAACTCATGCTTGTCGACGAACCAACGGAGGGGCTGAGTCCGCTTCTCGTCAAAAAGTTTACAGAAACCTTCGTCAAGTTGAAGGAGCATGTTCCCTTCATTTTGGTCGAACAGAACTTTAAACTTGCAAGCCAGGTCGGAGACGTCTGCTATATTCTTGACATGGGCAGAATCGTCTTTAAAGGTTCAATGCAGGAAGTGGCTCAGAGCAAGGAACTGCTCAAGCGACACTTAGGAGTCACAGTCTGAGCGCGCCCAGCATGAAATCACCATTGATTTTACCCGCTTTTTTTGGGGTGCAAAATTTTTAATATGAAGATTGGATAGTAATCTCGATGTTAACCAGGGAGAGAGCAGCCTTTGCCTCAAGTCGAAGTCAACGGCGTAAAGATCAGCTACATAATTGAAGGAGACAGCCCCACAGCATTAATCTTTATCCACGGGTTGGGCGAGTACCTTGAAAGCTGGAAGAACCAGATAACCTTCTTCTCAAAGGATTACAGAACTGTTGCCCTCGATTTAAGGGGACACGGCAAATCGGCAGTTCCTAAAAAAAGAATAGAAATAGGAGACTTCGCAGCAGACGTCAAAGGTCTGATCGATCATCTGGGAATCAAGAACGCGTATTTCTGCGGTCTCTCGATGGGAGCGCTCGTCGTACTAGAACTGTACAAGAAGCATCCAGAATATTTTCTCGGGATTATTCTTGTTGCGGCGAGGCATCAGTTTCCGCCCGCGCAGACTGGGGCTCTGGAGGGAATGAGAATGGAAATTCTGGGCGAAGAGGTAGCTACGTTTGCGCTCGCGGCTAATGCTCCCGAAGCCTTGAGGAATGAAGTGGCAAAAATGGTGGCTGCGACAAACAAAGGTGCATATCTTCAATCGGCCGAAGCAACATCGATGCTCGACTACAGCGAAGTTCTTTCAAGCGTGAAAGTCCCAACTTTAATAGTCGTCGGAGACTTAGACATCGTCACACCCGTGGATTCAGCCCAGACAATCAACAAGGCAATAGCCGGCTCGGTCTTGAAGATCATGCATGGAGTTGGGCATCTTCCGAACAGGGAAAGGCCCGAGGAATTCAATAGTTTACTCAAGGGCTTTCTTGATACAGTAAAGAAAACAGGATAGATTTGGAAGTGGAATATTGGATCTCGAATTGAAGAATAAGATTGTCTTGGTGACCGGTGCAACCAGAGGAATAGGCAGAACCATCGCGCTTGAATTCGCGAAAGAAGGAGCCAACGTCGTCGTAAACGACATTACGGACGGAACGCCCGTCGCAGAGGAAATCAAACAGATGGGAAGAGAAGCTATCTTCCTCAAAGCAAACATTGCGAACATGCAGGAAGCAGAACAACTGGCTGACAAAGCGGTTGAAAAATTCGGAAGAATAGACGTCTGGATCAATAACGCAGGGATCACCCGAGACGCTTTGATTCACAAAATGACCGAGGAAAACTGGAACGACGTCATAAACGTCAATCTTAAGGGAACGTTCAACTGCTGCAAAGCGGCGGCAAAATACATGATGGAACAAAAATACGGCAGAATAATCAGTGTCTCATCAGTCGTCGGCCAGAGAGGTAACATTGGACAAGCTAACTATTCAGCATCCAAAGCCGGCATAATAGGGCTGACTAAAACTCTTGCGCTCGAATTCGCACGGTATGGCGACATAACCGTGAACGCTGTTGCCCCGGGGTTCGTGAACACTGAGATGATGCGCACCATTCCAGAAAAAATCATGCAGAGAATAGTCGAGTCGATTCCTTTTCATCGATTAGCCGAGCCCGACGAAGTCGCGCATCTCATAGTATATTTGGCTTCGGATAAGGCGAAGTACATTACAGGACAGATCGTTGGCATTAATGGAGGATATTATACCTAGCAGGAAGCTGTGAAAAATGGCAAGATACGCGAAAATCTTGAGCACTGGCATGTATCTTCCCCAAAAACGAGAAACGAACGAAGAGACAGGAAAGAGAATTGGGTTCGACGACTTGGACGGGTGGCTTCGACCCAGAACGGGAATAACTCTGCGGCACTTGTCTGCACCCAACGAGAGCACATCCGACATGGCTGCCGAAGCTTCAAAACAGGCTCTAGCAAACGCGCACCTGAAACCCGAAGACCTTGACTTGCTTATTCTCGCAACCGACACTCCCGACTTCGTCAGTCCACCGACCTCCGCACTGATACAACACAAAGTGGGAGCCAAGAATGCCGGATGCTTCGACGTCAACGCAGCCTGTAGCGACGTGCCGATAGCGCTCTCGATAGCATCGAATCAGATAATGACAGATCCTTCAATCAAGTATGCGCTTGTAACAGGGTCATACGGCATGACCAAATGGCTCAACTGGAACGACAAGTGGCTGGCTCCCATCTTCAGCGACGGTGCCGGAGCCGTCATACTGTCTGCATCTGATGAACCGGGGTTCATAACCTCGAAGACCATAGCCGACGGCAGCTACTGGGACTGCTACGGAATCTACGTTGGAACGGCATATCCGATAACTCTTCAGATGGTGCAGGAAAATAAGCATCACCTCAGATTCCATGAAAGCGGCCATCGCTACCCTGCAGACGTGAACTTAGCTCGCTGGCCCCAGCTGATCAAGGACACGACGGAGAAAGCCGGGTTTAAGTCAGAAGACTTGGACATGGTTCTGATGACGCAGGTTAACCTGAACACGATAAAGGACGTGATGAATATCCTGAAGTTGCCGCTGATTAAGACTCACTGGATCATGGACAAGTACGGATACAATGGATCGGCTTGCGTGATATTCGCTCTGCGGGACGCCCTGGAACAGAAGAAGATCAAGAAAGGGGACCTGCTCTGCATATGTGCTTCAGGCGTCGGTTACGTCATGTCCGCCGTCATATTTAGGTGGATCTAGAAACGAACCCGCCCAAAAGAAGCCCAATGTCTAACCGAAACATGATTCCGACGCAGGGCTTCTGGATCAACAATTGGATAGCCAGACAAGCAGAGATCAACCCCAACCAGCTCGTGTTCATCGACGAAAAAAGCGACAGAAGGCTCACCTACAAGACATTTAACGAGAGCGTCGACAGAGTCTCAGCCTTCTTGAGAGACAAATCGAACATAATCAAAGGCGACAGAGTCTGTGTCATCTCATGGAACAGAATAGAAATGCTCCAACTCCTGTTCGCCTCAGCAAAACTCGGCGCCATATTCGTACCCATCAACACCAGATACTCCACGAGAGAAATCAAAGAATACCTCAAGCTCATTCAACCCAAAATTATGGTCTACGAAGAAGACTTCACCGACAAAGTCAAAGAACTAGAGAAAGACTCCCAAATCGAGAGTTACTTCGAAGTGGGAAATCACGGCGCTACCACGTCAAGCCTCTTCAGAGCGGAGGAATACTCAAAGAGACTGGACAAACCCGTTTCGGTTGATTTAGAAGACCCGATGATGATTCTGCAGACCGGAGGTACGACAGGAACTCCGAAGGGTTCGATCGTAACGTACAGGATGATTTTCTGGAACGCCATGAACACGATTCGAGATCTGATAGTGCCTGGCGAGGTCACGGTCACTTCGGTTCCGCTATTCCACATCGGCGGCTACACCTACACGTTGCCGCTGCTGATCTGGGGTGGCACGAACGTTCTCATGAACAAGTGGAACCCGGAAAAACTGATCAACTTGATCGAAACCGAAAGAGTGACGTTCCAATTTCTCGTTCCCGCTCAACTCAAGATGCTGGTTGAAACGCAGGGCTTTAAGACGGCTGATTTCACGTCGCTTCGATGGTTCACGACGGGCGGAGCAGCCTTGACAAGAGACATCGTTGATGCCATGTTGAAGAAAGGTGTCATCATGAAGCAGGGTTACGGTCTCACCGAGGTCGGTCCGGGCGTTTTTGCGTTGGATCCGAGGGATGCGCTGAGGAAATTGGGTTCTATCGGAAAGCCGAACCTGCTCGTTGATGTGAGAGTGGTGAATGACAAAGGAAAAGACTGTGTTGCTAACGAGCCTGGAGAGCTTCTGATAAGATCACCTTCTCTGTTCGGCGGTTACTGGCGCAACTCTGAAGAGACTAGGAAAGCTGTTGAAGGTGGCTGGCTACATACAGGTGACGTTATGAGAGTGGATGAGGAAGGCTTCTTTTTCATCATAGGCAGAGAAAAGCGAGTAATTAGAAGCGGTAGCGAAAGCATCTATCCTGAAGAGGTTGAGAAGCTTTTATGCCTGCATCCGAAAATAGCTGAGGCGTTTGTTGCAGGGGTCCCAGATAGAAAGTGGGGTGAGGTCCCCAAAGCTTTCATAGTGACTAAGACTGGCGAAACTCTGGACAAAGAGGAAGTTGTCAGATACTGCCTGAAAGGACTGGCCAAGTACAAGGTTCCTAAAGAGATCGAATTCGTCGAATCTATACCGAAAAACGCCGCAGGCAAGGTTTTGAAAGATGAGTTGATGAGAAAGGATGAGAGCAGATAGAATCAATGCAGGAGGCTAATCGCGCATGCCTTACGCTCAAGTGAATGGCTGCAAGATCTACTATGAACTGCACGGAAAAGGCGACACTGTCGTTCTGCTAAATGGAATATTGGCCAGCACTCAAAGCTGGGCGAAGCAGGTTTCATTCTTCGCCAAGAAATTCCAAGTCCTTCTCATGGATTTTAGAGGTCAGGAGAAATCTGAAAAACCCGTTATCAAGTATCCGATGACGCTGCACGCAGACGATGTCAAGGCGTTATTGGACTTTTTGAAGCTCAAGAGAGCACATTTTGTGGGCGTGTCTTTTGGGGCCGAAGTCGCCTTGATCTTCGCCGCGCGGTATCCGGAGATGGTCAAGTCGCTGGTAGCTGCCTGTGCAGTCAGCCAGGTGGATTCTGTTGTTCGATCCGTAGCTGAGAGATGGCTCGTAGCTGCAAGGCTGAGGAGCGGGAAATATCTTTTTCAGACAGTCTATCCCGATGTGTTCTCAGACCGGTTCATAAGGGAAAACCGTGATTTCATCAACAGCACTGCACCTTTCTATGATACAGCTGTTGATATCGACGCTTTCATTGAGCTGTTGAAAGGATTCCTGCAGCTTAATGTCACACCTGACCTGCCCAAGATAAGAGCGCCTACGCTAGTAATAGCCGCAGAGAATGACAGGATCAAGTCTAGAAGATACGCGGAAATAATCCACAATGGCATTGCTGGATCAAAGCTCCATGAAGTCAAAGACTCGGGACATACAGTAATCTGGGAGAAACCAGATGAATTCAACAAGCTCGTATGCGATTTCGTTGTGAACAACTCCTAGAAAATTACAGCATGCTTAACAATGAATGTGCGTTTAATATCGTCATCCTACTAACTCGGCAATTGAGTTTTCAAAAATCTTATTAGTTGAGACCAACATAACGAAAACGGGGCTTACAATGACAAAAAAAGTCGTACTTCTAACACTGATTGCTCTTCTGATTTTTGCCGTGAGTGTCGGTTTGGTCTACTCTCAGTATCCTTGGCCAACGTTCCACCATGACAATCTACGCACCGGCTACACTTCGAGTCCGGGACCTAACCTGAACCTGACTCTCTGGACTTACGACACAGGTCACGATATATATGGGCCTTGCCCGGCGGTTGTCGATGGCATTCTTTACATAAGCGGTGGATATGGCACTTCGGTTTACGCTATGAATGCGACAACTGGAGCCGGCATATGGAACTACACCGTCGTAACGTGGATAGTTTCTTCTCCAGCTGTGGTCGACGGTAGGGTCTACTTCGGTGGGTTCGACAAGAACGTCACTGCCCTCGACGCAATGACTGGAGCGTTCATCTGGAATTTCACGACCGCAGGATGGATTGCAGCTTCTTCTCCAGCCGTAGAGGATGGCGTCGTGTACATTGGTGGCGGCTATGGGAACGCCTTTTATGCTTTGAATGCTACAGACGGCTCTCAGGTCTGGAATTACACACTTTCGAACAATGTGCATTCTTCACCGGCACTTTCCGAGGGCATGGTCTACTTCGGCTCGTTTGACCGCAACGTATATGCACTGAACATGGCAACCGGAGCCAAAGTCTGGAACTATTCGACGGCGGGCAATGTTTTCTCTTCGCCAGCGATCGCTAATGGGTTCGTTTACGTAGGCTCGTATGACGGTAACCTGTATGCTCTGAACGCAACGACTGGAGAGAAATTATGGAATTACACGACAGGAAACTGGGTTGCTGCCTCGCCTGGAGTTGCAAACGGCATTGTCTACGTTGGCTCATACGATAACAACGTGTATGCGTTTGACGCTTTAACAGGAGCAAAGCTCTGGAACTATACAACTGGAGGCGCGATATCATCTTCTCCGGCGATATCAAGCAACGGATTTGTTTACATAGGGTCAGGTGACAATAAGACTTACGCTTTCGACGCAGAGACAGGAGCGGTTGTATGGACTTACCAGACCAACGGCGACGTCTTCTCTTCTCCGAGCGTTGTCGACGGCGTTGTATATGCTCCTTCACGCGATGGCAAGGTATACGCGATAGTGGGCACTCTGCAGGCTTTCGATGCTGTTTGGCAATCACAGACGTATCCAGTGACCGTTCTCAGCGACTCCGCGCTGTCAGACTTCCAGTTCTCACAACCGAACATGCGAGTGAGCATCAACGCAACAGGTCCGAAAGGCATGTCCAGCTTCTGCAACTTCACGATCCCTAAGAGCTTGCTCGAAGGACCATGGACTGTTGACGTGGACGGCGAAAGCGTTACACCGACCGTGGCAGAGAATGATACATACACTTTTGTGTACGTTCCATACACCCATACAGGCACTCAAGTAATAACAATCAAAGGTTCTTCGGTTATCCCAGAGTACCAAACAGTTGTCTTCATGTCTGCGATCTTGATTGCGACAATCGTTATCGCTCTTGCAACAAGAATGAACAGAAGCAGATCAAAGACGCCTAAAGCCTTCTAGACGGCAACAGCCAAAACATGTTTAGCAACTCATTATACGAATAGTCGTCCGGAAAAGACGTTATTCATGGAAACCGTAATAAGAACGCTGAGACGCCATCTTAATTATGGAAGAGATGCGCCGATCTAAGGCAACTGCACAACTTATGGCGTTGATACTGTTCTTTGCGATAACCCTTCCTTTCTTTTCTGCCGCTCTCGCAAATACAGCTGAGGTTCCGCCTCCTGTAGGGGATGGCCCTTACCAAGCTGGCTGGATCGATGCTGTAATTCCTAAGACTGGCGGCGGAACACTGCCAATAGCCGTCTATTATCCTTCAATAGGCTCAGGCAAAGATGCCGATCCTGATTCGACGGGCGCCCCGTATCCTGCATTGTTTTTCAGCCCAGGCTTCGAAACAACAATGGACAATTACAGGACTATTGCGGCAACGGTGACGCGTTGGGGCTTTGTATTCACGGTGGTGGGTTCCACTGCCGGGGTCTGGGACGTTGAGAGAGTTTTAGACTTGAACGATACTCTCAACTGGCTTGTGGAGCAGAATCGTAACTCTTCATTCGTGCTGAGTCGACTAGTGGACGAATCCAAGTTTGGAGTCATGGGCCATTCGCTAGGCGGCGCCGCAGCGATTGCATTGTCTCTTTCTGACTCGCGACTAAAGGTGCTAGTGCCATTAGCGGCGTACATTTATTATCCGATAACCGTGGTGTCAACTGAATCGTCGGCGAATATCCATATCCCCACTTACTCGATGGTCGGCTCTGATGATACGATAAGCCCGCCAAGTTCTATGGGATATCCATTCTACAGTAATGGTAACGTGCCGAAATTCTGCGTTACTTTGGTGGGAGAAAATCATTTTACTATTATCAATACGTGTGCCAGTTACATAGTTTCATTCTTGGAATTGTATCTCATGGAGAATCAAGAATATGCAAGATACGTTTACGGTATAGACGCTCAGCAAGAAGTCCTGAGCGGCAAAATAGGTCTTAGATACGACTTGAAGAAAACCGTGAATTACAGCGCTGTTCACAACGAAGTGACCTACAATGTGACTGTGTACTCTGACTCGACGTTCTTGACTTTCCTGTACAATGAAACATTGCAGAGAATGGATTTCACGTTGACGGGGGCGCCATACACAACTGGCTCAGCAAACATATCGATTCCTAAGGAACTAGTTGGGCAATACAACATAACGATCCAGCTTGACGACGAAGTCTATCCCAGTGTGCTGACAAGTGATCCTGAATATTTCTATGTCTATTTGGCGTACAATCACAGCGCTGTGCGCAGTCTCAGTATAGAATTCATCGACGTGACGCCGCCGCAAGTATCGATTATATCGCCGGCTGCAGATTTTCTGTCGAATCGTTCAAATGTCACTGTCGCGTGGCAAGGAGAAGACGAGGCATCAGGAATAGGTCATTTCGAAGTCAAGATAGATGAAGAAACATGGGTCTATATCGGCAACTCTTCGAGTTTCACTTTCGAAGGGCTCACTGATGGTGATCATGTGGCCTACGTTGGAGCTTTTGATGAGGCGGGGAACAATGCAACAGTCCACGTTGGGTTTATGGTTGATACGACTCCTCCATCATTGTCTATTATCTTGCCTGCTTCTGGATCTGTTCTCGATTCTGCAAACGTAACGGCTAGCTGGAACGCCTCAGATGTTGGTTCTGGCATCGAATACTATGAAGCCAGACTGGATGAAGGTCAATGGATGAATCTGGGACTTGGCACTTCCCAATTTTTCGCTGGCTTGAGTAACGGAAATCACACGGTGAGCATAAGGGCCGTCGACAAGACAGGAAATCCCTCTGAAACGCAAGTGGTCTTCACTGTCCAGACAAGCTCACAGGGCATTCCCCCATTGACCCAGTGGCTGCTTGTCGCAGCCGCAGGCGGAATCGTCGCATCTTTGTTTGTCGCAGTAGTCTTGAAACGAAGGAAAAACAGATCTCCGTAGAGTACTCGTGCGAGAACAACATTCCTCAAGTGAGGCACACGATCACCATGTCAAACATCTTGGAAAATGCTCGCTAGAAGAAAGTTCCATAATACTTTACTACTTGCGAATGTAATATTGGGTTGAAGGTCGATTTAGTATGAAGAAAATTAGGGAGAAAGGTGCTAGCATTGTTTCTATCGTTATCATGTGTGCTATACTCATCATTGCTCCTCAACTACAACTCGCGTTCGCGCCGGCTGCCACGGACTGGCCAATGTTTCGCTATGATCTAGGTCGCACCGGTTTCAATCCGAACCCTGGACCGACAAAGAACCTCACAAAATGGTCCTTTACGACCGCGGGCACTTTGACGTCTTCACCAGCAGTCGTCGATGGCGTGCTCTATGTGGGCTCGAGCGATTTTAACGTCTACGCCTTAAACGCTTCAACTGGAGAGAAGATATGGAACTACACGACCAATGACGTAGTGTACTCTTCCCCCGCAGTAGCTGATGGCATGGTCTTCGTAGGCTCAAACGACACAAGAGTCTATGCATTGGATGCGAACACGGGAACGCAGATCTGGAACTACACAACTTTCTGGGGCGTATGGTCATCTCCTGCTGTGGCTGACGGGGTTGTCTACGTTGCCGGAATGGATGGCTTCATGTACGCGCTCGACGAGACGACAGGCGCTTTGAAGTGGTTCAATTGGCTTAACGTCTCAATGAGTTCATCCCCAGCGGTCGTAGGCGACACCGTATACATCGGTGGGTTGTCGGCTGACTACAGTGGAAATGTGACTGCTTTGTACACAAGCAACGGAACGATCAAATGGGTCTACCCACTGGTGTTTGGTCCTTACTTCTCGTCTCCTGCAGTTGTTGACGACACGCTCTACATAGGAACCACAGGATTCACTGTGCTGGCTCTCAACGCGACGACAGGCGCGTACAAATGGAGTTCCTTCACGGGCAGTCTCGTGAACACTTCCCCCGCGGTTGCCAACGGCATCGTGTACGCAGGCTCGGCTGACAAGAAAATCTATGCTTTTAATGCTACTACGGGAGCTAAAATCTGGGATTACACGACAGGAGGCGCGGTCTATTGCTCACCTGCAGTGGCAGGTAACGGGATGCTCTATGCTGGTTCAGACGACCTTACACTGTACGCATTGAATGCAGCAACAGGACAGATGATATGGAAATACGTCACCGGAGGATGGCTGCACGGTAGCGTAGTAGTTGCTGAAGGCTATGTATATTTAGGAGCGCTTGACGCGAAAGTTCGCGCTATTGGTGGGACCGCTCGCGTAGGCGACGTGAACGGCGACGGTGTAGTAGACATCTTTGACGCCATATTACTGGCAAACGCATTCAACTCAACTCCTGCTAGCCCAAACTGGAACTCGAACGCAGATATGAACTCTGACTTCATCGTTGACATCTTTGACGCCATATTGCTGGCAAACAACTTCGGGAAGTAGTAATTAGTAACGCAACTAACACCCTCTTTTTCTTTTTTTGTTGTGCGACACTAGCCCGTGCTAATCGTGGTCGCCAATTTCTCACAGCTAGAGCGCGCGGACAAGCGGCTTCGGAAAGTAAGAACGCCATTGAAGGTGCAAATAGACGTCTAGTTGTCGAGATGCGCCGCAGAGATGCAAAATAGTCCTAGATTGCTGTCAATAGAATTGAGGACATTCCGACATTGGGTCGGCAGCATGCTGGCGTACTATCTGAACGACAACGTCGTAAAAGTTCAGAAGCTATTCAGACACAAGCGAATCGAAGACACAATTAAATACATCAACATGATCAACATCAAGAAAGACGAGTTCGAAGTTGCCACGGCGATGACCGACGAAGAAATCAAAAAGCTGGGGATAGCTGGCAATCAGAAATACGACGAGCGCAAAATAAGAGAAACGTGTATCACCTGTTACCGAAGACCCAAAAGATTTTCCGCATATGGTTCCTAAACGCCAAATGAACGTGCCCCCGATCATGATAAACTTAAAATAACTGATTGAACAGTTGTGTTAACGAAATCACCAAAATTTAGAGGAAATTATAGAAAATAGGAGGAGAAGAAATGAGCAAAGTCGGAAAGCCACACTTAAACCTCGTCATCATGGGCCATGTCGACCACGGAAAATCCACAACCACTGGACACTTACTGTACCTCGCAGGAGCAGTAGACGAAAGAACGATCAAACAATTCGAGGAAGAAGCCAAGGCGGCAGGAAAAGAAAGCTTCAAATTCGCATGGGTCCTCGACAACCTCAAAGAAGAACGAGAACGCGGAGTAACAATAGACCTCCGATTCCTCAAGTTCGAAACCAAGAAGTTCTACTTTACAGTTATTGATGCACCCGGACACAGAGACTTCGTTAAAAACATGATCACGGGCGCCAGCCAAGCCGACGGTGCAATTCTGTTCTGCTCGGCCAGAAGAGGAGAATTCGAAGCAGGGATCGGACCTGGCGGTCAAACAAGAGAACACGCCTTCCTCGCATTCACCCTGGGCGTACGCCAACTCATTGTCGCCGTCAACAAGGTGGACGACATCTCCGTCAACTACAGCCAAGAGCGTTACAACGAAATCAAGAACGAAGTCAGCAGAATGCTCAAAATGGTAGGCTTCAAGATCGAAAAAATCCCGTTCGTACCCACATCAGGCTGGACAGGCGATAACCTTGTCAAGAAAAGCGACAAAATGCCATGGTACACAGGACCAACGCTCATCGAAGCCTTGGACACGTTTGAAGTCCCATCAAAACCAACCAACAAACCCCTACGAGTGCCAATCCAAGACGTCTACAGCATTACAGGAGTAGGCACGGTGCCAGTCGGCAGAGTCGAAACCGGCATAATCAAAGAAAACGACATCGTAATCTTCATGCCATCAAACAAACAAGGCGAAGTCAAATCACTCGAAATGCACCATGAGAGAATTCCCAAGGCAGAGCCCGGCGACAACATTGGCTTCAACATTAGAGGCGTCGCCAAAACCGACATTCACCGAGGAGACGTATGTGGACACGTCTCGAACCCACCGACCGTCGCCAAAGAATTCATCGGACAAATAATCGTAATCTACCACCCAACAGCTGTCGCAGCCGGATATACGCCAGTGCTGCACTTCCACACCGGACAGATCGCATGCAAGCTAACCGAACTCATAAGAAAGATCGACCCGCGCTCAGGACAAGTCGTTGAAGAGAAACCGACCTTCCTGAAAACTGGAGACGCAGCCGTCGTGAGAATGGAACCTTTACACCCGATCGCGGTTGAAACCTTCTCGGAATTCGAGGAACTTGGACGCTTCGCAGTCAGAGACATGGGCACGACAGTGGCGGCAGGCATCATCAAGGAAATCACGAAGAAAGGACCATAAGCTCCTTTTTCCATCCTTTTTATAG
>Ga0315279_10004563_pt1 | contig 18524 bp, 8 predicted proteins | sample YL17G06_20_MG_FD_203694 | JGI IMG/M metagenome (GOLD analysis project Ga0315279, IMG submission 203694) | Sediment microbial communities from Yellowstone Lake, YNP, Wyoming, USA - YL17G06_20 | ecosystem: Environmental > Aquatic > Freshwater > Lake > Sediment | place: USA: Wyoming | collected... | reverse complement strand
GCCGGGGCGTCGTTGGTCCCGTCGCCGGTCATCGCGACGAGGCGCCCGGCGGCCTGTTCGCGCCGGATTAACGCCAGCTTATCCTCGGGCTTGGCTTCCGCGACATAATCGTCCACGCCCGCTTCCCGAGCGATGGCCGCCGCCGTCAGGCGGTTATCGCCGGTGATCATCACCGTTTTAATGCCCATAGCCCGGAACCGCTGGAACCGGTCCTTCAACCCGCCCTTGACGATGTCTTTCAAATGGATCACGCCCAGGACTCGGGCCGGCTCGGCCACGACGAGCGGCGTGCCGCCCGAAGACGCGATTCGGGCCACGGCGTTTTGGATATCGGCCGAGATGGCCTGTCCCATCCAGTCTCGGACGGCGTCAGTGGCCCCCTTCCGGATCCGCCGCCCTTCAAAGTCGATCCCGCTCATCCGTGTCTGGGCGGAGAATGCGATAAATTTGGCCTGCGGGATTTCAGCCGTCGACCGCCCGCGCAGGCCGTATTTTTTGGCGAGGACGACGACGCTCCGGCCCTCCGGCGTCTCGTCGGCCAGCGAGGCGAGCTGGGCCGCATCGGCCAGCTCTTCGACCCGGATGCCGGACGCCGGCAGGAATTCGACCGCCTGACGGTCTCCGAGCGTGATCGTCCCTGTTTTGTCAAGGAGAAGGACGTCGACATCGCCCGCCGCCTCGACGGCCCGGCCGCTCATGGCCAGGACGTTTTTCTGGACCATGCGGTCGATGCCCGCGATGCCGATGGCGCTGAGCAATCCGCCGATCGTCGTCGGGATCAGGCAGATGAGCAGCGCCACGAGGACCGGGATCGAAAACGATAAATTCAAATAAAGTCCGAACATTTTCAAGGTCATGATCACGACAAGAAAGATGATCGTCAACGCGGAGAGAAGGATGGTCAGGGCGATTTCGTTCGGGGTTTTCTGCCGGCGGGCGCCCTCGACCAACGAGATCATGTGGTCTAAAAAGCTTTCGCCCGGGTTCGCCGTCACGCGGACCTTGATCCAGTCCGAAAGGACCCTCGTTCCGCCCGTCACGGCACTTCGGTCGCCGCCCGCCTCGCGGATGACCGGTGCGGATTCTCCGGTGATGGCCGATTCGTCTACAGAAGCGACGCCCTCGACCACTTCGCCGTCGGCGGGAATGATTTCTCCGGCCTGGACGAAGGTGATGTCTCCTTTTCGGAGCTGCTCAGCGGGGACGGTTTCCCAGGTCCGGCTCCGCGAAGAGCGTCTGGCCATCGTCTGGGTGCGCGTTTTTCGCAATGCCCGGGCTTGGGCTTTGCCGCGTCCCTCGGCCATCGCTTCGGCGAAGTTGGCGAAGAGGACGGTGAACCAGAGCCAGAGGGCGACCTGAAGGATGAATCCCGGCGATTCGTTTCTTCCTTGGACGAGAAAGGCCACGGTCGTGACGGCCGCCCCGACTTCGGTGACGAGCATCACGGGATTCCTCGAAAGCGTTAGCGGGTTGAGCTTCTTGACGGCCGCGCCCGCGGCCTCGATCACGATGTCCCGGTCGAACAACGAGCGTTTCTTTGCGGCCATGGCGTGATGTCCTTTAGAACACGATGCTCGAATGAGTCATGATGAAGTGTTCCAGGACGGGTCCGAGCGAAAGCGCGGGGAAAAATGTCAGGGCGCCGACGATCAGGACCGTTCCGACGAGAAGGACGACGAAGAGCGGGCCCGTGACGGGAAACGTCCCGCTCGACGCCGGCACGTGCTTTTTTCTCGCGAGCCGGCCCGCCAGGGCCAAGACGGGGACGAGGAACAGGAACCGCCCGATCAGCATCCCCAGTCCGAGGGTCGTATTGAGCCAGGGCGAGTTGCCGTTATATCCGGCGAACGCGCTGCCGTTGTTTCCCGCCGCGGACGAGAACGCGTAGAGGATCTCACTCAGCCCGTGCGGGCCCGTGTTCGCGAGCCCCGCCCGCCCCCAGGCGCTCGCGCTGGCCCAGGCGGTGAACCCGAGGATGTCGAAGATGAGGACGAGGAGGGCGATGACGCACAACTTAACCTCGGCCGATTCGATTTTTTTCCCGAGATACTCCGGCGTGCGTCCGACCATCAGGCCGGCCAGGAACACCGCTAGAATGATGAAGACGATCATCCCGTATAAGCCCGAGCCGACCCCGCCGAAAATGACCTCGCCGAGCTGGATGTTGAGCATCGGGACGAGACCGCCGAGCGGCGTGTAAGAATCGTGCATCGAGTTGACCGCTCCGCACGAAGCGTCCGTGGTCACGGTCGCGAACAGGACGGAATCGAATATCCCGAACCGGACCTCCTTGCCTTCCATGTTTCCCCCCGCGGGGCTGACGCCCAGCGCTCTCAGCCGGGGATTGCCGGACGTTTCCGCCGACCAGGCGGCGAGGAGGCCGGCCAGAAAAAGGACCACCATGGCTGCCCATACGGCCCAGCCGTGCCGCGCATTCTTGGTCATGCGGCCGAGATAATAGGTCAGACCGCTTGGGATCAGGAAGATGGCCAGGACCTGGATGAAGCTGGACAGGGGGGTGGGGTTCTCAAAGGGATGGGACGAGTTGGAGTTGGTATAGCCGCCGCCGTTCGTGCCCAGCATTTTAATCGCTTCCTGGGAAGCGATCGGACCCTGGGCGATCGTCGGGCTGATTTTATTTGCGTTCTGGGCCATGACAGAATCGACCGAGCCCAGCCGCGGCATGCCTGCGGCAAGACGTTCCGCCGGGATCATAGCCTGATAAGGACGAAAATTCTGAACGACGCCCTGGGAGACGAGAAAAACGGCAAAAACCAGCGATAACGGGATCAGGATGTACAGGTGGATGCGTACAAGGTCCCTCCAGAAATGGCCCACGGTTTTGGCGTTCTGCCGGGCGAGGCCGCGGACGAGAGCCGCGGCGGCGGCGATGCCGACGGCCGCGGAGGCGAAGTTCTGGAAGACGAGCCCGACCATTTGGGCAAAATATGAGAGAGTGGATTCGCCGCCGTAGTTTTGCCAATTGGTGTTGGTCGCGAAGCTGACCGCCGTATTGAACGCGAGGGGGCCGTTCATGGGACCGAAATGCTGGGGGTTGAGCGGTAACAAATGCTGAAAGCGGAGGACGGCGTAGGTAAAGACCGTCCCGATCAGGCTGAATGTCAAGAGAGAGCGGGCGTATTGTTTCCAGGTCTGCTCGGCCTCGGCCTGGACGCGAAAAATCCGGTAAAAGAGATGCTCGACCGGACGCAGGACCAGCGATAAGGCCGTTTTTTCCCGGGTTTCCAGGACCGCGTAGAGATAGCGGCCGACGGGTTTCGTGAGAAGCGCGAGCGCTCCCAGAAAAACGGTCAGTTCGATCCAGCCGGCCAAGGTCATCGTCGTCCCAAGCTTCTAAAATTTTTCGGCCTTGACGATGGATATCACGAGATAGACGATCAGTGCCAAGCCGATGAATCCCACGAGATAGCCCGACATGGATTAGATCCTTTCGCAGAGATCGGCGAACAATCCGCAGACGCCGAAAAAAAGGATGATCACGACGATGAAAAGAAGGTCGGTCATGACCGTTCCTCCTTGTCCGAAACGCGATCGGCCCGTTTCAAGGTAAAGCTGAATGTGCTTCCTTCGCCGACGCGGCTTTCCACCTGAACCGATCCGCCGTGCGATTCCACGATCTCCTTGACGATGGCGAGTCCCAGGCCGACGCCTTTCGCGGTGTCCTCTCCGGGGACTTGGAAAAATCGCTCGAACACGTGGTCGAGATACTGGCGCGGAATCCCTTTCCCGGTATCCGTGATCGAAAACGAAACTCCTTGCTCGTCGGCTTTGGCCCCGATTTTGACCTCGCCGCCGGCCGACGTGTATCTCATGGCGTTCGACATGAGGTTGGCGAAGACCTGGTGGATTTGAGCCGGGTCCGCCCAAACATCGGGAAGGTCGTCCGCGACCTCCGACTGGAGACCGAGACCCCGGTCCCGGGCTTCGGCGCGAACCGGTTCCACGGCGTCGAAAACCAGAGCGGACGGCGATACGGCGCGGTAATTCATCTTCGCTTTTCCGGATTCCATGCGGCTGATATCGAGCAGGTTGTTCAAGATGCTGTGCAGCCGGATGCTGTCGTCCCGGGCCGCGACCAGGAGCTCCGCTTGCTTGGAGGTCAGCGTTCCGATTTTTTCCTCAAGCAGGAGATGGATGGCCATGCGAATCGATGTCAAGGGGCTCTTGAGCTGATGCGATACGGTCGCGATGATGCCCCGCTTCAGTTCCTCTTGTTCCCGCTCCTGCGTGACGTCCTTGAGAACCATGACGATTCCCGCGGGCCTCGTCTCGATGTCCAGGATCGGAATGGCCTCCGGCCGGAAATAGCGTTCCTCGCCCGCGACGAACTTCTGAATGACACTCTCGTCTCCCTTTGGGGTATTCGGGCGGCCCGTTCTGAGCGCTTCCGTGAAAATCTCCTTCATCCATCGGTAGGGAAGGCTTTGGAGGCGTTGATTGGGTTTGAGACCGAACGCCGTTTGGGCCATTTCCGTGGCCACGTCGACGTTTCCCTCGACGTCGGCGATGGCGATCGCGTCGGGAAGACTCTTGAAGGCTTGTTCCGTGGCTCGTTGAATGCGGGCGATTTTGATCTGATCGGCTCGCCGGTTTTGGCGCAAAGCCGCGGCCATGTCATTGAACGCTTCGGACAGCCTGCCGATCTCGTCCCGGGAACGACTGGGGACGACCAAATCGAGGTTACCCTTCTTGATCTCCTCGGCCGAGACCGTGAGTCTTTGGATGGGCCGAAGAATCCAGCGCCGGGTGAAAACGAAGAAGCCCGCGGCCAGGATCAATCCGCCGACGAGGAATACATACGTCTGGCGGCGCGCCGAGGCGGCGCTCCGGCGCGCTGCGTCGTTCGCGTCGCTCATGTTCTTTTGGTTCATCTGGAGTATGGCGTCCGCGGTTTCCTTGATCTGGAGAAACAGCGGGAACAGCTTGTCGAAATAGGTTTTCCGCTGGGCCTCCGCCGGGGTGGGTTTGTTCAGGAGGTCATCGACGATCCCGCGATATTGCGTGAACACGTCCTCCAAACGGCGGGCTTTTTCTCCCTCGCCCGGCACGGTGATGTTGTCGAGCTCCACTCGAAGAGATTTCTGAAAGACGGCCTCGTTTTTCCGGATCAGATCGGTCCCTCGCTGGTTTTCGGACATAAAAACGAAGAGCAGGCCGCTGTCGATCCGTTCCAGCGCTTCCTTCATGTCCTGGCAAGCGATGACGCTCCGGTAGTTCTCCCGCAGGATGACGTCGATGGACGACCCCAGCCGCGAAAGGCGGAGGATGCTTAGAGTGCCGGTAATAAGGATGATTAGAAGCAATCCACCGAATCCGAGCGATAATTTTTGTCTGAGTTTAAACATTTTTTTCCTCTATGATCATTTTGCAAGCTTCATGCCAGACGCCAACGGGTAAAATCAGGCGGGATTTAATTGTTTTTCGTCCGGGACCTTGCAAAATTCAAGGTTAACAAAAAAATCCCTTGAAAATTGCCGGTTCAGATTCCGTATTTTTTTCGACGGCGCCAGAGCGTAGCCTGGTCAATGCCCAGGATGTCAGCCGCTTCCTGGAGCGATTTGGCCTTTGCCAGAACGCGCCGGATATGTTCTTCTTCGATTTTTTCAAGTGGAACCTGGTCTCCGAGCCGCGACCCGGCCTCGTTCGCGGCCAGACTTACCGAAAGACATTCTACGCCGACGCGCGGGGTCGGACAAAGAATGGCGGCGCGCTCGATGACGTTGCGAAGTTCCCGAATATTACCGGGCCAGGAATATTGCCGGAGGACCTCGAGAGTTTCGGGTGAAAAACCCTGGAAGACCCGGTGACTGGCTCGGCCGAAGAACGCGAGCAGCCGCTCGGCCAGAGGGACGATGTCTTCGGGCCGCTCCCGAAGCGGCGGAACCTCGATCGGAAAGACGTTCAGCCGGTAAAAAAGGTCTTCCCTAAATAGCCCGTCTTTGACCGCCGCGTCGAGGTTTTTGTTTGTGGCGGCGATGAGACGGACATCGGCTCGTCGCGTCGCCGCATCTCCGACGCGCTCGAACTCTTTTTCCTGAAGAAACCGGAGGAGTTTAGGTTGGAGGGCCAGGGGCAGGTCGCCGATCTCGTCCAGCAGCAGAGTCCCGCCTTCGCAAGCCGCGAGCCGGCCGGGATTGTCCCGCACGGCGCCCGTGAACGCCCCTTTGACGTGCCCGAAAAGCTCGCTTTCCAGGAGTTCGGGAGAGAAGGCGGGGCAGGAGATCGTATAGAACGCCTTCGAGGCGCGGGTGCTCCAGGCATGGATGGCGCGGGCTAGGACGGATTTCCCCGTCCCGCTTTCGCCGCGCAGAAGGACGGTCGCGTCCGTCGCGGCGACCTGCTGGGCCAGGTTGAGGGCGCGCCGCATGAGGGCGTTGGTGCTCGAGAAATCGATCTCAGGATTCGACCGAACGAGGTCTTCCTGGAGTGACGCGATCTTCTCTTCCAGTTTCCTCATTTCGAAGACTTTGTGGACGGCCAGCGTTACCTGGGCGGGCGTGAACGGTTTGGGAAGGTAATCCGTCGCGCCCCGCCGCATCGCTTCCACGGCGGATTGAATGGAGGCATACGCCGTGATGACGATGATTTTAAGCCAGGGCGTTTTGGAAAGGAGAGCCGGGATCAGGTCGAGTCCGTCGGCGGTGCCCAGCCGGAGGTCGACGAAGGCGAGGTCGAACGACCTTCTCCCGGCCTCGTTCACCGCGTCTTGGAAATTGCTGACGGACACGACCTCATGTCCGTCGGCTTCCATCGAAACGGCGAGCGTTTTACGGATGTTGATCTCGTCGTCGACGATCAGGATATGGAGGGGGGATACCGCATCCTGATCCTTGGCGTTTCGGGCGGTCGTATTGTTGTCCATGCTTTCGGTCCGGACCTTAAATCCGTCCTATTTTATCACAGGATGCGCTCAAGCGGCGCGAGGCGGCAGGTTAAAGAACGAGCGAGATCATCGCGATGCTGACGCCGGCGACCACGAGAGCGCCGAGCAGGCCGACCATGAGCGGTTTCAGCCCGACTTTCCGGAACGCCCCGAACACCGTGTTCAATCCGATCCCGGCCATGGAGACCGTGATCAGGAATCGCCCGAGCCAGGTCAGACCGTCGATCCCCGTTTTCGAGAAATAGCCGGCCGTGTTCAATCCGGCCATGATGAAGTAACCGAATAAAAACCAGGGAAACGCCTTGGCGTAACGGATCGCCTGTTTTTCCTTTTTCGCCGCGGCGGCTGACGTTTTTGCGTACCAGGCGGCGATGATCATGGCCAGCGGCGCCATGAAGCAGTTGCGGACGAGCTTGACGGCGGTCGCGGTCTTGCCGGCGAGGTCGGAGAAGATGAACCCCGCGCCCACGACCTGCGGCGTGGCGTGAATGGCCGTGCCGGCGAAGACGCCGAACCGGATGTCGGTCACGCCGAGGACTTGGGCCAGTTTAGGATAGAGAAGGATCGCGACAAGGCCCCAGAGCGTGATCGTGCCGATGGCGTAGCTTGTCTCCTCTTCCTTGGCTTTGATCAGGGGCGCGGTGATGGCGATGGCCGACCCGCCGCAAATCGTCGTCCCGACCGACAACAGCGTCGAAAGCGACCAGGGCAGCTTGAACAGCCGGCCGAGGGCGTAAATGACGAAGTAGCTCACGACCATGGTCACGAGAATGATCGTCAGCATCCCGAACCCCTGCGACCCGATGTCCTTGAAGTTCAGCGTCGCGCCGATGAGGATGACGCCCCAGGTCAGAAATATTTCGAACTGTTTGATACCGGCGTGAAAAAGCTTCGGGACGAAGCCGAGATTGCGGCCGAGAACGCCGATGACGACGGCCAGGGCCGTCGCTTCGAGCGGATGCTTCCCCCCGGCGGTGACGAGGTTGGAGAGTCCCAGCGACAGGACGGCGACGGCGATCATAAGGATCCACCCAGGGAGATATTCTTTTTTCATGATGGTGTTTCTGAAAAGCGGAGGCTTATTGTATGCGCGGCCCGCGGGCACGTCAAGAAATTAATTATAAAAGCGGGAGCAGCTTGACTTCGGGCTTCTCAAAAGGCGCCGGCGGCATCGGACTAGCCGCGGGGGGTGACGGCCTCTCCTTTTAAAGAGGAGGAAATTCAGCCAAAAATAATTCCTGGAATCATCCATAAAAGTGATTTCTTCAGACGGGGTTGCGGCCCATGATGGAGAATATAGAGAAGGTCCTCAAGATGAGAGTCGGGGAACGGATGACGAAGCCTGGGAACGAGCTCCAAGGTCTGCGCCAGAAGGTCTCGGAGTTAGAAGCTTCAAAATCGAAGCGAAATGAGGAAGAGCAGAGGTTACGAGAGAGCGAACATCGGTTCAAATTCCTCGTCGATCATTGCAATGCGGTCGTTCTGATTCTGAGCAAAAAGGGCAGGATCATCTTTGCCAATAAAAGGACGATGGATATATTCGGCTACTCTCAAAAAGAGCTCATCGGAAAATCCATCACCTCGTTCCTGGCCAAAGGCAGCATGCGAAAGACGCTCCGGGCGCTGGCCCAAGAATTTCTCGGCCGCCCTCAGCCGGAGCTGGAACTTCAAGCGAAGACAAAATCCGGCGAAATTAGATATTTGAGTGTTGCCGAGGGCTCAGCGCCTATTTATGAGAACGGGAAATTGATGGGAGTGATGATTAGCGCCAACGACATCACGGAGCGAGGAAAGGCAGAAAAGGAGCGGCAGGAGGCTGAAAGGCGTTTCAGAGATTTATGGGAGAATGCGCCTGTTGCTTATCATACGGTGGATACGAAAGGGCTTATCACGAATGCCAATCAAACCGAAGCGAACGGGCTCGGTTATGCGAAAGAAGAGCTTGTCGGGAAATCTATATTTGAATTCATTCTGCCGGAGCAACGGGCCGAAGCCGCGACGAGATTTCAGCAAAAGATTGTTGGCCGTCGAATCCCAAAAGCGGAAAACCGGGTTTTTGTCAAAAAAGATGGATCAAAGATAAATGTTGCGATCGATGATTCCTTAGAGCGAGATGGAGATGGAAAAGTCATCGGCATCCGGACAACCATGGTTGACATCACGAAGCTCATGATCGCCGAGGAGTCTTTGAAGAAATCGGAAGAACATTTTAGAGCTTTAGTCGAAAAATCCGGAATCGCCATTTTAATCGATGATGAGGAAGGGAATCTCCTATATTGCAATTCAAGATATGCGGACAATTTCGGATATTCTATGGAGGAGATGAGAGGTCAACCCATATCGGCGATCGTTCATTCGGATGATGTTGAGAGAGTCATGACCTATCATAGGGGACGGCTTCAAGGAAAAGACGTCCCCTCAAGATATGAATTTAAAGGAATCCGGAAGGATGGGACTGTCATATATCTTGAAGTGGATGCCAGTGTATTGAGAGAGGGGGAACGGCTCATCGGAACCCGTTCGTATATGTGGGATATCACCGACCGCAAGCTGGCCGAAGAAAATCTTCGGAAGCGGAGCGCCCGGCTGGAACTTGTGCATCACATTCAAAGCGGGATTCCGCTGAGCGCCGATATCGAAGCTGTCCTGAATCAGACCGCCGAGAGTATCGGCAAAACCTTAGGATATTACAAGATTTCCGTGAACCTTTATGACCGAGCCACGAATGAGATCGAATATCTGACCGGGTGGAACAAAACGGGCCTGTCGCTTCCCAGAGGCCATAGACAAAAACTGGGGCAAGGACTGATCGGGAAGGCGGGCCTTTTGAAACAGACGATTCTCGCCAATGATGTTTCCAAGGAGGCGGACTATATCCCTTACCACCTTACGGAGACCAAAGCGGAGCTGGTCATCCCCCTCCTCGTCCAGGGTCATCTCATCGGCGTTCTCGACCTTCAGGCGGCCGAAGTTGATGCCTTCTCTAAAGAAGATATTGTTGTCCTGGAGTCTGTCGCCAGCTATATTGCCTTCATCATCGATAGGAAGAAGAGGGAGGAAGCGCTTCAGGAAAGCGAGGAAAAATTCAGAAATCTCGCGGAACAATCGCCCAACATGATTTTTATCAACAAGAAGGGCCGGATCATCTATGCGAACAAGAAATGTGAAGAGGTCATGGGATATAAAAAGGAAGAGATTTACTCTCCCGATTTTAATTTCTTGGTCCTCATCGCGCCGGAATATAGAGACGAGGTCAAAGCCAGATTTCTCAAGCATATGAACGGGATAGAAGGCGATTTACTCCAATATTCGCTCCTCACCAAGGAAGGGAAAAGAATCGAAGTTTTACAAAACTCAAAATTGATCGATTATGAGAAAGATAAAGCCATCCTTGGCACAGTCACAGATATCACCGAGCGGAAGCGGGCGGAGGAGATCCTACAAGAGAGCGAGGAGCGGTATAAAGCATTGTTCTCCGAAGCTCTGGACGGCATTTGCCTGGCGAATGCTGAAACAGGCATGATCATTGATTGCAACAATACGATGGCGGCTATGGTTGGCAGAGATAGGGCGGAACTGATCGGACAACATCAAGCTGTTTTGCACCCATCTGCCGGCGATAAGGAGGCGTTTTCGTCCACGTTCAGGCAACACCTGACCGATGAAGAGGGACAGATACTGGAAACACAAATTGTTACTAAGACCGGCGAAATCAGAGACGTTGAAATTAAGGCTAATTTGCTGAATCTCGGGGGCAGGAAAATGCTGCAGGGAATATTCCGCGACATTACCGAGCGTAAGCGGGCGGAGAAGGCGCTCCGGGAAAGCGAAGCCAAATTGAAGGAAGCCCAGGCCCTGGGTCGAATAGGAAACTGGGAATTCGACCTTGACAAACAGACAATCCAGTGGTCCGACCAAGTCTACAGATTGTATGAGCGGGATCCGTCTATAGGACCGCCCAACGTTGAAGAGGAAGCGGCCTACTACTCTCACGAACAGACGGAGAAGTTGCATGAATATGCCCGCATGGCAGTAGAGCAAGGACGGGCATCTGAATACGATTTAGAAGCACGGCTGCCAAGCGGCAGAGTCGCTCACTTTACCGCTGCCCTACGTCCTATCAAGGGTGAAAGCGGGCGTATTGTCAAACTCTTTGGCACAGTTCAAGACATCACCGAACGCAAGCAAACAGAGAATGATCTACGGCAGGCTTCCGAAAACATAAGACAAGCACTCGGAAGCATTGTGAATGTTGTGACGGCGACAGTAGAAATGAAGGATCCCTATACAGCAGGCCATCAAAAGAGGGTTGCTGATCTTGCCCGGGCTATCGCAACAGAGATGAGCCTTTCCAAGGATCAGATTGAAGGGATCCGCATCGCCGGGACAATTCATGATTTAGGAAAGATATTTATCCCGGGAGAAATTCTCAGCAAGCCCGGCAAATTAAGCGAAGATGAATTAAAGTTAATTAGACTCCATTCCCAGGTCGGGTTCGACATCCTGAAAGACATCAAATTTCCCTGGCCGATCGCTCAAATCGTTTATCAGCACCATGAAAGGATGAACGGTTGCGGATATCCGCGGGGGATAAAAGGAGAGCAACTCCTTATTGAGGCACGAATTCTCGAGGTTGCTGACGTGGTGGAGGCCATGTCGTCTCATCGGCCCTACCGGCCGGCCCTGGGAATCGCGGCGGCTCTGGAGGAGATCGAAAAAAACAGGAGCGTTCTGTACGACTCCGATGTGGTCGCGGCCTGCCTGACATTGTTTCGGGAAAAAAGGTTCAACTTCAAGTGAAATCTCCAGACCAGTTTGTGCGTTCCTCGGCCCTTAGTCTTTGCGCCCTGTCCCGACCCCCTCAATTAACGAATGGCCTACGTCGTTCAGCGCGGCTCGCTTATCTTGAGCAAACGCCCCGATGGTGGATGACCTTGACCAGTTTCACCGAGGGTTGTAAGAAGTTCATATAACGTCTCAGTTTGAAATCCGTTGCGCGCTTCGTTGCGGAATACGAGGAGCGTTTCGAGAAGGCGTCAGGAGAGCTCGTTGATCTTAAAAACCTTGCATCGAGAAGCGGGACGTCACTCTTAAAGGCTTTTTATCGAGGGCATTTCCGGCCTGAATTTCAACAGAGTATTCTCCCGCCGCGACAACGCGGTTCGTGCTCTCCGACTTCAGATCCCATTCAATCCCATTCAGTCCTTTGAACGCCTTTGCCTCTATCGTCTTGATGGCCTGATCCTTGTTGTCCTTGATCGTGACCTTAACGGGCCCGTCGGCGGCCGCATAGAACTCGATTTTGGCCGAATATGAAATGGGCCTCGAGCTCGAAATCATAACATTGGGGGGAAGAACAAACGCGTCGGCCGGGGGAAATAGATAGACCTCTTTTTTAAGAACGTCCGGCGTGAGCTGTTCAATCTTATCGACCTTGAGGACGAAGACGCCGCGGCCGTGGGTGGCGATGATCAGGTCCTTGTCGCGGGGATGGACCTTCATATCATAGACCGCTTGGGTGGGGAGATTTCCCCTGAGCGAGTGCCATTCCTTGCCGCGGTCGAGCGAGAGATAAGCGGTTAAGTCGGTCCCGAGGTAGAGGATGTTCTCGTTGGCCGGATCCTCGCGGAGAACATTGACTCCTTCAGCCGGGAGGTTCGACATGATCGGCGTCCACGTTCGTCCGAAGTCCTCGGAGGAAAAAACATAACTGCTGAAATCATCCTCACGATAGCCGATCATCGTCAGATAAACGCGCTCCTTCTTGAAATTCGAGGCGACGAGGCGTGTCACCCACTTCTTCGGAATGTTCGTGACGATCTTTTCCCAGGTCGCCCCGCTGTTCTGCGTTGCCCAAATGTTGCCGTCGTCCGTCCCGGCATAAAGGATTTCGGGCGTCAGAGGCGATTCGGCCAGCGCCGTGATCGTCGCGTAGGGAACGTTGCCGTCTATGTTGCGCGCGTCGGTCAGGTCCCGGGAAATCTCAATCCAGTGGTCGCCGCGGTCCACCGATTTCAGGACTTTGTTAGCCCCCAAATAAAGGGTGTACGGATTATGATAGGAGACGAGGAAGGGAGTCAGCCAGTTGAAGCGATAAGGCGGCTGGATGGTTTGTGCTCGAGGCCGAATGCTGCGGGTTTGTTGCGGGTTTTTCAGGTTCAGCCGGGAAATGTTGCCAAACTGGGATGCGGCATAAATTGTATCCGGGTCGCTGAAAATCGGCGGGGAAGAGGCACTGACAGCCGAGGGCATGACCATGCCCGGAGGCGGGCTCATGCCGGCCGGCGTTGTCCCGATCGCAGGCTGGCCGCTGATGGCCGGCTGTACGAACGCGCCGTCACCGCCGGCGATTATTTTCCAATCGTTATCCCGGAGCCCATAAACGAAATTGCTGGGGCCCATGTTAACGCCGTTGTCCTGAAGCCCCGAAAAAACATTGTAAGGCTTCTCCATATCGAAACTGATCGTATAGCATTGGGCCAGCGGGATGTTGTTGACTTTCTGGAACGTTTCGCCCCCATCGTAAGAAACATTTAATCCGCCGTCGTTCCCGATCCAGAGAACCTTGGGATTGTTGGGATCTATCCAAAGAGCGTGATGATCGGGATGGACATCGGCGAGTCCCGTTCCGTAACTGCCGCCCGCCGCGGGGATTTCCTTGAAGGTCTTGCCGCCGTCCGCGGATTTCAAGGCCGGGACGCCCAAAGTGTAGACGACGTTATCGTTCTCAGGCGATATCCGGATCTGTCCAAAATAATATCCGTAGCTGGCATAGAACATTGGGGCCAAAGGACCGGTATGAGTTTTTTGCCAGGATTCTCCGGCGTCCGTGCTTTTGTAAAGCTCTCCCCCTTTGATGTTCGTGCCCATCAAGGCGGCGTTCGCCCCGCCGGAAAAGACGTCGGCCAGTTCCTTTGGAGAGATCTGTCCGGCTTTGACCGCTTCAACCACTTTGTCGGCTGTGAAATAAGGCGGCGCGAAATTTTCTCTGAGAAACAATTCGATTCTCATGAGATCAAGCGCCAGAAAGTCCTTGGGTTTCATGACCTTCACCGCGTCCACGGTCAAGCCGCTTTTCCGCTCAATCGGAGGCCTAGCCGGCGCCGTCGGTTCCTGGTTGTCGAGAATGACGTAAAGGAGATCGGGATTATTTCGGCTCACGGCGATACCCATGCGGCCGACATACTCGTTCTGGGGGAGGCCCTTCGTGAGTTTTTTCCATATTTTTCCGCCGTCTAGGGTTTTGTAGAGAGCGCTCTCGGGCCCGCTTTCCACGAAGTTCCATGCCTTCCGGTCTTTTTGCCAGGCTGCCGCGTATAAGATGTCGGGATTTTGAGGGTTCATGGCCAGGTCGATTACGCCCGTCTTCGAAGAAATGTAGAGTACCTTCTCCCAAGTCTTTCCACCATCGGTCGTCTTAAAAACTCCTCTCTCATCGTTGTCCGTATAGAGGTGTCCCGTCGCCGCCACGTACACGATGTCGTTGTTCTTAGGATTGATCAAGATTTGACCGATGTGGTGAGTATCGGCCAAACCCATGTGGGCCCAGGCCTTCCCGCCGTCAGTGCTCTTAAATACTCCGGTCCCGGCATAGATGCTGCGGCCGGAATTCTCTTCGCCCGTGCCGGCCCAAATGAGGTTTTCGTCTGTTTGCGAGACGGCGATATCGCCGAAACCGACCCAGGATTCATTGTCAAAGAGCGGTTTCCATGTCGTCCCGTTATTCTCGGTGAGCCAGAGGCCTCCGGAGGCGGCCGCAACCAGAATTTTAAAGGGATTCTTCTCATAGGCCTCGATATCGCAGATACGCCCGCCCATAAAATAGGGCCCGATATTCCGCCAAACGCTGTTTCTGAACATCGAGGACTGGGCCATTGCTTTGTGCGTTTCGAACGATTTCATCCGGTCCTGGGGCGAAGTAGCGGCAAACAGCCCGACACATAAGGCCACAAAAATCGAGAGCGTCGCGGTCTTTTTCATATAAACCTCCTGTTCCCAGAGTGGACTCATTCCTGATCGAATCGGATCATTATGACCCGATATCGCTTTACGACTGGAAAGCCTTCTTCGTCTTCTTCAATCGCATAGAGCTTATGCTTCTTCCAGACCTGTGGCTTGCCCTTGAGAGCTACCGTCGCAATATACTTCCCAGCGGAATCGAAAACGTCGTTGATGAATGTGCCTTCCGCAGGCTTTTCGTAGGTGCCGACAAAGATCCGCTCTTCATCGTCCGTGGTCAGCGAACGAACCGCGGGAAAATACTTCGGGACAACAAGTTTCCGTCCTTCTGGCAATTTCGGGACTCTCTGCTTGACATCCGCGTCCGTAATCCTTACGAAATCGCAGTCTTTGATGATTTTCCTGACGAGCTTCCCTTCGCCGTTGAAGACGTCGAGTTCGTACTCCTCTCGGCTCGATACGACAAGGCTCCCGTCATTCAAAAGCGCCCATTGGATACCGGGCCGAAAAGGTTCGATAAGGGTGGGATCCGGCCTTCGTTCAGGAACGGTGACAATGGTCTTGAGGAAATTGAGGTTTTGGTCGTATAAATCAACTTTTTTCCCCGGCTTCTCCGGGTTCTGGATGTTGCGCAGGGCAAAAATCCGGCCGGATGAATCCAAGAGAATCCCGACTGGAAATATCCCGACGGTTGACAGGGCTCGGAGATATTTGCCATCGGGAGTGTAATAGGTCAAGTTGCGGATAAAATCTTCGACCACGAGTTCCGAGCGGCTAGTTATGAAAATGGTGTTAGGATTTAAGAGCTCGCCGGGACCCGCCCCTTTTTTCCCTATCGCTCTTAAAAAAATTCCTTTTTTATCAAAGACTTTGACCTGGGTGTCACCCTGATCCATCGCATAGATGTTTTCCTCGTCATCGACGGCCAGATACCATAACCGCGAGAAAAGATTATTCGGCTGTCCTCCCGATTTCCCGATGCTCAGCTCTTCTTCCAGGTCGAAAGCTCCTTCTCCATAGACCGGCTTTTTTGGATTTTTAACGACGACAACTCCGCTTTCATTAGAGATGGTTCCCTTCCATGGTGGCTTTTGCGCCGATAAAGCCGGACCAAGAGCGATCGAAAGAATCAACCCTCCCGCTATGCGGGAACTTGTTCTTAAACCCAGACTGTTTTTCTTCATGTTTTTTTTGCCGGTCAAGCGTGCTGGAAATAGCGTTTGGCATAACGCATAGATGTCTCTCCTGTTAACCTCGGAATACCGGCCACCTTTAGCGAATTAAATTTATCATTGACCATGAAGCGCTGTCAAACGCCGGTTGTTTTGGCTGTTTCGAGTTTTTCAAACCATGCCCCTCTCCACTCGCATCCTGTATCAGGAGAGAACGAGATGCCCTCATTTCTTATGTCGCTATTCGGCCCCTTGAAGTATTTTGCGAAACTCTTTACCATGACATCATAAGATAAATAAACGGAAAAAGGGGACAAACGCGAGAAAGCAATTTCTTACAACCAATTATTAAACGAAAGGCACAGGAATGAAAATAATAGTAAAGCAAAAAATAATAATATTGTTGTTTTGTTTGTTTGTTGTTGGGGGAGGCCTGAGTGGTCAGCAAATAATATCCGAGAAACCAAATTCGCAAAAATCGGATATGAAAGATTTGGTCGAAAAGCTTGCCAAGATTAAGCCGGCTTCTGATGCGATTGAAATGAAGGAAACCCGTTTATTGCCCAAAATGGCGGACGAACAGGAGGATCATTATTTGTGGGATCCGGTGCGATTAGATCTCGATATGTCGGGAAATATTTATATAACCGATTGGAAAGCAAATTCCCTTATGAAATATGATGCCAAAGGGAATTTTATTAAGAAGATCGGGAAGAGCGGTCAAGGCCCGGGGGATTTGTCATATCCGCGGGGTATCAGGATCATAAAAGATAAGATAATGGTTGTCGAGGGTAATTTTCGGATTCAGCTATTTGATCTTGATGGAAATTCACAAAAAATCATACCGCTATTCAAAGCTTTTATGAATATGGATATGGACGAAAGCGAAGCGATATACGGGATACCGATTAGTTCAAACCATCTTGTTGAAGAATTATCTCCCGATGGAAAATTGATTCGATCATTTGGAGATAAATTGGATATCAAAAATTTAAATTTCTCCGGTGATGGATATATTTATGTAAATAAAAATAAAGAGATCGTTATCGTATTCCGATTTTTCCCGATTATGCGGAAGTATTCGCAAACCGGGGATTTGCTCGCGGAGTATCGTATAAAAACACAAGCGTTCGATGAAAAAGAAAAATTCAATTTAAAGTCAATTGATGATGCTCGATGGCAAAAGAAAAATCCAACGTGTTATCAAGTCGTTAGTAGCGCAGAGATTTCTGGAGATCATCTTTTTATTTCCGATTTTGATACGCAAAGATATTGGATAAGGGAAATAAATGAAAAGGGAACCATCATAAGAACATTTTGGGCTCACGTCGCTGAGGGCTTTGCGGATATGGACATATTTCCCCGAGAAGAAAATAATCAGATGACATTTTATGTTTTACGAAGAGGTTCATCGCCGTGGCCGGGAGTTAGCATATTTCGACCGATGAACAAATTGAATTAAATGGAGGGGCTATTTTTGAGGTCGGCGATTTCAGAAGGGGGAGAGGTCTCGCGTCTTCAGGGCGATTTTCTTGTCAATTGCTCCTTATATTCAAAGCCTCAGCGGAGGGAGTGAAATGAGAAAGGCCTTCACGGTCGGCATTTGGGGAGCCATGTTGCTTTTTGTCTCGGTACATGCCTATTCCCAGAAGATCGAGACCATCGACGGTGTCCGGGTCGTTCACAATGAAAAAGGGGGCCAATGGGGGAATAAGCCGGAGATTTCGATAAAATTATTAAGGACGATTGGCGACATCGACACAGAGGACGAAAACCTGGCGTTCAATACGCCTTTGGACATCGGCACGGACTCCGCGGGAAACTTGTATATTTTAGATTCGTCCAATCAGCGGATTCAAAAATTCAGCCCCGAAGGCAAGTATCTCAAGACCATCGGCCGGAAAGGCCAGGGACCGGGAGAATTTGAGAATCCGACTTCTCTTGATATCGATCCAAAGGGATTTCTATACGTCTTAGATACAAGCCAAAATCGAATGCAGGTTCTCAAGCCGGACGGCGGAGAGTTCAAGACAATTCAGACGACCGGGCTGGGCATCGGAAGAATTCGCCTTCTGAAATCTGGGCTGTTGGCCACAAGGAGATATGTCAATTGGGAGCGTGAGTATGTGAAAGGGAAAAGCCTGCCCAAATTGATAAGATTGCTTGATTTACAATTGAAAATTAAGAATGAATTCGGCGAGGTTTTCGATTACGAAGAAATTTTGACGAACCAATTCGGCAATTCAGCCCATTTGGAAGTCGATAAGGACGATAACATATATCTAGAATTCGACTATCAAAACCGCATCGAGAAATATTCTCCCGATGGAAAGCTGCTTTGGAGGGCCGAACGCCCCCTGAATTTCAGCACGGAACTGATCGAGAAGGGAAAAATCGAAACCACCGCCGATTCACGAAAATACCAATCTCCAAAAATGAATAGGTGCTCCATCGGTGTCGCCGCCGATGGAAAAAATAGAGTTTGGATC
>Ga0315279_10004562_pt1 | contig 18526 bp, 15 predicted proteins | sample YL17G06_20_MG_FD_203694 | JGI IMG/M metagenome (GOLD analysis project Ga0315279, IMG submission 203694) | Sediment microbial communities from Yellowstone Lake, YNP, Wyoming, USA - YL17G06_20 | ecosystem: Environmental > Aquatic > Freshwater > Lake > Sediment | place: USA: Wyoming | collected... | reverse complement strand
GCGAGCTACGAGATCACCTCGGTTGCTGCCGGTGATGCTGGAAGCTACACCTGTGTGGCCACGAACACCTGTGGGAGCGCGACGTCGAACGCGGCGACGCTGACGGTGAACACGGCGCCTTCGATCACGACGCAGCCAGATTCGGCGACGGTCTGTGTGGGAAGCCCGGTTACGTTTACGGTTGCGGCGTCGGGGACGCCGACGCCGACCTACCAGTGGAAGAAGGGCGGGGTTGCCATCGGCGGAGCGACGAGCGCGAGCTACGAGATCACCTCGGTTGCTGCCGGTGATGCTGGAAGCTACACCTGTGTGGCCACGAACACCTGTGGGAGCGCGACGTCGAACGCGGCGACGCTGACGGTGAACACGGCGCCTTCGATCAGCACCGGGCCGACCCCGGCCGCTGCGACGAAATGCCCTGGGGAAACGGCGACGTTCAGCGTGACGGCTTCGGGGACGGGACCGCTCACCTATCAGTGGAAGGTGAGCACAGACGGTGGGATTACGTTCGGCGACGTCAGTGGTGGCGTGGGTGGGAACACGGCCTCCTACATGACGCCGGCGTTGGTGGTGGGCGACAACGGGAAGCAGTACCGCTGTGTGGTCACGAACGCGTGCGGCAGCGCGACGTCGACCGCGGCGACGTTGACGGTGAACCCGCCGACAGCGAGCATCACTCCCGATCCTGCCCAGGTCTACGCCAAGGTCGGTCTGCCGCTGGACGGGCATCCGACCGGCGGCTCGGGGACTTACACCGTCCACACCTGGACTGGGGCCGCACCGGCGCATCTCTCGGCAACGAACATCGAGAACCCAATCTTCACCGCTGATACTCCGGGTTCGTATCCTCTGACCTACACCGTGACGGATTCAAACGGGTGCCAGGGTTCCGATGACATAGTTGTGCAGGTGATTAACGCAACGCCCGTGGCCCAGTATCAGTCCCTCACCACCTGCAAGAACGTAGCGTTGGCCGTCACACTCACAGCTACCGATCCGCAGCTCGATCCGCTCGACCCAACCCTTCATCCACTCACGTTTGCTGTCAACAGTGCGCCATCCCATGGAACGATCAGCGGGAACCTTGGAACGGTCACTTACACGGCGCTACACGCCGCGTCGGTCGCAGCTATCTACACGCCGGACCCGAACTTCCTGGACACCGACACGTTCACGTTCATTGTTACGGACCCGTTCGGTGCCTTCGGAATCGGGACGATCACCCTCACGGTGCAGGAGTGCGAGCAGGTGGCCGGTGGAGGTGGTGCTGTCTTCGCCGATGTCGTCATCAACGAAGTCGCCTGGGGCGGCACGGCAGCGAGCCCTCAGGATGAATGGATCGAATTGCGAAACAACACCGACCAGCCCATCGACCTCACCGGCTGGATGCTGCGGTGGCAGCGCAAGCAGCCACCGCAGCCGAAGGAGGAACCCTGGAAGACGGTCGCGCTCTCTGGGACGATCGCGCCGGATGGCTACTATCTCTTGGAGCGCTCGGACGATGAGACGGCGAGCGGCGTCACGGCGAATCTCATCTACGACACCACATCGCCGTATTCTCTTGAGCTCAGCGACCTCGGCGAGGTGATCGAGCTGGTGAACGCCGACGGGGGCGTTGTCGATACCGCCAACGCCGATCACCCAGAGCGTGACGGCTGGATTGGCGGAACCGGCCCGGACGACCTGACTCCGTTCGGCACGATGGAGCGGATCGATCCGCTCAGTCCGGATACGGACAGCAACTGGGCGACGAACCGGCACCTCATCATCAACGGCCTCGATGCCTTGACGGACGCCCTGACGGGCACAGCGGGCACGGCCAATGAGAACACGCTCATCGGGGTACTGGGTGGCGAGACTCCGCAAGTCGTCCAAGTGGGTGAGTTGGTCACGATCACGGTTGAGTTCCCGCTTGCCACCGGCGGGGCGGAAGGCCTGCCGCAGGTGATCCTCGCTCAAATGAACGCGGCCGCAGGTGGCGGTGGGGCGGCGCTAGAGCCGTCCACCCAGGCAGCCGTCCTCTCTTCTAGGAGGATCGGTGGGACGTACGAGCTTTCGCTAGACACATCAACGCTTGCCCCGGGCACCTACGGCCTGTGGCTCAGCATGGGGAATGGGGTCTTCCACGGCCTCGTCTTCGAGGTCGTTGAGGGCTGAACTAGTGCCCCTGGAGCCCTCTTCGGCTCCAGGGGCATCCTGAAGAAGGCAGGCGGTTTCCGTAGAGAGGATGAAGGGCGGAGCGGAACTCAGAGAGGAAGCGGAAATCCATGGTCTTGACCTTTCAGAGTAGTCTCACATATACTGGACGGAGTTGGCTGACCAGAGTGGTTTTGTGCTTGGGGCAGTCGTGGCTGAGCGCAGGAAGCAAGCGTAGGGGCTGAGTGGGCTGGGGAGGAGGGCACCATTGGCGAGGTATTTGCCACACCGCATCGCGCGGAGTTTGTGCGGTAGCTCAAGCATCGGTTCAATCGGGGATCGGAATCTGAGACGTCGCGCAGCAAAGGCTCCTTTCATGATCTTGGTCGTTGCTCTTGTCTCGCTTGTGACGTGTATGGGAGGCCTCGGCGCGACAGGTCTTCATGGAGCGTGGGAAGGGGCCCTTGCAGTCAGTTTCCCCTTTGCCATCCAAACGGATTCCGATACATACAGCAAGCTGAAGCTCGCCTACACGGTTTCCGACTGGACCTTTGACAGTCTCTCCACCTTCGGCATAAGCGGCCTCCTCAGCCAGCAGTTCGGCGCCTCAGGGTCGTTGGGGTTGTTTGTCTTGAACAGTCAGTTCCTCTTTTCGCCCATCGTGGGCTCTGCCCCGATCTCCGACAGCAAGAGCGCGGACGCGACGGAGCACCGGTATGATCTTGGGATCCCCTACTTCGTAGACTGGGTGTCGGTCACGAGCATTACAATGGATAGCTCACTAACTGAATGGAAGATCGGAACAAGCCTTGATGGCACCACGTGGGATTGGCTCTCGGGGGTGTTCACAGGCAATGTGGCGTCCGGACAAGTTCCTGTGGGTCGGATTGCGCGCTATGTGGCAATCCACGTAGTCACCGCGGGTGGCTACGTGGACCAATCGTCCGTGCAGATCTCCTTGTCCGCGCAGTCTTGGATCACGAATGTCAGGCTGGTGAGCGCTGGAGTCACTCTATACGGAACACTGACAATCGCCACTGGCACCTCGGGATTGTCGCTTGGCATCATCGGATCGCACGGGGACAACCTGCCCGTCACAGGGGTGCTATCCTTCATCATTGCGAAACCGAGCTGCTCTTTGTGCTTCGACGGGTTTCAAGGGACCTTCGGCTTTTCGCTCGGTTGTCTTGACCTGGTTACGGCCACGTTGAAGATGAGAAACCCCCAAACGGCCAGCCAATCAGCTTTCGAGGAGCTCTCCTTTTCAACAACTGGCCTCGACCTTGGTTTCTCGGACATCACGTTTGATGCCAAGCTCGCCTTCGAGTTGGCCGAGAAAACCGTCACCCTGACCCCGGTGCTCAACTTGGGGACGGACACCTGTTTTACTGTCTACGCCAGCCTCGGCAGCGGCCCAGCGGGCGCGTTGGAAATTACGAGTCTTTCGATCTATGGGATCCGCATTTCCCACGCCTGGGACGGAGTGGGCTTTGAGAGCCTATCCTATTTGGACGACCTGCACCACGTGAAAGATACCTACTGGGAACGGTTCACGATCAAGAGCGTGGGCGATACCTGCTGCGCCGGACGGTTCGAGTTCAGCGTCTCGGCCTACTTCGACAAGACGAGCTTGAGCCTGTTCGATCTAGCGGAGACAGAGGCTTTGCTGTCCTTCGGGTTGACGGATGCGCTGACGGTTCGGCTGAAGGCCGTTATAGCATCGCAGGGTGGTCCCGAGGAGCTCGTCTTCGGCTGGTTGTTCAGCTGGTAGGGCACAGCAGACGTCGCTGCGCGGATGGCCGGACGCGCAGCCGGGTCAAGTCTTCGTTCTTGGTGTCGTCCTGACCCTGCACTTGAGGTCTGCGCCCGGAGGGACTTGAACCCCCAATGCGGCGCTCGGGCGACACAGGACCCGGTCGTGCGAACGGCCTCCTGCCAGAGTGTGCCCGACAGGGTTACTGGCTGCGCCGAAGGCTCCCGGTAGACCCAGAGGTGTCGGCGGGCGCGGTCCCGTGCTTCGGACCGTGCGGCGCCGCAGGCAGAGTAGTATGGGCACCGGCCGGGGAAGTGAAAGCTCCGCTCTGCGCCACTAATCAAGCGTCAACGAACCAGGTTCGCGCTGGTCGTCGGGTTGGCGAAAGAGGGGAAAGGGCTGCTCTTCCTTCTCGTTGAAGAGCGGCCCTTCGGGGGTTTGAGAGCTTCGTTGTTTGGAGAAGACGTGGTTCTTCTAGAACGCAAAGAGGTACTGTGGGCCGAATACGTTCGTCCACTCTGTGATGCCGCCGACGAGGTTCCGAACGTTTGCGAATCCCGCCTGCAGCAGAATCTGAGCCGCTTGTCCGCTGCGACCTCCGATCAAGCAGGTGACGATGAGGGGGACGTCCTTGGGCAGGCGAGGCGTCCACGCGGCCAGGTTCTGCTGAAACTCGGAGAGGGGGATATTGACTGCGCCGAGCAGGTGTCCGGTCGCGAACTCCTCCGGAGTGCGTACGTCGATCAGGACGTAGAAGAGCTTCTGGAAGTCCCCCACCGTGATCTGAGCGGGCGGCACCTCGACGGGCGCGAGGATCGTGATGGACAGGCGCAGGACGAGGGATACGTTCGCCGGATCGTTCGACTGCACCGTGACGGTCCGTTCCACCGTTCCGGTGAACCCCGAGGCATTGACCACGGCTTCGAGCCCGACCGAATCGCCCGGCGTGAGCTCTGTCTTGGCGAGGGTCGTCGTCGTGCATCCGCACGACGTGCGGACGCCAGTGATCTTCAGGATCTGGTCGCCCGCGTTCTTGAGCAGGAACGCGTGGGTGACGAGCGAGCCCGATTGGACGGACGCGGCGTAGAGGGGGTTGTCCACGCTGATGACCGGCGCGGCGACGGCCGCGCCTCCCAGGAGGCCGAGCAACAGAAGTGAGACGATCCAGAACCCTTTCATGGTATTCCTCCTCGCTTTTCGTGTTCGACGAGTTCTCTTCTTGTACACGCAGGATGATCAGCAGTCTGAAGCTTATCTGTGAAGGTTCGGTGAAGGCAGTGTGGGTTACCTCTGTGCGTGGCGCCCGAGACACGTTCCCTGGGGACTTCGGTGGGTTTGCGCTTGGCTGGTGGTATCTCCATGCGTTTGGGCGTTGGTTTGTGTGGGTGACGGGCGTATGCTCGAGAGGCTCGCTCGAGGATGACGCGCCAACGGGTGACCGGACAGGGCTCGTGCGAACAGCGGTCCTGTGGAAGGTGCGGCTCCTCGCAGTGGAGAAGACCAGACGTCGGACGCTGGGGGAGGACAAGGGAGGTGCCACGTGCTTCGCCTAGTCACGCCGGGCGAGGCGTGCGGCGGCGTTCCTATCCTCCCCCGCTTCATTCTGGCGGTTGATCGGGTCGGAACGATCGTGTGTCCGTTTTGAACCCCCATTTGTCTGGGCAACGGGGCTTGCGAGGCGACTCGCCCGTCCTAAGCCCGTCGCTTCGCCGTGCCGGATTCTGACGGCTGCCTTGCTTTCTCCTGCGCGAAGTACTCCTCTTGCAGGATCGACATGACGTGCTCGTCGTGGTAGTGGCCATCTCGGAAGATGGCCTCGCGGCGCGTCCCTTCTCGTGTGAAGCCGGCCTTCTCGTAGCAGCGCTGCGCCCGCGGGTTGAACGCGAAGACTTCGAGCTCGACCCGATGCAGATTCAGCTCGGTGAAGGCGAAGCGGAGGATGGTGCGGGCGGCCTTGGTCCCGAAGCCCTTGTTCCAGTGGCTCTTCTCACCAAGGACGATCCCGAAGACGGCGCTCCGGTTCTTCCAGTCGATGCGGTGGAGCCCGAGGTTCCCAACGTGCACCCAGTCGGCTCCGATCTGGGCCTCGATCGCGAAGAGGAAGTCGTCGCGGCGCTGCTGCATCGTCTCGAACCAGTCCTCTTCCTTGGCGCGCGACATCGGGCCGTACATGAGGAGGTACTGACGCACCTCCGGGTCGTTGAACCAGCGTACAAACGTCGGGATGTCCTCGCGCTCGATGGAGCGCAGCCTCACCCCGTCTCCGTACAGCATGAGGATCCTCCTTTGTGGCCCGGCTCCGCGCGTCGCGGAGACAACAGTTGGTGTTGGCCGAAGTTTACCCGATCGGCTAGGGGAGGGCATGACGGACTCCTCCAGACGCCCGCGGAGCGCCCGCCCTACGAGGGACGCGGCTTGGCCCGTGTCAACGAACCCGCGCGAGAAGCTGGCTTGGCGGCGTCCCGAGGCGCGACGCGATCTCCTCTTCGAGCGTGAGGACGAGGGGGAGGCACGAAGCGAGCTGGAGAGCGGCGCCCGGGTAGCGTTGTATGAGAGCCGCGATGCGCTCTCTCACTCCGACCACCGTTTCCCCTTCCACGACCTTGTCGGCGTAGAAGACGATCCGCTCCTCCCACGTGACGGGCCGCGTCCTGGGGTCGAGGATGGCGAAGACGACGTGCCGCCGCGCGATCGCCGCGAGTTGCGGGAAGCCGCGCTCGCGCAGGATCGTCCCGGACCACTCCCCGTGCGGCCTCGTTGGCTCCTTCGCGCTCACCTTGTCCAGGTCGTGCAGGAGCCCGCCGCGGTGGGCGAGGAGCGGATCGACCGCCTCCCCTCGATCGCGGAGTCGAGCCGCGAGGCGAAAGGCGACCTCCGCCACCGCCTGAGAGTGAGCGACGAGTTGGGGCGGCGCCCCCTGCTCTGCAAGCAGGGCCAGGCACGCAGCGACGTCCGGCAGGAAGGGAGCGGCGAGAAGCGCGGGAAGGGAGGACATCCTCAGGAGTTCGGCGTCGTAGAGGGGATGAGGGTCCGGGCAGGACGCGCCCCGCTCGTTCCACCAAAGGGCGAAGAGGCCGGCTCTTTTCGCACCGACGACGTCCTCGGCGTAGCTGTCCCCAACCATCGCGGCCTCGCGCGGGTCGACTGAGAGGCGACGGAGTGCCGCAAGGAAGAAGGCCGGATCCGGCTTACGGGCGCCGAGGTCGGCGGCGGTGAAGATCTGGTCCAGGGGGTCGTCCAGACCGACGCGCGCCAGGGCCGCGCGCACGAGCGGCGCTCCCGCGGCCCCGCCGTTCGTGGCGAGGGCGATGAGATAGGTCTCGTGAAGGGCTCGCAGGGCCTCCCTCGCCCCAGGGATTGCCTCCACGCGCGACCAGCGAGCCATCGGCCCCACCTCGTTGGGGAAGACTCGCATCAGGGTGTCTCCCCAGTCCACAAGGAGCGCGCGGATCACCCGGCGGCCCTCTCCTCCGGGAGAGGCGCGCAGAAGGGCCCATCGGGCGGGAGGGACTGCCGATCGGGACACGGCGCTTGGCCCTCGAGCTGCGTCGCCCTCCTTTCTGACCACACGGAGAGGAGGAGGCGCATCTCTGTGTTCTTCTCGAAGCCTTCTCGTGCATAGAGAGGCACGCCCTCTCCTGTCGCGTGGAGGCTGGCCATGGGAACCCCCTCCCTCACGAGCCGATCGAGGATTGCGCGGAGGATCGCGGTCGCGATCCCGCGGCGCCGCCACTCCGGAAGGGGGCACAGGCTCATGATGTAGCCTTCCTTCCCAGCCTGGTTGCGGGGAGAGGGAGGGAGTGGATGGAGGACGAGGCCGCCGCTTCCGATGACCTTCCCGTCTGCCTCCGCGACCCAGGCGCGGAACTCTCCGGCCGGAATGGCGCGACGGAAGCAGGCGGCGCAGGTCTCCTCAAACCCAGCCAAGAGGTCAGGGTCGCGGTATCCCATCGCCTCAAACAGGCGGCGGCGCAGCGCGGCGAGGACTGAAACGTCGTCGATGCCGGCTTCCCGCACCCTCCAGATTGGCCTTCCTTGGTGCAAGGACCCCTCCCAGGGGTCTCCGTCTCCATCCGTCCGCGGGCGCACAGCTCGGCCGGCCGCGCGGGTGCCTGTCTTCCGCAGGCCGCTCACGCTCGTGGAAGACGGCTAGACGAAGGCCTCTTCGCGAGCTTCCTCTCGCTCGCATTCGCGCCTCCCTTGCCTTGCCCTGCGCGCGGTCCGGCGAAGGGCAGACCCGAGGCGCCTCATCCCTTCCTCGATCGTGGCCTTGGGGTGGGCGGCGAAGTTGAGGCGAAGCGCTCGCTCACCCCCGTATCCCCCTGGGAAGAACGGGGCCCCGGGAAGGAAGCTTACCCCCTCGGCGAGGGCCTCTTCGAGGAGCGGCTCGGCGAGCAGATCGTGCGCGAGCGTCACCCAGAGGAAGAGGCCTCCCGCCGGGCGGCTGAAGCGCAGCGCGTTGGCTCCTTCCCGCACCAGGGCGGCGCAGAGGGTGTCGCGGCGAGACCGGTAGATCGGGACGATCGTCTCGAGGTGTCGGGAGAGCCGGCGTGGGAAAAGCGCCGTGGCCACGGCTTGAGTGAGCGGACTCGTGCACAGGTCGATCGAGGACTTGAGCAGCGTGAGGCGCTCGGCGACGGGGCGAGGAGCCAGGAGCCAACCGATTCGCAGCCCGGGGGCGAAGACCTTGGAGAGGGTGGAGAGATAGAGAACGGTGCCCTGGCGATCGAGCGCGGCGAGCGGAGGAACCGACTCGCCGTCGTAGCAGAGGCCAGGGAACGGGTCGTCTTCGAGGATGGGAACCCGATACCGGCACGCGAGCTCGAGGAGCCGTTCCCGCCGCTCGGTCGGCATCGTGATCCCGGTCGGATTGTGGAAGGTGGGCGTGACGTAGATCAGCTTGGGGCGAAGGCGGGAGAGGGTCTCCTCGAGGACGTCGAGACGGAGGCCTCCTTCATCCAAAGGGACCGGCCGAAGCTGAGCCCCTACCGCACGGAAGATCCGCAGCGCCTCGGGATAGGTTGGCGACTCGACGACGACTCCGTCACCCCGCTCGAGGAAGGCCTGGGCCGCGAGGTAGATCTCCTGTCCGCCTCCGGAGAGGACGAGGATCTGAGATGGGCTCGCCCGCATCCCGCGTAGCTCGTGGGATTCCGCCAACCGAGCCCGGAGCTCGGGATCGCCCTGCGGGGGAGCACACCGCAGTGGGGCGTGCCCTGTTGCTTGACTTCGCTCAGTCCCTCCCACATCGAGTCGAGTGGGAGAAGGTCCGTCGCCGGGTCGCCCCGAGCGAAGTCGAGCGGTTCCTCATCCGCCGGGAGGCGAGGCGCGGACGTCCAAGGGAACAGGGCAGGAACCCTCTCCGTGTACAGGTCATCCCAGAGAAGAGGTTGGTCTATCGGATGGGGTGCTTCGCGCTTCCGGCCGGGAAGGGCGACCACGGTCCCTCCTCCCGCCCTCCCCTGCACCAGCCCTTCGCTCCACAGCCCACGGTCGGCGCTGACCACGGTCGTTCGGTTGACGCCGAGCGCCTTGGCCAGCTCGCGCGTCGCGGGAAGGCGGCTCTCGGCAGGAAGGGCGCCGGAGAGGATCAGTTCCCGGACCTTGTGACGGATCTGGACGTACAGGGGAACCTTCGTGTCCCGATCGAGCTCGAACAGCACCTCGTCCTCCTCTTGCAGGGGTCCGAGTTGAGGCTAGCACGCAGGTGGAGGCCCGCCTAGCGCCAACCGACCGGAGCAAGCGGCGACCAAACGGCCGGATGGGCCTTCGCCAGACCCTGCGTCTCGGCGAGGCCGAAGGCGCGGCCGGGTGGAGGCGGCCCGAGGTGAGCGTCCGGCGCCGGCGTGGACGGACGCCTCCGAGGAGGCCGTACGTCCTGTGAAACCAAGTGTTCTCGCAGGTGTACGTCTCCATGCACCAAGCGGGATACCTCCTTACGGACGCAAGACGCGAGAGTCCCGACGACGGGGCCTGCAAAGGCCCCGTCGGCCTTCCTGGATAGCGAGGGGAGAGCCATCCGTGCCGCGCAGGACCCCTGTCTGAGCAGGCGAGAGTTGGGCACGGCCGGCGATCCTGGGGTCTCCCGTCTCGCTCCACGAAGACCGCAGAATGCGCCACGGCAGTGCATCCCGTCTTCTCCAGCTACTCGCTCCGGTCGGCCGCTCGTTCGTGGACGTCTGCCTCGACCTCTTCCGGCGAGCTTCGGACGCTGGTCGCCGCGACCGCCAGCTGGCCGAAGGCGACGCCGCCGTCGCCGCAGGGGACCCGTTCGTTCGTGAAGAAGGAGAAGCCCGCGTTCTCCGCGTCCCTTCGGATCCGCGACGAGATGGCGTCGTTGTAGGCGACCCCGCCGGAGAGCCCGATCGCCCGGACGCCCTCGCGGCGCGCGACCTCCGTGGCGAGAGCGGCCGTGCCGCGCGCCAGGGCGTCCTGAGCCGTTGCGGCAAGGTCTTGGGGCCTCTCTGCGCCGCGCCGGTCGTAGAGGAAGGCAAAGAGCGCCACCGTATTGAGGACGAGGCGCCCCGCGTCGGCCTCGAGCGCCACCGGGGCAGCAAGCGGCGTCCCGCCTGCAGCGAGAGCCTCGAGGCGCATCGCCGGCTCTCCTTCGTAGGTCCGCACAGCCGAGAGGCCGAGGAGTGCGGAGACGGCGTCGAGGAAGCGGCCGGCGCTTGTCGTCTGGGGAGCGTTCTCCCCCGCCACGATCTGGCTGAGGAGGACGGCGACCTCCTCGGCCCGCATCCCTCTCTGTTGCAGGAGCCGCTCGATCTTCTCCCGCTCAAGCCCCGCGGCGTGGAGAAAGGACGCGACCATCCGCAGGGGCCGCCGGGCGGCGAGGTCGCCGCCCGGGAGGGCAACCGAAGCGAGCGAACCGACGCGCTCGATCCGTCCTCTCCTGGCGAGGAAGACCTCCCCGCCCCAGGCGTTTCCATCGCGGCCGTAGCCGAAGCCGTCGAGGACGATGGCGACCAGCTCATCCAGGCCGTGCTCGGCCATGACGGCCGCGGCGTGGGCCTCGTGGTGCTGCACGCGGACGAGCCGCGTCCCGAGACGTGCGGAAAGGTCCTCGGCGTGGCGGGTGGTGAGGAAGGTGGGATGGAGGTCGCAGGCGATGACCCGGGGAGCCGGCGTGCGCAGGAGCCGAGCCAGGTGGTCGATGGCCTCCGCGAGGAAGGAGAAGGTCTCCAGGTTGTCCACGCTCCCGACGTGCTGCGACAGGGTCGCGGCCCCGCCGGCGTACAGCGCGAACGTGAGGTCCGTTTCCGGGCCGAGCGCGAGGATCGGCACGTCTCCGAGGTCGATCGGGAGCGGCTCCGGGACGTACCCTCGCGAGCGACGGAGGAGCTTCGCCGTCCCTCCGCTTCGCCGCAGGACCGAGTCGTCGCAGCGGGCGACAATGCGACGGTCGTGGAGGAGGAAGTGGTCCGCGATCCCGACGAGGCCCTTTCGAATCGCCTCATCCTCGACGAGCATCGGCCGTCCTGGGAGGTTTGCGCTCGTCATCACGAGGGGGGCCTCGAGGCGACGAAAGAGGAGATGGTGGAGACCGGTGTAGGGGAGCATCACTCCAACCGTGTGCAGCCCAGGCGCAACCTCTTCCGACAGGGCACCCGGGCGCTTCCTGAGGACGACGATCGGCCGCCGCGGGCTCTCGAGGAGCCGCCATTCCTCGTCGGTGGCCGCGGCGAACTGCTCTACCATCGACCGGGTCGCCATGAGGGCGAACGGCTGCGCCGGTCGGCCACGTCGCCCCCGTAGGGCCTTCACGGTCTCCTCGTTGGCTGCGTCGCAGGCAAGGTGCGTCCCGCCGATCCCCTTGATGGCGACGATCTTCCCCGCGCGTAGGGCCGCGGCGGCGCGGCCGATGGGGTCTTCGAGATCCCCGTCGAAGCGGAGTCTCGGCCCGCAGACGGGGCAGGCGATCGTCTGGGCGTGATAGCGCCGGTCGAGAGGGTCGGTGTACTCCCGCTCGCAGTCGGGGCACATCGGGAAGTCCTCCATCGAAGTGCGCGGCCGGTCGTAGGGCAGCGCCTCGATCACGGTGAACCGTGGGCCGCAGTCTGTGCAGCTGGTCGCCCAGTAGTGGTGATAGCGGGTGCCCGCCAAGAGGTCCGCCACGCAGGGTTCGCACACGGCAACGTCGGGCGGGATCGGCCCAGCCCCGTCTCCTCCGTCGTGCGACGGGGCAATGGAGAAGGACCTCTCCCCAAGAGGCTCGACGAAGAAGGCCTCGATCGAGTCGACGCGGGCGAGGGGCGGGAGGCGCCCCCGTAGATCCTTCACGAAGGTCGCGATCGACAGGGGCTTCCCTTCGACGAGGATCTCGACGCCCGCGTCGCCGCGGTTCGAGACCGAGCCGCCCAAGCCAAGCTCCGTCGCGAGGCGCCAGACGAACGGCCGGAACCCGACGCCTTGGACGACTCCTTTGACGATCAGGCGGCGCCGCTCGACCGACATCCCCCCTCCTCACCCGAGGCGTCCTGGCTTTCGTCCGGGTCCGGGGAAGCGACTCGAACCGACTCGATGGAGAGCTCGCGGCCGGAGGTGACCTCGACCTCGGCGCCGCAGCGCGGACAGGCGAGGATCGGGATCGCGAAGTGGAACGACTCATCCTCGAGGTGTTTGGCCAGTCCAGTGTAGCCACACGCTCCGCAGCGGACGGACGTTGTCACGGTCTCAATCTCGAGAGTCGCTCCTTCCAGAGGCGTTCCGGAGGTCACGATCTCGAAGGCGGCCACGAGGGAGGCGTCGGAGAGGATCCGCAGCTCTCCCTTTCTCAGGTGCACCGAGACGACTCGGCCGTCGATCCCCCCCACGCGCGGGAGGAGAAGGGCCACTAACTCGCTCACCACTGAGTATTCGTGCATTCGATCCCGAGGGCGCGCAACAGCTCGTCGATCCCGCGGTTGTGGCGCGCGTCGGTGAGGATCGCTCTTCCGTGGGGATTCACCTTGGCGTAGTCGCGGACGAGCGTTTGGGGATCGACCCCGACCGCGCTCGCGAGGTCGATCTTGTTGATCACGATGAGGTCGGTCTGGGCGAAGATCTTCGGGTGCTTGCGGACCATGTCGTCGCCCTCGGTGACGGAGATGACGATCATCTCCACGTCCGTCCCCAAGGGGAAGTCCGCAGGACAGATGAGGTTCCCCACGTTCTCGACGAAGAGGACGTCGATCTCGTGCAGGGGAAGGGACTCGAGCGTGTGGCTGATCCGGTGGGCGTCGAGGTGGCATTCGTCCTCCGTGTTCAGGTTCACGGAGTGAGCACCGCGGGCCAAGAAGCGGCGGTGGTCGTCGTCCCCCGCCGAATCGGCGGCGATCGTCGCGACGACGATGCCACAGGGCTTGGCCCGATCGATGATCCGTTCGATGAGCGAGGTCTTCCCGCTCCCGATCGCGCCCATGACGCTGATGGCGTGGACGCCCTGCTCCTTCAGGAGGCGGTAATTCTCCTCAGCGAGGGCCAACTGGGCCCCGAGAACGTCCTCCGCCGTGAACCGGATGTCGTGCATCCCTCTCCTCCCCCAAGCAGCGTGATGATAGGAGCGGGGGAACGATCGCGCAAACCTTGTGTCCGGGTCGCGATGCCCGCAGAATGACGCGCCGGCGGCGCGGAGGTGGCCAAGGGAATGGAGATGGGGCTAGGGAGCGGAGCGGTGGTCGTGGGGGAGGTCCTTCGCGAGCGCACGACGACCACGTTGCCTGAGCCTGACACCGGCCCGGGCAAGATCTACGTCGAGCCAACGAGCCGCTGCAACCTAATCTGTCGATTCTGCTCTCGCACGGCGTGGGACGAGCCGCTCGGGGAGATGGACGAGCGGACGTTCGCCGCAGTCGTGGAGGGCCTGCGGGCTCTCGACCGCTCTGTGACGGTCTTCTTCGGCGGGATCGGAGAGCCTCTCGCCCATCCACGCCTTCCGGAGATGGTCGCTCAAGCGAAGGGGGAGGGAGCCCGCGTGGAACTCGTGACGAACGGGACCCTCCTCGACGGAAAGCTCGGGCGGGCTCTCATCGCGGCCGGCCTCGACTGCCTTTGGGTCTCTCTCGATGCGGCGACGCCCGGGCGCTACGGCGACCTTCGCCTCGGCGCGGCGCTGCCCGACGTGCTCGAGAACGTTCGTCGCTTCCGAGAGGCTCGCCCCGCCGGTCGCCTCCGTCCGGAGATCGGGGTCGCCTTCGTCGCCATGCGGCGGAACGTCGCCGACCTTCCGGCCATCCTGGACCTGGCCAGGCGGCTCGGGGCGACGCGCTTCCACGTGAGCCACCTCCTCGCGCACACGACGGAGATGGTCGAGGAAACGCTCTACCCACAGATGCCTTTCTCTGATCCTGCCCGGTTCGGCGGGAGCTGCCCGTTCATCCAAGCCGGTGCCGTCGCCGTTGGCTGGGACGGCTCCTTCAGCCCCTGCCTTCCCCTCGTTCATAGTTCCGTGAGCTTCCTCCACGGGGCGGAGCGCACGACGCGGCGGTATGTCGTCGGGGACGTTCGCGAGCGCGGCCTGCTCGAGCTGTGGGAGGACTCCGGGCACCGTGCGTTCCGCGAGAGAGTGAGGGCCTTCCGTTTCGCTCCCTGCGCCTCGTGCGGGAGCTGTTTTCTCGCTTCCACGAACGAGGACGACTGCTTCGGGGCTCCCTTCCCGACCTGCGGCGGGTGTCTCTGGGCCCAAGGGCTGATCGCCTGCCCGTAGGGGAGGCGGGGGCTAGTGGACTCCAAGAGGTTGCCGAGCGTTCACCCCAGGCGCGTTCGCATCGGCTAGACGCGTAGAACCTCGCACTCTCGGGCCGAAGAAGGCGCCCGCCTTGGCTCCGCTCGAGCCGGCCCCTGCAGATCATCCAGCAGGGAGCGGGGCGTGAACCGTCCGCAGTCTTGATCGACGAGCGGTCGCTCGATAGACTTCATGCATCGTGGCGCATGAAAGCATGGAGGGTCATCGGCAGGGCTTCCAGCAGGACATCGTCTCTGCCGAGATCGGCCAGGCGTTGGGACACCCGATTCGCCTTGAGATCCTCCGCCTCCTTGCGCAGGGGGAGCGCTGCTCGTGCCAGATCGAGCCTCTGTTTCGAGTCGATCAGTCCGGGGTCTCGCGACACCTCGCGGCCTTGAGACGGGCCGGGCTCATCGTCTCCCGACAGGACGGAGTTCGCGCTCTGCACCGCCTGGCGTCACCGCGGGTCGCTCGCCTTGTGCGGGAGCTGAACGCACTGGCAGACGAGCGGACGGGCGCGGCCCGCCGAGCGCTCGGGCGGGGATCCTTAAGGAAGATCGGAGGCGGAAAGACGTGAAACTATCGAAGGACGTGAAGGTCTTCGCCATGCTGGCCGGCGTGTTCCTCCTCGCTTACTTCGTCCCGTTCGCGAGCCTTCTCGTGCGACGTTCGGGGATGGAGGCGCTTCTGATGGTCCAGGAGTACGCGCGCCAGCACGTTCTCCTGTGCCTCGTTCCGGCCTTGTTCATCGCCGGGGCGATCTCCGTGTTCATCAGTCAGCAAAGCGTCATCAAGTACCTCGGCGCCCGCGCGAACAAGGTCCTCGCCTACGGGGTCGCCTCCGTCTCGGGGGCGATCCTCGCCGTCTGCTCGTGCACGGTGATTCCTCTCTTCGCGGGGATCTACAAGCGTGGGGCGGGCCTTGGCCCGGCGATCGCCTTCCTCTACTCCGGCCCGGCGATCAACGTCCTCGCGATCGTCCTCACCGCGCGGGTCCTCGGGATCGAGCTCGGGCTCGCGCGAGCGATCGGCGCGGTCCTCTTCTCGATCGTGATCGGCCTCGCCATGCACTTCCTTTTTCGGAAGGAGGAGAAGGAGAAGCTCGAGGCGTCCTTGGCCCTTCCCGAGGAGAAAGCAGGACGCCCCCTGTGGAAGACCGCGACGTACATCGCGGTCATGGTCGGGATCCTCATCTTCGCGAACTGGGGAAAGCCTGGGACGATCGAGATTCGCACCACCGACGGCCGCACGATCGCGGCGGCGCGGGCCGGCGAGACGGACGAGGCGATTCTCTACAAGCCGATCGCGGGCGGAGAGGGGGTCCTCTCCATCTCAAGGTCTCAAGTGGAGAAGGTCACGTACGCGCGGTCGATCTACGCCTCGATCTACGCGGCCCGCTTCGTCGTCGCCGGGGCGCTCCTCCTTGTCCTCGTGGGCCTTCTCTTTCTCTGGTTTGCCCGGCCGGAGGTCGCGGAGTGGGGCGGGTCGACCTGGTCGTTCACCAAGTTGATCTTGCCGTATCTCCTGGGCGGGGTCCTCGTCGCCGGGTTCCTCCTCGGCCGACCAGGTCATCCCGCCCTCGTCCCGCCGGAGTGGATCAGCCGTGCGGTGGGGGGTAACTCCTGGGCGGCGAACGCGGCGGCGAGCGTCGCCGGGGCCCTGATGTACTTTGCCACCCTCACCGAGATCCCGATCCTGCAGGGATTGATGGGGGCGGGGATGGGGAACGGGCCGGCCCTCGCCCTTCTCCTTGCCGGGCCGGCCCTGTCGCTTCCGAGCATCCTCGTCCTCGGGAGGGTGATGGGGGCGAAGAAGACGGCGGCGTACGTCTCGTTGGTCGTCGTTGCGGCGACGCTGACGGGAAAAGTGTTCGGCGTGATCGTCGGACCGTGAGATGGCCGGGCGGCTCCGGTCATGACAAATCACGCCACGATGCGAGCTGCGCGGGAAGGGTGCCGCGTAGAGGAGGAGGCATGCGGGTGACGGGCGAGTGTGCGTGCGGGGGAAAATGCAAGAAGGTATTCGTATTTGCGTGCTCCGGCGGCTCGGACGTCGGAGAGCTGGCCGATCGGGCAGCCAGGAGGCTTGACAGGGACGGCGTCGCCCAGATGTACTGCCTCGCCGGAATCGGCGGAGACGTGAGCGGCATTGTCAAGACCACCGAAGCGGCGGATGCGGTCCTGGTGATCGACGGATGTTCGGTCAACTGCGGGAAGAAGACCCTCCAACGGGCGGGCTTCCAGCGACTGAAGAACATTTGTATCACCGATCTGGGCTTCAGGAAAGGGGAGACCGAAGTCAACGCCGCGGCCGCTGCTGTGGTGGCCGAGGCGGCAAGGGGGTCTCTTCGACCGTCGAGCGAAGTGGAGGCCTCGTGACATACCCGAAACCGCCTCTTGCGGCGCGGTTCGCGCTGGATTCTTGGACCCACGATCGTCTTGATCGCGGTCTTCGCCTCCCTGCGCTCTCCGAGTGCCGGTTCATCGTCGGGGCCACCGCGGGAGGAGAGGATGATCGAGTGGTTGCCGGTATCGAGGACACCACGGCGGGGGAAGCCAACCCTTCGTCGTCCTGTCTCGGTCGCGGCGTCGTTCCGGACCGCGGAGCGAGAGCTTCCTCAGTTGAAACCAGAAACGGTTCCTGGAGGTAGTCTGTGACGAGTGAATCCCACGCCAAGGCGACGGGCGGCGTCGCGCGGCGTCTTTCGTTTCTTGATCGGTACCTGACGCTGTGGATCTTCCTCGCTATGGCGGTCGGCGTCGGTGTGGGGTATCTCTTTCCTAGCGTCGCGACCTTCCTCAACCGGGCGAGCGTAGGAACGACCTCGATCCCAATCGCCGTCGGGCTCATCCTGATGATGTATCCCCCGCTCGCCAAGGTGCGCTACGAGGAGATGGGGCTCGTCTTTCGGAACACCAAGGTGGTCGGGCTCTCCCTCGTTCAGAACTGGATCGTGGGGCCGATCCTGATGTTTGGCCTCGCCGTCCTTTTCCTTCACGACAGGCCCGAGTACATGGTGGGCCTCATCCTGATCGGTCTCGCCCGCTGCATTGCCATGGTCATCGTCTGGAACGACCTCGCGGGGGGCGACACCGAGTACTGCGCGGGTCTCGTCGCCCTCAACTCGATCTTCCAAGTTCTCCTCTACTCCGTCTATGCGTACGTCTTCATCACCGTCCTTCCCACGTGGTTCGGCCTGAAAGGGGTGGCGGTTCACATCACCATCGCCGAGATCGCGAAGAGCGTCTTCATCTACCTCGGGATTCCCTTTCTCGCGGGCCTCGCCACGCGCTTCTCTCTCATCAAGGCCAAGGGGAAGACCTGGTACCACGAGACCTTCATCCCAAAGATCAGCCCGATCACGCTCATCGCTCTCCTCTTCACGATCGTCGTGATGTTCTCGCTCAAGGGAGAGTACATCGTCGCGCTCCCGCTCGACGTCCTGCGCGTGGCCGCTCCGCTCGTCATCTACTTCGTCGTGATGTTCTTCGTCTCGTTCTTCATGAGCAAGAAGGCGGGTGCGACCTACGGCCAGGCGACCACCCTGAGCTTCACCGCGGCGTCGAACAACTTCGAGCTCGCGATTGCCGTCGCGATCGCGACCTTTGGCATCAACCACGGGGCGGCGTTCGCGGCGGTGATCGGGCCGCTGGTCGAGGTGCCCGTGCTGATCGGCCTGGTCAACGTCGCGCTGTGGCTCGGGCGGAGGTTCTACGGCAGACGAAGCGATGACCGACACGCGGAAAGGAGAGCATCATGAGGATCGAAGTACTGGGAACGGGTTGTCCGAAGTGCCAGGCGATGTTCCGCAACGCGGAACGAGCGGTGAGTGAGTTGGGGCTCGCCGCAGAGGTGGTGAAGGTGGCTGACATCAGCGCGATCGCCGCGGCCGGAGTCATGCTGACCCCGGCTTTCCTCGTCGATGGCGAGGT
>Ga0315279_10004561_pt1 | contig 18528 bp, 11 predicted proteins | sample YL17G06_20_MG_FD_203694 | JGI IMG/M metagenome (GOLD analysis project Ga0315279, IMG submission 203694) | Sediment microbial communities from Yellowstone Lake, YNP, Wyoming, USA - YL17G06_20 | ecosystem: Environmental > Aquatic > Freshwater > Lake > Sediment | place: USA: Wyoming | collected... | reverse complement strand
CTCACGGTGGACACCCTTGCCGTTCGGCTCATGATTCCCCCTGCCGGGGTCATAGGAGTCTTGCACTCCCTAGCAAGTGCGCCCTGCCGGGCGCACAAAAGAAAATGCCGATCAACATTGGTCGATCTGCATTTCTGGAGTAGCGGGGGCCGGCTCCTCACGGCAGTTGCAACCTTGCATCGAGTCTTTCAAATGGCATTGGAATAGCGGGCTCACCAATCAAACATCCCAGGACTGTTGGCAATCCTGCAAAACTTGAGCCCAATATTGGCTGATTTTTCTGTATCCCTGCTTAGATGACCTGAGATGATTATTCTCTCCAGAAAAGCTCCAAAAAACCGAGATCCACTTAATCAAAGTTTAGCGAATACCGTATTCCGCGCACGTGGTCCGTTTGATTCCAGTTTGGTACAGCAATTTCAATAAATCACACACCTGTTCTTTCCTCCTTTCTTCACTTTTGTCGAACCTCTTTCGGCAAAAAATTCTCCATCACCCAGACTTCAAACTTGTATTGCCCGGCTGTAAAGGCTATGCGTTCCCCATCAGGATGGATTCGGAGGTTACGTATGCCATCCATCGAGAGCTGAGTCTTCTGAGGCTCGCCGCCATCGGTCGATACCATCCACACGTCCATAGGACTCCGGTACGTCCATTTACCATAGAGCAAGGTGCGATCATCGTTTATCCATGCAAGAGGAACGACCATTGCGGGAGGTTCAGTTCTTATGAGCTCCCGCAGAGCGCCGTCTGTCGTCGAAACGGCCTTGATGATGAGTGACTTTGTAGCGGGATCGTTCGCTGAGAAAGCTACCTGCCTTCCATCCCGGGAAAGAACCAGGGAACCCACGCGAGCCGGGAGATTGGAGCGGTGAAGCTCCTGTTCCCGTCCTGTTGAGACATCACGAATCATGATTTGCATGGCTTTGGTGTTACCATCTTCGACTGCAAGAATGATTCGTTTTCCATCCGGCAGCCAAGAGGGTTCGGAGATGCTCCTGCCGGATTCACTCATAACGATCGGGGTTGTGCTTCCATTCTGAGCATCAATTCGATACACACCGAATCGATTCTTTTGACCCTGACCTACAGCAAGAAGTGATAATCCATCCGGCGACCAGTGAAGTGATTTTGGATACTTTATCGTGAAGGGGACCTCTCGTTCCTCCTTAGTATCCATCGCGTGAAATACTAACGTGCATGTGCCGAATCCAAGAGGATCTCGCTGGGAGATGTAAGCGAGATATTTGCCGTCGCCTGACCAGTCTGGAACAACATTGGCCCCTACAAAGCGTTGACTCACTGGCTTTGGAGGATCAACAATCTGGCCAGTTGCTGCGTTGAGCTTGGCAACATAGATATCGTTCATTCCCACTGGCAGGCCGTAATACAGTGTTCCGTTGTTCGTGAAGCCCATCGGAACGACGCGTCCCATGTCAGGCTTTATCAGTTGGGGAGATCCTTGTGCTTTTCCATCTTTCACCCGGATAGCCCAAAGGCCAGTGCTTCCAGTTCGGTCACTGCAAAAGATGATATTTTCCCCATCGGGCGTCCACATCGGAGAGAAATCTGCTGCAGGATGATTAATTAGGGCATTTTCACGGCTGCCGTCGGCTGCGAGCAGGAAGATATCTCGGTTGGAATCCTTTTCATCAACCGGCAAGTCATAGACTATTTGTCGACCATCAGGCGACAAACTCACGTTGACTGGATATCCCCGGCCCAATGTCTTAAGGACGCGTACCGCGCCATTTCGCACTGACACGAAGAGAATTTGGCTGCTGCCGTCCTTTCGAGTGGAGGCTGCAAGGATTTCTCTACCGTCTTGAGACCATTGCATAGGCTCGATGTACTCTGCTTCTTCATTCCTAAACACAACACGGGCATTTCCACTGTCAGTGCTTATGGTGCGCATTTCGTAGAAGTTGTCCGTGTTGTACCAAGCATAGGCAATGGCCTTGCCGTCAGGAGAAATTTGAGAGAACAGTGCATGCTCTGAGGATTCAGCCCAAGAACCCTTGTTGGTGAGACGACGCTTGTTGCCCGTTGCGACGTCATACAGAGCAAGATCGCCTGTTTCCCAATCGGTCATGGAAAGATACTCGCCATCCGGCGATGGTGCGCCCAGCATATCGACAGTTGGTCCTGTTCCGATCTTTCGGACGGTCAGGCTTTTCTCGCTCTTCTCCTTTGGTAAAAAGTTCTCCAGCACCCAGATTTCAGTTTTCTGTTTCCCCGCAGTGAAGGCAATGCGTTGACCGTCCGGATGTATGCAGAAATCGCTCATCGTTTCCATCGGCAGGGGGGATGGGACCTTCTGTGGCTCACCGCCTTCTGCAGGGATCCGACACAGCTCGCGAGTTTGTTCTTGTCGGCTGCCGCTAAGCTTTGCAAAGAGTATTTCTCTTCCGTTGGAAGCCCACGCGATGGGTACCAATGTTGCCTCCTGCTCAAGGGCCAATACCACGCGGGAATCCCCTCCTTTGGTAGGTACGATCCTGAGGTAGGAAGACTTCTTTTTCACATCTTTCGTCGAGAAGACCAGTTGCATTCCGTCTGGGGAGAGACACAAGCGAGAGAAATCGGGAGGCGCCTCCTGACGATAGAGCTCGCTCTCTTTACCCCCCTCGATCTCCCTCATCATCAGACGACACAGCTTTTTCTTCAATTCTGTGATGGTGTAGTAGATCGCCTTGCCATCAGGTGACCAGACTCGCCCTTTGATGTTTTCGTCGGCTTGAGTCTCTCTGACGAGTGCAATCTCGTTCGTGTGAACATCGAGTCGATAAATACCCTGCTGGTTCTTCTCATTGAGGCCTGATACAAGGATGGAGCGCCCGTCAGGTGACCAGCTCAGTCGATTGATCCCGTTAAGCTTGGGCGACAGCTCACGTTCCTCCCCCGTCTTCAGGGAACGGATACACAGCACTCTGCGGCCTCTTCCTCCCGCTCTGGGACCTACCTCCGACACGAATGCGATGGAGTTGCCATCCGGCGAAAATGTGGGCGAGGAGTTGCCGCTCGTGGATCGCCGAATGAATTTCTCCGGTTGGGTCAACACTATCCCTTTAGTGAAATCAAGCTTGGCTATGTAGACATCTTCCGAACCAGTGCTCACACTGTAGTAGAGGAGACCATTCTTCGTTATGCCCATCGGCCATAGAGATCCAGCATCCTTCTTGACTATTTCGGGGACCCCCTGAGCGCCTGTGTCTGCGACCTGAACTGCCCAGATGTCCCATGTCCCTGCGCGGTCGCTTGCGAAGATGATCCTCTTCCCATCGGGCGCCCAACCGACTACGTAATCATCAGCAGGGTGTTTGACGAGCGGGATTTCTCGACTTCCGTCGGCACGAAGCATGAAGATATCGCGCTCCGGAGCACCTTCGGCCTGCGGAAGGTCATAGACTACGTGCTTCCCATCTGGAGAAAAGCACGCCTTCCCAGGGTATTGCGAACCGAGTTGCTTCAAAATGCGCCGAGAACCATCTTCAGCAGAGACCAGCACCAGCTGGCTGCTGTAATCATAGCCTTCGGATTGAGCCAGGATTTGCTTGCCATCTGAGGACCAATCCAGCGGTCCGAAGTACAGGGATTTGTCATCGCGAATCAGGATTCGATTACCCGAGCCATCCGAGTCAACAAGGCGGAGATCAAAGAAGTTGTCGTTGTTGAACCAACTGTAGGCAAGCCGCTTGCCATCGGAAGAAAAAATGGACTTTAGAGCAAACTCATAGGACTTCTGCCACGATCCTTTGTTGGTGAGACGTCGCTTCTCGCCCGTCGAAAGATCTCGGATGGCAAGATCGCCAGTCTCCCGGTCCACAAAGGAGAGCATGCGGCCGTCGGGAGAAGCGACACCAAGGTTGTCGACATCTGGACCAGCCCAGGCTTGCCTTGTCAGCGGGGACGTGTACTTTTGTGACAGATCTTGCTCCGCCACCTTCTTGGACAGTGAAGCATTTTCGAGCGCGAGCAACCGGCTGCGTGCCTCTGCAACTACTTCGCGCTGATCTGCAAAGTCCTTGATCACTCGTTCGTACGCTTTTTGAGCCTCCCGGTTTCCGAGTTTTTCTTGACACATACCAACACGCAACAACGCTTTCGCTGCAACAGATTTCTCATTGGGAAACTGCGCCACAACCCGATTGAACATGTCGACCGCTTTGGCGTAATTCCCCATCCCCTCCATTTCATACAACGCCTGTTGGTACATCTGCTCAGCCTTGTTCTGCTGTGCAGTAGCCATTGCTGTTGGAGCGCAGAGGGCAAGTGCAAGCAGAAAGATTCCCGCGGTTCTTTTCATGGCGTATCTCCTCAAGCCGTTCATGTGTAGTGGATTAACTTCACTACAATATACTATCTGGCTTATCTGCCATTGTCGGGTCGATGTAAATGATTGTCAGTTTCTCGTCAGAATATGTCTGGGAGAGTGTCCTCTGGCGGTCTTTCAATCTTCCGAAGATCGCTTCCCCTTCCTGCATCCAGAGGAGGCTGTTCATCTTCCTGCAAATTTGTATCCCAGACCGTGGACAGTAAGGATATACTCTGGCTTCTGCGGATCGTCTTCGAGCTTCTGGCGCAAGTTGAGAATATGGTTATCCACTGTGCGGGAGCTCGGATACGCCTCATATCCCCATACTTCGTTCAGAATCTTTTCGCGAGGAATAACCTCATTCCGATGTTTGATCAGTACCTTCAGGAGAGAAAACTCTGTGGAGGTTAGGTCAATCTGCTTCTTGTTCTTGAAAGCTTTGAATGCGGCAAAATCCAGCATAACGTCACCAAATTCGTAATGCTCGAGTGACGACACTTTTTCGGTTGTCCGCCGCAGATGTGCTTTGACACGCGCCAGGAGCTCACGCGTGCTGAATGGCTTGGTGACGTAATCGTCTGCCCCGATCTCAAGCCCCACCACCTTGTCAACCTCCTCAGCACGAGCAGTCAACATGAGTATGGGAACCGCGACTCCGCGCTTCCTCAGGGTGCGACAAACGTCGAATCCATCAATCCGCGGGAGCATCACATCCAGTATGATCATGTCCGGCTTATGGTCTTCGACGAGTTGCAGACCGGTTTCACCGTCCTTCGCAGCCAGAACATTAAAGCCGTTGTGCTCGAATGCATCGCGCAGGCCTTTGAGCATTGCTTCTTCGTCTTCAACAAGTAGAATTGTGGGCATAACTCTCCTGCTCGGGAATGGCTCCTTTGTTATTGAGAGATCTTTTTACGCTCATCATTCGGGAGCGGAAACGAAAGCGCAAACGTGCTTCCCTTGCCGACTTCGCTTTCCACCTTGATAGTACCTCCGTGCGCCTCGATGGTCTCCTTCACCAGTGTCAGGCCTATACCACTCCCCGGGATTTTTCTCCCATCCGGCAGCGGACTGCGGAAAAACTTGTCAAAGATCCTCTCGCTATCCTTCTTGCCAATTCCAATACCGTGATCGGTCACCGTGACGACGATAGAATCCTCTTGAAGGCTGGCAGAAAGCTCAACGACTTTTTCATCGCGAGAATACTTGACGGCGTTATCGAGAAGATTCAGCAATGCCTGTTCATACGCCTCTACATCCAGATTACACGGTGGCAAATTGCTCTTGATGTTCTCTTTGATGACGACTCCTTGCCCATCGACGAGCAAACGGAAGCGATCAATCGCCTTCTTCGTTGCATCGCGAATTGAGGTGACTTCCGTCCGGTATACTTTCATCGCTCTGTCGATTCGCGAGAAATCGAGAATGTTCTCGACCAGATGGGTGAGGCGCTCGGCTTCACGTTCGATCAGATGAAAATACTCTCGCTGTTGTGCCTGACCTGTGACCCAGCCCTCATTCAGGTTCTCCGCAAGTGTTCTAATTGTGGCGATAGGAGTCTTAATCTCGTGGGAAACATTGGAGATGAACTCGGACTTCATCGCGGATATCTCCTCTTCACGTGAGATGTCCCGCAAGATGAAGACTATCCCGAGCGCGATCAGCACGATAACCGAACCGAGAAGGCCGTAGTAGATCAGCAGACTTTTCGAGGAGATTGCTTCAAGAGGATTCCCTCCCATTGCAACCAATGCCAACTTGGATCCTGAAGCAAGTTCTTCAAATCGAGAAAAGCGCTTTGTGAGCACAACTGTCGCTGCGGAACATCCGGCAGGAAAGAGAGTACGGTCCGCCGCGTCAAGCAACGCGATGCGAACTTCTTCGGGTGGTTCAGACTCCTTGAGTACGGCCAGGGCTGCGTCTGTGAGCGCATTCCTTCGTATCCTGAGGCCGATAAATCTGATCGGCGATTCCGCGTCATCGTTCACTCGCACTCCAATTGTCCAGGCAGCACTATCGGATTGCCCCGATAGATATCGAATGTCTTTTCTTCCATCAGAATCATCGAATCGTGAATTTCCGTTCCACTTGGAGTTTACCTCTTGCTTGAATCCCGGAAGAACATTTGTTTGCAGGAAGTCCCGGAAGCGTTGTTCATCCCCAATCTCTTTCTCGAGCGGTGCGATCGAATCCAGTGCGGCCCGCTGAGATGGGGACAAAGAGTGTTGTGGACGCTCCAATCTCGATTTCACCTGATTGAGGAAGAACTCATATTGTGCGCGTTCGCATTTGTCGAATTGCACAACGAGCATCTTGTAGAAGTCGAGCAGCTCATTGCCCGTTACCAGGGCGGAACCATTCTTTTCCGCCATCTCAAGAAGCTGTAGACGGGCCACGAGAACGTACGGCATTCCCTCGCCGTAGAACTGATTGTGATCCTCGTTGATGATTCTTTGATAGGTCCTTTGGGCATTCCCATAATCGTTTTTTTTGAACTGGCACCGGGCAATGCGTGAGAGAAACGCGGCTTGAAGGGGTTTGGACAACTTGGAGGAACAGCCTTGCTGATATTCTATTAGAGCTTCATCAAGTTTCCCCTGAACCTCAAAAAGATCTCCGGCGCGGAGATACTCACTCTCCTGGAGACGCAACGTGCTCCGGACTTTCATCTCACCGATGTCCACGTCCCGAAATGTCTTGGGAAAAACCACGCGCACGTTGTTATCGAGGAAGAAGACACCTTGCACGAGAGAAGAATGCGTGCTGAAGGTGCGGAGAGAAGCGATGAGGCTCGCAGTCAGTTGACGAGGAGGCGAGAGTTGGCGGAATGAGGCGCGGATCTGATCGTCCAAACTAGATTCTATTTGGTCAACCGCCAGCGAAAGAGATCTCTTGAGGTTTTCCAGCACAAGCTGTTGTTGCCACTGCTTTTCTTGCTTGATGGACTTGAGCCCCAGGTAACCGAGAAACACGCAGGGAATCAAAACGGCGATGACGAAAATCGTCACGATTCGCTTTTGCAGCCTGGCCTTCAACATTCCATTGATCATAAGCTAGTTCTCAATGCAATCGTAGAGAAGATAGAGAATTCAGCAGAATCGGTTGTCAGGAAACCGTCAGAATTTGTCAGGAATTGTTGAGATTGTCCTCATTGGCCAGTTGGCTCTTCCTTCGTGGGAGACCACCCTTAGGCGGGTAACGATGGTGGGGACTACTCCTAAGCTACCACAGTCAACGATGAAAGGCAATGAGGGAGAATTTAGGGAATTGGAGAAACGGAAATGGGCCATCAAAATGCTTGGTCCCTGAAGAACGACAAGAACCCCGGAAGATGGATCTGACAGTTGAGGAATGGACAGGTGGGAGATTTCTTGCAAGCAGTGACCTGAGTCGTCGAAATGCAACGCGGGCGACATGTATTCGAGGCCGAATAGGCGTCGATCCTAGGCGAACACAATCTCTCTTGAGATTCGATCGAGCACAGTCCCACCAAGAACATTTTTCTCGATTGTCGACGTGATGCAGTTCCGATGTTTTTCTGAGATGCGAGGAGGAAGGAAACGCGGAGTGCAGATGAAAATGAGCAAAATTCTTTGACACTTGCGCAGGTTCTACCCCGCTACAAGGAACAAAAAAAATTGGCCGAATCTTTTCAGAATCGGCCATTTTTGTAGCGGGGGCAGGACTTGAACCTGCAACCTTCGGGTTATGAGCCCGACGAGCTTCCATTGCTCCACCCCGCGATATAGGTCGGAAATAATATACCACCATTTTGTCGTCAAGTCAAGGAATGATTTGTTCACCCCTACTCATCGGTGGGTCGCACACCATCATGTTGCTCATATGGACAAACAGGAATGTTTGTCCCACAAAAATTTGCTCAATTTTCATTATTATCGCGGATGTGAAAGACCTCTCAGGACAAATCGAATCGATCTTCTCGGAAGATGGAAAGCTCTCCTCCCTCCCGAACTATGAGTTTCGCCCCCAGCAACTCGAGATGGCAAGTGCCATCGCCTCAGCACTGCAGTCTCAATCACACCTCATCGTCGAGGCACCAACCGGCGTCGGCAAGAGCCTCGCCTACCTCATCCCCGCTGCACTCTTTGCTCTCGGCGAGAAGCGCAAAGCCGTCATCTCCACTCACACCAAAAACCTCCAGGAGCAGCTGCTTCGAAAAGACATCGAGATCGCTCGGTCGATGATCGACCAGGATTTCACGGCGGTCCTGCTGAAAGGACGGAAGAACTACCTCTGCACGTCACGACTCCGCGCTGCTCTCCAGGCGCAGAAACACCTGTTCGAGAAAGAGGAAGCGAGGGAGCTTGAAAAAGTCAACGAGTGGGCCGCAACCACAGTCGACGGCGACATCGAGGGCCTCCCGTTCACGCTTCGGACCGATGTCTGGACGCAGGTCTGCTCCGAACAAGGCTCGTGCAGCTCAACGATCTGCGGCTCCGACTGCTTTTTCCAGAAGGCCAAGGCCCGGGCGCGTGAGGCCGATATCGTGATCATGAACCACGCCCTCTTTTTCACTCTGTTCGAGCTGCAGAACGCGGAGAATTTCTTCCTCTTCAAGAACGACTTCGTGGTCTTCGACGAAGCTCACACGCTCGAACAGGTCGCAGGGTCCTCCGTCGGCAAGAGCATCTCACGCGGCCAGGTTCTCTACGCCATTCACCGTCTCTACAACTCCAAGACGAGAAAAGGCTTGCTTGCGAGTCTCCGCGCGAAACGTTATTGGGAGCTCTGCAAACAGGCCGAAGAAGCTGCGCTCTTGTTCTTCGACACGGTCACGCGGGCCGCGCGATCACAAAGCCAGAAATCAAACGCTCTCCGGATCCGCACGCCGAATTTCATCGCCGACACACTGAGCGCCCCGCTTCATGAACTTCAGGAGGCGGTCGAACAGCTCGAGGATAATGCGAAAACGAAACTGAGCAAAGAGGAGCTCGGCGGAGCCCGACGGCTCTTATGGGAGGCCGAAGTGCTGGTGAGAGAATTCCTGGAGCAATCCGATCCTTCGATGACTTACTGGGTCGAGCTCTCGTCAGGCCGGGCGCAGAACGTCTTCCTTCATACCGCACCGACGAGCATCGCGGAGAGCGTTGGAGCAAGACTCTTCAAGGAGGGGACATCCGTTGTGATGACAGGTGCGACGCTGTCGCTGGGCGGCTCACTCGACTACTTCCAGCGCCGACTCGGAGCATTCTCGGCGGAAACACTCGTGCTGGGCTCGCCATTCGACTTCCAGCGTCAAATGAGGTTGGTATTGGCAAAAGATATTGCTCCGCCCGACGATCCTCAATTCGAGGAAAAGCTCCCCGAATGGCTCCATCGTTCCCTGCTCCGTTCGCAGGGAAGAGCGCTCGTGCTTTTCACGAACGCCGGCTTGCTACGGAGAATGGCCGATCGACTGCAGGCACAACTCGACTCCGACGGCCTGAGGCTGCTTCTCCATAACGGTGCAACTTCGCGCCATTTGCTGCTAGAGGAGTTCAAACGGGATATCAGCTCGGTACTCTTCGGACTTGATAGCTTCTGGATGGGCGTGGATGTTCCAGGCGAGGCGCTGGAACACGTGATCATCACACGCCTCCCCTTCGCGGTCCCGGATCACCCGTTGGTTCAGGCCAGGATGGAGCTCATCGACCGGCAGGGGGGCAACGCGTTTATGGACTACACGCTGCCGGAGGCCGTGCTCAAGTTCCGCCAGGGCGTCGGACGACTCATCCGGTCAAAATCCGATGTGGGGAGGGTGACGGTTCTCGATTCAAGGATCATTTCGAAACGCTATGGCCGGCTCTTCCTGCGTTCGCTACCTCCATGCCCTGTGGAAATTGCCTACGCGTCCGGGCAGGTTGAGGAGTACAAGAGCTCTGAATAATACATCCGTAGGTGCTCGAAGAGACCAAGCTTCCACTTTTCCGAGCGCAGATCGAGCGGTCTAATCTAGACGACGAGACACCATTTTACCGCATCTCTGTCCGGTTCTCGAATTCCTTCCTCAGTTTCGCATAGGTCGATGCAAGCCGGGCGATCTCAGCTCGATACAGGTGAAGATTCGTCCTCCCATCGAAGGCGCCCCTACATTTATCCCCGATAGCCTCAAGTTCACGCACCCACTCACCCCATGATGGCAGGGTTGAAAGTCTACCTCCGTACAGACGGTTCAAACTGGTCACAAGGTAATAGCTTGTCCGATCCTCGAGCATGCTACGCGTACTATCCGTTGTGAAAACGGCGAAGGGAACGATCATCTCATTCGTTATGGATGTTTCAATCGCCCACCGCTTGCCGAACCAAACTCTGGACTTAAGCCACGCCTCCAGGCCGATCACGCCGACGGACGGGTCGGCAGGGATCCACTCGCCGCTCTTCTCATCATAGATTTCGACCCAGCGATGATCGTTATGCTGTACGCCAAACACGGAGCCGGCAAAACCGCACCGGGCGACGACCGCCTCTGCATTCTTCTGACGCCCCTCACTTTCAGGCTGAATGTTGATCTCTGCAACCTGCCGGTACTTGATGCCAAGCGTCTTGATCAGCGCCATATACACGACGGCCAACTCATAGCAATTTCCGCTCCGGCGATCGATGATTTCCTTGACGGTCCGTTGCTTATAGTCGGTGGCCAGCCATTTGAAATTGTGACTCAGCCAGTCCAGCAAACGCACCGCCCGCTCATGGTCCGTCCGCTCACCTTTGATGATGGATGCCGCGAACTGGCTGAGGTCAAGCTGAGAGGTGTCGAGCGCGGCCGAGAGCGGTTGCGCGAGACCAGGGTCCGGGTTCAGCGTTGCCGAAAGCACTGGTGCAACAAGGATAAACAACAAGAAGGCGATCCCGATGCCCTTCATTCGGGTCCTCCTGCACGACCGCACGATGAGATTTTGGGGGAATGAATAGTAACGATTTGACCTACCGAGAGGGAAAATGGTCGCGGGAGATCCCAGGTCCCATGGAGCTTCGAGGTGCGTGGGACCTTTCCTTACCATCTTTTCTTGAGGAGGTAAATGAAGACCGGCGCGCCGAGCGTCGCCGTGACCACACCAACAGGAATCTCCGAAGGTGCCAGCAGGATTCGCGAAACGAGGTCGCAGAGAAGCAGAAAGATCGCGCCGCCGAGAAATGAGGCTGGCATCAGCAACCTGTGGTCGGGACCGAGCAGCAGCCGACAAGTGTGGGGAACAACCAGCCCCACGAATCCGATCACGCCGCTCACCGACACCGCCAGGCCCGTGATGAAGGATGCCAAGAGGTAAGAAGCTCGCCTGACCTTCTCCACCTCGACACCGAGGTGCGTGGCAGTCTCGTCCCCCGTGGCGATGAGATTGAGAGCTCGGGATTGGCTCATCAGCCCGAGGGAGGCGAGGGCAATGAGCGGCGCGATCACGACGATGGATCGCATCTCCGCCCCGCTGAGGTTACCGATCAACCAAAGATAGGTGGAGCGAATATCCTGGTTCACCAGCGCCGTGAAAAGGAGAATCAGTGCGCTGAAGAACGCCCCGACCATCACTCCGGAGAGGAGCAGGGCATTCGTATCGAGAAGCCCGCGCCGGTGGCCGAGGGTGAAGACCAGCAGCATGACAAGCCCGGAGCCGAGAAAAGAGAAGAGCGGAGTCGTAATCTGCGTGATGCCCAGGCCGATGGAGAACGCGACAAGCGCCCCCACCGTGCCGCCGCTCGAGATCCCAAGGATGTAGGGCTCAGCAAGCGGGTTTCTCAACAATGCCTGGAGGGCGGCGCCGGCGATAGAGAGCCCGGCCCCCACGATCATTGCCAGACAGATCCTCGGAAGTCGAATTTGCAGCAGGATGGTACGCGCCCCTTCCACCGATCGATCGGAAGGGGCAAGGAACGCCCTCACTCCTTCGCTGAAGGGAATGTGGCTACTGCCGATCATCAGGCAGAAGAGTGCAACGACGACGAGAAGCAGCGCCAGCGCTAGCAGGCTCGCCAGGGTCTTTCGAACCGACAACGGGGCCCTTGCCATGCGGGGTGCCATCAACGGCTGGTCCTGGATGTCGATTTCAGCGCAGTCCACATCTTCCGCAGCAACTCGTCAATTCCATGTTTTGTGACGGAGGAAATGCGAACCACGCGCACATTCTTTCCAAACGAGAGCTTCTCGAGTCTCTTGCGCGCCCCCTCTTCAAACAGATCGATCTTTGTAAGCGCCACGAGCTTCGGTTTCCGGGCAAGCTCCGCGCTGTAACTGGCGAGCTCGTGAAGCAAGATTTCATAATCGCGTTCCGGATCTTCACTGACGCACTCGATCAGAAAGACCAGCACCTTCGTTCGCTCAATATGGCGGAGGAACTGGATCCCGAGACCTTTGCCCTCGTGCGCTCCTTTGATCAAGCCGGGCATGTCGGCAAGCGTGAAGCTTTTCCCTTCAGCGTACCGAACGATGCCGAGGTTCGGGGTCAGCGTCGTGAAGGGATAATCCGCGATCTTGGGCCTTGCGGCGGAGACAGTCGCTATGAGCGTGGACTTCCCGACGTTCGGAAATCCAACCAGGCCGACGTCTGCCAGGAGTTTCAGTTCCAGAAGAAGTTCGCGCTCCTCACCCGGGATCCCAGGTTCCGCGATACGCGGCGCTTGATTCGTGGCCGTGGCGAACTCCGCGTTCCCTTTGCCCCCTTTCCCGCCCCCCGCAGCGATGATCTCCTCCCCGTGATTGACGAGGTCCGCAAGGACGTGACCGTTGTGACCGTCCTTGACGAGCGTCCCGCAGGGGACCTTCAGGACCACATCATTACCATTCTTCCCCGTCTGCTTCTTCCCCCTCCCGTGCTCGCCGTTTCCAGCTCTATAGTGGCGCTTGTATTTGAAGTCCAGGAGCGTGCCGAGTTGTCTGTCGGCACGGATGTGCACGCTCCCGCCATGACCTCCGTTTCCCCCGTCGGGCCCCCCCTTCGGCACGAATTTCTCGCGCCGGAAACTGATCACGCCGTTACCTCCGTTCCCGGCTTTGACATAGACGATGGCTTGATCGATGAATTGCATGCTGGAGTGTTGGCGTCAGTATCAGGATCTGGTGTCGAGCGAGGGGCTCATCCACTCTGCTCATCACCATCCGTTGGCAGGTAGCGACTCTGGATTCTGTCCGTGAAGAGGATGGCTTCCTCCGAGAACGGATCAACATCATTGAGGAGAAAGATCTCTTTGAGATATCTGGCGGCTTCTTCCCAGTCTCTGATCTTATTCAGCTCATCAAGTGCCAGACGAAACTCAATATCATGTTTCCGGAAGATCTTTCGAATGAACGTCTTTTGCTCGCTCGCCGAGAACAGGCCGTGCATCTCCTGCATCCTTTCACGATGATCGCTCGCAGGAGCGGGCCACCCTTCCTGGCCTCGTTGAATCGACGGTTCCTCCGGCCGCAGCTCAGCAACGTCGAAATCGGAATGGACCTTTGCCGGCGACTCCGCGGCAACGCCCCCCTCTCCCTGCGGAGCAAGCCTCTCTTCACCCGACTGCGGGGTTACTTGTGCCGGAGGAACTTCCTTTGGTTCGAGCCGTGACTCCGGCAGCGAGACCTCGGCCGCCTCGTCTCCTGTACGGACCTTTTCAATCAGGTTTGCCAGTCGAAGCAAGCTTATGTCGCTGATCCCGTTGCTGTCCCGCTCCGTCTCCAGGCGCCCCTTGATGGCGTTCAGCTTCTTGTCCTCAAAGAAGACGATTGCCGCATTGATAGGAATATGGGCTTCGCCGGGGCCCCCTGGCGGGAGAGGCAGCGCGGCCTCGATGAATCGCAGCATGGGCCGGGCCATCAACGCCAGCTCCATACTCGAATGCCGTGCTACAATTTCCTGGTCGATCCGCTGGAGCAGCGAGCCGAACTCTTCGTACGTCAACTCTGCAAGTCCCCGAGCTTCAATGAAGCGTTTGATGATCTCCGCGTAGTACGCGTAGTCGACACAATATTTCAGCTTTCGCTCGATCTCCGACGTGGAACGCCGGCGTTGATTTTCGAAGATAAAGCTTAGGAGCGTCCATTGGGGGCGACAGAGGATGTTGAATTGGAAGTGGACGGCGTGATCCAGCATCGCCTCAAAGTCGTGCTGCCCGAATTCGTAGTTGTGAACCAAGAGGAGATCGATTTGTTCCTGCAGGCGGAGGACTTCCGGCGCGGGGTACGGAAGTTTCTTGGATCGCACCTCCAGCTGCCGCTCGCGCTGGAGGATCTCCTCAACCCGCGCTTTGAAATACGCCTTGATTGCCTGATGGACGTTCGCCGCAAGGATATCCTTGAGTCGAATGCTCTCCGCCTCCCCGATGGTCCGGGAGCGGACGGAGTTGATAATCATCGCGATCTCAGTTTCAAATATGTAGCCCATGGCGTGTCCATGCGTGATCGGCCGCTGGGCGCGACGTCACTTTTGGCTCTTGACCAACGCGTTGACGCGATCGATCTCCCGCTGCGCTCCCGTCTTGAACGTCGCGTCAACCCCCGGCCGTTGGAGGATCATCTTGTACATCGTGATGGCTTGGTCGAACTTCGACATCTTCTCGTACCCCTGTCCCGCCATATAGTAGGAGGTGGAGACCCAGTCGTTTTTTGTCCGCTTCGTGACGAGGTACGGAACCTTCAGGAACTCAAGGATTGCCTGCTGATAGTCCCCCTTGTAGAAATACGATTCCCCAATGTAGTAACGCACCTCAGCTTCGAGGTCGGCGTCCGCGTTCTCCAAGAGGCTCTGAAGATGGACAATGGACTGATCATAGTACCCCAGGCGCTGATAGAGGATGCCGATGTCAATGCGTTTCTCGATCAGATCGGGATCGTCAGGGTACCGGTCGATGTACCGGCGCGTGAGCTCCAGGGCCGCGTCGAACAGCGAAAGCTGTTTGTATGCCATGATCAGGTTGTTCATGGCATACTGAACCAGGTCCGGCGCCCGACTCTCGCTGTCGACGATCGCCTTGTACCGGCGGACAGCCGCGTCCCACTGCTCTTTACCGTAATAGAGGTTACCCAGGCTCAGCTGTGCGCGCGCGGCAATCTTCTCGCTGGGGTAGCGCTGGAGGATAGATTCATACAACATGATGGCTTCCTGGGGGTTTTCGTTCATCTCGGCGACGCGAGCGTTCCCGTACAGCGATTGCGCGACGAACGCTGAGGTCGCATAGCGCTTGATCACAGCATCGAAGTACCTCTTCGCGTTCGTCGTATCACTCTTGCGGAGGAAGTACATTCCACGCTCGTATTCGAACTCCGCGGCGTACTGGTCGGCGTCACGGTATCTCCGGACGAAGGCCGCCGCCCTGGTATCCGCCTCCTTTGTATTGTTCAATCGGAAATAAGAGACGATCACACGAGACTGCAGAGACCGCTGCAACGTGTCGGCTCTCGCCTGTTGAAGCAGAACGTTATAGCCGGCAATGGCGTTTGCGTACTCTCCATTCTTGAAATAAAGCTCCGCCGCCTCGAACTCGGCGCGGTTCAATTCTCCCTCCGATCCGGAAGAAAACCGGCTGGCCTCTTGAAGGTATTCCGTCGCAAGCGAAACGTTGTTCTCATCTCGCGCGATCTGCGCGAGCGCATAGTACGCCTGACCCGCACGTTCAGTGGTGTCGTCACGCAGCAGGTACTGGCCATAGAAGCGTCTTGCCTCGGGGCGATCACCTGTCTTGCTGTAACACGATGCCAGGTTGAAGAAGATCTCCTTGGGAACCTGGGCCTGGGCTACAGGATCGTCCCCGACAGAATGGAGGAGCCGCTGGTAGCTCTCGATGGCACGCGTAAACTGCCCCGCGGCAACGTAGGCGTCGCCACGCGCGACGTCGAGATTTCGGCTGAAATCCGTATAGGGATACGACTGATCGATCTTTTCATAGAGTGCGATGGCTTGCGAGCTCTCTCCCTTGCCGGCATAGTATTGCGCCAGCGTCCACGCCGCGCGGGCGCTGAACTCGTGATTGGGATATTTGGTCAGGTAATCGTTCAGCACGATGCTCGCCGTGTCCAGCGAGCCGATCGCGCACAACGCTTCACCCAGGCGGTAGAGCGCATTGGCCCCCAGCTCAGCCGGCGGCCGGTCCTGGAGCACCCAGCTGTACAGCATCTCCGCGTCCTCATTCGCTTTCAATCTTCGGTAAGCCTCGCCTAATGCGAAGTGGAGAAGGTCCCTTCGCGCAACGGTCGGGTAGTTCTTGAGAAACTCGACTCCGATCGCACGGACGTCGGAGACAGTGGTCGCCAGCCGGAGCTTCAGCTTGACCTGCGCAATCATGGCGTCATTTAGGAACTCGTTGGCTGGATATTTCCGAAGCAGTGAGTCATAGGCGGCGATTGCCCGCAGCGCCGCATCGGAATCCCGTGTATTCCGCCCGGCCAGGCACTCGTAGGACTTGGCCAGATGATACCACGCAGCGATCTGGCTCTGTTCGGGGAGTCCCGCTTCAAGGGCAGCTCGGAACTGTGTCGCCGCCCGATCGTAGTCCTTCAGATCATAGAAATAGAACTCTGCCAACCGGTACGCCAGATCACCTTTCGAGCCGCCCGCGATATCATCTCCGATGAGAAGAGCAAGCTTCTCCAATCCCTGTTTTTCATCCTTCAATTGGAAGGTCCGCACCTCCTCTTCGGCCTCCCGGGCTGAAGGGACAAATTCGCTGGCCGGGTATCGCGTTTTCAGCGCGTCGTATCTTTGCAGGGCGAGGACCAGCTGACCAGACAGGCGCAATGCTCCCGCAGAACCGAACAATGCATCGTCAGCGGCAGCACTCGCTGGAAACTCTCGCAAAACGGTCTCGTACAGGTTGAGTGCCTGATGGTAGTCTTGCAGATGATCCTTGCTTACGCTTGCAGCCCCGAGCAGTGCTTGAGCGGCATGCGGATCGTCCCGGTAGCGGTCGTAGAAAGCGAGAGAGAGCTTTACCGACTCTTGATAGTTCTTCGCCTCTGCCGCGACCCGCGCGGCGGCCATTAGGACGGCACGGCGATCCAGTAGACGGGAAGTGTCGGCCAGGGCCAGCTTCAGGTCGTCAATGGCCTTCGCGAGCGAGCCGGTCTGCTCGGCACAGACGCCGGCTTTGTACGATGCTTCACCCCGGCGCGCTTCCTGGAAGGCTCCAGCCTTCTCATAGAGCGGGAGCGCCTGTCCGTATTCGCCCCGGACAAAATAGGAATCACCCATTTCAATGAGCGCATCTTGCCGGACCGAGGCAGCGGCACGCGCCGAATCGTTGGCGACGGCTTGCCACGAGCTCACGGCATCCCTCAATCTCCCCGCGTCTCGCTGAAGCGATCCGAGGAACAGAAGAGCAGGGGCATAGCTGGTTGTGGATCGGTAGTTCTTCACGACCTCGCGGAGAGCGTTTGCAGCGTCCTCATCTTTGCCCAACCCTGCCAGCGCTTTCGCCATCGTGATGGACGCCTCCGCTATGAGAGCCTGATCCCTTGAACCGTCAACGACCCGCTTTGATTCCGCGCGCGCGAGCTCAAACTGGTTGTCAGGCAGGTACATTTGAGCGAGCCTCAGGCGCGCCGGGAGCACTACGTCAGAGGAACCATACTCCTGAAGGAGCGTTCGCAGTACCCTCTTGGCATTCTCCCGATCCTTGGCAACCTCGAAGTACTCGCTCGCTTTCATCAGGGCGGCCGGAGCAATCTTGCTTTTGGGTTGAAAGGCCTTCACTCGCTCGAACGCGAGCGCCGCCTCTCGAGCATTGTTTGTGGCAACGTAGGCTTCAGCAACATTCCACCACGACTCGGGAGCTTTCGGATGATCAGGAAACGCAAGGGCAAGATTCTGAAACGTGAGGCGCGCATCGTCGTATTGAGCCATTTTCATCTGAGTAAGGCCCAGATAGAAGCGTGCTTCAATCCCCTGCTGGGTGTTCGGATATGTGGCAACGAACTGTCGGAACTGCTCGAGCGCGAGATCATACAGCTTGTCATTGTACAAGCTGACGGCAAGCTTGAAATCCGCGTTCTCTTTCGTATCCTGACCGGAAGCAGCAAGGGGGAGCGCAAGAGAAGCAAGAAGAAGGAATGCTTGGACGCGCAAAGCCATACGTTGAAAAGTTACCACATCTTCGAGCGATTATCAAGCGAATAGGGCTCCCCGGGTTGCATCCCAAAAAGTGGGGTAGCTAAGGGGTGTCCCACCGACGATCATAGGTTTGATTCAACGCAAGGGTTCTCAGGGCGAGAAGATTGTTGCCTCCTTCTCTACTCCAGGTCATTCCGCGTC
>Ga0315279_10004560_pt1 | contig 18531 bp, 17 predicted proteins | sample YL17G06_20_MG_FD_203694 | JGI IMG/M metagenome (GOLD analysis project Ga0315279, IMG submission 203694) | Sediment microbial communities from Yellowstone Lake, YNP, Wyoming, USA - YL17G06_20 | ecosystem: Environmental > Aquatic > Freshwater > Lake > Sediment | place: USA: Wyoming | collected... | reverse complement strand
CGTTCAGCTCCTGGATGAGGCCCAGGTCGACCAAGTGCTTCGGCTTGCAGCCCTCGTCCTTGAACTGGGGGATGAGGTCCGAGCCCCCGGCTATGGGCTGGGCTATCTCCAGCGTCGCCATCATCTCCAGGGCGCCTACGAGGGTGCGGGGCCTCAGCAGGTCGAATCCCTTCAGCTGCTTCATGCCTTAGCCTCCTTCAACGCCTTATGTAGGCGATCCGGCGTCACCGGCAGCGAGCTGAACCTGACCCCCGTTGCGTGGTGGATGGCGTTGACGATGGCCGGGACGATGCTGATTATGGCGGGTTCACCCACGCCCTTCATGCCGAAGGCCGAGTGCTTGTATGGCTCCTCGACCACTATTGTGTCTGCGACCTCTGGCGTGTCCATCGCCGAGGGGACTATGTAGTCTCCGAAGTTGGGGTTGAGGACCACGCCGTCCCGGAGCAGGAGGTTCTCCATCAGGACGAAGCCCATGCCCTGGCTTATGGCGCCGTGGATCTGGCCGTCCACGGAGAGGGGATCGATCGCCTTGCCGACATCCATGGCCGGCCAAACCTTCACCACCTCAGTCTCCCCGGTTTCGAGGTTGACCTCGACCTCCGCGACGCTTGCTGCGAAGGTGTAGACTGAGTAGTTGACGCCGAGGCCGGTCTCCGGGTCGAAGAACCGTTTTGGCGAGGCGAAGAAGCCGTAGCTGCCGGGGTTCTCGCCCCTGGCGTGCATCTCCTCTGCGAGCTCATTGAAAGGTATCTTGACGCCCGGCTTCCTCCTGTTGTATGCGACGCTGTCGCGGAGCTCCACTTGGTCCTGGGGGCAGCCGAGCATGTCGGCGGCGACCCTGACCATCCTCTCCCTCAGCTTGATCGCGGCGTCGGCCGCGGCGGTGCCCCCCATCATGAGGCCCCTGCTCCCGTGGGTCGGCTTGGAGTCTGGCGTCGAGTCTGTGTCTGGCTGCTCGATCTTGATGGAGCCGATGCTGGCGCCTACGATCTCTGCGACGATCTTAGCGTGTCCGAACGGACTGCCCTGCCCGAGCTCGCAGATGGCGGTGCGGTAGGTGAGGGTGCCGTCCTCGTGTAGCATCAGGCTCGCGGCGCTCCAGTCAGGGGTGCTGCGGCTCGTGCTGTTCCCGTGGTAGGCGCAGCCGACGCCCCAGCCCCTCACCCTGTTCCCGTTCCTGACCGGCTCGCGGTGCTTCGCCCACTCTGATGCCTCGGCGACGCCTCGGAGGCACTTCTCCATGCCGACGCTGCTGTCGAGGACTTGGTCGCATGTCGTGTGGGAGCCCTCCCGCAGGATGTTCCTGAGCCTGAAGTCGACCGGGTCCATGCCAAGCTCGTAGGCGAGTTTGTCGACCTGCTGCTCTGCGGCGAAGTGGAGGGCTAGGTTGCCGAAGCCTCTGAAGCTGCCGCCGTAGACCTTGTTTGTGTAGACGGCTCGGCCGTCGACGGCGACGTTCTCCACCTCGTACGGGCCGCAGGCGTGGGCGGTCTGCCTCCAGAGCCAGAATGGGGCGCGGTTCGCGTATGCGCCGCACTCAAGCGTTATGTCGACCTGGACGGCGGTCATCTTGCCCTTCCCGTCGGCTCCGCTCCTGTACTTGATCCTGGCCGGAAACCTCTTCGGCGTCGTCGCCAGGACCTCGTTGCGGTCGTAGACAAGGGCCGACGGCTTCCCGGTTTTAACCGCCGCCAGGGCCGTGTAGGCGCTTATCAGTGGCCCCGTGTCATCCTTCTTTCCGAAGGCCCCGCCGGTGAGGGCTTGCACGATCCTGACCTGGTTGAGGCCCCAGCCGAGGATGTGGGCGACTTTCTCCCTCACCACGTGGGGGCTCTGCATGCAGGCGACGACCGTCACCTTCCCGGCGCCGTCGGGCACCGCGTACGCGGCCTCCGGCTCAATGGCCATGTGCTCCTGGTACGGCGACCAGTACGTGTCCTCGACGATGACCTTCGCCTTCTTGAACCCCTTCTCGGCGTCGCCCTTCCTGATCCGGGTCGTGACGGCGATGTTATTCTCCTTATGGATCACGGGGGCTCCTTCGGCCAGAGCCGCGTCGATGTCGAGCACCGCGGGAAGTGGCTCATACTCCACCTGGATGGCGTCGAGCGCCTCCTGGGCCGTCGCCTCGTCTCGGGCGCAGACGAGGGCTATGGGGTCGCCGACGTAGTGGACCTTCACGTCGTTCAGGAAAGGCTGGTCCGGCAGAGCGTAGCCTATCTGGTTCTCGCCCGGCACGTCTGCGCCCGTCAGCACCGCCTCCACCCCCTGCATTTTGAGGGCCGCGGAAACGTCCACGCGTCTCAAGAGGGCGTGGGGCTTAGTGCTTCTGAGAACCTTGACGACCATGGTCCCTCTAGGGATGTAGTCGGCGGTGAACCTCGCCCTGCCTAGGCACTTGTCCAGGGCGTCGGTCCTGATTACTTTCTTCTCTACGACGAAGTACTCATCCCTGCCCAGCAGGTCTCCCAGAATCTTGCTGTACTCCATTAAGACACCTACTTATCCTTCTCACTCATCCTATTATTGTCCCACTTTCGCCTCTTAAGGCTTCCAAAGCCTTTTCTAATGAGGAAATAATAGCCACCTTTCCTCCATGCTTTAGAAACCTTATGCATGCCTTTATCTTCGGGTTCATGCTTCCTGGTAAGAAGTGCCCCTCTTTAAGATAAGTTTCAGCCTCTTCAATGGTCATTTTATCTATTTTCATCTCGTTGGGTTTACCGAAGTTTAACTTGACTGTTTCTACGTCGGTTAGAATAAGAAAGATGTCCGCATTAATCACCTCCGCCAGTCTTTCTCCTGCCAGATCTTTATCTATAACGGCTTCAACTCCTTCGTAATGTCCCTCTTGATTTTCTATGACAGGTATGCCTCCTCCACCTGAGGCGATAACTATTATGCCGCTATCTACCATCCTCTTAATCGTATCACTTTCCAAGTTCCGTATCGGATCTGGTGAGGGGACTGTTCTTCTCCAGCATCTTTCGCCATTTGGTTTAACCTTTTTGAAAACATAGTTTGGATGCTTCCTCCTGAGTTCTGTGGCTTCCTCTTCGGTTAGGAATTCGCCAACCGGTTTAGAAGCCACATCGCATGAAAACTCAGGGTCATCCTTATCTACCGATACTTGATTGACAATAGCGCATACTGGAACGTTAACCTCTAAATCTTTGAGGGCGTTCATGAGCGACTGTTGTAACATGAAACCAATTTGCCCTTGGGTCATGGCTCCTACAATATCCATGGGGTGTGGAGGGACTACTCCCTTGGCCATCTCTTGCTGTACCATTAGGTTTCCAGCCTGTGGACCGTTGCCGTGTGTGATTACTAGACGATCTTCTTCCTTCATATTCTGAATTATTTTAGCTAAACTCGTTGCCGTCGCCTGACAATTTTTAAACTGTTCTACGGTAGTACCCTTTTCGTATGATTTCTTGATAGCATTGCCTCCCAATGCTACTAAAATTTTTACCATGTCCCTTTAAGAGATGCAATGTGAGATAAAATTTTTGGTTTTGCCCAATTTATGTATGATAGTTGTTGTTTGTGTATTCTTACGGGAGAGGTTCTAATCTTTATCTAAAAATCATGTGTATCCAAACAGAAATATATTATAAAAAAAGCAAGACAGAAAGTTCCGAGTACTCCATCATACCCATATTAGACAGAACCGAGAAGTTTGTGGAAGGCATTAATATGCAAAAATCGTATTGGGTATTCACATCGCGTGAACTTGCTCTAATCATAATTTTCAGCTCCCTTGGTGCTGTTTTAAGGTGCCTATTGGTTACCTAGGTAACATATTGAAAACGGTTCCCATGCTCCCTTTAGGTTCATCTCAGATCCTATCGGGAATCCAAGTACTTTGGTAAGTTCTATCGTCGATGCTCGTAAGGAAAATAGGGGTTGGCACGGTGACTAGTGTCCTGAAGGACTTTCGAGGTATCCCTGTTCAGCTACCACGGCGTTTTCGTACGCGCTGGCTTGTCCCGTTATTGGTGTAAAATGGTTTTAAATACTCTTTTGCCCTACAAGTCAACAAATGGACCCCATCGACGAGAAGATCATGAACCTCCTGAGGGACGGCAAACCCAGGGAATTCGAGCAACTGCTCAGTAAATTAGGGCACTCACATAACACGTTGAGGCTCCACCTCGACTCACTGGCTGAGCGAGGCACGATCGTGAAGGATAAGCGACCCGCGGAGGGGCGTGGGAGGCCCAGATTAACGTACTCTGCGTCTCCCGGTTCCGTTGGAGTTGCTGTGACTCGCCTGAACCAGTTGACTGGTGTGGTGTCGCTGAGTTTCAGTAGGCTGAGCCAGATCTGCAGGTTCTAGAAGGGTGGGTTCTGTAAGAGGTTGAGGGGCTCGTGTTATGCCCGGGATTGCCCCCAAATCCGGTGAGGGGAATTAATACCATTTTTAACCATTTTAGGGACAAGCCAGACGGTATGAGAAACGTTTTCAGGATAGACTCTGAGGGTGCACCGGGTGGCCTAGGCCCGTCGCGCGCTTGGTCCACGTGAGACCCTTAGGCTAGACTGGGCCAGATCCCGAGCGGCTACCCGACTGGTCCACCGAGACCCGATAGGAGCGTGCCGCCCGCAGGCCACCCGAGAGGTGACACCCGTGAAGTACGTGGGAGTAGACGTCTATAAAAAGATGTGTCAAGCCGCCATCCTAGATGAGGATGGAGCTCTACTCGATGAGCTACGCTTCCCAAACGACCCCGAAGGAATCGAGGAGTTCGCAGGTAAACTAACCACATTCCGCGACGAGGTGAAAGCCGTGGTCGAGTCCACCGGGAACCTCTGGATCCAGATTCATGACAGGCTCGAGGAACACGGATTCGACGTCGCTCTCTCAAACCCATCCAAGACAAGGTTGATTGCGGAGGCGAAGGTGAAGACCGATAAGGTCGACGCCAGGACCCTCGCGGGGCTGCTCCGCGCTGGCATGCTCTTCACCTGCTACGTGCCGGGAGAGGAGCTGAGGAGCCGGAGGGAGCTCCTCCGCCACCGGTTGAACCTGGTGAAGAACAGGACCGAGGTGAAGAACCGAATCCACGGACTACTCGACAAGCACGGGCTCCGGATGCCGGGGCCGACCCCATTCAGCAGAGGAAACATCGCGTGGTTGAGAGGGCTAGACCTCGGGTTTATGGACGTCGCCATACTGCGAAGCGACCTTGCGCTCTTGGAGACTGTGGATGAGCAGGTGGAGGTCATCGAGGAGAAGATCGCTGCCCTCGCCGTCGAGGACCGTCGTGTGCGGCTTCTGATGACGATGACTGGCGTAGGGTACTTCACCGCGATGCTGGTGCTCTCCGAAGTCGGCGACATCGGCAGGTTCCACGGCGATAAGGCCTTCGCGTCGTGGATGGGCCTGGCTCCGAGTGTACGCCAGTCCGGTGATAGGACTCGGATCGGCGGGGTCGATCCGGGTAATAAGAGGCTCCGGTGGGCGTTGGTGGAGTGTGCTCAGGCCGCTGTCAGGTTTGATCCCAGGTTCCGGGGGTTGCATGAGCGGGTGTCGAGGCGTAGGGGTGCAGGTTGCGCCACCGTGGCTGTGGCTCACGAGATGACGAGGATAATATACTTCATGTTATGTAGGAATGAGCCTTATCGGGGTGCGGATGGGGGGTTGGTTAAGAGAAAGCTTAAGAGTATGAGTAAGAAAGCAATGGATAGTCTGCGGAACTAAGTGGGTACTACCCGGGCTCCTGAAAACGTTTAACATAGGAGCGCGCGCATAGTGTGCTGTGTTGCATAATTTTTCAGCTCGGTCTTGATGCCCCTTTCTCCCGCTTTTCATGTTTTCATCCAAGGCAGTTCACCCGTTGTATCGTACTTTATGATTGAGTTGTAGAACAGGAACTTCATGGCTACCTCTTTGTACATGCTGGTTTTCTTCGTGGCCGATACGTGCTCTCCCGTGAGCCTCTTGACGGCTGAGAAGTTCCCCTCTACACGCCACCGGTAACCATAGCGATACTTATCTCTCCACTCCTCGTACCCCAGCTCCCTGTACTCGCAAACGTGTCTCCTCCTCAGAGGGCACCCCCTGGAGCGCGTACTGGCGTTTTCCCTTATCTTGATGCCCGGCGTTATACCCATCCCGTCCAGTGTGTCGAAGTTATCCCTCGTGTCATGGATCCCGTCGGCGTTTACCTGCACCACCCTGCCGTCTTTAGCACAGATGTTGCGATCAGCTTCCTTCACCACGGGGCTGAACATGTTCTGGTCGCCCACGGCCTCATCCGTCACCATGATGGCCACGCACTGCTTTTTGCCTTCATCCACCGCGATGTGGACCTTGACCCAGCCCCGACGCACCTTCCACTTCTTGCGCATCCACTCTCCCCGGTTCGAGACCTTTACCCCGGAGCTGTCGAGGGATATTACCATGTCTTCTCCCTCGTGATCCAGCAGCGTCTCCGTTATCATCAGCTTGAGGGCGTTCACCCGCCTGCAGATGGTGGAGTAATCCGGCACGGCCAAGGGGACGAGCCTCGTGAGGCCGTGGGTGAACCCTTCGAGGCCGCGGTAGTCTATTCCGAGCATGATGTGGGTGAAGCCAAGAAATGTAATGAAGGGGTCGGGGTACTGGTAGAGGGCGCCGACCTTACCGGCGTTCATGGTATCCAGGTCTTTCACCCATGATTCCAGGAAGCCTAGGGATAGGTACATCTCGCCGCGCTTCACGAGGGTCTCGTTGTACTCCCTCCAGTCCCGCTTGTCCTCGTGGTGTCCCCACCTCTTCTCCCTGGTGTTCATTGTCTCTGGTCTTGCTTTATTTTTCTAGTCTCACGGCTCGTACGCGTTTTCCCTTCCAGTCGACGGGGAGGTATATTCTGCTGGAGTTCCCGCTGGGCATGGCCATCTTTTCCACGACCTCGTAGCCTAGCATCTCTATCTTCATGGGCTGTTCGGCGATCTTCTTCTCCATGTTTGTAGCTATTATGTAGCCACATATAGATCTTTCGGTGGTTCCCGATGAAATTTTCTTTGGAATTATGCAACACAGCAGCATAGTGAAAAACCTTATGTATTAGTAAAGAAAATACTAAATTGCTATGTTTATTCAAGGTAGAATTGTTGTTGGAGTTTTTACTTTAATAATCTCTGCTTTCATACTATTCTTCGCTTACACCTCGACTAGAGGTAAAGTATGGGGAATTAGGAAGATGCCACAAATTGACTCTATAGATGATATGATTGGACGTTGCACGGAATTAGGTCGATCTGTACATATTTCATGTGGTATCGGTGGATTAACCTCAACATTAGCACCGCAAACCATTGCAGCATTAAGCATCCTAAGATATGTAGCTACGAAAACAGCTAAAATGAAGACGCGTCTAATCTGTACAACCTCTATGGCGGATCATGTTCCGTTACTTAATGATATAATTAAAACTGTTTATCAAAATGAGAATGCACTAGATCAATTAGCTCCTGATACTATCCGCTACTTTGGTAGCGCTGAAACCTTAGGAGTATGTACAATTTTAGGTCGGGAGAAATGCGGAGCTTCATTCCTTGTAGGCGCTTGGACTTCCGGGGCAGTTACTATTATGGAAACAGCTTCAGTTAATGATTGCATTACATTATTTGGAAATGCAAGAACGGGAAGTTACTATGTTTTCCCATTTGCAAATGATACTTTAATAGGGGAAGAATTATTTACAGCAGGAGCCTATCTCTCAAAGGACTCTATACAGATTGGCACAATCCTTGGTCAGGACGGAGGTAAAGTGATCGGAATAATTGTGCTTATCTTAGGTATAATAATGCGTCTCATGGGTGGCGACATAACCCAATTACTACTCAGGTGATAATATATGTCAATAGTCTATAAAAAGTATATTCCTATTGGAATAACTGCCATTACAGGTGTTATCGTTCTTTTTGATTACTACGTTAAAATACCAGAGATAAATTCGGCATCAACAATATTGACATCATGGGGAACCCATCTTAGCTATTTTGCTGTACTTATATCGGCCTTAATGATTGTACGTCAATCAATTCCAAAAATTATCAAACAAGAGAAAGATTGGTATTTCTACGGTTATATGTTAACAATTCTTATCATTATGTCTGCTACAGGTTTTATATCTGGTATAGCAAGTTCAAATTATTCATGGTGGTATAATAATTTCTATGGGCCAGTAAGTACGACTTTGATGGCTATAATGGGTATTTATCTCATGTCAGCCTCTTATAGGGCGTTCAGAATTAGAAGTGTACCAGTATTTGGTGCGATGATTGCATGTATTGTAGTCTTAATTGCTACTGCTCCAGCAGGTCCAGTTTGGTTCCCTGGGTTTGGTACCTTATCACAATGGATCCAAGCGTACCCCAGTCAGGCAGGGATTCGAGCATTTACTATGGCAGCTGCAATAGGTACATTAGCATCAGGTATTCGTACTCTTATTGGTCTTGAAATAGGATTCTTAGGAGCGAAGGAGGATAAAGATTAATGGTTAAATTGATAGATTTTATTGATAGCAGCTATTTCAGTCACATCATGTTAGTTTTTATTGCCGTACTTTTCATAGTAAGACCTCTTGGTTTACCTGTTGTAGTATCCGAACAAACTAAATCTTTTATTGATGTAATAGAATCTCTTAAACCTGGTTCCAATATTTTGATACAATATGATGTAACAGTGGCAATGTATCCTTCAACAGGGATTCCTACAGAAATAATGTTAAGACATGTAATGGAACATCCATTTAATGTTATGATTGTGAGTGGTGGGCCTGAAGGACCAAAATTACTAGAACAATTCCTTGGAGGAAAAGGAAATTATAACATACAAGAGATGAAGGGAAGAGTGTATGGTCAAGATCATGTATACCTTGGATATATTGCAGGCGGAGAAACCATGTACGTAAGCTTAGGCAGCAATGTACACGGTACTGTCGTTAAGGATTACTATGGCACACCTATTGATGATCTCCCTATGATGAATAAAATAAATACTTACAAAGATATCGATTTAGTTATCATCTGCGAAGCTGGTTCAGACCAAATAGATGGAAGTGTCAGGGTCTGGGCAACGACGTATGGTAGGAAACTTATTGCTGATATAGGATCTTCTCAATATACTGCAACCTTGGTTTACTATCCACAACTTGTTAAGGGAATAATAAATGGAGTCAAGGGAGGCGCCGAATATGAATATTCAAAAGGGAAGCCAGGTCCAAACATAGCAGGGTCTGATCCCCTAACGGGTTTATTGTTTCTTAATGTTGGATTAATAATACTTGGAAATATTCTATATTATTCAAAGAAAAGAGGGATAATTAAATGAGTGACATAATAGGAATCATCATAGCGGCTACACTCACATTAATTGCTTTAAGCCAACTTTTCAAATATACTCGCATATACCGAATTGCTGAAATGTCATCAATAGCAGCAGTCGTAGCTAATACAACAGTTGTGGCAGTGATAACAATTATAACTAAAAGTTATACACCTCAATTAATAATTCCGACCATATTAGGTCTTTCCTACTTCTCATTATTCGCAGGAAAGTATCGATGGATAAGTAGGTATCCAATTGCTATAATGGTAGGGGTAGGAACGGGAATAACCCTTAGGGCAATATTGCAATCACAGTTCATTGAACAAATCATAGCTACAATCAAGGTATTCACAACATTTGAGCCATTTAACTTTATAAACGCCTTGATTTTAGCTGCAGGGGTAATATCGGGGTTAACAATGTATACATTTACAGATAAATATTCAAAGGAGCTTAATGCAGTGAGAATAATTGGGCGAGTCTTCCTATTCATAGCTATGGGAACTCTCTTCGCTACTTCAGTATACGGGGACTATACATTAGCATATAATAGAATAAAGTTCATATTGGACTTCTTTACAGGAAAACTCTTTTAAATTCTTTTTTTAATCACGCAAATACATATTATTCACGCGTTATTGATTTCACATTGTAGGCGCGTGCTCAGGATTGGGAGGCTGAATCTAAGACAATCCCTAGCTTTGTTCGTGTGAGGCAGAGTCTGAGGTGGCTGAGTAGATTAGATGCTACTATTCATTGGCTATTATAGAAGAGGGTTTTCAGTGTCTGACTTCCATTGTTGAGTGTTAGGGAGGCTCTTATTAATTCTGGTTGTGAGCGCGCGCTAGAGGGAAAAGTGCAAAAAAAATGCTGTACCACTCGATTCCTTGATCCCTACGAAGTCTGCTTGAGGGGCTTGTACGCGATACACTCCACTTCGAGGAGCATAACATCCGCGGCGAGCCCCGTGATCGCGCAACTCCGAGCTGGCAGCGGATCCCGGAAATAGCCTCGGTACACCTCATTCATCTTGAAGAAGAGCTTGTTGTCACATAGGAAGATATTCACCTTGATTACGTCTTCTAAGCCTGACCCAACAAGTGCGAGCGTCTTCTTGAGGTTCTCCAGAGTCTGCCTTGTCTGGTCCTCGATTGTGGTGAGCTCCCGCCCCGCATCGTCCCGTGTCGCGGCATGGCCGCTCGTATAGATGAAATCGCCCGCCCTCCAGGCACTGCTGAATGGTAGCTTCCTTAGTGAGTCGGTTGTGTACGCCTTCTTCATTGCATCACGCTGGATATATTCGCTTCACCACTAAAAACGATTATTATTAGAGGCGGAAGACGCGGAGGGGATTCTGCCAGAAGATCTTCTGCTCGGTTTCACTTCCGAGGTTGAGGCTTCAGAGCCCCCGGATCGTACGCGCCTCCAACAGGATCAGCCTTTTAACCCAAGCGGGGAGTTAGCTGTAAAGCTGGCGCAAGTCTCTGTCATGAAGAGTAAGTCGAACTTCACGCACTTCTCGTAGAAGGGGGGCTAGGCGTCGTTTGGAGGCGTATTGAATCAGTGGAGATATAAAAGGGCGCGCTCCTATGAGAACTTTTTCAGGAACTCCGGTGCCCGGGCGGTATCCCTGTTAGTTCCGCAGACCATCATACATTCTCTTACTGCGCGCGCATAAGATTATTGAGGCAATTTTTATCGAAAAACGTATTGTCTGTCGTCATGTACGATAAAGATAAAAGGGTAATACAACAATCTAGCATGCAGAATTAAAAAGTGATTAAACGTTGATTCCTAAAAAAGCACCAAATCAAATGAAATATATTCTTGTTACAGATGTAGGTAGTACCACAACTAAGGCTAGATTTTTCTCAAATGATTCTGGAGAATGGAGGTTTATAATTGCTGGTGAGACGCCAACAACGGTTGAGGCTCCTTATGAAGATGTAACTTTAGGAGTTCAAAACGCAATTAGAGAGATCGAGGAACTTGCTGGTAAAAAAATTCTATTACTTGATGGAAAGGGAATTGCCCTTCCTTTCGATGGTAATAGTGGAGTTGACCTCTATTGTACAACTAGTAGTGCTGGGGGGGGTCTCCAGATGATGGTAACAGGGGTCGTTAAAAACATGACAGCAGAAAGTGCAAATAGAACTGCCTTAGGCGCAGGAGCAATTGTCATGGATATACTTTCTGTAGAAGATGAACGTGAACAATATGAAATAATTAAACGTATTCGGGAATTACGCCCTGACATGATTTTAATCTCTGGAGGCACGGATGGAGGTACAGTAGAACATGTTTTAGAAATTGCGGAATTAATTAAAGCAGCAGAGCCTAAAGCGAGGCTAGGAATTACTTATAAACTCCCTATAGTATATGCTGGTAATAAGGCAGCAAGTTCTAAAATAAAAGAAATTCTGGGCGCTAAGTTTGCACTAGATCTTGTTGACAATATACGCCCAGTATTAGATATTGAGAATACTGAACCAGCTAGGAGAGCTATACATGAACTTTTTATGGAGCATGTTATGTCCCATGCTCCTGGATATACAAAGTTGATGAAGTGGACAGATGTCGATATAATGCCGACACCAGCGGCAGAAGGTATAGCAATGCAATTGATCGCTAAAAAAAATAATTTGAATTTATTGGGGGTTGGTCTAGGTGGTGCTACCACTAACATATATTCCATTATGGATGGAAGATTTGTTAGAAGTGTAAGCGCAAATTTGGGCATGAGTTATAGTATTTGTAATGTTATGAAAGAGGTTGGTTTGAGCAATATCAAACGTTGGCTTCCTTTTCAAATTGATGATGAAGAACTTGGTGAAAGACTTGCTAATAAAATGATCCGCCCTACTACTATTCCTCAAATACTTGAAGATTTGATGATAGAACAAGCTGTAGCGAGAGAAGCAATAGGACGTGGTTTTATACACCACAAATCAATAGCACGTCATCTTAAGGGAATTCGTAAAGAAAGAAAAATGGAAACCATGTTTGACCAAGTATATGAAGATACTTATATAAAAATGTTGGATGTCAAAATTATTGTTGGAACGGGAGGGTTACTTTCACATGCGCCCCGCCGAGTACAGAGCCTTCTTTGTTTAACTGACGCTTTCCAACCTGAGGGAATTACTAGGATGTTCCAAGATAGTGTCTTTATGATGCCACATCTTGGAGTTCTATCTACTGTTAATCAAGATGCAGCGTGGAACATTTTTGACAAAGATTGTCTCTTGAGGTTAGGTACAATTATTGCCCCAGCCGAGCGCGAGCGTACGCGAAAAATTGGCGAAAAAGTAATGAGAGTCGAGTTAAAGATGCCGAACGATCAAATTTTAACTGAGAATGTTAATTTTGGAGATATTAAACGCATATACCTTCCAGCAGGTCAAAATATCAAAGCAATCATTCAGCCTTATGGAGGATTTGATATAGGAGCAGGACCAGGAGTTAATTTTGAAACATCTCTTATGGGGGGTGAAGTAGGGATTATCTTGGATGGAAGAGGTAGACCTCTGCAACTGCCATTGGATGTTGATTCAAGAATCGAACTCATTATACAATGGTTGCTCTCTTTAGATGCTTATCCTCAGGATTTGTTAAAAACAAGATCCTTTAATCGATCTGAATTTTCTATACATACAAACTTTAAGAAAGAAAGGAGAGATGTTGGAGTGACTGAAAAAGCATATGCTTATACTCCCGGACTTAAAGTGAAGCAATTAATGACTGTCATTAAAGAGAGAAAATTGTCATTGCCTGGAAAAGTCTTAGTAAATCAAGGGGAAAAAGTAGATAATAATAAAATTATCGCAAAATCATTTATATCAGGTGATCCTTATATGATTGCAGTTTCGACGAAACTAGGAATAGAACCCGAAGAGTTACTAAAATATATGACGAAAAAAGAGGGGGATTATGTAAATAAAGGTGAGATAATAGCTCAGCTGAAAGCAATATTCGGATTAATTAATAAAAATGTTGCGTCCCCAACATTTGGTATTATTGAAAGTGTCTCTGAAATTTCTGGTCAAGTTGTAGTACGAGAGCCTCCAAAACCTGTGGACATTAACGCATATATTACTGGCAAAGTCATTAAGATTATTGAGAATGAAGGTGCAGTTATTGAAACTCATGCAGCGGTTATACAAGGAATTTTCGGTATAGGCGGAGAAACTAGCGGTATTTTAAAGATTATTGCTAAATCACCAGATCAAGAAATTACAATAGATGATATCTCTCAAAACGATAAAGGCAATATTATAATTTGTTGTTCTTTAATTACAATAGAAGCACTTCGGAAAGCTGCTGATATTGGAGTATCGGGAATTGTGACAGGTGGGATAAGGTTCCTTGATCTTGTAGAATTTATTGGTAAGGATATTGGCGTAGCAATCACTGGTCATGAGGAAGTAGGTTTGACTCTAATAGTAACTGAAGGTTTCGGAAAAATGGAAATGTCTCAACGGACTTTTAATCTTTTTAAACGTTTTCAAGGATACGCTGCATCAATGAATGGATCTACTCAAATTCGTGCAGGTGTACAACGTCCTGAGGTAATTATATCTTATTTTGAGAAGGAACTAGAAGATATCCCCGAAGAAAATTTGGATGTAGGCATAATACCAGGAACTACAGTTCGCATCATCAGGCAACCATATTTTGGGGTTATAGGTAAGGTCTTTAGTTTACCCCTAGAATTACAAAAATTAGATACCGAATCTAAGGTAAGGGTACTTGATGTGGAACTTGATGATGGAAATGTAGTAACGGTCCCACGAGCAAATGTTGAGATAATTGAGTTATGATGAGATGCGGAATCTTTCCTCAATCTGATTACCGATTTTGTGGATTCATGAGCATAAATCTAGCGCCGCGCGCTGGGTTGCTTGTGATGAGGACGGATCTTCTTTAACCTTGCTTATTACATATCCTTTAATGGGTATTTAAAAAGCTGTGGAAATTAGTTGGAAAACTATTGTTAGTTTCAAAAAATCGCTAGAGATTTATTTGGCGCATGACAAGGGATCATTGTTCATCTATTTAAATAAAAAAAGTCTAGCCGCGTGCACGAAAGAAGAGTTAAAAACGATTGCAAGTATAGAGATGGATCAAATACCTTAAAGTGTTTGAGAGTGTTAAATTTGTGGCCCCCTTTCTGTAATATTGTACTAGTTAAAAAAATCGTACGTTTTTAAAAAAATTAATGTTAAGCTATTGTAAATCGTTTAATATTTTCCTCATCGAGTTTTACCCCGAGGCCGGGTTTATTAGGTATCTCGACAAATCCATCTTTTAGTAAGATCGGCTCTTCGAGTATATTGTCTCGGAGGTCAACAGTATAATCTGGAGGATCGTATCCATACTCGACATACTCACAATTTGTTGATCCAATAATATGTAAATCTGCGGCAATAGTTAGGCCAGGTCCCCAACAACAGGGAATACATTGTTTATCGATTGCTTCAGTAAAAGCCGCGATCTTCTTAACTTCGGAGATGCCGCCAGCCCATGTAACACAAGGTTGAACGATATCGTAGCACCCTCTCAGGAGGAGTTCTTTAAAATAATGTAAGCCAAATTCGATCTCTCCCCCTGCAATTGGGATGCCTACCTTTGACGCCAATTCAGCCAGTCCCTCCAAATCGGTACGAAATAGTGGTTCTTCCAACCATAATACCTCTAATTTTTCAAGTTCTTGCGCCATTTTTAACGCAAATCTACGGGACCAGTATGGGGGTTCGCTTTTCCAAGCTTGTATAGCGTCACAGATGATCTCCATATCTCCACCCGTAGCATCTTGAACTGCTTTAACGACCCCTATATTTTTCTCTATTGAAGGACTAGCGATCTTTAATTTGACTGCTTTAAAACCGTATTCGAGCCATTTCACTGCATCTTCAGCTCGTTCCTTTGAATTTTTTATTGAAGGAATTGTGCTTGCATAAGCCTTAACCTTAGTTTTATTTGCGCCTAATATTTTATATATTGGTTGTTTTGCATCTTTTCCTATAAGATCCCAAAGAGCAATTTCTACACTACATGCACGAGGGCCAATCCTATGTTCCCACCAACGGATTTTTCTAGAAAGTTTATCTACAAAATGGGGTTCTACGATCTCGTTAATTAGATAGGGCTTTACGACATTGTCAATCATCTGTTTCAATTCGATACCATATCCAGGAGTTTGCCCCCCAAATCCGGTTATCCCCTCATCGGTATGAATTTTTACGATAGTATATGGTTTAACTCCCCGTTTGCGTGGAATTTCTAGGTAATGTGTTTCAACATCAGTTATTTGCATTTTATTAACCTCATACCTCCTAAATTAAAAGGGGTAAAGATTCTGGGTCAAATTGCAGGCTTGGGCAAGGATAGATAACAACTAATGCTTCCTTTCCATGAATTTCTTTCAGCATGCTCAAAACCATATCCCACTCTGTTTTCCACTCTACCTTGTCGCTGTAACTGAGCATATGCCTCTTTGAAAGCCTTTTCGTGTATACGATTATGTTCTCAGCTTGCTTAACAGGCCAACGCCTTTTCGGGTAGCCGGCCATCCGAAGCCATGGACCATCCATTAACTCAGTTCGGTAGTGTAGTATCTGATTTCCTAACTGATATTGATGTATTGCAACGGCAGTCCCTCCTTCCCTAAGGGAGGCTTGGGCACCCCACCAAGATATACTTTCAGAAGGGTAGGCGTTCACAAGTACGATGTCCGCTTTCTTTATTGGTTTAGTGGCATGGGCTTCATAGCAATCCTTTACAGCTACTTTCCAAGCGTCGTCAACATCGCCCGCTGTTAGACCTATGATGCGCCGGCTACCATCATAGACACAATTGATGGAAATGTTGAGGTTAGCTATTCTAGCTGCCTCTAGCATATCTAGATGCAGCGGGTTATCCTTGATCCACCATTCACTATATCCATGGGTAGCCTTAATGTGAGCACCGATTACTTCATGGTTGTAATAAGTTGTGTCCATGGATGAAACGCCAGGGAGCACAGATTTTGGTCCACCCCCTGCTCCTGCCATAGGGTGCTTTTTGACACCTGAAATACAGATGCGGAGATCCGCTGAGGCAAATTCTTTATTAACAATAACAGGGGTTCCCCTACCCCAGCTGGTTTTCCCTAAGTTCTCAAGGTTGAAAAATGGATTATGATTTACACAATCATATTTAGCAACAGCCTCTTCTCCGATTTTCCTCGTGAAATCATCAATATTCATTGGAGGATGACAGCCAAACGCACCTAAGATAAAGATCTGGTTATCAGAAATTCCAGCTTTATGGAGCTGCTCTATAACAAAAGGAAAGACTCTATCAATAGGAGTAGGGCGGGTGAGGTCATCACAGGTTATAACAATCTTACCTCTTTTACTTTGGGCTTGCTCAACAATATTTAAGGAACCAATAGTGTTGTCCAATGCGTTTCGAATCTCTTCATTGGTCATTGGAGGAGTATCTTTACAACCCATTTCAGTCTCTTTTACTACCCATTCGTCGGGTATAGGTAAAGAAATTTCCTCATCTCCGAAAAATTGATTCACTCTAACTTTTATTTGCTGCATACTTACCAAATATTACAATAATTTTATGTAATATTTAAGAGGTTGTCGAAAAAAAAGTTCTGTAGAAGCCCTCCAATAATCGCGCACAAGTAGTTCTTAAGACTCAAATTCCAAAACAGATACATTATGTTATAATGAAGTTCGGAATATATTTCATAAATATTTTATTAACAGGTCTTTTATAATTCTTAAAAGGCGTACGCGCCGATCGAAGTCCAAATATATTAAAATGATGTTATCAACTCGCGTATAAAAGAGTAAAATAGAGTTAACTTAATGAAAGAGGGGAATAAGACCTTGTCGTGTCAGTATTGTCATTTGATCACAGCACTTTCTCTCTTGAACTTCGCTACGGCTTCCTCGTCGAGCTCGACGCCGAGGCCTGGGCCTTTGGGCACCTCTGCGAATCCTCCCTTTATCTTCACCGGATTCTTGACGAGTTCACTCTCGCATCCAGCCAGCCCCGTGATCTCAGCGGTATAGTCGAAGTGCCGGTACTGAGCTGCCACGAGATGAGCACTCGCTGCGGTGCATATACCAGCCTCAGCGGCTGAGTGGAGGTAACACGGCATGTTAATAATATCGGCCATCGCCAGAGCCTTCATCGTCCCTGTCAGTCCTCCCCCAGGCCTGTACACCTTCACACCCATCACATCAATCCCGCCTAGCTTGATCAGATTATCAACATCCTGTAGGGTGTACATACCTTCGTGTGCAGTTATTGGAACATCCACCTGCCTCGCTACCTCAGCCATCCCCTTGAGATCAAACCAAGCGACAGGCTGTTCTATAAACTCCAAGTCGTACTTCTCTAATGCTTTAATATGCCTCACAGCTTGGGGGACCTTCCAAGCTTGATTGGCGTCTCCACGTAGCTTGAAGTCCCAGCCGACCTGATCTCTGACTGCCTTAAGAACCTCGAGATCCGTTTCTAGGGGTTGAGCTATCTTCAGCCGGAGTGTCTTGTAGCCTTGATCTGCTCCCTCCTTGGCTCTCGTAGCCATCTCACTTGGCTTGCCCCATCCTAGAGTGCGGGTGACGGGGAACCTATCTTTATAGAGTCCGCCAAGAAGGTTGTATATTGGCGTCTTGAGGGCCTTCCCCCTTATGTCGTATAGAGCGATGTCTATTATTCCCTTAGTGCAGACGCCGCAATAGGAGATCTTATCCATTATTTCCCATATCTTATCTAGTTCTAGGGGGTCCTGACCGAGAATCCTCGGCCCTAGATAGGTCTTAATGAAGGTGAATATCTCATCAGTAGTCTCTCGGGTTTCCGGAGGGATGGGAGGTATCTCGCCGATGCCAGTTATGCCTTCATCAGTATGGACCTTGACGACTATTATGTCCATTGCTTGAGGCTTCGCGCTGATGGGCTCAATGAACATAGATCTGCCGTGGGCTCCCCTTCTCGGAACTGCGAGAGTTGTTATTTCAATTTTATCTATCTTCATTCTAAAAATAAACTCTCTTTTCAAGATATTTAAGATTTAATAGACCTTAGTCGTTATTGTGTGTCAGAGTTTAGGCGGGTTTTCTGGTTTTGCTTGTTTGCTTTAGAGGGCTGTGATTCCAGTTATTCTCAGGTTGACTAGCCCACACACTATGTCAGTCATA
>Ga0315279_10004558_pt1 | contig 18539 bp, 12 predicted proteins | sample YL17G06_20_MG_FD_203694 | JGI IMG/M metagenome (GOLD analysis project Ga0315279, IMG submission 203694) | Sediment microbial communities from Yellowstone Lake, YNP, Wyoming, USA - YL17G06_20 | ecosystem: Environmental > Aquatic > Freshwater > Lake > Sediment | place: USA: Wyoming | collected... | reverse complement strand
AGGAGGAGTTCGGGAAGCTCTTCAAGGTGCGCGCCGACTTCGAGGTGGACATGCCCGGCGGCGACGACGCCTGCCGCCAGTACGCCGCCTTCATCGCCACCCACTGCCGCCAGAGCAACCTTCGCCACCTCACAAAGGCAGCGGTTGCTCGCGTCATGGAGCACGGCGTCCGCCTCGCCGGCGACCAGGAGAAGCTCACCACCCGCTTCGCCGCCGTCGCCGACCTGCTCGATGAGGCCAACCACTGGGCCGAGCGAGACGAAGCCGAGCTCATCACCCCACAGCACATCGAGCAGACCCTGGAGCAGAAGGAATATCGCTCCCGCCGCATCGAGGACCGCCTCTTCGAGTTCATCTCCCGCGGCGACATTCTGCTCGACATCACCGGCGAGAAGATCGGCCAGATCAACGGCCTCGCCGTGCTCGACCTCGGCGACTACAGCTTCGGCCGCCCCTCCCGCATCACCGCGCAGGTCACCCCAGGCCGCGCCGGAGTGGTCAACATCGAGCGGGAGGCCCGCCTCAGCGGGGAGATCTACAACAAGGCGGTGATGATCCTCACCGGCTACCTCACCGGCCGCTACGCCGCCACCCTCCCACTCTCGCTATCAGCAACCGTTTGCTTCGAGCAGTCCTACGAGATGGTGGAGGGCGACTCCGCCTCCTGCGCCGAGCTCTTCGCCATCCTCTCCGGCCTCTCCGGCGTCCCCCTCCGCCAGGACATCGCCGTCACCGGCTCCGTGGACCAGAACGGCAACGTCCAGCCCATCGGCGGCGCCAACCAGAAGATCGAAGGCTTCTACCACGCCTGCAAGCTGAAGGGCGTCACCGGCGACCAGGCCGGCCCTGAGCGAAGTCGAAGGGGCGTCATCATCCCGGCTCAGAACGTGAAGAACCTCATGCTCAAGCCGGAAGTGGTGAAGGCGGTCGAGGAGGGCGAGTTCCACATCTGGGCGATCAGCCACGTGGACGAAGGCATCGAGCTCCTCACAGGAGTCGCGGCCGGCTCCCCCGATGACCCCGACACCATCCACGGCCGCGCCGCCGCCCGCCTCCGCCAATTCTCCGAGGCCCTCAAAGGCAAGCCCGAAGAGCGCACCACCCAGATCATCGAAGTCCCTCCCTCTGTCGGCCAACCCCGGCCACCCGGTCCCCCGCCGCCCCCTGTGCCGCCGCGGTGAGATTCCGTGGGGCACGCTGCTAGCGTGCCAACTGTGCTGTCCTCGGGGCGACCGGTGTGCCCTGCCGCTGTCGCCTGCGCCTCCGCGGGGAGCCGCCCTCCCTACCACTCCGTCGTCACCCGCGCCGCCTCTGCTCTGCCTGTGCCAGCAGCCGTTGGCCGCCAAAGGCCCTCCCCAGCGCGGTGCTCCGCGCCGATTCGCGATATACTAGCTAGGGCGATTGCCATCGCCAACTGCCACCGGGAGGGTGGGAGTGGCCTCTGAAGCGACGGCACTAGAGGGCGGGGCTTTGCAGGCCGACCTTGATCTGGCGCGCCGCCTCCAGCAGGCGGACCAGAGCGCCTACGCGCAGCTCTGCCAGCGTTTCGGCCCGGCCCTGCACGGGTTCGCGGCCTCTTGTCTTGGCGGCGATGACGAGCTGGCCGAGGAGGTCATGATCCAGACCATGACCGACGCCGTCCGCAACATCCGCCGCTTCGATCCCCGGAAAGCGGGGCTTGCCACCTGGCTCTACGGCATCGCCCGGCGGCAGGTAGTCGCGCAGCGGCGCAAGCTGACTCGCAGGAAGTCAGTCCCCCGGTCGGCGCAGGTTTCCATGGATGTGACCTCGGAACTGCCGGCGGCCGGCGATCTGGCCGGGGACCTAGCCGCCCGGGTCGACGCGCATCAGCAGGTCGCCTTCCTCTCGGAGGCCCTGTCCGATCTGGAGATGCAGGTGCTCATCCTGCACTGCGTGGACGAGTTCTCGCTCAAGGAGATCGCTCGCATCGTGCGCCGATCGGAGAAGGCGGTGGACTCGCTCCTGCATCGCGCCCGCCAGAAAGCGCGGGAAAGGCTGGCCCAAGATGCCGAGTGAGCTGATGAGAGACGAACTCACGATCATCCTGAAGGCCGCTCGCCACCAGCCGCGGCCCGGCTGGGAGGCGCGCGCCCTCGCCACCGTGGCCGGCCTCCGCCCGCGACGCCACCCGAACCTGGTGCCCATTCTGGTTGCCATACTGGTCCTGTTGCTGCTGGCCGCGGGGGTGTTCGCGGCAGTGCGGCTGCTTATCCCAGGCGCCCTGGAGTTCATGGAAGGCCCTATGGGAGGGGGACCTGGCAGTTTCCATGGGCACTCGTTTGCCGGCGAGGTCGAGTGGACAACGGGCGAGCCGCCGAACTCCTGGGCGAATGCCGCCGCCAAGTCCGGGCGCCTCGCCTTCGAGATGCCCATTGACGACGTCCCGCCCACTCGTACCGACATCTGGGTCTCCGATCCCGAAGGCGGGAATGTCGTGAATCTGACCGCTGAGGCCGGCATCGGTGGCGTCAACTGCTATCCGAAGTGGTCGCCGGATGAGACCATGATTCTGTTCCTGCATTGCGACCCGGTGGAGGGCCTCAAGCCCTGCAAGGCCGGCTTCCACCTCTTCCTCATCAACGCGGACGGGTCAGGAGCGCGTGAGGTGGCCCCAGGCCGAGATCCGCCTCTGACAGACGGGGTCTGGTTCCCGGACAGCTTCCACCTGGTCGCCGGAGGCGATGACGGCGTGAACATGAGAATGGACATCTGGGCTCGGGATGCTCGGGTGCTGCCCAACGTGGGGAGCAGAGCCGCCGTCTGCCCCGACGGCTCGCTGATCGTGAGCCACGCGACGGAGGAGGACGAGGTGCGCGGCCAGTCGGGGGTGTGGCGGCGACTGGTGCTCACCGACGCCAACGGCGACCATCCCAGGACTCTGGCGGAGCACTTCATCAGGGATGCCGACATCGTATCCCACCGGGCCCAACATGCCCAGGATGCTGTGCAGGATCCCGACTTGCGCAAGATGACGGACGCTGAAGTGTTGGATGAGGTGAGGGTGTGGGTGGGGCCGATGCTCCCGGTATGGTCGCCGGACGGGACGAAGATCGCGTTCCTGGCAGCGATGCCTTTCGACCCGAACGGGGTGTTCTACAGGGACCAGATCGAGGTCTGGGTCTACGATCTCCAAACGGATCAGTGCACGCGGATCACCCACGACAACGTCCAGCAGAACTATGTTCGCTGGACCCTCCGCCCGCGGCCCGCGCCCCGGGCAGGGGATGACAGGGGACCGGGCCAGCCGAGCACGACGGGAGAAGCGAGATAAGCCGCGCGGAGCAGTTATCCTGTTCGCCCAAGGAGGCGAGGCGATGATGGCAAGACGATGTGCTGTCCTGGTGGTGTGCATGTGGGCTGGTCTGGTGCTGGCGGGGGTCGCCTGCGCGCAGGTGGACCCGGGGGTGCCCAGTGACCCGTACTTCGGCGGGTTCTGGGACGCCGCGGGTGTGTGGCAAGGGCCGCAGTGGAACCTCATGGACCGGGGAACGTGGCTGTCGCTCGACGGCGTCAACCTGGTCCAGTCGAACTACGGCATCCAGGCGCAGCAGGCCTGGGAGTACTTCTGGGACGACAGTCTCAATGGCGGCGCGGGAGGCTGGTGGAAGCTCCCCGGTCAGGGGGTGACCATTGCGATCATCGGCGGGGCGATTGACGCTGGCCACGAGGATTTCTCGGGCACGACGATCCTCCCCCTGAAGGACTACGAGCCGAAGAAGGCGATGCCCGCCTCCACCCGTTCCGCTGGCACCATCGCCGCGACCACCGGCAACGCGGTCGGGATCGCCGGCATCGCCTTCGGGGGCAAGCTGCTTCCGATCAAGGTAGGTGGCTCGAACGTCGCCGCGGACGCGAATCAGCTGGCCACCGCCATCAAGTACGCGTCAAGCCAGGGCGCACAGGTGATCCTGGTTGAGCGCGGGACGTACAGCACGACTCCCGACGGCTGGGACGTCAAGGCGGTGATCAACGCGACAAGAGACGCAGTGCGCAAAGGTGCGGTCATCGTGGCAGGCTTGCAGCAAGAGTATGCTGCCGGCACTGCTAGGTGGAGCTTCCCGGCCTTGTGTCCGGACGCGATCGCAGTGGGCGAGCTTTCCTTCCTCGGCAACCCGCTTCACCGCGAATTCAGCCCCTTCCTAGACGTCTACCTCGATCTCGTCGCACCCGGCCAGCGCCTGGAAGACGACGACAACGGCGACGGGCTTGCCGATGGCATCAGCCTCTGGTCACTCGAAGGCCCGAACAGCTACGTGCAGGTGCCCTATCCCTCCATCAGACAGCCCGCGGCCCAGGTGGCGGCGGTGGCGGCCCTGGTGCGGTCGGCCCACCCCGACTGGGGCGAGCCCCAGGTGCGGGAGGCGCTGCTGAATAGCGCCTACTGGGATGATCGGTGGACCGGAACCGCCTATGGGTACGGACTGGTGGACGCCTGGGCTGCCCTCAACTACGTGCCCTAGCGATTGCTTCACCTGCGCGCGGAGGCCGGCCCGGAGAGGGCCGGCCTCCCACCCGCAGTGGTGCGGTGTCACTTCTGCTGGGTCGGAGTGTGCTCTGCCAGGAGCTTTCCTGGCGAGGAGGTCGGTGAGATGAGAAGGCCTTACCTGCTGTTCGTGTTCCTTCCGCCGCTGCGTTGTCTCCGTTCCTGCTTGTCAGGCCTTCGGCGAGGCCGGTTCGCTGGGCTGGCGATCGTTCTGCTGGGCGCCATCTGCGTGGCTTGGGCCCCTGCGGCCTGCGCGGCGGAGGTCACCTTCGGGAACGAGTTGATCTCCGTGATCTTCCACACGGATTCCGCGCTCTTCACAGTCACTGACATGCGGAACGGTCGGGTCTGGGAGCAGGACGGGAGCTTCGGGGCCCCCGCGGTGGTGGAGGCGCAGGCCGGGGCCGACGGCGCCAGTATGACGGCCAGTCTCTGGGACGGGGGAAACCAGCTTCAGCTCCAGCTCCACGCAGTGACGCCGACCGGGGCGGCTGAGGTCGCCTGCGAGATTAGCAGCGCCGGCCCCATGGCCCGTTGTTACCTATGCTACCCCGTGCCCTTCAGGACCCAGGCCGGGGATTTCCTGGTGGCGCCCATGGGCGAGGGGATCATGTACCCCGCGGATGACGCTACCGTCGAGGAGTGGGGCTTCCCGCTCTACTGCGGGTGGAGGACCTCTATGCCGTGGTCCGGGGTCTGCCACGGGGAGAACGGGCCGGGAGTGATGACCATCATCGAGACCCCCAATGACGCGTGCTTCGCGATGAACAGAGCCCCCAGCGGCCTGCTGGAACTGTACCCCAGATGGCGCCCCGAGCGCGCGGACTTCGGGTATACCCGCGCCTTCACCTACGCCTTCACGACCTCGGGCGGATATGTGTCGCAGGCGAAACGCTATCGTCAGTATGCTCAGCAGACGGGGTTGTTCAAGTCCCTCGCCCAGAAGCGCTCCGAGAACCCGAACGTGGATCTCCTCATCGGGGCCGCGAATGTGTGGGCGCCCTGGTTCTATCCTGGGAACGACGATCCGGTCGGCCTCGCGTCGGAGATGCAAAGCCTGGGCATCGCGCGCATCCTGTACAGTGACGGAAATCAGCGCGACGCCACCTCCACGCTGAACGCGATGCCTGGAGTGCTGACCGGCACCTACGAGCTTTACCCGGCCGTGTGGCCGCCAGGCCAGCCGGACGACGCTCCCCACGAAGGATGGCCCGAGGACCTGGTATGGCAGTCTGACGGCAGCATTCTGCCAGGATGGGTGATTGTTAGGGATGGCACGAGCTATCCGGGCGGGTTGGTGTGCACGCCGCGCCAGGTCGAGCATGCTCAGGCCCGTATCCCGGCCGACCTGGCCGCCACGCCCTACCGCGCCCGGTTCCTGGACACCACCTGCTGCATGCCTTGGCAGGAGTGCTACAACCCCGACCATCCCACGACGCGCACGGAGGACTGCTACTGGCGAATGGAGCTGCTGCGTTACGTCTCCGAAGACATGGGGATGGTCACTGGCACCGAGAGCGGCATTGATCCTTCAGTCCCGTATACTCACTACTACGAAGGGATGCTTTCGCTGGGTCCCTACCGGTTGGGGGGCGAGGACCCGGCTGCCTCCGACCCCCCTACGCCCGAGTTCCTGAAGTACCAGGTCGGACCCTATTACCGCATTCCTCTCTGGGAGTTGGTCTACCACGACTGCACTGTCGCTATGTGGTACTGGGGCGACTCATCGAACAAGGCCCCCGAAGTGTGGGATCAGCGAGATCTGATCAATGTTCTGTACGGAACGCCTCCATTGTTCATGATCACCCCCGAGATATGGAGCGCCCACAAGACCAGGTTTGCGCAGTCCTACCGCACTACCTGTCCGGCGGCACGCACCCTGGGCTATGACGAGATGGTCTCCCACGAGTTCCTCACCGAGGACCACACCCTCCAGCGTACGACGTGGTCATCGGGCACGACCATCGCCGTCAACTTCGCCGATCACGCCCAGAACCTGCCAGACGGTGCCACAGTTGGGCCCATGGGCTATCTGGTACGGCCCGGCCTCTTCTTTGACGTGCCCCCGGATCACTGGGCCTTCGCCTACATCAACGCCTGTCACAACGCGGGGATAGTCGGCGGCTACTCCGACGGCACCTACCGGCCCACCGAACGGGTGGACCGCGCCTCGATGGCCGTGTACATCTCCCGCGCTCTGGCGGGCGGGGATGAGTATGTGCCAACAGGCCCGGCCACCGCTACCTTCCCGGACGTGCTAACCGACCACTGGGCCTTCAAGTACGTGGAGTATGCGGTCGCCGAGCACATCGTGGTCGGATATGATGACGGGACTTACCGGCCCGACGTGCAAGTGGACCGGGGCCAGATGGCGGTGTTCGTGGCCAGAGCGCTGGTCACCCCGAGTGGAGATGCGGGAGTGCCCGATCCACCGGAGACGTCCACCTTCCCGGATGTCACCTCCACCAATTCGTGGGCCTGGTGCTATCCCCATGTGGAGTTTATCGCCGCGGAGGGAGTGACCCAGGGCTACGATGACGGCAAGTACCACCCTGAGGGTATTGTCACCCGAGATCAGATGGCGGTGTACGTACAGAGGGCGTTCGAGCTGCCCACGTGAACTGGCGTCTAACCACAGATACACTCAGGCGGGGGGAACACCGCTGGGGCGGCCTTCTTCCCGCCGCCCCAGCGCCCTTTGTGACTCGGCCTCCTGGCGGTTCACACTCCCGCCGTTCCTACCACTCCGTCGTCACCCTCGCCGCCTCCGCCAGCGAGGTGATTCCCGCGGCCGCCTTCCGCAGTCCGTCCGCGACCAGCGTGGTCATCCCCTTCTTGATGGCCGCCTCCTGGATCGCTTTCGCCGGGGCGCGCTCCGCGATCAGACGGTAGAAGTCATGGTCCGAGGCCATCACCTCGAACAGGCCGATGCGGCCGCGGTACCCGGTCCCCCGGCAGTGATCACATCCCTTGCCCCGCACGAAGCTCGGGTTGTCCGGGAGCGCGTACCCGCCGGCCCGGGCTCGCTCCGCCATCTGGGATAGCAGGTCGAACGGAGGCCGGTCCGGCTCCGCGCACTGCGAGCAGACTCTGCGCGCCAGCCGGCTGTTGACTACGCAGATCAGGCTCTCTGCCAGCATCAGTGGCTTCACCCCCATCTCCAACATCCGGCAGATCGCGTCCGCCGCGCTGTACGCATGGAGAGTCGAGGCCACCAGATGGCCGGTGATCGCCGCTTGCACACACCCCTCTGCCATCGTCAGATCGTCAATCGTCCCCACCATGATCACGTCCGGGTCGTGCTGCATCAGCGCCCGCAGAATCCGCTCGAAGGTCATCCCGCCCCTGCGGTTCACCGGAATCTGGGTCATCCCAGGCAGCGCCATCTCGATGGGGTCCTCTATCGTGTATGTCTTGGACTCGGGGCTGAGCACCTGCGTCAGGCCGGCGTACAGAATGGTGGTCTTGCCCGAACCTGAGGGACCTGTCACCAGGAGCAGCCCCGTCGGGGCGCGCAGCGCCCGCAGATAGCGCTCTCGGTCGTGCTCCGCCATCCCGATCTTCTCCAGGTCCGGCAGCTCGTACTCCCCTGCGAGGATGCGCATCACCACGATCGGGCCATACATGGAAGCCATGGTCGCCACACGCACGTGGTAGTTCCGGTCTCCCCTCCGCACCCGGAACAGGCTCAGGTGGCTCTGCAGCCACTCGTCCACCGGTATCTCCGCGTAGTACCTGCAGCATGCCACCAGCGCCCGGTGAGCAGCATAGGCCCAGGGCAGACGCGCCACCTCGTGCAGCACTCCGTCTATCCGAAACCGGATCACGCAGGCATCGCCCGTGCGGTCAATATGGATGTCGGAGGCCCCGGCCGCGATGGCCCCGTGTACCAAGGCCCGGAATAACCGGTCCAGCGCCTTCTCCTCCTCAGTGCTAGGGTAGTCTCCTTGCGGCGGATCGAGGATCTCGAACCCCTTGTCACTCGGCACAGCCGGCAGCTTCTTCAGGGCGGCCTCCACATCGGGGATGTTCACGGCGGCCGCAGATGGATGCGCCATCCGCGAGAGCTTGTCCAGGTCCCCCCGCCGGAACCGCCACTGTCTCCCCACCTTGAAACCGCGAATCCGCCCTTGCGACAGCATCCGCGTTAGCGTGGATCTGCTCACCTTCAGCACCCCCGCCGCCTCCGCTAACCCGATCATCTCCTGCCCGAGGTCCTGCTCGCCAGCCTCCGGCTTCTTGCGTGCCATGCTACCGGCCTCCTATTGTGTCGTTACCATCCATGACGTATCTTGCCATATTCTGGCCATTTGTCAAGACCCTTTTTTACGTGTCTTGACCTTCTCTGACGCATAGACCAGTTTCCCTCCGAGGCGCAGCAAGCCATCTTCCCTGGGCGCAGGTGGACACCGCCTCTCGGTGGAACCTCCCCCCTGCCATGCTGGGGGGCTTCACAGGCAGACCGCTGGTCTGCGCCACCATTGCCTTCTGCCTGGGCATCGCGGCTGCCGGATCGCCGGGCCTCGTCTGGGTGCTGCTGGGGGCGGGGGCTGGCGGGCTGGGTTGGGCGGTGTGGAGGCGCCGGCGACTGTTGCCGCGGGCCGCGGTGGTCGCGATTGTGGCGCTGGCTGGCGGTTTTCTCGCCTGCGCCCACCAGCGGCCCGGCGCCACCGATGTCTCCACGCTTCCGCCCGGCGGCCAGACCCTGGTGGGCACGGTGGCGAACGCGCCCCGCTACGCGGACGGAACCTGGTCCTTCGTCTTCACCGCCGAGCAGCACCTCACCGCCGACCGCGCCGAGCCGATCACCGGCCGCTGCTACGTGCACTTCCACACCGACGCCCCCATTCGCCGGGGCGAGCGCTGGCGGCTCACCGGGCGATTGCGTCTGCTCACCGACGCCCGCAACCCCGGCGGCCGCTCCGAACGCCAGCGCCTGTCCGGCCTGGGCGTCGGCAGCGTGCTGTCAGTGGGAGACAAGTTGCTCGCGCAGCCCCTGGGCGAAGGTGACCTGGGCTGGATACCCCGCCATGCCTACGCGGCCCAGCGCCAGGCGCTGGCGGTGCTGGAGCGGTTCGTCCGCGCGCCCTACCCCGAGCTCACCGCGGGGATCGCCGCCAGCGTCATCTTCGGGGTGCACGCCTACCCTCCACCGGCCGAAGTGTCCGAGAGCTTCCGACGCGCGGGCACCATCCATCTGCTGGTGGTGTCCGGCGCCATGATCTCCTCCGTCTTCGGGCTGGTCTTCCTCCCCGGCCTCCTCGGGGCCACCTGGCGCCGCACCTGGCTCGAACGCCAATCCGGGTGGCCGGCCAGCGGGCGCGGCCGCATCTCCCACCGCCCGGGCGTGTGGGCGGCCGTGATCGCGGTGCTGCTCAGCACCTACTATGCGGTCCTCACCGAGGGAGGCCAGGCGGTGGCGCGCGCCGCCATCATGGGCGTCCTCATCGGCCTCGCCTTTGCGCTCCGGCGCCTGCCGCGAGTGGCCAAGCAACACGGCCTCAACCTCGACTACTACACCCTCCTCGCCGCGGCCGCCCTGCTCATCCTCATCGCGCAGCCGACGGCGCTCTTCCAGCCCGGCTTCCAGATCTCGTTCGCCGCGGTGTGGGCGCTGATCTACTTCGTGCCCAAGGTGGATCCGTTCCTGAGGTCTCTCCCCCGTGTCGTCCGCCAACCCCTGATCGGCACCCTCGCCGCTCAGGTGGTTATCTTTCCCATCCTGGCTTGGCACTTTGGCAACGCCCCGGTAGCAGGCCTGGCCGCCAACCTGCTCGCCATCCCTCTCGCGGGCGTGGTGCTGATGGCGGGAATGGCCACCTGCGCCCTCGGCCTGACCCTTCCCTGGCTGGCCCCCCTCGCCGGCTGGATCACCGGCTGCGCCGCCCGCGGCCTGATGTGGGTGAGCAGCGCCTTCGCCGCCGCGCCGTGGGCCGCCCCGGAGGTGCCGCGGCCCCACCTGTTGCTCATCATCGCCTGGTACGTGGGGCTTGTTCTCGCAGGATGGTGGTTGGTCCGGCGGCGGCCGGCCGCCGCCGGACCAGCGCCTCCGGCCTAGGACACCTCGTAGGGTAGGACCGTGCCCGCCCGTCCACCTACCAACGCCTGGCCCACCTTCATTTCCGGCGGCGGCGCCGGCTCGACGTCCAGCAGCAGCTTCCACACCAACCACATCGCCATCAGCAACAGCGCAATGATGACGATCAGGCGGACCGCCGCTGCCCTCTGGCCTCGGCGCGTCACCATCATTCCTCCTCGCCCCGGCCCCTGGCGCCCGCACCTGTCCCCCGCGCGCCCCCGATCGGCCGATAGCCAATCACCTCTCTGCTCACCTGCGCCCCGTTCTCATAGGTGAGTCTCACCACCTGCATCCGCCGCCGCGGCCCCTCTCCCACCGCCTGCTGTAACTCCTTCTGCGCCACCACCGTGATCGGCGAAGCCTTCCCCGGGATCTTCACCTGGTCCCCCGCCCTCAGCTTGTTCACATCCATCCCCGGGTTCGCCTGCGCCAGCCGGTTCAGGGACACGTGCGCCTCCAGCGCGATCTTCCACGCCGTCTCCCCCGGCTGCACCTCGTGCGTGGTCGCCGGGGCGGTCTCCTCGCGGATCCTCGCCACCGCCGCCTCCGGCGAGGGCACAAACCGATCCATCGGCACCCGCCGGCTCTCCACCCTCAACTCCTCCTTGAACATGGTCCTGAACCCGCCGCCCGCGGGGGCGAACTCCCGGAGGAACAGAGACAGCGTCTTCGTCGCCTCCACCTTGCTCGCCAGCGCCACTACCACCTCCCCGTTGGCGAGGATCACCGCCCCCTCCATCACCGGCTGCACGCGGCCGGCGAGCGCTTCCATTGCCTTCGCCTCGCCCTGCACCGGGTTCCGGTCCGCGGGAACGCTGTGGAAGGTGACCTTCTCGGCGAACTGCACCTTCTCCACCGGGCCGGCGTCCCGCTTGATCTCCTCCAGCAGGCGCTCCGCCTCCCGCTGCGTCGCCACCACCGTCACCGGCTTTCCGTCCACCGCCACCAGGCAGACGCGTCTGCCTCCGGGCAGCGCCCCGTAGTGATAGGCCAGCAGCCCCCCGATCACCAGCAGGAAGAAGGCCCGCTCCAGCCACAGCCTCCGCCGCAGCCGTCTCAGCCCTCTCTCCTTGCTTGCATAGGGATCGCTTTCCATGTCCTATGGCAGGCGCTCTCTGCTGGACGCGCCGCTCCACCTCCAGCGATCATCGCTTATCTACCGAGTGTCGCCGAAAGAAGTTGGGAGGCAGCGCAGCTGCGCTCCGCCGTACACGGCGACACTCGGATAGACCAGGCTGTAGAGCCTTACAGCCCACTCGAAGCGTTACTTCGATGTGCGACGCGCCATAGCAGGCATCTCCACTTCCGCCCACCAGGCAACATCCACATCCGGGAACAGGCAGTCCGTCTGCTCGCACTCGCCCAGGAACTTCTCGTCCTCCGCGCCCAGTTCCTCCCCCCGCCCCCGCCGGCGCGCCATCTCCGCCAGGCGCGCAAACGCCTCGTGGTGCAGCGCCGCCCTCCGCTCCGCGTAGTCCCGCGCACTCCAGGTGGAGATCAGGAACGGCCAGTCCGACGCCTCCAGCAGCAGCAGCTCCCGCGCCGCCTGGCTCACGATCCGCGCCAGCACCCCATCGCCCGACGCCAGCGCCTGCCGCGCCAGACCCGGCATCTCCGCCTCCGCCGCGTAGACATGCTTCCACACCCAGGTGGTCCACTCGTTCAGCCACACCCAGTGGAAGCCCCCCTGTCCCCACGAGCTCTCCGGCAGCGCCACCGCCGCCTCCGGGCTCGCTCGGTCCAGATACTCCGAGCAGGTCATCAGCTCCACCGCCGGGTCGGCCGCCAGCCCCTTCACCACCCCGTACAGCCACTCCGGTCCCTCGAACCACCAATGCCCGAACAGCTCCGCGTCATAGGGCGCGCACACGAACCCGAACCGGCCCCGCTCCTGGTGGTACTCCGTCAGCAACTCGCGCACCAGATGACAGAAGTGGTCCGCGTTCTCCGGTACTCTTGCTGTCGCCCGCCCTGGCTCATACGGCTCCTTCGACCCCAGGTCGGTCTGCGCCGACGTCACCCGCCAGTAGCGATGCCGGCCGGGGTCGTGCTTCTTATGGAAGTCCAGGTACCAACCATCCCCCGGATATCCGATCTCTCCGCTCCACACCTGCAGCCCGGTGCGCTCATCCCGCGTGAACACCGCCACGGGCGGCCGGTCCTCTTCCGCCGAAGCGACCAGGTACACCTCATGCGCGCTCTTCTTGATGTCCACCGGCCCCGGCCGGTAGCTCGCCCGGAACCGGTCCCACATCTGCTGCAGCGCCGCGAACCGCTCCAGATACACCCCCGCCGCCGCCCCTCCCAGCAGGGTGGCGGTGTCAACGATGAAGTAGCTCAACCCATTCTCGGCCAGGAACTCCTCCACTCCCTTGCGCAGGCGTGCCTCCTGCGGCCCCGCCTCCGAAAGCGGAGAGGCCCAGGCATAGCGCGGGCGATAAGCGCACTCCGGCACCCAGAAGCCCCGCGGCGCCATCCCGAAGTGGCGCCGGTGCGCCGCCACCGCCTGCTTCACCTGCGCCTGGATGGACTCATCCCACCCCAGCAGCGGCAGATACCCGTGCGTCGCCGCCGAGGTCATCAGCTCGATGTGTCCGCCCTCCGCCAGCCGTCGGAAACCGGAGATCAGATCCCCGCCATACTCCTCCAGAAAGCAGCTCCGCAGTTCCGTGAAGTGCTCCCGCCAGTTCTGTGCCAGTTGCTCGAAGTGCTCCTGCCCTTGCTTGCCGAAGTCCACCCGGTCCTGCTCCGCCGCCTCCACCCGTTGCCCCAGGTAGTCCGCGAACTGCTGCCGGAAGTCCGGATGCGCGAGCTGTTCCGCCAGCACCGGGGTGATCCCCACGGTCATCTTGGGGGAGATGCCCTCGGCAACTAATCGGTCGCTCACTCTGAGCAGTGGCAGATAGCTCTCCGCCGCGCACTCGAACAGCATGTCGGAACCATGCGGCCACGCCCCATGCGGCAGCACGAAAGGCAGATGCCCGTGCAGCACCAACCCGAAAGCGCCGCAGGGGGCGCCCGCGCCAGTCTCGCTCATCTCCTCAGTCTCTCCTGTCCTGTCACTCCGTCTCTCGCCCCTTGCCCAGCCGGTCCAGCAGCAGCGCGGCCATGGCGAACGAGGCCATCGCCCAACCATGCGGAACCGCCCAGTGGCTCCCCGGAGCGGGCCCCATCATCTCCGGCAGCAGCCCCGTGGAGGTGCCCGCCGCCAGTACGGCTCTCATGGAAGCCACTGCTCTCTCGCGATAGGCTGCCGCCATCTGCTCATCTTCCTTGCCGGCGGCCGCCAGCTCCAGCATCACCCGCGCCAGCCACAGCGTCGCCACCGCGCTCGGCCCGGCCCCCGCATACTGGTCCCTCTCGAACCGGTACAGCGTCTCACCCCCGTTGCTCTCCGCCCCGATCCGCCGCACCAGCCCCTCCACCAGCGCCGCCACCAGCTCGCGATCCTCCGCCTCCTCCACCCGCAGCACCCGAAACGGCGTTACCAATCCCAGCACAGAGGAGTCCGCGCTCTCGTCTATCGCCCCTTCGCTGTCATACCCCCGGGCAAACACCTCCTTGTGCCGCAGCTTCGACAGCACCGCGTGCCGGATGTTCGCCGCCATCGCCCGCCACTTCTCCTCGAGTCCCTGCTCTCCTATCTCCTCCGCCAGAAACGCCGCCTCTCGCAGCGCCGCGGAGATCGCCGCGTTGGAGTAGGTGAACGTCCCCCGGAAGGTCTCCCACAGGTCGAAGGCTGTCTGGTGCAGGCCGGTCTCCGGGGAAATGGAGCCGTGCAGATGCTCCGCCGCCCGCTTCGCCGAGTCCCACGTCTGCTCCAGGAAGCTCAGTCGCTCCTGCTCCCCCAGCCGCCGCGCGTGCTGCCCCATCGCGAACAGCACCGAGGCGGTCTGGTCAATCTGCAGCCCCTCCGCGTCCGTGCACCAGGACGGCCCTCGCTCCCCACTCAGCCAGTAGCGCTGCTCCCAGTACCCCTTCTCATGCTGCGCGCGCCGCGCCCACGCCAGAAACCGGGACAGATACCGCGGATACCCCGCCGTCTCGAGCGCCAGGCACACCTCCACCGCATCCCGCGGCCAGCAGTATCCATAGCCCCCCGAGCGCTCGAAGAACGGGTCGAACTCCGGCGCCGCCACGATGGAACCCGTCTTCCCGTCCGCCAGCAAGGCCAGCCCCAGCAGGCACCGGCAGTAGGCCTCCTCCAGGTCCGGCTCCACGTGGACTTGGATGGCGCCGGCTATGTACTCTTGCCAGTGCCCGCATGTCTCATCATATAGCGACTGCCATCCTAGCTGGCGAGCCCTATCCACCCTTGCCACCGCCGCCCGCTCGTTGGAGTCGGCCGCGATCACCAGCTCGTGGCTCACCTCCTCCCCCGGCCGCAGGCTGCCACCCCATCCCACCGCCAGGTCAATATCCCCGATTTCCTCCATCTGCTTGTTCAGCCGGCCCTGCTCCATCTGCCCCTTCGCCGAGTTCGCGGTGCCGGCCCGGCCGCAACCGAAATCGTCCATTCTCTCCGCCGCCACCGCAAAGCAGATGTTCCGCCAGTAAGCCACCGCCAGGTGCCGATCCGGGTGGTAGTGGATAGCGTTGCGGTGGTTCACCTCCCCAAGCTGAAGGTCCAGATACTGCAGCAGCGTCGGCCGCATCGGCCGCGCCGAGCGGTTCGCCAGCTCGAACCGTCTCACCAGCAGCGGCTCATGGGGATGCACGAAATCCACGATCCGCACCTCCAGCCCGTTCCCCACATGCCTCAGCCGCGTCTCCACCACGTTCGTCCGGCCAACATACCGCTGGCTCGCCTCCCAGGGCTCCTCAAACGTCCAGCTCAGTCGCCCCGGCCCCGCCCCATCCCCGCCGAAGTACACTGCAGGCATCCCCTCGTGCAGGTTCTGGGGGAAGTCAATGCTGGGGTACAGGAAGGTCATCAGCTCGCCCTTCGCCCCCAGGCTCACCAGCACGTGGGAGTTCCCCACGATCGCGTTGGGCTGATACACCGCCACCTGCCGCTACCTCTCCGTTGCCTGCGCGTATTCAGGCCATGCCATCATCCCGTACCTCACGCCGGTGCGCGGCGCTGCTCGCGCCGCGCCATCGCCATCCCGTACAGCTTCTCGTATTCCTTCGCCGACCGTTCCCAGGAGAAACGGCACTCCATCGCGTTCCGCACCAACTGCGACCACTGGCTCCGCCTCTGCATGGTCAGCAGGGCCCGCGCGATCGCCCCCAACACCGCCACCGAGCTGCGCTCCTTCGCCAGGAAACCAGTCCCTTCCCCGCTCTGCGCATTGAACTCCACCACCGTATCCGCCAGCCCTCCCGTCTCCCGCACGATGGGAATCGTCCCATAGCGAAGGCTGATCATCTGCCCCAGCCCGCACGGCTCGTAGTTGGAGGGCATCAGGAACATGTCGCTCCCCGCGTAGATCTGATGGGCCAGCGCATTGTCGAACCCCAGCACCAGCCCGATCTTCTCCGGGTTATGCCGCGCCAGGTCCGAGAGCAAGTGATGATAGTACGGCTCCCCCGTCCCCAGCAGGGCAAACTGCGCATCCAACTGCAGCAGATGTGGAAACACCTCCGCCAGCAGATCCAGCCCCTTCTGCCCGGCCAGGCGCGACACCAGGCCGAACAGCGGGACCTCCGGCCGCTGGGGCAATCCCAACTGCTCTTGCACCGCCCGCTTGCAGTCCGCCTTTCCCGACAGGTCCGAGGCGCCGTACTGCGCGGCGATCAAAGGGTCCGTCTCCGGGTTCCACTCCTCGTAGTCCAGCCCGTTCAGCACCCCGAACAGATCCTCCCCCCGCCTCTGCAGCACCCCCTCCAGCCTCTCCCCGAACTCCGCCGTCTGCATCTCCTTGGCATACCGCGGGCTCACCGTGTTCAGCAAGTCCGCGAAGATCAGCCCCCCCTTCAGGAAGTTCACCTGCCCCCAAAACTCCAGCCCCTCCGCCGTGAACAGAGACCGCTCCAGCCCCAGCGTATCCATCACCCCTCGCTCGAACACCCCTTGATAGGCCAGGTTGTGCACCGTGTACAGCGTCGCAATCCCGGCGACCGCTTTGTCTCTCACATAGTTCGTCTTCAGGTACACCGGAATCAACCCCGTCTGCCAATCGTTGGCGTGGATCACCTGTGGCTTCCACTCGTTTCGTCGCAGCAACTCCACCACCGCCCGGCAGAATACCCCGAACCGCTCCCCGTCATCCGGCTCCCCATACAACCCCTTGCGCTGGAAGTAGTCACTGCTGCCCACGAAGTAGGTGGTGACCCCGGATATCGCCTCGCTCACCTCCATCCCCACCGTCACCGGCTTCCCACCCAGCGGCACCTTCACTGACCCCAGCGGCTTCAGCCCGAACTTCCCCCCATCTATCGCCTCGTACCTGGGCATCGCCACCCGCACCTCGTGCCCAAGCGCAGCCAGCGCCTTGGGCAGCGCCCCCGCCACATCCGCAAGTCCCCCTGTCTTCGCAAAGGGCACCACCTCTGACGCGCACAGCAACACCTTGAGAAACATATCTACCCTTCCCTAACACGCCGATAGCTTGTAGATTAGCAAAGCTTCCGTCAATACTACGGCTGATCGTCAGCTTGCCGCAGCCACGAAGGCTGCAAACAGACGCCGCTGCCGCGGCGCCCGCAGCATCCTCTCCGGGTGCCACTGCACCCCCAGCACGAACCCCGGCCCGGCTCCTTCCAGCCCTTCCACGACCCCGTCCTCACACCATGCCACCGCTCGCATCCCCTCGCCCAGTTTCCCATTCGCCTGGTGGTGATAGCTGTTCACATACACCCGGCTCGCCCCCAGGATGTCGCGCAGCCGGCTCCCCTCCGCCACCCTCACCCAGTGCCGGACCACCGGCCCCCCGGCCGGCGGGGCGTGGCCGACTGCTCCCGGACACTGGCTGGTGATATCCTGGATCAGTGCTCCTCCGCTCACCACACCCAGCACCTGTGCTCCCCGGCAGATTCCCAGCACCGGGATCTGGCGCGCCAGCGCCTCCCCAGCAATCCTCAGCTCGAACTCATCCCGGACCGGGTCCACCCGAGCCACGCGGGGATGTCGTCGCTGCCCATATCTCCGTGGCTCGATATCCCCACCCCCGGTCAGCAGCAGCGCCTCAAGTCCCGTCAGATCAGCCTCCCCCTCCGGCCTTAGCTCCACCGGCTCAACCCCGGCCAGCCGCAGGGCACGAAGATAGGCCGCTGTGTTCCACCTCTCCCGCGCCCTCTCCGCCGCCAGAGCGGCGCGACTGGGCAGACTCACACCGATCTTGGGACCACAGCAGCGCCTGGTCATGGGAAATCCCGCCGATTGTAGCAACCCCTCTCCCCACGGTCAACGAACCCGCGTCCACACAGGCGACAAGCCTCAACATGCAAGACACGGGGCAGCCCCTTGGCTGCCCCGTGTCGGCTCCCTGATTCCTCTGTGTCTCTGCGCCTCTGTGGTGCAGACACCCCCTCACTCAATCACCTTCGTGACCACACCCGATCCCACCGTGCGGCCCCCCTCCCGGATGGCGAACCGCAGCTCCTCTTCCATGGCGATCGGCTGGATCAGCTCCACCGTCAGGGTCACGTCATCCCCCGGCATCACCATCTCCCGCCCCTCCGGCAAGGTGATCACTCCCGTCACATCCGTCGTCCGGAAGTAGAACTGCGGCCGGTACCCGGGGAAGAACGCCTTGTGCCGGCCCCCTTCCGCCTGGCTCAGCACGTACACCCTCGCCTCAAACTTCGTGTGCGGGGTGATGCTCCCAGGCTTCGCCAATACCTGCCCCCGCTCCACGTCCTTGCGCTCGATCCCTCGCAGCAGCACCCCGATGTTGTCCCCGGCCTGCCCCTGATCCAGCAGCTTCCGGAACATCTCCACCCCCGTCGCCACCGTCCGCCGCGGCTCCGGGTGCAGCCCCACGATCTCCACCTCGTCCCCCACCTTCACCT
>Ga0315279_10004557_pt1 | contig 18540 bp, 13 predicted proteins | sample YL17G06_20_MG_FD_203694 | JGI IMG/M metagenome (GOLD analysis project Ga0315279, IMG submission 203694) | Sediment microbial communities from Yellowstone Lake, YNP, Wyoming, USA - YL17G06_20 | ecosystem: Environmental > Aquatic > Freshwater > Lake > Sediment | place: USA: Wyoming | collected... | reverse complement strand
ATTTACATTTACAATAATTAATAGCTGATGAATCTTGTAAAAACAATAATTCAAAACCATTTACCCATCCTACAATTGTGCCAAAATGGCATTTTTTAACGATTACTGTATATGAAAAATATCCTAAGATAACCGATATTTTTTTGTTAAACAGTGTTGGGATAGTAACATCAAGAGATGAGTTTGTTATTTCCACAGATAGAGAAAAACTTGAGCAAAAAATAAGAATGTTTTGCGATGAAGAATTGTCAGATGAGAATATCAGACAAATCTTTAAATTAAGAGATAAGTCAAATTGGAAATTGCAGGATAAACGAGCAAAGATAAGAGATGAGAAAGGTCACGTTTACATCAACGCCGATCAATACTTTGAAGGCGTAACAAAAGAAATCTGGGAATATCAAATCGGAGGGTATCAGGTCTGCCAAAAGTGGCTAAAGGATAGGAAAGACAGAACGCTTTCCCTGGACGAAATAAAGCATTATAGCAAGATCGTCACCGCTCTACAAAAGACGATGGAAATACAAAAATTAATTGATGATATTTATCCAGAAGTAGAGAAAGATATAATAGAGTTTTAGTTACAAATGAACATGGATTTTGATAAACTTGAAACATACAATACTATGTGTTAAAATAGAATCAGAAAGAAGGAGATTAACAATGGAACTCAAGGCTACATATTTTGAAGAGAAAGGCGAAATTAACACGGAACAAACAATTAAACTCTCTGCTCAAAGATGCAAAGAACTTGGCATTAAGCACGTAGTTGGTGCAACGACAACAGGCGAAACAGCAATCAAAGTCGCTAGAGAATTCAAAGGTCAGGACGTCAATATTATTGCTGTGACTCTTCACGCTGGAATATGGGAAAAATACGGCGCACCTATTTCTGAGAAGGTCAAAGAGGCGGAAGAAATGGGTGTTAAATTCTTGACATGCACGCACTCGCTTATGGGTAATGTGGGAAATGCTGTTGTGATAACTCCCCCGTATAAATGCGGAGGCTTCTTGCAGCACGCATAGCCAGTGCTTACCATGCGCAAAGGCTGTATCCCAGCCCTACGGTGTGTTTGTTTGAGCGTTGAATTTTTTACATATACAACGTTTCTGTATACAACCCATAATTCAGTTTTCAATGAACGACTGGTATATATTGCTGTTAATTATAGCATTTAGTTACGCAAAAGTCAACAATGTATTCCCGATTCAGCGGAGCTGAGAGAAGATAAGGAGACGGCAATTCACCACCCGCATAAATGCAGGTGTCCCTTTGCCGAATATTATGGAGAAATTTGGCGGAATAAGCTGGACTGACCTTATCGCTTATGTTTATTATACATTCTCACAAGGCACAAAAGTTGCGGTTGAGATTGTTGTCAACTCCGCAGATGCAGGCTTGATCCCTGTTGATCAGGAAGTCATTACAATAGCTGGAACAGGAGTAGGTGCGGATACAGCCCTTGTTATTAAGCCTGCATATTCCACAGATTTCTTCTCTCTAAAAGTGTTAGAGATAATAGCTAAACCTCGTGTAGCTTAGTAATTATATTGGTCAACCAAATAATTAATAATAGCACACGGATTGGCACAGATGCGACGGATTTTCACGGATTTTATTTAGTAATCAGTGATAAGCAACTTTAAATAAATATATTAAAGAAATTTAATGACAAACTAACTAATGTAAAGTAACGTTTAAAAATCTCCCCTTCCCCCCTTTTTCAAAGGGGGAATTGACTAAACTCCCCTCTTGAGAGGGGTCCGGGGGTGTGTTTAAGTGCAAAACAAAAAGTTGAAAATAGTTTCTTAAACTTGCTTAATCAGTAAAGATTTAGTCATATTTAAAACTACCAATTATTGATCACTACTTTAATCCGTGCTGATCCGTCTTATCTGTGTTAATCCGTGTTATTCTAAATAACTGATCTGGTTGACCACTACTTAGGAGGAACGAAAATGAGCATACTGCGTATTGCGGTCGCTGGCGCTGGACCCAGAGCAAATGATTACATGGCAACCATAGCAAAGTTGACGGACAAGTATAAATTCTGTGCTATCTGTGATAAGAATATTGAGCGTGCAAAGTCCGCCGCAGAAAAACACGGCGCAGAAACTGTTTATACTGACGTGGAAAAAATGCTTCAAACCGAAAAACCTGACGTTTTCTTCGGACTTACTCCTACCGATTCACTCAGCATAATGACGATAATATCAGCAGAGAATAAAGTCAGCGTTATCCGTGAGATACCCATAGCTATTACAAGACAAGTAGCAGAAACCGTAATCCAAAGTTGTAAACAGAATGGTGTAAAACTTGAGATTGCTGAAAACGTCTGGGTCTGGCCTCATGAAAGGCTTAAAAAGAAGATAATCGAATCTGGTTTATTGGGTAAAATACTGCACGTTCGCTTATGGTATACTTCTGGTGCATATCATGGCTTTAACGCTGTCCGTATGCTACTCGGAAGCAAGGCAAAGAGGGTTCTTGGCTACGTTGGAAAAGTAAAAGTGCCTAAATATATAAGCTACGGTGGAGACCCATCAAACACAAAGATATGGGAAAGTGCAATAATAGAATTCCAGAACGGTGTAACGTGTCAGTATGGAAAGCCATTACCCGGTCCAAGATCAAGCCTGTGGGAGATAGAAGGAACTGAAGGCTATTTATCTGGAAGTGAATTAGTATTGTTTGATGGTAATAAACATTACTCATTTCAGGATGGTTATGAAGAAATTGATGGAGAACAGGTTCTGGATCACATTCGCATTGATACTGATCCGCCGATAATATGGAAAAATCCATTCAAGAAATACGGTATATCAGGAACTGACGAAGTTGCTAAGGCAAGCATCCTTTGCAGTATGCACAGCGCACTTACTGAGAACGTAGAGCTTATATACGGCGCAGAAAATGCTCTACGTGACCTTGAGCTTTGCATAGCTGTGCAAGAAAGCGGGATAACGGGTAACAGATGGATCGACCTACCTATTCAAGGTGAAACAGAGATTGAGCGACTAATTCACAAGGAATTCAGGCATAAATATGGGCATGATCCTGTTAATGAAATTGAAGCACTAAAAGATACAGTCTTCACTCGTGCAAGTGTGATGTGGACAGTCGCCGGGTGGCTGTAATATTATAATGAACAATAAAAAACTGCTACTATTTTTACTAGACTATCTGGATCAAAAAGATGATTTCGTTTTTTTATGGAACGGTCTAGTAGATTCTGACAATTATAGTAGTTACGTCTTCACGTCACCGATTGACTGTATCTATTGTTTTGACAAACAAGAACTTATCGAAGCACTCTCAAATATCGAAAAATACCTGCAAGATGGTTACTATCTGGCTGGATTCATAAGTTACGAAGCTGGATTATACTTTGAGCATGTTACTGATGCAATATGTACCTCAAACGTCCCTTTACTCTGGTTTGGCGTATACAAACAGCCGATAATATATGATCACAGGGATAATAAATTTTATTCCAGTGAAAATAAAAATTGCAAGCCTTTAAATCCCTCTTTATCCCCTAAAGGGCATATTCAATATGCCCCTACAAAGGGGGAAGATATAGAACGATTATTTGAGCAGTACGTACCCAAAGAAATATCAGATTGCCAGATAAGCAACATCAGTAATACTGTTGGGAAAAGCGTTTACATTCAGGACGTTGAATCTGTCAGGGAAGCAATTGCCAATGGGGAGACTTATCAGGTTAATTACACATTCAAGCATAAATTTAATTATGACGGGGATGCAAGGAATCTGTTTTTTAGCCTGTGCATGAAGCAATCCGCCTCGTATTCAGCTTTCATAAGATGCCTGAATAATGATATTCTGTCACTGTCACCGGAGCTATTTTTTCGGAGAACACCAGATTATGTATTTGTAAAGCCCATGAAAGGAACGATAAAGCGAGGTATTGATAATCATGATGACGTCTGCATAGCAGAGGAACTGCATAACTCGGTGAAAAATCGTGCGGAAAACGTCATGATCGTTGATCTGCTTCGCAATGATCTCGGTAGAATATCAGAGATCGGCAGTGTTAAGGTGAATAAGCTGTTCGAGATTGAGAAATACGAGACGTTATTCCAGATGACTTCAACGGTTCAGTCAGAATTAAGGGATAATGTCAAATGGCTGGAGTTTTTCAAGAGCATGTTTCCCTGTGGCTCAGTCACCGGCGCACCAAAGATAAGCACAATGAAAATCATAAACAAGCTGGAAAAAGAACCAAGAGGAGTTTATACAGGCAGTATTGGATACATAGCTCCGGATAACACAAGCGTTTTTAACGTTGCTATCAGAACGGTCATATTGGATAGATCAACCAAAAATGGAGAAATGGGTATCGGAAGTGGTATAGTCTATGATTCCGACGCAGAATCTGAATATGATGAATGTCTACTAAAAGCCAATTTCCTAACTTCAAAGTATATTGATTTTCAACTGATTGAGACAATGCTATGGCGGGATGGTGAGTTCTATCTGCTGGAACTGCATCTTAGAAGATTAGAAGAATCAGCTAAATACTTTCAATTTAACTATAATAAAGATCAGATTATTCAGACTTTACGGTATGAGGCAGAAACATTCAAAAACGGTGTAGAATATAGAGTAAGGCTACTAATGAATAAGAACTATACTAAAATATCATCATCAGAACTGGATAAAATAGATTCAGAAAAAAAGCGGGTAATATTCTCAAAGATCAGCATTGACCCGAATAACAGATTCCTGTACCATAAGACTACAAACAGGGAATTATACGATAGCGAGTACCAAAAGGCACGAGTTGATGGTGATTATGACGTTCTGTTTATGAATAACAAAGGAGAAGTTACCGAAGGAGCTATCTCGAATATATTTGTAAAAAATGGAAGTAAGTTTTATACACCACCGATAAGATGCGGATTATTGGATGGTACTTTCAGGCGATATTTGTTTGAGAGCGGATTTTCATTGGAAGAAAAAGTATTACTCGAAAGTGATATACTCGAAGCGGATAAAGTATATCTAGCTAATTCAGTTCGGGGTATGGTGGAGGTAAAAATATGCGAAAGCTCATAAGATCAAATGATGCCATAATCATCCTTCGTAAAGCAGTAGGTTTAGAACCTTGAGCTTTTATCCACTGATTTTCGCTAATCATCTGCGGAGTTTAAACAAATGTATCTAAATATTGATCGTTTCAAATGTGCGATTTTTTATGTTTTGCTAGTTTTTTCAACTATCGTCAACATTAGAATAGGAGAATCAGATATGGCTGAACGTGTATCAATTACTGTTGGACTAAATAACGCTGATATTATCGGTTCAGATAATAGGGCATTGCAATCTGCTGTGGATTACGTCGCTGGATTTGGCGGAGGAACGGTCTACATAGGAGAAGGAACTTACCTAATGAAAGATTCACTTCACCTTCGTAGTAACATCATAGTAATAGGAGAGGGTGAGAAAACTATCCTGCGCAAGTCCGATGGAATTAAGTCAGTCCTTGCGACAGACGGAGACTATGGACAGGAAGAGGTAACACCTGCTGATCCATCTGGCTTTGAGGTTGGTATGGGTGTGACGATTGCGGATAATAACTCAGGTGGATTTCATACGACAGTGGCGACAATAATATCTCGTGACGGGGATAATTTCGCCATTAACAAGCCATTGAATGCAGATTGTATGGTAGGTAACGGTGCGATGGTCAAAAATACGTTTCCTGTGATAAGCGGATACTACGTGGATAATGTTCGCATAGAAAAACTAACCGTTGATGGCAATAAAGAGAAGAACGATCATCTGAATGGGTGTAGGGGAGCTGGTATTTTCCTCTATCGTGCAAAGGGCGCTCAGATCAGGGATTGCGTAATCCACGACTACAATGGAGACGGGATCAGCTTTCAGCAGAGCAATGATACTATTGTAGAGAAGTGCGTATCATACAACAATGCAACTCTTGGATTCCATCCGGGAAGTGGTTCACAGCGACCGATCATGAAAAATAATCTGGCTCACGATAATGGCGCTGATGGCCTATTCCTATGCTGGCGAGTGCGAAATGGTTTATTCGAGGGAAATGAGCTTAGAAATAACGGTCAGTTTGGCATTTCAATAGGGCATAAAGACTCAGATAATATTTTGCGAAATAATATTGTCATCGGGAACAAAAGTCACGGCATATTTTTCCGAAATGAACCAGAATATACAGGCGGGCATCGCAACTTACTGGAAAACAACAAGATTCTTAACAATGGTTCTGGCGGGGAAGGATCGGGTATTTTCATACGTGGTGAGACTCACGATATAACCATCATCGGAAACGAGATAAGCGATAATCAACCCGAAGGCAAAAAGACTCAACAGTATGGAGTATGGATCGAATCGAAAGCTGATAGGATAACAATTAAAGGCAACAAGATCGAAGGAAATAAAGAAGGCACGATAAAGAACGAAGCGGTCAATGCTAAAGTCGAAGTATCGGAGTAGGTAATTTGTTAGAGATGTTGGTAGATGGATAGGAATAAAACTCAAGCAGATAGGTAAGATACCGGGAACTATTATCACAGATGGTTTACCGGGATATAATAGTTTATGTTGCCTTTTAGATGTGGTGAAGCACGTCCTATGTCTTTTTCATCACCAGCGGGGAGTAACGAGGTGGTTAAAGAGGCGATACAAAGAAGATAAAGACATTGATACAAAAAAACCAGTTATGAAGAAGGTTAGATAAGCTGATGGGAACGGTGTTGGGGGTTGAAAATGTCAAGAAAAACGTCAAGTTCGACGCGGTAGCCAAAGAACAAAATGGCAGATTTCAAGCCACAGGAGTGCCTTGCAGCATAGGTATTATCCCATTGACTATGCAACGGTTACTATTGATACAAGGCATAGGCATGATTTTTCTATTGACACATAGTTATTTCTGTGGTAGAATACATTTAGAAAAGCTTTTCCACAAGATTTATGCCGATTCGGCGAAAGTATTAACAGGTGTTCAAATGAATTCTGCTGGAAAGAAAAATCAAAATTGTAACACAATAGTTCAAATGAATCTATTGTCCGCTATCATACTGCGCTCATATCAGTACTATTATTGCAGTTGATAGTGGGCGTAGAGATTTTTCCAGCTTATTAAAATAAATAGAGATTTCTAAAGCCCACGTGTCGAATTATATTCGATAGGTGGGCTTTTTTGATCTCGGAGGAAAACTTATGTTTAAGAATGCTTTTACGATTTTAGAAGAGCGAGGGTTTATTGAGCAGTTATCCGATGAAAAGCTACGTGACCTTTTTGCAGAGCAACAGGTGACGTGCTACGTCGGTTTTGATCCATCGGGAATAAGCCTTCACGTTGGACATCTTTTGCCAATGATGGCTCTGGCTCACGTTCAGAGATGCGGGCATATTTCCATCGGACTGTTGGGCGGCGGAACAGGTATGATCGGAGACCCAAGCGGTAAATCTGAGGAACGTGTACTGCTATCTGAGGAGACACTTGAGAGAAATGCTGACGGTGTTAAAGCACAGCTTGAAAGGCTACTGAAACCAGAAAACTCAAATACTGAAAATGTTAAAATTATTAATAATGCCGACTGGTTAGGCAAATACAGTTTGATAGAGTTCCTGCGTGACATCGGCAAGCACTTTCGTGTCAGCGAGATGCTGGCAAAGGAATCTGTCAAGAGGCGTATGGAGATTGGTGAAGGTATATCTTTCACAGAGTTCAGCTATATGCTATTGCAGTCAGCGGATTTCTTGCACCTGTTGAGAGATCATAACTGCATTATTCAATTCGGTGGCACTGATCAATGGGGTAATATCACTGCTGGTATTGATCTTATACGAAAAATTGAGGGAAAACAGGCTTATGGGGTGACTTTCCCTCTGATAACAACTGCATCAGGTCAAAAACTTGGTAAAACGGAGAAAGGTGCGATTTTCCTTGATCCTAACCTGACATCACCTTATGAGTTTTTCCAATACTGGATTAACACAGACGATAAAGACGTTATAAAATACCTAAAATGGTTCACGTCACTATCGCTTTCAGAGATTGATGAGCTTGCAAAGCTGACGGAAACGGAACCAGAGGCTAGAAAATCCCAAAGAGTGCTGGCTTATGAAGTGACAAAATTCATACATGGTGTCGAACAGGCTGATATAGCTGTGAAAACGTCAGAGATTTTATTCGGACAGGAGATTGTGAATGTTACAGACGAAATGCTGGAAGAAATATTTAAGGATGTGCCTTCTACATCCATTTTTATACCTCCGGCAGGAGTAATACCTAGATTAGTGCCTTCAGGAATAATTCCTCCCGCAGGTGTTATAATGCCTATTGTTGATGTTATGGTTAAATGTGGTATAAGCAAAAGCAGATCAGAAGTGCGAAGACTCATTGCGAATGGCGGAGTCTATCTGAATAACAAACGTGTTGTCGATCCAGATTTCATAGTAACTAGAGAATCTCTTGCATCAGCACACATCGCTGTACTCCGAACAGGCAAGAAGAACTATCACCTGCTAAGATTCTCTGAGTGAACTACCTCTATATTTCCTAAAAATTGAGGTTCTTTGGTAATTTATGGGGATAATATTGTAGGGCGAAGCATTTGCTATTGTAAATTATATAATCAGCGTTTATGAGGCATAGGCTTCGCCCCTACGGAAAATTCCCCGTTATATCCCAAAGAACCAAAATTGATTTCGATCAATTATTAAAGGCGAGTGATTATAATGCAAAGACAGGACTATTTTTTCAAAGTAAAAACTCCAGAGCAAGTCAGAGAAATTCTGATAGAAACTACACGCCCTTTGTTGTCTGAAACAATAAATATTCAGGACAGTTTGGGGCGTGTTCTTGCTGAGGATATTAATTCACCTGTTGATCTGCCGGGGTTTGAGCGTGCAACGATGGACGGATTCGCTGTACGGGCAAAGGATACTTTCGGTGCATCTTCTGGCTCACCTGCTTATCTTAATTTAATCGGTGAGGTAAAGATGGGCGAATCAGCATACATAAAGGTCTCTCAGGGTAAGGCGATTAGAGTATCAACAGGTAGCATGATGCCAGATGGTGCAGATGCTGTCGTGATGGTTGAGTATACAGAGTTTCTGGATGATGAGACCGTTGAAGTTACCAGATCAGTTGCTCCGGGCGATAATACTGTCAGGAAAGACGAGGACCTTCGTGTCGGAGAGATGATGCTTCACAAAAGTCACGTCATTCGTCCGCAGGACATCGGCGCGCTGGCTGGCGCTGGAATAATGTCTGTAAATGCTGTTCGACAACCAAGAGTTGCGATAATCTCATCCGGTGACGAGATTATCTCACCAGAACAGACGCCGGAGATCGGTCAAATAAGAGATATAAACTCGTATTCCCTGTCAGCACTCACTCAACAAGCTGGTGGGATTCCAATAAAAATAGGCATAGTCAAAGATAGCTATGATATTTTAAGAGCAGAGATGATAAAGACTCTTGAAAATACCGATATTGCGATCATTTCCGGTGGAAGCTCAGTTGGTGCAAGGGACGTTACAATTGACGTTATACGATCTCTGGAAGATGCGGAGATACTCGTTCACGGTGTTTCTATAAAGCCGGGAAAGCCGACTATCCTCGCAAAAGTTGGCGATAAGCACGTCTTTGGTCTGCCGGGCAATCCTGTATCCGTTATGGTCACGTTTGAGCTTTTCGTCAGCTTCCTTATACGGCTTTTAATGAGAATAGAACAGCCTATATGGGAACCAAGATGCGTCAAAGCGAAATTGAGCAAGAACGTTGCATCTGCGCCGGGTCGTGAGGATTACGTCTGCGTTCGGTTAGTAAAAGCAGATGATGGTTTTTTGGCAGAACCTGTTCTCGGCAAATCCGCTACTATATCAATGATGGTCAAGGCTGATGGGCTTGTTAAGATACCGCTTGAGGCAGAAGGACTTGAAGTTGGGACATCAGTGGACGTTATTATTTTTGGATAGACCCACGAAGTAGAGCAAACTGCTAGTTTGCTATATTTTTGGCAATCTGGCAGATTACTCCACAATCTAAGCAACCAATTTAGTCATAAATTCCAGTTTAACTTTCCAGACGGGAAGCTAAAAACAAAAGAGAGGAAGGTGTTATCAACGTTAGAATTATATGATGAGGATATTGAAAAGTCAATAAAGATGTATTTTTTTATACGAAAGTTATCGTATGATAACCATCTTTTTTGTATCTGTGAATTTGCCTGTTTTTAATGTATAGAAGTATTCATCGGATACTACCTTTTCACCAGAATCATCCCGTCCATCCCAATAAATTGCATTCTCTCTGTTCAGGTATAATCCAGCACTCTTAAGCCCAACGTTTATTGTACGCATGAGTTTTCCTGATGACGAGTATATTTTGATAACTACGTCAGCATCTTCTCCTAACTGATACGGTATCCACGTTTCAGGATTAAAGGGATTTGGATAATTCTGTAATAACCGATTTTGTTTGAGCCAACCCATAGTTGTTATTTCTTTGCCTGAGGGATTGACCGCAGTTGGTACAGGTACACCTGATATATCACTGAGTTGGTATAGTCCTAATCCATTTTTTGAGTCTATCAGGAATATGTGCTTGCCATCGTCTGTAAAGCAGAAATCATCAATATCAGATAAAGTGGTGAGTAATTCCCCTGTCCACGCATTATAAAACTCATATTTGTGTTGAGTAGTGTCCCTATACTCCACCACAAGGATACTACCAGAAGGATTGAACTTCAAATAGTTACGAATTTGCGAATCACTAATAAATTTTGGATTAGCAGAGATTTTACAGAGCAGTTTGCCTGACTCCAACAGTGAAACTTCGACGCCATCTTCTGTTCTGCTGGCTTGAATATAGTCATCACCTACATTTACTATTGGTCCGACACGGTCAAATTCACGAACTATCTTACCAGTCTTAATGTCCCAAAAAACCGTCTTTCCATTTTCAGGTTGTTCTTCAGAATTAACTACAATAATTTCCTGCTCATCTAGTGTAAACAGCAGTACCGGATAGTCTCCATACCCCATTTGATTTATCTCTTCTCCTGTTTCTATGTCCCACACATAAGTGCCTTTCCACCACCCGCTACGTGCCAGATATTTTCCAGATGGTGAGAACTCAATTGCCCTGGTTCCATGCGCCCCGCCGATCTCGAAAACGTGAATCGGTTTCATAGTAACAGCATCCCAGACCTGAACAGTGTCGCCCAGATTAACAAAGGCAATCTTCTTCCCATCTGGACTGCCTTTCATCATCCATACAGGCATATTGAATTCTGCTACATCCATTAACTCTCCTGTTTTTGCATCCCAGAAATAGAGTTCGTTTGTCCATAGACCGCTTACGACTCGGTTTGTCTCTGGTATATATATTGCTTGAGCATACCATGAATGCCCCCAACCATAGTATTTCTGTGATATGGAGAAATCATTGACATTCCAGATAATGATTTTTGATCCATTAAACCTACATGCAAATCTCTTTCCATCAGGATGCAAAGTCAAACTACTCAAGCTATCGAAATTATGCGAATCAGGTGAAGGCAGAGGATCAATGACAGGTCTTTTTTCCAATTCATAATTCATCAGATTGATAAGATGCAACTCTCCGTTACCTTCACCTATAAGAAGGTGCTGATCGTCCAGTGTGAAGATCACATCATGTATCTCATCAAAGTTACTTGTGAATTCAACTAAGCGTGATTCTCCAGTAGCAAAATTCCAGAGCTTAACAATTCCAGATGTTACAAAAGCCAGTAAATTTCCATCGTGACTGTAATGTATGTTTTCTGTATAATCTTCGTATCCTGTTTTCAGATGAGAGATAATCTTCCCTGTCTCTATATCCCACAAAGCGATTGTTGAACGAGTTGACCCAACCGCAAGAATCTTACCGTTTGGATGAAACGCAAGAGAGCTAACGTAGAGTCTATCCGCACTTTCAACTTTAGGCTGTGGGTCACCCGTTAGTTCCATAACAACCTTTTTTTGCTCAACGTTCCACAGGAAAACTGAATCTTCATTGGTATAAGCAAGGTATTTACCATCAGGAGAAAATTCTGCAATGTTTGTTTTGGCAGGGATCGTTGCCAGTATTGTCCTTGTAGGTATATGCCAGACCTGAACACCATTCATCCAATCAGGTATCACCATTAAAGTGCTATCCGGTGAAAATGAAAAATGATAAGAATCCGAAACGTTGATATTAATACGAAATACGGATGTCATTATTTCAGCATCTAAAAATTCCACGTAATTGCTTGTCAGTGTTGCAAGGAATCGTCCATCTGGTGTATAGTAGATGTCAATAAGATTTGGTTTTCCAATTGAAACTACCGGTTGATATGCCTCAATATTCGTTACTATCAAAGATAATACGGAAAACAAGACGAATGTTATGACTGATGATTTTGATCCTATGGATTTCATTCTTTTATTCCCCTTATTCGCTAATATGCTTGATCCATGCCCACGTTGTCATAAACTTGTCGTCAGATAATACAGCACTTGTAAAAACAGGATCAAACCATGCAGGACGCACATCTGTATAATCATTCGTTAATTTACGCAGATTCTTTCCATCTACATCCATAATATAGATTCCTCCGACACCTTCTCTCTCATAAACAGAAAAAGCAATTTTACGATTGTCGGGTGACCACGCTGGCTCTAATTCCTCTGCTGGACTTTTAGTAAGGTTTTGCTGATTCTCTCCATCAGCATCCATAACATAGATTTCGTAGTTTCTATCACGAAAGGATTCAAAAGCTATCTTCTGACCATCAGGTGACCATGCTGGACTCCCATTAGTAACAATATTAGGATCATTTGTCAGATTCCGTAAGTTTTTACCGTCAGCATCCATTATAAAAATATCGAGGCTTAAATCCCGATCAGAAGCAAAGGTAATTCTCTGACCATCGGGAGACCATGACGGGGCAGCATTTAGAAATCCATTTGTCAGATTGTGTTGATTCTCACCATCGGCATCCATTACGTAGATCTGATCTAATATTTTATCTCGATCCGTTTGAAAGGCGATCTTTCGTCCATCAGGTGACCATGCTGGTGCATCATCATCCGCAGGATTGTTTGTCAGATTTCGTTGATTATTGCCATCAGCATCCATTACGTAAATTTCAGAATTGCCATCACGATTGGATGCAAAAGCAATCTTTTCACCATTAGGCGACCATGCTGGACCCCAATCAAGGGCTGGATTATTTGTAAGGTTTATCTGATTTTTACCGTCAGAATCCATCACAAAGACATCACGGTTCTCATCTCGATAAGAGTCGAAGGCGATCTGTGCTTGTCTGGGTGCTTGTGCCGTGGTATTTATTAATAACGTAAAACCAGTTAAAGATAATATGCAAACCAGTATCGTATACAAAGATTTTTGTTTGAGTTTCATTGTGTATCTCACTTTTGCACTACATGCTCAATGCTTTTGACTGAACGAAAAACTTTGATGCGATAGTTGTCACGATCAACCACATAGACATCACCTAATCTATCTATTGCTATATCAGTAGGAGTATTAAACTGGTCATCATGACTCCCTTTCTCTCCCCATTTTGTTATGAAGACGCCATTCCCGTTAAATTTTTGGATTCGATTGTTATACTGATCAACCACGTATACGTTCCCTGAATCGTCCACAGCTATACTAGACGGACCCAATCGTCCAAATTCACCATCCCCGGAACCATGATCACCCCATTTTTTCAAGAAAAGACCTTTTGAATCAAACTTCCGTATGAAATAGTTATTGCTATCAGACACATAGATGTTTCCCTGTTTATCCACTGCCACGTTAGATGGATACTGAAACTCTGCACCATCGCCATAACCCATCTTTCCCCACTTGGTTAGGAAAATCCCGTTTGAGTCAAACTTCTGGATGCGATTATTCATAGTATCTGCAACGTATACGTTTCCTGAACCGTCTATTGCAATGTCTTGAGGATTATTGAATTCTCCATCTTTACTGCCCGATTGTCCCCATTCTTTTAGTAAAACACCCTCTGGATTGAACTTCTGAATACGGTTAGCATCTTTATCAACTGCGTATACGTTACCAGCCTTGTCCACTGCTATTCCGCCGATGGCTAAGAATTGCCCTCTGAGATTTCCTTTTCCTCCCCATCTATCAAGGAGTTTCCCTCTCGTATCGAACTTTAGAATGTAAGCGTTTCTGGCGTCTGTAACGTAAACGTGACCATAATTATCCAATACGATGCTTTCTGGAACACTCTTGCCATAATCTCCCTTTTTAGCAAGCTGGACGCCGTAAGTAATCCATGAATTTCGCAAAGTATACTGCATGGTTCCCGAATCTGGAGTGATGTTATTGGATGCTTTTTGTGCAGTTTGTCCTATAATATCCAGAATTTCTGGTCCGCCTTGACCTGATAGTTGATTACCAATCATTCGACGATCACGATTTTGTTTTAATCGTACCGCATTATAAGAATTTGATTCTGTACGGCTAAAACCCTTCGTTCCATAATCCAGAGAAGGTTGATCAAAAAACACGTCTGCAACGAATTTATTTGATACAGGCGTGATTTGTATAGGTTGTTTTTTTAGATTTTTTGACGATAACAAATCAAGAGTTTTGCTATTTGCCAGCGTGAGGTTACGGAATTGTTCTTGATTGTTTTTCAATGTCAGAGATTGTGGATTAAGCTTTGCAGGCATTTTTGATGGTAATAAAAAGTTTTCTACTTCAACTAATGAGACGTTTAAGCGATGCGACCCATCATCTGTTCCATCATAAGAACCCCAATATACACCTGTGGATGATATTCCTAAAAAAACGAATACATGAACTATCATGGAAATCATAAGGCATTTTATAGAAGGAGTCGTTATCTGACCTGAAGTTAGTCTCAAAGCACGTTTCAGTCCGCCACCAAGCCAGATCATACTGTGATAGGCTTCTTTCATGCTCTTCAGTAATATCGCTCTTGCCTCATGTAGCCAGCGTCCGAGAGTTCCCTTTGTAATACCCAGTTCACTCTGAATTTCAGAATAACTTTTACCATCAAGATAGAACATCTCGACTGCTTTACGACTATACTCTGGCAGGCTTGAGATCGCTTTCATCACCTGTTCATAGAGTTCCTGATCCATCAGAATCTCATCAGGTGCCGGTGGCAGGTACAGGCAGTTCTCAGAAATCTCGTCTTCGAGTGCAATCAGATCATCATGACGTTTGCGAAGCCAATCAATGCAAAGATTCTTAGCAATCTGGAAAAGCCACAGGGAAAACTTGCCTTTATCTTTAAGCTTACTGAGATTTTGATAAGCGTTTATAAAAGTTTCCTGTAAGATGTCGGAAGTATCAGAGGAGTTTTTGATAATTCGATAAACGAGACGATAAACTTCCTTCTGATACCTTAAAACTAGCTCTCCAAAAGCAGATTTATCCCCTGATAAAGTAGCTATGACAAGTTCCTGATCTGTATTCATGACAATATCACCGCCTTTGGTGATTGAGTTTACTAATTATGCCTTCTACATATTATGACGAAAGTTTCAGAAAAAGTTTCGGTATTCCCCCTTAAAAAAGGGGGATTAAGGGGAATGGCACTGACATAACGAATTTTAACCCCAGAGGGGTGTCATATTTATAGAAAAAACATGCAAACAACCCAAAGCTCCAGAGGAGCGATATATAGAAGATCAATTAGAAGATTGCAGATTAAAGATTATAAGATTGAATACATTGCTAATTTTTAATCTTCAATCTTCAATCTTTTAATCGAATCAAATATGTCGCTCCGCTGGAGCTAATGGTTTTGCCTGTTTTTTCTATAAACATAACGCTCCTCTGGAGCTTAGAACTTATGCTGTAATGCAAATAATAATTGATACCATGTAACATTACATCCTTTAAGTCAGTGCCATTCGGGTTAGGGGGATTTAAAAAGTCATAAATAGCGGAATATCTCATCATTCCAATTATATCACAAGTAGCCTTTTTTTAAAAGACGGTTGACGAATCGTCTGACATCTGTTATGCTTGTTCTGGATGCGAATTTCACGAATTCTTATTTTATCTCTATTTGTGTAGAGTTAATAGAAATGGGAAAAATAAAGGTTCTGTCTGATAACATAGCGAATAAAATTGCGGCGGGAGAGGTTGTAGAACGCCCCTCGTCTGTGGTGAAGGAACTGGTTGAGAATTCCCTTGATGCCGAAAGTACTGATGTTGTTGTTGAAGTCAAAAACGGTGGGAAGGATTTGATCAGGGTCATAGACAATGGTATAGGTATGTCTTACGACGATGCGCTTCTTTCTCTTGAGCGTCACGCTACAAGCAAGATCGTTTCATTCGGTGACCTTGAGTCTATAACTACATTTGGGTTCAGAGGTGAAGCTCTACCGAGTATAGCGTCTGTCTCGCATCTGGAACTAATCACTCAGCAGAAAGATGAACTAGAAGGCACGAAGATCAGGGTAGAGGGCGGCACTATCAGAGACGTTGACAGGGTCGGTAGTGCGACAGGGACAAGAATCACCGTATCAAACCTGTTTTTCAATGTGCCTGCACGCAAAAAGTTCCTGAAGTCCAGTTCAACTGAGCTTGACCACGTAGTCAAATACGTGACGTGGGCGGCTCTTGCGTATCCTCAAGTCTCATTCAAGCTGACCAGCAACGATAGGCTACTTATCGAAGCCCGAAAATGCAATACGATAATGGAGAGGATATATACGCTTTATGGTCGTGAATTCTCTGATAACGTCGTAGAGCTTGATCAGGAGTTCGAGACAATTAGAATGCGTGCATTTATCGGCAAGCCCGGATTTACCAGAACGAATCGTGATTATCAGCTTTTCTTTCTCAATAATCGTCCCATCAGAAGCAACCTTTTGAGTTCCGCTGTCGGTTCAGCTTTCAAAACAGTGCTTCCGAAAGGACGTTATCCTGTGGCGATAATGTTCATAGAGATCGACCCGGCTTCGATTGACGTAAATGTCCATCCTGCAAAACTGGAAGTCAGGTTCCGTGATGAGCGATCTGTTTACAGCGAAGTGACACGCTGTCTTCTCATGGCGATGCAGAATCAGCAATATATCCCCGATATTAATATACAAATAGCAGATGTACCGATACCATCAGAAACTGATCAGACTGGTCCTCCTCCAGAATCGCTTACAACGATCAACCCTAGAGAGAGTAACATAGAATCTTCTGTTTCAAAATTCCTTACCAGACAGAGACCGCCGATTACAAGTCATAATTATCCGCCGGTTTCAGGAAAGTTCAGGCGATCCGAAAAGCCTGAAAATATGCCTGATTTTCCTGATATACCCGGTCGTCAGATAATAAAACAGGAAAGATTCATTGAAACACCAACGTCTCAAGAGATAAATACTGATGATATTCGCATAAAGGCGCGCTTGTTTGATACTTACATAGTCGTAGAGGTTGGTGATGAGGTATTTTTCATTGATCAGCACATAGCAGACGAGAGGGTTATATACGAGAAACTCCAAAAGCAGAAGGATTCTATTTCATCTCAGGGGTTGCTATTGCCTGTAACGGTTGAACTCCAACCTGTTCAAGCTGAATCACTGGATACAACGATAGAAATTTTAACCAGTATAGGATTCGATCTGGAACCTTTCGGTGGCAGAACCATCCTTGTCAGAGCGATACCATCTTTGCTTCAACGTGGTGACGTTAAGCAGGTAGTCACTGATTTGATAGACCAGATAGCTGATTCTTATGGCAAGATTGATAAATTCAGGCTTCAGGATGAGATCATGATAATGACAGCGTGTCGTTCCGCAGTTCAGGCAGGTGATACGTTGACGGATGCAGAAGTAATGAATCTTATCAAAGAGCTTTTCAAGACGGAACAACCCTATATGTGTCCGCACGGAAGACCCATAATTGTCAGGATGAACCGTTCGGAGCTAGATCAAAAGTTTCAGAGAAAGTAGAGCAAACTATAGACATTCAGAAAAAGAATTTAAACACGAATTTCACTATAAAACGAATTGCACGAATTTTTCTTGTTTATATTCGTGGAATTCGTTCATTTGTGTAATTCGTGATTATTCCGTTTAAAAAACATGATAGTGCTATACATGTAATGCTTTATGGAAATTGTAATAGCAGATAAAACATTTGATAGCACCAATATAGCTTGAAAACTTTTCTCTCACAGCATTACATGTATAGCACTACCCAAAAGTGATACTATCAACACTAAGCCACACTTGTATATCTTTGCAAACATATAAACCTCCTCGGGTACTAATCGAAGAAACAAATAACAAAAGCTCTATTCAGGCAGAATATTCACAACAAATTAATATATAAAAGCGCATAGTATAGTAACAAAAATCTCAGACTTTTTATAAGATGTAATCGTTAAAAAATGGGTTTACAGTAGGATGGGTAAATGGTTTTTGCTTGTTATTTACATTTACAATAATTAATAGCTGATGAATCTTGTAAAAACAATAATTCAAAACCATTTACCCATCCT
>Ga0315279_10004556_pt1 | contig 18541 bp, 14 predicted proteins | sample YL17G06_20_MG_FD_203694 | JGI IMG/M metagenome (GOLD analysis project Ga0315279, IMG submission 203694) | Sediment microbial communities from Yellowstone Lake, YNP, Wyoming, USA - YL17G06_20 | ecosystem: Environmental > Aquatic > Freshwater > Lake > Sediment | place: USA: Wyoming | collected... | reverse complement strand
GAATGGGTTGGGTGTTTTCGATTATCTCGATACCAAGTTCCTCAAGATAAGGAATAGAATCAGCAGTCGAAGACCCACCATTCTTCGGTGAGTTGAAGATGTTGCGTTTCCTCGCATCAAGGTCAATTTGCTCCAGTTCCGGAAAGAGACTCTTCATTTCTGGCCGTCAGGCAAATAGATACATATATCTGGTTTGAGTACCTAAGTTTATTAACGTTTATAATTATGGATTTTCTCAGAAGGGTTGTCAAACACTAATTTCTTTGTTTGAAACTCGATTAAGTGAGCTAACCAAGGTTTTGGTTTGACGTTCTGGCGAGGGTTGAGTAAAATTACCCAAAGCATTTACGTTTGAGGATATAATGCCACTTTGATTGAGTTGTACCGAAACAACGTTAAAAATACCGCCGGAAACAGGCGGTCAACTTATGGAGGCGAAACAATGCAATCGTCAATGAAACACATCCGCCCAGGTTGTTATAGAACCAAGTTTCACCACTGGAAAATGAAGCACCGCTGGCTGTGGTATCTATTTCCCATAACGGGATTGCTGGCGCTTATATGGTTTGTGATACGTGTGGTGCCGAAGCCATCGCGGGCAGCGTATCCCTGTCAACGGGTGGCGTTTCCGCTGGCCTCGGGCTTTGTAGTCTGGCTTTTGGGGCTTGGTGCGTCAGGAGTGGCAATTAAAAAGGCCAGACTCAATTTTAGCCGCAGACGTTATGTGGTCGGTCTGGTTTGTATTGTTATGAGTGTCACTGCTATATGGCTGGCTATAAGCGCGACCAGCAAAAAAACAGCATTGGCAGAACCCCAGCCCTCCAATCAGCCGATTGGAGAGGCGAAGGGGATTTATCCTGGGCGCGTCGTCTGGGTGCACGACCCTGATGCAACAGATTGGGCTGGGCCAGGGAATGGACATCCGTGGGAAAGCAATCATACCAGCCAGGAGCGAGTTAGCAAAATGATGTCACGGGCAATACGTGAGCTGACCGGTACAGACAGCGACACCCAAGCGTGGGATAAACTATTTAGATACCTTAATAAGGGGCGCGGTAAAGGTGATGTGGGGTATAAAGCGGGCGAAAAGATAGCCATCAAGCCAAACTTCGTCGGCTTTATCTGGACGCAAGGCGGCGTCAATCCGGACAATTACAATCTGGAAACCAAAAAGGACTATATGAACACCTCGCCGCAAATGCTGATAGCTCTATTGCAGCAGCTTGTTAATACCGTCAGCGTCAAGCAGTCGGATATCACCATCACCGATACTCTGGCGCATTTTGCAAACGAGTACTACGAGATTCTCAAAAAAGAATTCCCGGATGTGCAATACGAGGATTTCACAGGAAAATTCGGACGGCTTAAAGCAAAGCAGTCTTCTGTCCCGCTCTACTGGAGCTGCCGGCCAAAAGATGTAAATCAGGATTATGTGACAACCAGTTTTGCCGAGGCCGAGTACATAATCAATTTTGCAAATCTTAAGGCCCACACCGGAACCGGCGTAACTTTGTGCGCAAAGAATCATTATGGTTCGCTGATTCGTTGGCCCGCCCAGGAAGGCTTCTACGACATACACAAAAGCCCTTTCTCAAAAGAAGTTAAGATATACCAGCCTATGGTGGACCTGATGGGACATTCGCATATCGGCGGCAAGACCGCGTTGTATTTACTTGATGGACTGTACTGCGGGATACATCCCATAGATATGGACAAGGGGCCGAGAAGATGGCAGTCACAACCATTCAATGGAGATTGGACTTCGAGCTTATTGGCTTCGCAGGACCCGGTGGCGATTGATTCAGTAGGCCTGGATTTTCTACAGGCCGAATACAAAAACCCTCCGGATGATTTCCCGTGCAAAAGCGGTGTTGATGATTATCTGCACGAAGCATCTCTGGCAAATAATCCGCCCTCAGGAACATTTTACGACCCTGACCACGCCACCGCCGTCAAGCGGCTCGCCGGTCTCGGTGTTCACGAGCACTGGAACAATCCGAACGAAAAGAAATATTCCCGCAACTTAGGAACCGGCAAGGGTATAGAACTGGTTGCAGTGCCGCTGGCCGGCACCACCAAAAAACTGAGCATCGTTGCACCAGGAACAAAGCTTGAAAGGCTCGCCAGCAATTCTGGATTAACTGCAGGTTCAGAGTACGATAGTGTCGGTTTACGATACAAAAGGTAAAATCTGTGAAAATGCGATGGTGCGGCATTTTGTTGTGGCTTTTGTTTGGCCAGGGTCTTGCTGTTGCGGCTGTACCCATCAAAGTAGAACTCCTTGATGTCAGGAAGATATGGGACCAGGCACCACATAACGCATTTACCGACCTTGTCAGATGGAATGACCACTTCTACTGTGCCTTTCGCGAGGGCAGAGGGCACGTTTCGACCGATGGCAAAATACGAATACTCGAATCAAAAGACGCTGAACTCTGGCAGTCAGCGGCTTTGGTGGTCTTGCAGGGTTATGACCTGCGTGACGCGCATTTATCCGTAATGCCGCAGGGTGAACTGATGCTGCTTGGAGGAGCTGCGCCGCGGAAGCAGGATAACCAACCGGCGCCCACCGGCACATTTGTGTGTTTTTCGAAAGACGGCAAGACCTGGAGTCAGCCGCAAATTGTCATAAAGCCGGGCCGCTGGTTGTGGTGCGTCACCTGGCATAAAGGTAAGGCCTACGGTGTCTCTTACCCTGCCGACGACAACAAGCCGTTCCTTGAACTACTTACAAGTTCAGATGGGATAGACTTCCAACTGTATATACCAAAGCTATTCGGCGAGGGACGCCCCAGCGAAGTAACGCTCAGGTTTGATAGCAATGACACTTGTTTCGCACTGGTACGCCGAGACCAGATACAGGGCCAGCCGAGCAGCGCTTTGCTCGGAGTCAGCAGACCGGATTATACAAAATGGCAATGGCACGACCTCGGTCCAGAATTTAACGGCTTTGGCGGCCCCAATCTTGTCCAGATAGCAGGTGGACACTGGATTGGAGCAGGCCGGATGCACGATGGCGGTGCCCATACGGCGTTGACTTATATCGATGTCAAAAATGGCACGATGACCAAACTGCTTAAGCTGCCAAGCGGCGGTGATACAAGTTATCCCGGCTTAGTCTGTTACAACGACACACTTTATGTCAGCTACTACTCCAGCCACGAGGGCAAGACCGCTATTTATCTTGCAAAACTGAAAGTGGAAAAATCATTATCATCAAACGTAACCAAATAATAATTACAAATATCGAAAGGAGATTCAAATGAACAGGAAATGGATTGGTTTAGTGGTGTTGGTAGTTATGCTGATAACAATTAGTAGTGGTGCTGAAAAAGCCAGCGTGGTCGCACCGGGAGCAAAAGTGGAGAAACTTGCTGGTGACTTTAAGTTCACAGAAGGTGTGGCATCTGACGCTGAAGGGAATGTCTTCTTTTCGGATATCCCAAACAACCGGATCCATAAATGGTCGCTTAATGGTAAGCTGTCAACTTTTCGAGAAAATTCGGGCGGCTCGAATGGGCTCTATGTCGATAAAAAGGGCAATATTCTCGCCTGCGAAGGTGGGGGACGGCGGCTGGTATCCATCGACCCCAAAGGTAACGTTACAGTGCTGGCCGACAAGTATCAGGACAAGCGATTCAACAGCCCTAACGATCTATGGGCTGACCCAAACGGCGGCATTTACTTTACCGACCCCCGTTACGGACAGAGGGACGATATGGAGCAGGATGGTGAGCATGTCTATTACCTTTCGCCTGACCGCAAGAAGTTGATTCGAGTAATCAATGATATGGTCCGGCCTAATGGAATAATAGGCACTGCCGACGGCAAACTGCTCTACGTTGCAGACCATGGCGGGAACAAAACCTTCGTATATACAATCAACAAGGATGGGACACTATCGAACAAAAAACTCTTTGCCTCGGAAGGCTCTGATGGGATGACCATCGATAACGAGGGTAACGTTTATCTGACGACTAAGGTCGTGGCCGTTTACAACTCGAAGGGGCAAAAAATCGAGTCCATCGCAGCTCCGGAGGAACCGGCCAACGTCTGTTTCGGCGGCAAGGATATGAAAACGCTGTTCATCACAGCTCGAACGTCGCTGTACGCCGTCCGGATGCGTGTCAAAGGCATCGGCAGCGGATAACTAAATCCGCAGTCAGGAAAAGAACAACGAATGATGAATTATAAAGACCACCTAAATCGGCGCGATGTTCTAAAGGGAATCGGTGCAGGCGCAATGGGGCTTGTGCTCGGAGGAAAGGTCTTTGGATCTGCGGAGAGCTTCGCTGCCGCTGGTAACCCCTACCGCAGAGGAGGCCGACTATTCCAGAAGATAACCGGGCCGGCGAAGGTGAGTCTGGTTAAGGGTAATGACCGCCGGCAAATCGTGTATAAGGCGCTGAAAAACATCGAAGATGAGGTCCTGGCATCCATCGGCGGCAAGAAAATTCTCATCAAGCCAAACTTTGTAGGGTGCGATGTTCCACTCTGCGCTACGCACGTGGATGCAATCCGGGCTATTCTGGATTTTCTGACTCCACATTATAAGCAGCCCATTATCATCGGCGAATCCACCGCTGCGCAAAAGCGGACACCCGAAGGGTTCAAGAATTATGGCTATCTTGCACTCGAAAAGGAATACAACGTCAAACTCGTTGACCTTAATGAAAATCCGTCCTACGAATACCGCTATGTCTTCGGCGAAGAGCATAAGCCCTTGCCGGTTCGGATTATCTCGGCTTTCCTCGACCCCAATACTTATATTATTTCTGCTGCCAGAATGAAAACCCACGACCGGGTGCTCGTAACATTATCACTGAAGAATATTTTGTTAGGCGCTCCGCTGAATGATTACGACAAGAATGACAAATGGCTCCTGCACACCGGCGAAAACACAATAAATAACTTCTGCCATTTCAATATGTTCCACCTTGCCCAGGAGACATACCCTGACCTGGCGGTCATCGATGGGTTTGAGGGAATGGAAGGCAATGGGCCGATGTCCGGCACGCCATTTGATTCCCGCATGGCGATTGCCAGTTTAGATGCCCTTGCGGCAGATACGGTAGCCACGAAGGTGATGGGATTTGACCCCAAACGGATTATTTATCTTTCGGCGATGAATGAAGCTGGTATGGGGCAAGGGGATTTAGATAAGATAAATATCCTCGGCACTCCGCTGGAACAGTGTCTATATCATTTCAAGCCGCACGAACACATGGCCAAGATGTATAGTCTTTGATTAGCAGCTTCCACGGCCAAAAAACCGCGACCGCAACGACAAACCATATAAGGATACCGAGAGCGAATTTGCCGGTAATGCCGAAGAATTCGCCTATGGCGGACTCTCGTCCAAAGCTTTTTGTATTAGCGGTTTCAAGGTCGGTAAATCATCCTTGCAGGTATCCCAGATAGTCTTTTTATTAACGCCGAAGTATTCGTGAATCAGAATATTCCGCATATTTTTCATTTTGCGGACAGGAACATCGGGGTGATTTCTCTGGAATTCAGCGCTGAGTCTGCTTGCTGCTTCGCCGATTATCTCGATCTGTCTAAAAACCGCATCCGACATCATACTGTTGTGTGAAAAAGTCTCAAAATCCACGTCTGAAATATATGATTCTATTATTTGAATTGCGTCTGAAATATGACGTAAATAAATCTTATCGCTTTTCATAAACGCTCTCGGCCTGCGCCAGGACCTCGTCTCGGAAATACTTACTTAACGCCTCTGGTGTTACGATATCAATTTCTCTGCCCACAAATTTCTCAAGGTGGTCTTTGATGTCAATCAGCTTAAAAAGTCCGATATGTGCATCGGGCATAAACTCAATCAACACATCCACATCGCTGTCTTCTTTTGGTTGGCCGTTGACATACGAACCAAAAAGAGCAACGGATTTGATATCATTAAGGTATGGCTCATCTTTCAGTGCCTGCAGGAGCTTTTGTTTTATCTGCTCTTTATCCATAAAAATAAGTATAAAGCCCCTGTTAATCGCTGTCAAATAAATCGACGCAAAGGATTCCCAATACAATAGCGATTTGCAATCACTTCCTGCGATGGCGTTTTGAAGACGAAATGTGTCTGATTTTCGACAGCAGGTCTCTGCGGTTCGCAGATTTCAAAAAGTCCTCCAAAACCTTTTCATATCGCGGCTGATAGTACTGGAGTAGTGCTGCCTGAAGGCGCTTGTCTCTGCGGCCTCGGGGGACATAAATCTTCTGGCTGTGGGAGTCTGTCCCTGATACATACATAGCCGTTGACAGCGCCAGCGGAATAGGGACAAAGTCCTGGACCTGGCGCGGTCGCCACGAGCGCGACACAAGATACTCAGCCAGCGCCAAAGCATCTTGTGTTGTGCAGCCCGGATGAGAGCTTATAAAATACGGCACAAGATACTGTTCTTTGCCGGCCTGGCGAGAAACTTCATTAAAGCGCTCCTCAAATTCCTCAAATAACTCAAATGGCGGTTTGCCCATTAGTCCCAATACCCTGTTGCAGTAATGCTCCGGTGCGACCTTGAGATGGCCACCAACAAACGAGCCGACTAACAATTCAATATACTCCTGACTGTGAAGGGCCAAATCGTGGCGGATACCGGAGGCAACATAGACGTTCGTTTTCCTGTCCCCGCTCTGCTTCCAGCGAAGAAATGACTCCATCATTTCTATCAAGGGTCTATGGTCAAGCTTTAGATTCTTACAGGGCGAAGGCAGCAGACAACTGGGCCGATTGCAGGTATCTTTTTTGCTGCATTGCATCCCGTACATATTGGCGGTCGGGCCGCCGAGGTCAACAATGGTTCCGCGAAATTGATGGTGACGCTGGATTACCTCCGCCTCGTTCATAAGTGACTGAATTGAACGCGAGATTATCTGCTTGCCCTGATGACAACTGATGGAGCAGAATGAGCAGCCCCCAAAGCAGCCGCGATGGGTGGTTATTGAAAACTGCACAGGCCCCAGAGCAGGTACACCCCCCTGCTTATCGTATCGGGAATGCCAGCAGCGGGTAAAGGGTAAATCATACAACTGGTCCATTTCCGCAATCGTCAAAGGCCTGGCTGGCGGCATTACCACAATCATACCGGGGTCCTGCTCCTGGACTACCGGCGAACCACCTGGATACGCCTGCTCTTGGTATTGCAGTTGGGCCGACATAACCAGGTCTTTATCGGCCTGCTGCCCAGAGAGAGATGGCAGAGGAACGGCATTATCCGGAACACGGATGTCCCTTACTATCCTGTATGCCGTGCCGGGTATATTTACAACGTCGCCTATGCTGCCGGTGCTTAATATCTTTGCGATTTCGAGTATCGCAATTTCAGCCATTCCGAAGACTAATACGTCCGCCTTGGCGTCAATCAGAACAGAGCGTTTGAGCTTGTCCTCGATGTAATCGTAATGAACCAGGCGGCGCAGACTCGCTTCCAGGCCGCCGAGTATTATCGGGACCCCTTTATAGGCCTCGCGTGCTCTGGCTGAGTAAACCAACAGCGACCTGTCAGGCCGCAAACCCAAAGCACCGCCGGAACTATATACATCCTGCCTGCGCCGGTTTCCCATCGAGGCGTAGTCATTAAGCCGTGAATCGACACAGCCGCTGGTTATTCCCCAAAATAATCTCGGCGGCCCCAGAGAACGGAAGGCATCGACGCTGCGCCAATCCGGCCGTGCGAGTATCGCTACTCGGTAACCGTGTTTCTCAAGCAGTCGCCCAATCAGGGCAACACCGAACGAAGGGTGGTCAACATACGCATCGCCCGTGATAAGAATAATATCCACCTGCCCCCATCCTCGCTGCTTCATTTCATCAAGCGTTGTGGGCAAAAATGCGCCGATATTTTCACGTTTCATAGCCATAATATCATTTTACCACATTCCAGCGTGGTTGGTTCGAACTTAATCGCGCAAAGGAAAAGGGCCAGCGGTTAAACCGCCGGCTCTTTATAAATACGAAGCACCTTTGAATTTTAACAACTCCCTGTTGGATGTTTTGGTTCCTATACGATATAAATACTGAAGGTTCTATTGCCTCTGATAAGCGAGTGCATTATTATTATTAGGTAAGTTTTATCCATAGTGCTATAACCGATAGTGATAAGGATTACCGTGAGGTTAGCGGTCAAAACAATTTTGGCAGTTGCTATTGTCACAGGTGTGTTGATACTTATCGCAATTATGATAATTGGCCGTTGCCGATTTGCTGAGAGCAAAAAGCCCGTTACGGTTCCTCAACCGCAACTACCGCTTGTAGATAGCGGCAACTGGCCTATGTTTCACGGCGGGCAGAATCTTTCAGGCAAGGCGCAGGGAAATCTGTCTGATTCAATGGTGCTTCTGTGGAAATTCAAGACCGGTGGAGAAGTCAAATCTTCGCCCTCCATAGATGACGGCCTCGTCTTTGTGGGCTCGGCTGATGCAAATGTTTACGCAATCGACTTAAAAAATGGACGCCAGGTATGGGCATATAAGACGGGTGATGCTGTTGAGGCCGCCCCTTGTGTGCTTGGAGATTCGGTTTTCATCGGGTCATCGGATGATTTCCTGTATGCGCTCGATGCGAAAACAGGGCAGCTTAAGTGGAAGTATCAAACCGACGGAAAAATTATGGGCGCCGCAAATTGGACACCTTCGCCGGATGGACACACAATATGGCTCCTTGTGGGCAGCTACGATAACAAACTACACTGTGTTGATTCGGCAACCGGTAAGGTCGTCTGGACTTATGAAACCGGTAGCTATGTAAACGGTTCACCAGCGGTCGATAAGGGCTCGCCCACCATAGGTCTGGCGGGAAAGGTTGTCTTTGGCGGCTGTGACGCCAAAATTCACGTTGTGTCAGTGGCTGACGGCAAAATGCTGACCCAGATTGATACCGGCTCATACATCGCCGGCTCCGCAGCGATTGTCGGAGGCCGGGTATATGTCGGCAATTACGATAATGTATTTATCTGCGCCGACATCGCTGCCGGCAAAATAGTATGGAAATATACAGAAGCAACTTCTGCTATTTTCTCTTCGCCCGCTGTTGGGCAGAACGTGGTTGTGTTTGGATGCAGGGATAAGCGTGTGCATTGCGTCAACAGTGATAATGGAAAGCCAGTTTGGACATTCCAGACGTCAGGCGAAGTTGACAGTTCGCCGGCTATTTGCGGAGACAAGGTCGTTGTTGGTTCCGGTGATGGACGGCTTTATATGCTCCGGCTTTCTGACGGTAAGCAGGTGTGGTCTTATGAGGTCGGCCGGCCCATTACCTCCTCGCCGGCGGTAGCCGGAGGAATGGTCGTTGTCGGCAGCGACGATGGTTTCATATATGCGTTCGGCCCCGGTTGATAGATTGGAGAGAAGCAGTTTAGCTGAGGATAACGATGCTTGAACTTATAAATGTTGCGAAAAGTTACCCCCCCTGTCTTCTATCAAAGACAGAAAGGGGGGCCGCCGGCGTCTGCGTTTTAAGAGATATAACCCTGAAGGTTGAGGACGGCCAATCCATTGTAATAGTTGGGCCGTCCGGCAGCGGCAAGAGCACACTACTTAATATCATTGGCGCTCTGGACCGTCCCACATCAGGAGAGGTTCTCCTTGATGGCAGGGACTTTGCTAAACTCGATGAAACAGAGCTTGCACGAATCCGTAATCGGGAAATCGGATTTGTTTTTCAGTTGCATCATCTCCTGCCCCAGTGCACGGTGCTTGAAAATGTCCTGGTCCCGACGCTCGCTTATAAGAACCGCATCTTAAGAGAAGTTCGGGAAAGGGCAGTTAATTTGCTGCAGCGTGTAGGACTTAAAGAACACTTACTGCATCGGCCGGGCGAGCTATCCGGCGGACAGCGCCAGCGGGTTGCGGTTGTCAGGGCTTTGATTAACAGCCCCAAACTCTTGCTCGCTGATGAGCCGACCGGGTCGCTGGATGCAGATGCCTCGAAAAATATAGCGGAACTGCTCGTGGAGTTAAACCGCAGCGAAAAAGTTACACTGATTGTGGTAACACATTCCCTTGAGCTTGCGGAGCGTATCGGACAAATATGGGAACTACGTGGCGGTGCTCTTAAATGCAGAGGCCGAGAATGAGCTTGTGGATGCTTGTCAAAAGAAGTCTCGCCTTTTATTGGCGGACGAACCTCGGGATTCTGCTGGCTGCCCTTGTCGGTACTGCTGTTTTAGTGGGTGCGCTGGCCGTAGGCGATTCCGTGCGCTACAGTCTCAGAACGATGCTAAAAGCTCGATTGGGCGCAGTGCAGTTTGCTCTTGTTACCCGGGACAGGTTCTTTAGAGCTAAACTGGCAGACGAATTGTCAACAGAATTAGATACAGCGGCGGCGCCTTTGTTACAACTGCGTGGGCTGATTGCAAATAGTAGTGGGACAAAGCGTGCGAACGGAATTGATGTTCTCGGCGTTGATGAGCGATTCTATAAGCTCGCAAATTTCGTCGTGCGTGATGCGTCGTGCGTCCCCTCGACTTCGCTCGGGACAGGCGTGCGTAAAAGGCTGACGCTGGACGATATACGCAATACGCAATACGATAGGAGTGAGGGAGTTGTTCTAAACGTTCCTCTGGCAGCGCAGCTCGGAGCTAAAGTTGGAGATGAGGTTGTGCTGCGAATTGAAAAACCAGGTCTTATGCCGCGGGATGTGCCGCTGGCGCCGGATTCCGACTTGTCAGCCGCCTTTCGGCTCACCGTAAAGGCAGTTGCCGGAACATCAGAGTTCGGGCGTTTTAGCTTGCAGGCAAATCAGGTTTCGCCGCTGAATGTCTTTGTGCCGCTCCAGTGGCTGCAGGGGAAATTAGGCCGTAGCGCCCAGGCGAATATGCTGTTAGTCGCTTCAGACCCGCGGGATAGCATAACGGTTGAAAGGGCGAATGCGGCTATCAGAAAATGTTGGCAACCTGGTGATACAGGTCTTGAAGTGCGCCGCTTGGACAGACAGGATGCACTCCAGATACGCAGTAATCGCGTGTTCATTGACGGCTCTGTTGCTGAAGCCGCGATGAAAGCGGATAGTAATGCTATTGGAATCTTGACCTATTTCGTGAACGAATTGCGTCTGGGTGACAAAGCGACTCCTTATTCGATGGTGGCTGCTATGAGGCCGGCAGGTGCCAGCGGTTTTGTTACAATGAGTATGCAAGATGACGAAATTGTGGTCAATCAGTGGCTCGCCGATGACCTTGCGGCCAAGGTGGGCGATTCGCTCGAGCTTACCTACTTCGTTATCGGGCCGACCAGAAAACTCCAGCAGCAGAAAGCTCGCTTCCGGGTGCGTCAGATACTGTCTATGGAAGGTCCCGCCGTTGACCCTGACCTGATGCCGGATTTTCCAGGGCTGGCGGATGTCAAAAATTGCAGGGACTGGAAACCGGGTATCCCGATTGAGCTCGATAAGATACGCCCTCGCGATGAGGATTACTGGCAGCAGTATCGTGGTTCGCCGAAGGCGTTTGTTACGCTCAGGGCCGGTCAGCAGATGTGGGGCAATAGATACGGCCGCCTGACTACGGTCCGCTACACGAGTGGCAAAGAATCTCAGGGAGATATAGCAGGCAGATTATTAAGTGCGATTGACCCGGCTTCGCTGGGACTATTTTTTCAGTCCGTCCGCGAGCGCGGCATAAAAGCCGGCGATGAAGCGACAGATTTCGGTGGGCTTTTCCTGGGCTTTAGCGTGTTTCTTATCATAGCAGCGCTGGTCCTGATGGGGCTTGTCTTTGTATTTGGTGTTGAGAGCCGGGCACAGCAGGTCGGAATGTTACTGTCGGTAGGGTTTTCGCCTAAGTTGGTAAAACGCCTGCTGTTTATGGAGGGCGGGACATTGGCGGTTCTTGGAGCGATTACAGGAACCGCGGCGGGTCTGCTTTATACCGAAGCAATGATTTACGGCCTTGCGACCGGATGGCAGGTAGCGGTGGGCGGTTTGCCAATCCATTTCTATGTAAAAGCATCAACCTTGCTTACAGGAGCATTAGCAGCGGCGGCGGTTTGTCTGGTTGCGATATGGTTGACTTTGCGTCGGCAGGTATCTCGCCCGGCTCACGAGCTTCTTGCCGGCGTTCCGCAGTGGCAATTTTCTACTACCGGACCGCTCCCGAGAGGCAGGATTGGATTATGGGTAGCGGCGGTTGCAGCAGTTGGAGCGATGGTTCTTCTTGTTACAATGGGCGGAGGTGACAGCGGAGCTGTCTCCACAGCGTTCTTCGGGGCGGGGGCATTGCTCCTGGTTGCAGGGCTTGGATTAAGTCAGGCATTGTTAAGAATCACCGCAGGCAGTTGGAACAGACCTTTGGTTTCTCTATTCGGTCTGGGGCTGCGGAACTCAACCAGACGAAGCGGGAGGAGCCTGGCTGTTGTGGCAATGCTCGCCTGCGGGATTTTTCTGGTGGTCGCAGTGGGAGCGAATAGACCCGATTCATCGGCTCCGGCACACAGGCGCGATTCGGGTACCGGCGGCTTTTCGCTATTCGGCGAATCGACTATACCTGTTTTGCATGACTTAAATAGCCAGTCTGGCCGACGAGCGATGGGTTTGGATGATACTATCCTCGATGGTGTGGAAATAGTGCAGTTGCGGGTGCACGATGGCGATGATGCAAGCTGTTTTAATTTGAATCGCGCGCAAATGCCGCGTTTGCTGGGAGTTCAGCCGGAGCAGTTGCAAATGCGAGATTCTTTCACGTTCATTAAGACATTTGAATATACCAAAAAGGCGGACGCCTGGACATTACTTAAAAGCGACTATGGCAGGGACCTTGTGCCGGCGATTGGCGATTACGCAACGATTGTATGGGCGCTCGGCAAATCTGTTGGAGACCAGATTGATTATATTGATGAGCAGGGCCAAAAATTTCATCTGCTCCTGGTAGGTATGCTGAAGAGTTCGATTCTGCAAGGTAGCTTACTTATTTCTGAAGACCAGCTCATCAGGCGCTTTCCATCAGAGAGCGGCTCCAGGATGTTCCTTATTGATGCGGCCGAAGACAAAACCGAAGCTGTAGCCGAAAAACTTTCTGCTTCATTGAGGGACTTCGGCCTGGCGCTTACGCCGGCAGAGCAACGGCTGGCAGAGTTCAACGCCGTTGAAAATATGTATCTATCCATTTTTCAGATTATAGGGGGTCTGGGGCTTATTCTGGGCAGTGCAGGACTTGGACTGGTGGTGCTTCGCAACATCCTCGAACGGCGTGGTGAGCTTGCAATGCTCCAGGCAGTGGGCTTTTGTAAAGGAGCAATTAAACGAATAGTGTTTTACGAGCATTGGGTTCTTTTGCTGGGCGGCCTGGCGTGTGGAGTTATAGCAGCGTTGGTAGCGGTTGGTCCCGCCCTTAAATCGCCCCGCACTGAGGTGCCGTATCTTTCGCTGTCACTGACGATTGTTGCGATAGCCGCCAGCGGCGCGGTATGGATATGGCTGGCAGGTGTGTTTGCGCTGCGTGGAAAAATGCTGGATGCGTTAAGGAATGAGTAGATACGATGAAGAAATCTGTTGTTGCATGGATATTGCCGGTCGCATTAGTTATTGTGGGCATCGTGCTGCTGTGTGTATGGCTTAGCACAGATTTGGCGATGGAGCTGGCAGAGCGTCTGCCTATCGCTGAGAATGCTTTACAGGCGCTTCTGGAGGAAGGGGGAACAGGAAAGCCGCAGGGTAAGCTGGTTCAGTTCGATGGTGTCGCAGCGAACTTGTCCGGCGTCTGGCCTCGGTTCAGAGGAGCGAACTTCAACGGAATAAGCAGCGAAGATGTCACCCTTGCTAAGAAATGGCCCCCGGATGGACCGAAGGTCCTCTGGTCAATCGACGTCGGAGAGGGCTACGCAGGGGCGGCAATTTTAGCAGGGCGTGTGTATGTTTTGGATTACGACCGCCAGAAGCAGGCAGATGCCATTCGCTGTTTATCTCTTGATAATGGCAGGGAAATCTGGCGGTACTCATACCCCGTCAAAGTCAAACGCAACCACGGAATGAGCCGGACTGTGCCCACGGTTACAGACAAGTTCATTGTAACATTGGGACCGAAGTGCCACGTTACCTGTCTGGATTCGGCGACCGGCCAATTTCGCTGGATGCTGAATCTGGTCAATGACTTTAAGGCAAAGGTGCCGCCGTGGTATGCAGGACAGTGTCCCCTTATAGATAATGACAGGGCGATAATTGCCGTTGGCGGCGACGCTCTAATGATAGCAGTGAATTGTGAAACAGGCGAGATTGTATGGCAAAGTCCAAACCTACGCCGCTGGACGATGACACATTCTTCTATAATGCCAGCCGAATTTATGGGCAGGCGTATGTATGTTTATTGCGCAAGCGGCGGCGTAGTGGGCGTCTCGGCTGACGATGGCAGCATTTTGTGGGAAAACGTCGACTGGAAGATTAGTATCGCAAATGTCCCCTCGCCTGTGATAGTGGGCGAAGGACTTATCTTTCTTTCGGGCGGCTACAACGCCGGCAGTATGATGCTGCGTCTTGTCCAGGAAGCAGACAAAATAAGTGTGCAGCCGGTCTTTCGACTTGCGGCGGATGTGTTTGGTTCGCCCCAGCACACCCCGATTTTCTATGATGGCTATATCTATGGCGTTCGCCCCGATGGTCAACTGGCTTGTCTTGACTTAACTGGCCGGGTTGTGTGGACGAGCACAAGTGCTCACAAGTTTGGTCTTGGGCCGTATATCATCGCTAATGGCTTGCTCTACGTTATGAATGACTCCGGCCTGCTGACCCTCGCGGAGGCGACACCGGCCGGCTACGTCCAGCTTGCTAAAGCGAAAGTTTTGGATGGGCCGGATTCCTGGGGGCCTATAGCGATTGCCTCCGGCCGGCTGATTTTGCGCGACCTTACGCGAATGATATGTATAGACATTGCTGAACATTGACACGGATTTTTTAATACCACCGAGATGATATTGATTACTTAACCACAGATTTCGCAGATTGACACAGATTTTTAACCGCAAAGGTACAGAGGCGAAAGACGAGCGACCCATCCTTCGTCCGCTACAGCGGACTACGGAGGGCAGGCGAGAGACGAGGGACGGCGGATTTATCCGCCGTAGCGCACGCGAAGGCGGACGGCGGGGCACTCGAAATATGGGGGATTTTTTGCTTGCCTTTTGCGACTATCTCCGCTATAATACCAATTGTAATAAGTTAATGCGCTGACGGGCATTTTGTCGATATAGTTCATAATAGTCAACAGATAACCACTTTTTTTGCAAGGAAGCTATTATGAACGTCAAATCACATCATACAGCCGAACAGTTACAAAAGCTCTATCGTAATGAAACTAACCGTCCATTGGCCTGTCGAATCCAGGGGATATATCTGGCAAGCAAGGGATTAAACTGCCCCCAGATTATGGGAATCACAGGCTCGGCACGCCGGACTGTCCAGCAATGGGTATCCAAATACAATAAAGGGGGCATCGAAGCATTAAAGGATTCTCCTCGTTCTGGCGCACCCCTTAAGCTTTCGCAAGAACATCAGCAGGCATTTCGCAGACGAATAGATGCTGGGCCAACAAAACGGGATGGTCTGTCCGTACTTAACGGTCATGCTATTAAGAAAATTTTAGAACAGGAATTTGGAGCAAGCTATTCCCTCTGGGGTGTTTATCATCTATTGCATAGACTCGGGTTTAGCTGCCTTTGTCCTCGGCCACAACACGAAAAGGCCGACCCTAAAACCCAGCAGGAATTTAAAAAAACTTCATCAAAACGTTGGATAAAGTCCGTTCAGAGCATCCCTGCAAGAAAATAGAGGTATGGTTTCAGGATGAAGCACGCTTTGGTCAGCAGGGGACAATCGCAAGAGTATGGGCATTGAAAGGTTCAAGGCCTCGTGCGGTAAGGCAGACCAAATATGAATGGTTGTATGTTATCGGTTCGGTTTGTCCACAGACAGGGCAAAGCATAGGTCTGCTGTCGCCATATATCAACACTGACGTTATGAACGTTTATTTGCGGCAGTTCAATCGCGAACTTTCTGAGGGTATCCATGCTGTTTTGGTTTGGGATCAGGCTGGTTTTCATAAATCAAATGGATTGAATATACCTGACAACATTACGATTATTCCCTTGCCTACGTATTCACCTGAATTGAATCCCGTGGAGAATCTTTGGCATTATTTTCGGAACCATTACTGGGCGAATCGTGCTTATGCGGATTATGATGATTTGTTGATGTCTGCGACAGATGCGTGGCAAAAGGCTGCCCTCGATCCTGAAATAATTAAATCGGTTTGTCGAGCATCTTATGCTGAGCGCAATAATTAAATACAATTGGTATAATACAATATATTACGGACTTTACACTAACATGTTTAGCTGAAGCGTTTGGGTCTGCAATAATGTCTAAGGAGTCAAAAGAAAAGGAGCGATAAAATGGCAAATCTAAAGAAGTTAAAATTCGCTATAAGGATTCTATTGAGAGCGGGAATAGCTGCTGCAGCGCTTACATTTGCCGGATGCGAGGGACCTCTGGGTTATGATGCTTCTGCTGCAGGTTATGCAAGCATGGCTAACAACCCACAGATCTCAGCACAACAACGAAGTGCAGCAGCTCTAATGTCCGGTCTGATGTCCCGTGAGGGACAACGGGTCCACGAGATGAACGTTGCTGAAGCAGGCCGATCGCAGGTCACTATCAACAATAATACGAGCCAGCCGTCAAGCTCAGGGTCATCCATCGGAAAGATATGGAATGCTGTCGATCATAAAATGGACGACGGGTCAACCTATACTGGGCCTCTGATTGCTGGAAGTGATGGCATGTCTCGGCCGCATGGCCGGGGAGTCATTACGTGGCCCAACGGCGACAAATACGAAGGGCAGGTAGAAAATGGCAAGTATAATGGCCGCGGGGTGCTTACTCTTCCAAAGGGTTGGAAATACGATGGTGAGTATAAGGACAACCAAATGCACGGTCGCGGGGTTGCGACGTGGGCAAATGGTCAAAGATACCAAGGGCACTTCGAAAATGGCAAGTACAATGGCCGCGGAGTACTTACCTTCCCGGACGGTAGACAATACGATGGCGAGTGGAAGGACGGGGATGAGCACGGGCAAGGAAGGTTCACGAAACCCAATGGTGATGCTGCTAGCGGTGAATGGCGTGACGGCAAACCATGGAGGATCAAGGGCACTGACGTCTGGCCTGACGGAACCAAATACGTTGGCGAATGGAACCATGACGGGAGTAAGAGTGGCGGCACAATAACGTGGATGGATGGACGTATCTATGAAGGCGACTGGAAGGTGCTTGAGGGTAAACCTGACCTACCCGATGGCCAAGGAACCCTGACTTGGCCGGATGGTCGCAAATACACCGGTGATTTCCGTGAGGGCAAGATGCAAGGTTTCGGCAAAATGACCTACCCTGACGGGAAGGTTGAGGAAGGAGCGTGGCGGGATAACAAGTTTATCGGAGGTGGAACGCCGGGTTCCAGCAGTAGCTCCAAGACCGGCTTTGTGTCTGTGTCTGCAGATGACCAGACCTTCGAGGTGTTCGCAGATGGGGCGTTCGTTGGCAATACCCCCGCAAAGCTAAAGCTCTCTGAAGGTACCCATGTGATTGAAGTCAAGAAGGCGGGGTACAAGGACTACAAGAAGGAAATAAAGATCACCGAAGGCTGTGAACTAAACCTTCGGGCGGTCTTGGAAAAGGGATGAAACTAGGAAATAGGGAAACCCACGAATGACGTGGGCGTCTAATAGTTTTGAGACTTCGGGGTTCAGTGATAGGTTATCAGCGAAATTCGCGATTTAATTTATGGAACCTGGCAGCTTCAGTTATTCCCTTGTGGAATCTCGCGGCATAGAAGCGCCTTTCAGGCAGGCCCAGCGGAATTTGGCGGAACTGCTTCGGGGGTTGGAAGCGATTTCGCTTCTGTCCGGCACAATTACCTCGGTCGCCGCCGAGTTGAACAGGCCGTCGCGAAGCCCGCCTGCGAACGCTTTTTTGACCAAGCGGTCTTCGCCGCTGTGGAAACTGATGATTCCGATTCGCCCGCCCGGCCGCAGGCAGAATGGGGCCACCCGCAGCAGCTCTTTGAGCGAGCCAAGCTCATCGTTGACCAGGATACGCATCGCCTGAAATGTTCGTGCGGCAGGGTGAAGCAGTCCGGGCCTTAATCGGCTTTGCCGCTTCCAGTCTTTGATTGTCAGCCCTTTTACGGTGAAGACAAGTTCGACAAGCTGTGCGATGGTCGTAAAGGATTCGACCGAACGCTGAGCAACGATTTGCCGTGCTATTACCTCGTGGTCCGGCTCATCCGCCAGCTCCCACAGTGCTTGCGATAGTTGCCGCTCAGAGAGCGTATTGAGCATATCCGCCGCCGTGCGCTTGCGGCGGTCGTCCATCCGCATATCCAGCGGCCCATCGTGCTTATAGCTCATCCCGCGGTCAGGGTTATCGATTTGCATACTCGACACCCCCAGGTCGGCGAAAATAATATCGAAGCCATCGATTCCTTCTTTGTGCATCACGCCGGCAAGCCCCGCGAAGTTGCTTCGATAAAGGCGAATCGGCGCATTGAGC
>Ga0315279_10004554_pt1 | contig 18545 bp, 13 predicted proteins | sample YL17G06_20_MG_FD_203694 | JGI IMG/M metagenome (GOLD analysis project Ga0315279, IMG submission 203694) | Sediment microbial communities from Yellowstone Lake, YNP, Wyoming, USA - YL17G06_20 | ecosystem: Environmental > Aquatic > Freshwater > Lake > Sediment | place: USA: Wyoming | collected... | reverse complement strand
GATTATGCTCGACGATAAGCTGTCCATGGTCGGATCGGGCCCGATGTCAAAAGGTACACCGGCCCTGTTGAAATGCATACTAATGGACAATAATATGAAATCACGTTATATATGTAGCATAAATATTTATAAATCAACTATACCTTTTTATCCAGATAGATATATATAATAGATTAATAGGATAATGACCTTCAAGAAAGGTTTCTATCCTAGGGCACCCTGCGGAGGGATATTCCATGGAAAAGGGTTCCGGAACCGTGAGCCTTTTCGTGCTGCTCATGCTCATCAGCTCGAGCTTCGTCGTATCCATTACTAGCATCGGGGCCAAGGGGAATGGCCAGGACCACCAGAACGATGACATCACGCCCGAGGGGCTCCTGGAATGGGCCAAGGCCCACCCGAGATCATACACGCCTGACGGCCGGGAGATCCCGTTCGATGGTACCACCTATTTCCTCAACAAGGGCACCACCCAGTCCAGGGACATCGGGTCCAGGGCGCTGGGCTCCTGCAGCGAGAGCGGGGGGACCTGGGACGCGCAGGGCGGCGGGACCCATTCCAACCTGTTCGTAAGGGCGAATACCCAGAGCTATCCAAATGCGACAACGCGCCAGGCCCTCATCAACGAGTTCGACAACAGGATCTGGCCCACGGACACGACCGTGTTCGGTGCCGCATTCATGACCAAGATCGACATGTGCGTGTACTATATGGACGGGGCTGGCGGCGTCGGCGGATATTTCAACCCGTGGGTAGCGGAAAACATCTACGTCGACTCTGCCGACATAGACGGCTGGGGCTACCAGATCATAGCGCATGAGTTCCAGCATCTGCTCCACCAACAACTGGACTCCAACGAGGACCTCTGGCTGAACGAGGGCTGTGCGGACCTTGCCATCTTGTTGAACTATGGTGGGAACGCTTCGGGCATCCTTAACCACATATGGGCGTTCTCGCAGAACCCGGACAACGACCTTACGGTATGGGATGACCAGGTCTACGATTATGGTACGGCATTCAGCTACATAGCCTACCTCTGGGAGCACTTCGGTGGAAATGCGACCATCAAGTCCCTCGTGGCGAACGTGAACAATGGGATGTCGAGCATATCGACCGTCCTCAATGGCAAGGGATACGCTGAGACGGCCACGGATGTCTTTTATAGATGGGCCGTGGCCAACATCGTGGACGACACATCCTTCGACAGCAAGAAGTGGGGCTATGACTCGATCGATATACGGCTTGGTAGCTCTCCGAGGCAGTTCTTCCCGGACTCCGGGAACGGCCAGACGAACAACTGGGCGGCCGAATATTATACATTCACCAACAACGGGCCCGCACAGCAACTGAAGATCACCTTCAATGCGCAGAGCGGGTCCCTCAAGGCCTACCTCGCCGCCATAGGGAGGTTCGGGACCGGGAACGTCAGTAAGGTCATCCCGATAACCACGGGCAGTGCCACCGTGGACAACTTTGGCATCTTCGGCAGTTACAATAAGGTGTACCTGATAGTTGCGGGCGCGAACCCGGGGGGCAGCTTCTCGTGGTCATCCCAGCTCATCGACACGATACCGCCAACAACGACCTTCGACATATTCCCGCAGCTCCCGGACACCCTGGACGGCTGGTACACCACAAGGCCGACGGTCTCATTGACGGCCGATGAGCCCGGGACCATCTACTATCGGTTGGACAATGGGACCGACCTGACGTACACCGGGCCGATCAAGGTCCCCGATGGCGCCCACATCTTCCATTACCACTCGGTCGACACTTCCAAGAACGCCGAGATCGAGCACAGTTACCCGGTCAAGGTCGATTCCACCAAGCCGACGACCACCTTGCTCATAGACCCGGCCATACCTGACGGGCAGAACAGCTGGTACGTCACCGTCCCGAACATCACATTGAAATCGAGCAAGATCGCCAAGACATACTTCAGCTGGGACAATGGTGCATACCAGAACTACACCGTGCCTCTGCAGCCGGCCGAGGGGGCCCATGTCCTGAAGTACTACTCTCAGGACCTGCACGGCAACAAGGAGGATGCGAAGAAGCTCGACCTCAAGGTTGATTCCAAGGTGCCCATGACCAAGGCCCAGATGACACCGGCCAATGCCTCGGGCAAGGACGGATGGTACATCGCCACCCCGTCCGTCAGGCTCACGACCGACCCGGATGCCGTGACCTTCTATTGGTGGGACGGCAGCACCGAGTCCGAGTACTACGGTGACCTCATAGCCGTCGATGGCAACCACACCCTCAACTATTACAGCAAGGACGATGCTGGGAACAGGGAGAAGCTGAGGACCCTCCGGATCAAGGTCGATACGACGATCCCCGAGAGCGGATACAACATCGAACCCTCGAGCCCGAATGGCGAGAACGGCTGGTACAATACAAAACCGACGGTCACGCTCGAGGTGACCGAGGACTTCTCCTCGACGATATACTACAGGTTCGACAAGCAGGACTATGCGCTCTACGAGGACGACATAAAGGCCCCGGACGGCGACCATGTCCTGAACTGGTACGCTGTGGACCCGGCAGGCAATGCGGAGAACGAGCACACGCAGGAGATCCTGGTGGACACGACGATACCGCTCACGACATTGACCGTGGCCCCGGACAAGGTATCGACCGAATGGTACACCGCGGTGCCCGACATGCAGTTGAACGTGTCCGAGAAGAACGCCAAGATACTCTATCACTGGGACTATAATATGGATTCGACATTCACAGGGACCCTGGTCATTCCCGACGGAAAACATGTGCTCTACTACCATGCCATGGACGATGCGGGCAACAAAGAGGCCGAGAAACACAGGGAGATCCAGCTCGACACCAGGCCGCCGACGGCGCTTCTCAACGGGCCGGTCGCACCGGAACAGGGCTCGGCCGGGACCTTCGATGGGACCGGCTCCAAGTCGTCCATCGGCATCGTTTCCTACTTCTTCGACTTCGGTGACGGGAAGAACTCCGGATGGATATCGTCGCCGACCACATCCCACACCTTCAATAGCGCCAGCAAGTACACCGTGAGCCTGAAGGTCAAGGACAAGGCCGGCCTGGTCAGCGACCCCCAGACCATGTTGGTGAGCGTCAGGAGCAAGCCCACCGGGGGGGGCGGCTGGCTGGGTGGAGGGGACGACGACGGTACCAACGGAACGTCCGCGCCGTTCTACAGGAGGGTCTATACCATCGCGGGCTTCGCACTGCCGTTCCTCCTGATCGTGCTCATACTGCTGATCCTGCTCATCGTGATGATCGCCGTGGTCGTCGCCGTCGTAAAGAGGAGACGGAGGATCGCGAGGGAGAAGGCCTTGAAGGAGGCCGAGCCCGTCGAACGGGTGACCGTGAGGGAGGAGGACGATGACCGGGCCTGGAGGCCAAGGAGGGAGGGTGACCCATCCTATAGCAATGAACCGTCGATCAGGCACACCGAGCCCTATGAGTTCGGCTATCCGAGCTATGTGGCCATGGACGACCAGGTCGAGGCCGTCCAGATGAGCGAGCCGTTGGACAAGGGCAGGGTCGAGGGCCCGGGAGACATGCCCCCGACACCCATGACCAAGCCGGCCCCACCCCCCAAGGCGGCGCCAGCTCCAGCGAAGGTCGTGGCACCGGCGGCAAAACCGGTCGTCGCGCAGCCCGCGGTCGCCCAACCAAAGCCAAAACCCGCGGTGCCGGCCCAGGCCCCGAAGCCGCAGCCCCAGCCCAAGAAGAAGACCGAGGATGTCGATGTGGACAGCCAGATAAGCGACCTCCTGAGCAGGCTGGGCCCCTGATGACCATGGTCATCCCACTTCCAAGGCCGAACAGAAATGTTTAATATACCGTAAGGAGGTGAAATCCCTAATATGCGCCGAGCCCTAGTTGCTTCCCTGGCAATACTTCTGATGGCCGTGGCCTACCTCCCAGGCTGTACCATAGTCAAGACCGAGAACAGGGCCCCCATATCCGTCTTCACGGCCAACCCGAAGTCCATAAACGTCGGCGATACCGTCTTCTTCTCGGCGAACGAATCCAAGGACAAGGACGGGAAGATAATCAAGTATGCCTGGAGCTTCGGGGACAATGAGTATTCCCTTGAGAAATGGACATCGCACGTGTATAGGAAGGGCGGCAACTATACCGTGGACCTTATAGTAACGGACGACGAGGGCGCCGTGGATAGGTCGAACACGACGATCCACGTCAACGAATGGCCCTTCGCCGAGGGAAGGGCCGGCAAGGACCCGGCGAAGGTGAACGATGTCCTCCAGTTCGACGGTTCGGAGTCCGGGGACAAGGACGGCAAGATAGTCGAATACCTGTGGGACTTCGGGGACACCACTCAGCTCGTCACCGGCAGGGACCCGACCCACAAGTACACAAAGGTCGGGACTTACAATGTGACCCTGAAGGTCACGGACAATGACAAGGCCTCAACGACCTATGATTTCAAGGTGAAGGTCATCAAGAGGAACTACAGGGTCGAATGGGTGCAGAACACGAAGGTCCTCGACACGATCTCCGATTATAACAGGAAGAACGCCACGATGAACAAGACCCTCCAGGTGACCACGACCAACCTGACGGCCCTGGTCTTCAACATGACCTGGAAGGACCTCATACCGGTCGTAGGCCCGGCCAATGACGACTTCACGCTGGATACCCAGGCGCCCTACGGGGATGAGAAGAATGTCGAGACCACGACCGAGGTCATTGGGGAGAGGTTCAACATCGGGCTGGTACCGGAGACCATCCAGATGCAAGCCGATTCGATAGGCCCGGTCATGGCCCAGATATCCTCCAAGTACACGAGCCAGAAGGGGGACGGGACCTGGAAAATGAGCATATTCCTCGCGCCGACGAACAACACCGGTATCTTCAATGTCACGGAACTGTTGGACCAAGGCAACGACTGGCAGATACAGATCACGGCCTATTATTACGAGGCGGACATCATCGAGATAGGATGAGACGCGTGGTCGTGGTCTGGCCCCTAGGTGTTCCGATGCAGCCTTTCCCGAGCACGGTCGGTTGTCTCCTCCCCGCCGTCCTGTTCATCATTGCCGGGGCCTTCGGGCTCTTGACATTCATGGCCAGGTATCGTTGGAACGACCGGCCCAAGACGCAGCTTTTCGCGGCCGTGGCGATCATGGGTACTGTCGGGCTCATCATGTGGGCCTTAATTTATTTATAGGCCGAGGCCGATGTGTCGCCGTCCATGACGAAGAAAGGCGGGAACAGGAAGGTCAGACCCCGGGCCAGGAGCGGCTCGAGACCGGTCATCGACATGACCGGGGTCCCGGAAGGGAAGCGCAGGGTCCTGATGGCCCAGCCCACGAGAACGAGGCACAAGGACCTGAGATGGAAGCATGATGGGAAGGACGGCCTCGTGGTGATAAGGATAAGGAAGAACTTCAGCCGGTTCGAGCGGGCGCTCAGGAAGGTCGCGGGAGGGCCCGTGTGGCTGAGGTTCCCCCTCGACAGGCCCGGCAGCCGCATCTGGGAGCTCTGCGACGGGAAGCGCACGGTCCTCGAGATCGCGCACGTCATGAACGAGGAGTTCAAGGAAGAGATGGAACCCGTCCTTCCTAGGGTCATCAAGTTCATGGAACTGCTGCTCAAGCGCAATTTGATAATCCTGCGGAGACCGGAAGGGCCCAACAAAGAGGGTCCTGCCGATGGGGCCCGGAAAATTTAGATATTGAGGCCTTAAAGAGTGCTGATTGCTTCAATACTAAACGAAAGATTTTTAATATCCTTGAATTATTGATATTTTTTCCCAGTACAATTACTAGAATATATGGATAGGGTTAAATATTATAAATCCGTTATCACGGCAGAGGTGAGTTTTTCATGAACAATCCGCCCGTAAAGATAGGGGAAAACAGGACCTTAAGGGGGGTCGCTGTCATTCTCCTGGCAAGCGCGATGTTATTAACCTCATTTATGACCTTGGCCGAAACGGCCTCAAGGGACCAGCCTCTGCCGGACCTTGGCATAGCCCAATTCTACAGCGACAACAACAAGCCGAAGGTTGGGGAAACGATCACGATAACCATTATCGTGAAGAACTATGCACAATACGCGGCCGCGTACAGCAGTAGGCTGGATGTATATTATGACATCCATTCGGGGGGGGTGAACCAGACCTGGTTAATAGGTGTCGTGGGGCCTGGGGAGACATTGCAGCCGTTCACATTCGCATATAATACGACGGGAATGAGGGGGACGAGGCACTTCTATGCCGACCTAACCACCAGCAATCCGAAGGAATTGAACCAGACGATGGGAAACAACAATGCCACCCTCGAGGTCCTGGTCTTCAATACCCAGACCGGCTTTGACAATATCTACACCGGGAACACCAATGCCGCCATTGTAGGGCTCAAGCAGTACAAGGGCTTCATCGCCCTCTTCGACAACGCAAATATCGACATGAAGCAGGATTCGAACAAGGTCTGTGACATAAAGCTCGTTCAGGACCAGGATTTCGAGTACGGCATCGAGCTGACCGGTGGTTCGACCCTGACCATCAATGGCTGCAATATCACCAGCAACCAGAGGTTCTTCATCACCATCATGGACAACGGGAAGCTATGGATAGAGAACTCCAACATCCAGAACGGGACCATCAGGAGCCTGAACACCAACTTCTCGGCGAGCCTAGACATGTCGGACACCACCATCAATGACGGGGGCATAATGATCGGGACGTCCTCCAATATAAGAAATTCTAACATCCAGGGCGACTTCGTCTTTATGGGCGGGACGGCGAGTATCTCGTACACGGACTTCAACATCACGGAGGATTCCCAGGCGTACATCAGCAACACGAAGATGACGATGGAAAACTCCTCCTTCTGCTCGATGACCGACCCCATCCAGATACTGGCAAAGAACAACGCCCAGGTCATCTTCAAGACCATCTGGAACAGATGCCCGTCGTTGAAGAATCCCTTGTCCTTCGATGCCACGGACACATCGTCGATACTGATCTTTAGGACCCTTGCGATCCATGTGGCAGACACGACGGACATGCCGATAAAGGGCGCGACCATCGAGGCCTACACCGAGACCTCGGCCGATCCCAAGAACTCGGCTTATGCTGAAACCTCGGACGAGAACGGAAACATGACCATGTCCCTCCTGAGCGACATCATAGTGGCCGGGCCGGACGGGTATCGCGGCAACTATGAGTTCATAGGGACCTTCGACACCTACAGTACGAAGGTCACATACAGGCTGGCCATGCACCCGGACCTTGGGTACAATGCGTCCCATGACAAGCTTAATGTGATATTCGAGCCAGTCCCGCCGAAAATCTGCCCCACCTCATACAAGCCGACCCAGAGCGTCATAAACGGTCAGACCCTGGCCTTTACTGGCTGCATGGAGGTCACGGTCCCCGTGACCTACGTCAACTCAACGATCACGGCCATCCAGGACAAGGACTTCCAGGCCGCCATCTACATCGAGGGAAGCGGCCAGCTCATCCTCGAGAACACGACCATCACCAGTGCCAGGAGGATGAACATCTACATCATCGGTCCTTCGGCCTTCCTGAAGACCGGGGACGACCAGAACGTCCAGGGCAAGTCGATGATCAATGCCAATGCGGTCGTCGGCGTCAGCGGCAACGTGGCCATGAAGACCGTGATCATCAATGCCAACATCAGGGGGAAGTATAACAACTTCCAGGTGACCCTGGGAAGCACCATCAGGGGCTCATGGCTCGTGTCACACGCCTCGAGCCTGACCGCGAACGGTGACATCATCAGCCCGGACGAGTCGAGCGTTTCCAACGTGACGGGCGGCACGCTGGCCATGGGTGGCGGCGAGTTCCATATCAACCACTTCGAGATGACGGCCACCACCTCGGCCACGATCCAGAACGCGGACATGTGGGGCAATTGGCTGCCTTTGGCCTCCGATGACCCGACACAGTTCCACTTCGTGATGCCCGGTTCGAGCCTTATCCTATATTCCAATGGCGTTTGCAGCATCATCAACAGCAAGGTCAATTACGACAAGTTCGAACAGCACTGCAGAGGGTTCAACGGGGAGAAGTCCACGTTCGACGCGGACATCGTCTATGGTCCGGAGTCCACGAGCGGCTCCCTGAAGGGCGTGACCGTGACGGGTGGGCATGTCGTGAAGGTCCTGGGCGATGCCTCGGTCCTGGTCTGGTTCCGCATCGATCTGAACATCACCAATTCCTTGAACGGCCCCATTGCCAACGCCCCGATAACCATCACGAGGGTCGGCGGAAGCAGCATAAACCCGCCATCCTCCCTGGTTACAGATTCTAACGGGAAGGCCGCAGAGGACCTACTGGCCGAGCAGATAACGAAGGGGGACAATCACCAGTACCTAGGTAACTACAAGGTGGTCGTGACGGGATGCCCCTCGGCCGCGCCATTCGAGTTCAGCGTCGGTATGGCCAAAGGCGACCAGCACTACGACATCAACTTCCCGGGCTGCGTTCCGGCCATCGAGGGATTGCAATATGTCGACCTGGCCCTCAACAAGACCAAGATAGTCCCGCCGAACAATGATGTCCGGGTCTCAGGCGTCGTGAAGGTCACCTACGAGGGCGGTATCACGACCCCGCCGAACGACAAGGTCCATATGACCATATCGGTCGGGTCATCGAACATGACCGTATCGTCCGACACCGACATGACCGGTGCCTTCGATGTCCCGTTCAAGATGGTCAACAAGGGCCTGGATAAGCAGAACCAGCTCGTCACTGTTGGCGCGTCCTACACGGACCCATCGAGCCCGGCGACGCCCTTGAAGCTCAGCCAGACCCTGAACATCACCGTCCTGCCGGAGATCCCGGTATCCGTCATAATATATAACAAGGCCGGTGTGCCCAACAAGGACCTCGAGGACAAGATGATCTATCAGTCCGCGGACACGATCACGGTAGCCGGTATAGCTAAGTACAACACCGGGACACCTGTGCAAGCCAGCAGCGTTGTGAGCATCCGGATCCTAGGGACCACGGTGACGGCAACGGGCACGACGACCGGCGATGGCAGGTTCTCGGTGACCTTCACGATAAACATGAAGCTCAAGAAGGACAACCAGTACATGATAACCACGACGGTCGACGCGGTACATCCGTATTATAACACCTCACTGTCAAGCCAGCGAGCCGACACCTTGACGATCAAGGGAGTGAAGACCGCAGCGCCCATCCCGATCTTCCTGATAATCCTCGTGATCGTCGTCATCGTGATCGTGGCCGCCGTCGCAGGCATCTTCCTATACCTACGCATGAAGACCTGGGGGACCGTGGTGGAATGCGGTGAGTGCGGCGCGTTCATACCCGAGAACGCCACCAAGTGCCCGAAGTGCGGCACTGAGTTCGAGACCGAGGTCGTGAAGTGCTCGGAGTGCGACGCCTGGATACCGGCCCTTGCCACCGAATGCCCGAAGTGCGGCGTCGAGTTCAAGAAGAACGCCGGTGCCGCCGCGGCTACACCGGGCCAGCTCCCGCCGCCGCCGGCCGGGGAGCAGCCGGCCCAGCCGGGCGCGGTGGCGAAGGTCCCGAAGAAATAGACCAGCGCCGATAGCAACGGGAAAAGAGTGAGAACATGGCGACCGAGGCAGAGCTCCTCCAACAGGCCGAGAAGGCCGTCAAAGCAGGCGACATGGACACTGCCCTGAAGTGCTTCGATGCCATCATAGAGATGGACAAGGAGAACGACAAGGCGTGGTACAACAAGGGCATAATCATGCGCCGCCAGGGCAACATAGAGGAGGCCATAACCTGCTACAACGAGGCCCTGAAGATAAACAAGGACAATGACAAGACATGGACCAACATCGGGTTCGCCTTGGACAGATTGGAGAAGTTCGACAAGGCCATCGCGTGCTATGACAAGGCGCTTGAGATCAACCCGAGCAACTTCACGGCATGGTACAACAAGGGCGTGGCCCTCAGGAAGCTGAACAGGACCGACGAGGCCGTCGCGTGCTACAACAAGGCCCTGGAGATCAATATCGACAACAACATCGCCTGGACCAACATCGGCTGCGCCCTGGACCAGCTGGGGAAGCTCGAGGAGGCCCTGGCCTGCTACAAGAAGGCCCTAGAACTGAACCCCAAGAGCGACAAGGCATATTACAACCGGGGCGTCACGCTGAAGAAGCTGGGCAAGAACGAGGAGGCCATCGAGGCCTACAAGAAGGCCCTGGAGCTGAACCCCGAGAGCGAGTACGCCATGGAGCTGAAGGCGTCCATAGGGCTTCTGGAGGAGGACGAGCTACCGCCGGTGCCTGATGGGGAGGCGGATGTGAAGGAGAAGCCTGCTCCGAAGCCGACACCAGCACCGAAGGAGGAGGAGGAGGCGCCCATGGAGGAGCCTGAACCGGCCCCTCCGCCGCCGAAGCCCGTGGCTGTCATCAAACCTGCTCCGACGCCGCCCAAGGCCGCACCAAGGCCAGCACCGGCCCCTGTGGCTCCCCCGAAGAAGGCCCCGACACCGCCCCCGAGGCCCGCACCGGCACCCGAACCCATCGAGGAGGCAGAGGTGGTCCCCGAGGAGCCGCCCACGGAGGAGTTCGAGGAGGTCCATGAAGGGGCCCCAACGGAGGGCGAATCCTTCGAGGAGGTCGCAGAGGAGTTCGAAGAGGTCCACGAGGGCCCCTCCGAGGAGTTCGAGGAGGTCCAGGAGGAGCCGCCCGCCCCGACGCCACCACCGAGAAGGGCCGGGCCGCCTGCCAAGCCTGGGCCAAAGAAATCCGGTGGTCCCGACATAATGTTGGACTGAACGGCCCTATCGTCCTTTTGTTCATTTTTCAATATGTTTAGGCCGGTCCTTCCTCAGCCGGGAGAATTTGGATCTCATCGAGAAATCGCAGGCCTCGTCGACCGAGGCCAGGCCGCACCTGACCAGGTATGCGTTGATGAATATCTTGTTCTTGAGGTAGACGTAGGCCCGCGCCGGGTCGCCCTTATCCCCGATGCGATCGTCGAACCTGAGGAAAATCATCTTGCCCCTCACCCGCCCGTTGAGGTAGTCCAGCACCTTCTGCCGGTGGACCTTCGCGACCTTGAGCCCGAGCAGGCGCACGCTCCGACCGTCCTCCAGGCGAAGCGTCGTCTCGTCTGTTATATCGACGACCTTCACCGGTTCCGGGGCGCCCATGCGCTCGGACCTGGGGTCGACCTTCGGCCTGGCATCCTGGATGCTCGGCCTGTAGGTCACTGGCTGGAGAGGGCGGGCAGGCCTCTCGGGATGAAGGACCTGGACCGCATCGAACCGGTCCCCGAGCTTCCCCATGAGCACCTCCATGTAGGCCTCGTTTATCTCGTAACCGACGGCCAATCGACCAAGGTCGATGGCAGCCTTCATGGTGGTCCCGCTGCCGAGGAACGGGTCCAGGACGGTCTCCCCGACGAAGGTGAACATGCGGATGAGGCGCCGTGGCAGTTCCTCAGGGAACATGGCCTCGTGACCCAGCTTCCTGGCCCCGGCGAATCGCCAGTGGCCGCTGAAGTGGTCCTTCCATTCGGCCTTGGTGAGCTTGGACCGCTCCTTGACCTCCGTTGGGACCGCGCCCTTCGGTTCCTTGCCCGGCTTCTTGAAGAGGAGGATGTGCTCGTAGTCCAGCTCTGCGATGCCGTTCGGCGGGTAAGGGAACGAGCCCATGATGGGCGCCCCGCCCGAGGTCCGCATGGTGGTCCTCTTCTGCCAGATTATCGAGCCCATGAAGTCAAAACCCATGGACTCGCACTGTGAGATGACCTCCGCGTGCAGGGGGATTATCTTGTACCTGCCGTAGACCGAGGCCCTGGCGAACTGGTCACCGATATTGACGCAAAGGCGCCGCCCTGGCCTCAGAACGCGCAGGCATTCCTTCCAGACGCGATAGAGGTCCGTGAGATACTCGTGGAGGGCCTGGCCGTAGCCGATCTGGCCCTCGACGGAATAGTCCTTGAGGTGCCAGTATGGCGGCGAGGTGACGATAAGTTCGATGGCCCCATCACCTAGTTCTTGCATGGACCTGCAGTCCGCGACAAAGAGCCTGCCTATGGTGACCATCAGAACACCGAATGGTCTCAGGGATATTTATGCCATCTTCCGGGCGCGGTCACTTGAGCCATTTCTCAAGGACCTTCCTGCTCTCCACGCCTTCGTCGAGCTTGTTGCACTCGATGACCCAGTTGCCCTTGTACCTCGGTTCGAGCTTTTTAACAAGTCCCCTGAGGTCGATGTCGCCCTTCCCGAGGACCAGGTGCTCGTCCCATTTGCCATGGTTGTCGTGGATGTGTATGTTTATGATCCGGTCTTTGAGCAGCAGGAATTCCGTTATGTTCCCGGTGATGTTCGCGTGACCTATATCGAAGCAGATCCCAAGGTCCGTCCCCTCGATGGCCTGGACCAGTTCCCAGGGTTCGACGAAGACGGCCCATTTCGTCCTTGGCATGTTCTCGACCCCGACCTTCACGCCGGCCTCGGCGGCCGCCCTATCGATGTACTTCAGCGTGGCCTTGGTTAGCTCTCTGGTCCTATCTGGATAGAGGATCGTAAGTGGGCTCAGGAACCCTATGTGCAGGGACACAGTTGAGAACCCGAGCTCGCCGGCCAGCTCGATGTTCTCGATGGTCTCCTTCAGGGCGGCCTTGCGCATGGCCGGGTTCAGGCTCCCGAGGTTGATGTCGCTGATGGGCCCATGCACGGTGAATCGAAGTTTGGAAGAGGACATGAACTCCTTGAGGCGGCCCTTGACCTCGGTGAGCCTGCAATTGGCCTCGGAGATGAGCTCCCAGATGGCGAACTCCTTCTCGATATTATCTAGCATCTCGTCGAGCGGGAGCATGGAGAAGAGCGGCGCCGAGACCGCTATCCTCGGATGCATCGGTCAATCCCCCGGGTGACCTAGGTACTCGTCCTTGCAGACCCTCGCGTCCTTTCGAGGATGACCTCTTCGCGGGAGGGGTCCCTCGTCCTTCTTGTCGGTCAGGTAATCGACCAATAATCCGGGTTGCTCGGTCCGGACGATTACAATGATGTCCCCGAGGGGGCCATCGTCGCTGAAGTTGACCCGGCCCACGAAGGCCACCTGCTTCGACAGTGCGAAGAACAGGTGCCCGGGTCGTATCCCGTTGAGCAGGACCTTCCGGGAGGCGTTCCTGATGGCCTGGGCCGCCAGTCGTTCCTTCAGCTTCCCGATGTCCCTGGCCGTTCCCCATAGGCGGCCATCCTGCGGTTCAAGGAAGACGACATCTGGGAACAGGTTCGAGATGGCCCTTTGAATCTTCTCGATGGATTCCGTTGGATGGATCGGTGTCTCGATATCGATCTGCACATCACTGAAAGGCTCCGGCATCGTCCGTGGAATGGGGACGCTGGGTTATGTTTTTTTCCATTATAAATTTAATCGATTTGGCTGGAAAATGAATAGAGGAAAATAAAACAGGATGGGAAGGCCGTCGTTGACCGCCCCATCCTCGTTCCATACATCCAAGGCCAATGCCTTAGATGATCTTGAGGGCCTTACCGGCCTTCTCGTAGGCCGCGAGGGCCTTGTTCAGGTCGTCCTTGGTCATGGATGCCATTATCATGTTCCTGATCCTGGCCTTGTCCCTGGCCACCATCGGGAAGACGATGGGCAGCGCGTAAACGCCCTGATCCCACAACTTCTTGGACAGCTCCTGGGCCTTGGCGCTCTCCCCACACATCGCCGGGGTGATGGGTGTGACGGACCTGCCGATGTCGAAGCCCAAGCTCTGGAGCTCCTTCTTGAAGTACCTGGTGTTCTCCCAGAGGTTCTTGACATGCTGCTTCTCGGTGTCGACGACATCTAGGGCTGCAATGCAAGCCGCGACCGTGCCTGGGCTGTGCGTGCCGGACAAGAGCCAGCTGCGGGACTTGTTGAGGGCGTAGTTCCTCAGGTCCTCGATGCCGGCGGCGAACCCGCCGACGACGCCGAAGGCCTTGGAGAAGGTGCCCATCTCGATGTGGACCCTGCCCTGCATCTGGAAGTGATCGACCGCGCCCTTACCGCTGTAATCCTTGCCGAGGACGCCCTCACCGTGCGCGTCGTCGACGTAGACCATGGCGCCGAACTCCTCGGCCAGCGGGACGATCTTGTCCAGGGGGGCGATGTCGCCGTCCATGGAGAAGACGCCGTCGGTGATCAAGCAGATCTTCTTGTACTTCTTGTCGGCCTCCTTCAGGACCTTCTCGAGGTCGCCCATGTCGGTGTGCTTGTAGATGCCGCGTTCGGCCTTGGTGAGCCTGACGCCGTCGATGATGGAGCCGTGGTTGAGCTCGTCGCTTATGATGATGTCGCCAGGGCCCGCCAGCGTTGGGGTGAGGCCCTGGTTCGTGGCGAAGCCGGACATGTAAGCGAGGGCCGACTCGACGCCCTTGAACTTGGCGATCCGCTTCTCGAGTTGGATGTGCAGCTCCATGTTGCCGGCTATGGGCCGGACGGAGCCGGAGCCCGTCCCGTACTTCTCGGTGGCCTCGATCATGGCCTTCTTCATCTTCGGGTGAGTGGTGAGACCGAGGTAGTTGTTCGAGCAGAACATGAGGACCTCCTTGCCATCGTACTTAGCGTGGGGCTGGGACGCCGACTGCAGGACCCTTGGCCTCCAGTCAATGGACTGCTTCACAAGCTCCTGGTATTCCTCCTTCAAGAATGCTGTTGGATTTCGCGTTGTCATGTTTTCTCCCCCTAATGTGATTTCCATTCGAACCCATTCGAGCTGCTTCGCGTCCGCAGGGGCATTTACCGTCGTGAGCGTGAGCAACCCATTCGGGTCTCATTCCAAATAGAGGATGGAGTATAAATACATTCTCGAAAATATTTTTCGAGGTGAAATCTTTTTTTTATCGCCTCGATGGAATGAGGGATTGGAGGTCCATTACTTCTTCTTCTTCCCTTTCCGGCCGGCCGGGTGCTTGGCCTTCTTCGGGGAAGCGCGTTTTGCCTTAGCCTTGCCCTTCTTTTTTACGGCGACCTTCCGTTTTGGCTTGGGCACAGGTCTGATGGTCCTCTCGGCCTTCTTCGTCAGGACGCCGCCGCTCTCCTTCTCAGCATCATCCACGTTTTCGACCGATGCCGTCTCGCCGAAGGCCTCGCCGATGCCCTTGGCCATCTGCGCCATTGGGCCATCCGGGGCTGTGAAGGCGTCGGCCATCTGATTCATCATGCCCTCGGGACCGCCCATGGCATCGAGGATCTGTCCGAGCATCTTCATGGCGATGTCCATGACCGTCTGGGGCGCCTTCTCCAGCTCGTCCTTGAGCCATCCAGCGTCGGATACCGGCGCCTCGCCCTTCAGCGCCCGCATGTGCTGCTCGTAGTAATTATCGACCTCCCCGCCGGATACCCCCCACACCCGCACCCCCTGGCCGCTGAACGGGAGTTCGTCGTCCCGGTCTGCGAGCATCGTGTAAATGGTGCATGTAGGGGTCTTGGAGATGAACATCAGTTTGTCCTGGCCCTTGATGAACATCTGTGCGTAACCGATGGTCCCGTCGGAGTTCGCGAAACATACGGACTTGAAAGGTATCTCCTGCTTGTCCCCGAACAGCTCCATTGTGAGGCTCCCTTCTTTTGTTGATATCTCTTTGAATTGCTCGCCTGCAAAGCCCTTGCCTGCCATGACAAACACCTCGGTGCCGTTGGAAATTACAATCACCATTAATAATACTACCTGTCGTCCAACCAAGATGACGCCTCACAACGGGTCTTGTTCCGCCCGATGTCCATCATCGACCTGATGACTATGGTTGTTCCGTCTCGGCCTGGGATACGGACCCGATCGGGTGCAGGACCTTGAAGTGGTCGCCGGCGATTACGAAGAGGTGCTTCCTGTCCGTGAACTCCTTGTCGAGGGTCGGGTCCCCGGTGTCGACGCGTAGGACCGGAGTCCTGTTGAGCTTCGCGGGTGTCGAGACGACGAGGATGTTCTCCATGCCGATCATCCGGATGACCTTTGGGCTCAGTTGGAGGTTCCCGCGCCCGAGGAAGAAGCCCTGAGCCCCGATGGGGCTCAGGACGAGCTTGGCCTTGGGGTGCTCCTTCAGTAGCTCAAGGAGCCTGGTCTCGTTGACGTCCTTGGCGACAAGCTGCTTGTTGATGACGATGTCTATCCCCAGCAGGGACTTGTCGATCTTGAGCTCCTTGCCGATCGCCAGGAGGGTCCCACCGGCGCCTAGTATCCACATGGTCAAGGGCTCGTCCTTCATGAGCTCGGAGATGTACCAGGCGATGTCCTCGAGCACATCGTCCTCGTGCTCCCTGATGATCTCCTTGCCCCCCTGGATATAGGACGGCTCGTAAGGCGACCGGGCATAGCCGAAGATCTTTATGTTCCACTCACCATGACGGTAGCGCTCCTCGTCCAGGTCCATGACCTCGACCTGGGTCGGGCTAATCTCGCCGTCGATGAACATCTCGAGTATCCGCGCCGCGACCTCCGGGTTCACGCAGAAGACGCCGGAGTGCATCTTGACGCCGGAGGGTATGCCGAGCATGAGGACATCGGACCCGACGACCGAATAGACATCACGTGCAGTTCCATCCCCGCCGACGAAGACAACCAGGTCCGCCTTCTCCTTCACGAAAGCCTTGCAGGCATTCCTTGTATCTTCGGCTGTCGTATGCTTGGGGTCCTTTGCCGCATAGACGATGGTGATGTCCTTCTTGGGTATCTTGGCCTTCTTGAAGGAATCCTCGCCCATTGGTCCCTTGCATGTGAGCCATTCGACCTTAATGGGATTCTTGTACCTTGCCCTGACCTTGGACATCTGCGCAAAGGCATTCAGGGCCACCATCGCCCGTCCGGGCGCGACCGGCTCGGCGCCCTTCGATATGGCCTCCTGGACGACCCCATCGGTCCCCTTGAGGCCGACCCGGCCACCCATGCCGGCGATAGGGTTCACAACGACGGCTATCCTCTTGTTCGACATATGGAGGTCCCCCGATGGTACAATGCCATGGAGGATGGGGAATCGCACTGTCCTGTATTTGCATTTTTTCCATGGGCCAACAGAATTCTGATCGCTTTTTGATGGATGTGCCCCCTTCGTGTTCCATATATAGGATGTTTGGAGAGGTTCGATTGATTGAGTGTTTATTTCGTCATTATTATTTTTATCATCATAACTAGATAAAAATTGACCACGCGTCCTCTTATTATACAAAAACATTGATATAATAGGTAACCATATCAAAAAATGCGTCGGATGGAGGCAGGTCCTCGATGTACAGGTCAAGATGGAATAAGATAAAAGCATACCTGAAGAAGAAGAGGATGGACGCCTTCGTTGTAAAGAACCCGACCAATATCAGGTACCTTTTCGCCAGCCATCTGCCGCATGACTCCTCGTTGGCGACCTTCCTGGTCATTTTCAGGAAGGGCGGCGTGGCTGCTATCACCTCCTCGCTCGAGGCACACAGGACAAAGGTCCAGGGCGCTAGGGGGGCAGCGGTCCATATTTTCAGCGCGCTCCCTCATGTGGATGCGCAATACCAGAAGTTCACCGAAGCGCTCGAGGCCGTCCTTAGAAAAGGGAAGGTCAAGAAGGCGCTCTGCGATGGTACAATGAAGGTCAAGGGCGTCCGGGTCGTCGAAGATGGCCTGCTGGTCCGATCGAGAATGGTGAAGGACGAATACGAGATCGGCTGCATAAGGAAGGCCTGCAGGATAACGGACAAGGCCGCGAAGGAGATCGAGGGCATGCTGAGGCCCGGCGTGACCGAGAGGAAGGTCCACATGGAGATCAACTACATCATGAAGACCGAGGGCTCGGACTCCGACGCCTTCGAGACCATCGTGGCTTCGGGCCCGCACTCGGCCTATCCGCACCACGACATCTCGGATAGGAAGCTCAGGAAGGCCGACCCGGTCACATGCGATCTGGGGGCCATGTACAAGGGCTACTGCGCGGACCTGACGAGGACCTATTTCGTGGGTGGCCCGAAGAAGGCCCTCAGGGACATCTACAACGCGGTCCACGAATCCTATAAGGCTGGCCTGAAGGTCACCAAGGCCGGGGTCACATGCGGTCAGATCGACGATGCCTGCAGGGATGTCATATTCGATTACGGCTACGGCAAGTACTATGTACATTCGACGGGCCATGGTGTGGGGCTCGAGGTCCACGAGGAGCCAAGGATCGCCCCGGGCATCAAGGACAAGGTCACGAAGGGCATGGTATTCACGATCGAACCGGGGATCTATGTCCCGGACCTGGGCGGTGTCAGGATCGAGAACGACGTATATATCGGATCGCGGGGCGTCGAGGTCCTGAACAAGGCCAGGATACCCCAATACTAGGGCCGATACATTGTTTTCTTTGATGGCCGTTGCTCTCGATTTTGAAATGTGACGGGGTTCTGTTGCAAACTCGGGACCTGAAGACATTTGTATCAGATTATTACACATTGTCAAATCCCCTGTCCGCAACTACATCCCCATCCGCTCGTCCCGTGCGGCCCCGCAGGGCTCGTATAGGGGATTCATCACATCACCGGGGATGTCGTCGAGTCTGAACCGTAAGGCTCCGAGCATCGGCGTC
>Ga0315279_10004553_pt1 | contig 18549 bp, 23 predicted proteins | sample YL17G06_20_MG_FD_203694 | JGI IMG/M metagenome (GOLD analysis project Ga0315279, IMG submission 203694) | Sediment microbial communities from Yellowstone Lake, YNP, Wyoming, USA - YL17G06_20 | ecosystem: Environmental > Aquatic > Freshwater > Lake > Sediment | place: USA: Wyoming | collected... | reverse complement strand
GGTTACTGAGTTGCCTGCTCTTTTGACAACCACGACATTCTCTACGCCACTCGTTTGTTTGATGGCTTCGTCCACGATGGGTTTCAACTCAAGAGTTTTCCCTCGTCTGTAAGCTCCATCCGAAGTAATAACAAGCTTAGAGCTTGAGTCGTTGATTCTGCTTGCAATTGACTGCGCTGTGAATCCCGCGAAGATCACGGAGTGTATGGCGCCAAGGCGAACACATGCCAGCATGCTAATCGGAAGTTCTGGAATCATTGGCAAGTAGATTGTGATTCTGTCTCCTTTCTTGACCCCCAACTTCTTGAGGGCTGAAGCAAACTTGTTAACTTCGACGTAGAGATCGTTGTAGGTGAACTTGCGTTTCTCACCGTTCTCGCCCTCCCAGTAGTATGCGACCTTGTCTTTTCTCGGACCAGCCACTTGCCGGTCTAATGCATTGTATGAGATGTTTGTTTTCCAGTTGGGAAACCATCTTCCGTAGGGTGGTTGATCCATCTCTTCGAAGGCTGGACCACTTCTACTGAACCAGAAGAGATCTTCCGCAACCTTACGCCAGTATGAGTCTGGATCTTTGAGGCTCAGGCTGTTGTTTTCTTCTAGCGTCTTTATTCCAGGCTTCAAGTCTGGGAAGATTAGAGTGGTTGTGGGAAGAACTTCTCGTAGCGCCATGACAGAATCCACTTTCTTGAACGGCCGGAACTCGACGAAGTTCTTAACTATTTAGTTCAAATTCCAGCTTCAGCACTCTACATACTAGGCGCCGATTCTCTATTCGCGATCTTACATTGGAGAATATTCTCTGCCAAGCAATTGCATCGCTATGACTAGTTTCTGAGCGTTCTTCGTTCCTTCAGCTATGACTGCCTGCCTTACTATGCGAAAGATGTGCTGGATGTCGTACTCTGTTGTCGTTCCAAATCCGCCGTACCATTCGAGAACATCACTCACCGCATTCACACAATGCTCAGAGGAGGCGAGTTTGGCTATGGAAGCACCAGTCATGGCGTCGAAGAATGATGCTTTTCCCTTGTGGTATTGATCAACTAACCACGCGGCGCGGTATGTGAGCCATTTGCACGCTTGTACGTTCGCATAATCCTCAGCGAGTTCGAATTGAAGGCCTTCATGGCCGGCGATTGGTTTGCCGAATGCTTTCCTCTGTTTGAGGTATTGAATCCCCTGTTCGATGGCGCTTTCTGCGGCGGCGACTATGCTCATAGTAGTTGGTACACGAGCATGCACGAATGATTCGTAAGTCATTTGGTATCCTGTACCTTCGAACCCGATAAGATAGCGTTCTGGGACAGGAGTATTCTCGTAACGTATTCCGCCTATGTCGATTCCCATGCCAGTATAGTTGGATATTGTGATTCCCTTTGAGTTCGATGGAATGTAGAGAAGGCTCATGCCTTTACTTCCCAGCTCGGGGCGCGTCTTCACTGAGGTAATGAATCCGCCGTTGTACTTGATGGCTTCCTGCACCGCGCTCACCAAGACCTTCTCGCCGTTGACGGAGTATCCGTCGTCCGTCTTCTTCGCGGTTGTGGTTATAGCGGTGAAATCGGTTCCGCAACCAGGTTCCGTGTTGTGAAGCGGCGTCACCCATCCTTCCTTCGCGACCTTTGGAAGAATCTCCTCCTTCAATTCTGCGCTGCCGTAGACCGACAACAACCGAGCGCATGAGGCTCCGTACCATATCGGTAGACCAGCGAAACCTGTCGGGTCGCCGCGCGTAAGTTCTTCGACTGCGAGGATAAATGTAACGTAGTCTGATCCAGAACCACCAAATTCTGTTGGAATCAGTAGGCCAGACAAGCCGGCTCCTGCGAGAGCTTTGTGCACCTCTGGAGTGCACATCCTAGCTTCGAGCAATTCCTTTTTTCTTGGGGCCACCTGCTTCGCCATTAGTTCGCGAATAGTTCTTCGGAAGAGCTCTTGCTCTTCTGTGAATGTGAATTCTAGTGGCATTCCAAGGCCTCCCTACTTTCCTTTGAACTCCGGTTTTCTCTTGGACATGAACGCTGAAACGCCTTCCATGACATCTTTAGTGGATAGAACTATCCCAAAAGCTTCTGCTTCCAATTTCAGTCCTATGTCCAAGGGTACCTGAGTCCCGAAATTCAGCGCCTCCTTGGCAACTCTTAGAGCGACTGGCGGGCCGTCGGCGAGCTTTCTTGCCAGGGCAACAGTCTCCTCCTGCAATTTCGCCTTTGGAACTACCTTATTGACCAAGCCTATTTTGAGGGCTTCTTCGGCGGAAATGCGTTCCCCAAGTAGAATGAGTTCCTTCGCTTTCGCTAGCCCAATTATCCTGACCAGCCTCTGCGTGCCTCCCCAGCCAGGGATGAGACCTAGTTTCGACTCGGTCTGACCCATCTCAGCGTTCTCTGAGGCGATACGAAAATCGCAAGCTATCGCCATCTCCAATCCTCCGCCAAGCGCGTAACCGTTAAGGGAGGCTACGACGGGTTTGCCGATTTTCTCAAACCGTGAATAGAGCGCTTGACCCTTCGAGGAAGCTTCAACTGCAGTCGCGGGCGTGAGTCCCGTAAATGCCGTCACGTCAGCCCCGGCGCTGAATGCCTTATCGCCAGCTCCGGTGATGACGATGCACTTGACCTCTTTGTCCGCCTCGAAATCGTTCAGGACTGCATGCATTTCGTCAACCATTTCGGAGGTGAGCGTGTTGAGTCTATGGGGTCTGTTCAGCGTTATCCAACCGATGCCCTCTTCCTTCTTCACTATGACTGATTCGTAATGTTTCGGTTCACTCATTTTTCATGACACTCGCACATGATTAGAACATGCACCGCACGTATCCCAGCGTTCACGTATAAGAAAACCGTGAATATAGAGTACTTAAGGTGTTGACCTGACTCGTAGTCGAACAGGGCTTGAAAATAGCTACGCCTGACTTCAGGCGTAGTTGTAGAACCCTCGCTTGCTTTTGCGGCCAGTCCAACCCTTACTCACGTACTCTTCCAGTAGCGGGCAAGGCTTGTAACCGGGCTCGTTGAACTTGGTTTGCAGTTCTTTCAGTTTCGTCACTACAGTGTCCAATCCAAGTCGATCTCCGAGTTCGCATGGACCTGAAGGCCAGCCGAGTCCGAACTTCATACCCGTATCAATGTCCTCTGGAACTGCTACATCTCCGTGAACCAGCCATGCGGCTCCGTTGACTGCTGTGGCATAGATTCGATCGATGTCAAACTCGTCGGCCAGTTCGAAAGGAATTCTTGGTCGGCCTGCTTTCCAGTTGTAGAATCCTTCGCCTGACTTCTGTCCTAGTTTGCCAGCTTTCACCATCGGTCCAACCAGCGGGGGTATTTTCACTCGGTCTCCGTATTCTGAAGCCGTCTGCTTCGTCGCGTCGTCGATAATGTCGAGTCCCACGAAGTCAGCGAGCTCGAACAACCCCATTGGAAAACCTGCTTTGTACTTGACCGCTGAGTCGATTTGATCCCTTGTTGCTTCTCCTCGATGCAAAGCCCAGAAGGCTTCGTTAAGCACGTAACCGAGTACGCTGTTTACAACAAATCCTGGTACATCTTTCTTTACGAGGATAGGTGTCTTCCCAAGTTTCTTGGCTAGGTTGAGTGTGGTCTGCGCGGTCTGATCGCTTGTGCCGGCGCCCTTGATAACCTCAACCAGCGGCATTATTTGCGGCGGGTTGAAGAAGTGCATTCCGACCACCTTATCTGGGCGTTTCGTTGCGGAACCTAGGGCTGTTATGCTGAGGGCGGACGTGTTCGATGCGATTATGGCGTGCGGTGGCGCATGAGCGTCTATTTCTGAGAAGATCTTCTTCTTAAGATCCAGATCCTCGGGGGCTGCTTCGATCACCAAGTCAGAGTCTGCAACTGTGTTCGGGTAACCGTCAACCAGCTTGATTCTCGCGAGAGCGGCGTCCATCTCCTCCTGCCGTATGGTTCGCTTCTCAACGAACTTCTGTAGGCTCCATTTGATGCGATCGTAACCTTTCTGCATGAATTCGCGGTTGACATCAGTCATTGTGACGCCCAGACCAGCCATTGCGAGGATCTGGGCTATGCCGTGACCCATGGATCCGGCTCCGATCACTGCAACTTGGCCTACTTCTTTTTCCGACAATTCAGAAACTCACCTCCGCAACGGTTTGTCGTAAGCTCATTAGATCATAGTGAAGCCGTAGCTTGGTCCTTCTTCGGACTTCACTGCGGCAAGCCTCACTCGTGCGCCGACCTTGACGTCGCTGAGTTTAGCGCTCGTCAACCATGCCAAGACCTTGACGCCTGAATCCATCTTGACAACGGCGACTGTGTAGGTTGGATGACTTTGGAAGCTTTGTGGTCTAATTACGATGTGCGTGAAGGTTTCGATCTCGCCTTCACCTTGAACATCAACCCATTCGGGTCCTGAACTGAGGCAGCGTGAGCAATCAGCCACAGGGGGAAAAGTGATGTGCCCGCACTTCTTGCATTTTGAAGCATACACCTTACCCTTCTCAAGACCCTCCCAGAACTCTGTGAGTTTCTCGGTTGGGAGTTCAAAGATGAAAGTAATCGGCCTTGACTTGAGTCTTCTTACCGGAGGACTAAGCGCCATTTTCTCAACTCCTAAGAACCGTTACGTAACAGTAATGACCTGTACCGCCGACGTTGTGTGCAAGGGCAAGACCATTCTTTATTGGTGCCTGTGTCTTGCCTCCCTGCTTTCGCAGTTGACGTGTAAGTCCGACCATCATTGAGACACCTGTTGCACCTATCGGATGACCCTTAGCTTTGAGTCCCCCATCAACATTCACAGCGATTTTGCCCCCGATTTCCGTCTGCCCGTTATCAATCATCTTTCCTCCTTCGCCCTTCTTGCAGAATCCCAAGTCTTCGTAGGCGAGGAGTTCCGCGATTGTGAAACAGTCGTGCACGTCGGCAACGTCAATTTGGTCCGGTCCCACGTTAGCCTTCTTGAAAGCCTTCTCCGCGGCAATGACCGTGGCGCGAAGGCTCGTGTACTCAGAGCGTTTGCTGACGTTTGCTGTGTCAGATGAAATCCCGATACTTTCAATCCAGACGGGACTGTCAGTCAACGACTTCGCCTTCTCTTCTGAAGCCAAGATCACGGCTGCGGCCCCGTCACTCATCGGGCAGCAATCGTACAGTTTGAGTGGCCATGCGACCATCCGTGAGGACAAGACATCGTCGATCCCTATGGCTCTTTGAAGATGGGCGTTGGGGTTCATTGCTCCGTACTTGTGGTTCTTCACCGCGATCTCGGCGAGCTGTTGCTCCGTTGTTCCATATTTCTTCATGTGTTGCGTAGCGTGGAGCGCGTAGTATCCTGGGAAGGTCATTCCGAAATTGTGAAACTCCCAAGTGTAGTAGCCTGCTCGACCTATCAGCTCAACGGCTGTCAGCACATCTATCTCGGTCATCTTCTCGATGCCAACGGCCATCGCAATGTCAGCTTGCCCGCTGGTGATCATGTTGTGGGCTGTTGCAATGGCGGCGCTTCCAGAAGCACATGCTGCTTCACACCTAACCAGGCCTTTACCGCTTAACCCTAGGTATTCGGAAACTACGACTGCTGGCAGGAACTCTTCGTACCAGCCGCCTGCAGTCCCGACGCTCAGAAAGTCAATATCCTTTGGGGTCAGGCCTGCATCCTCAAATGCCGGTTTGGCCGCTTCGAATCCGAGCTCTGGTAAGTTCACATCTCGCCTGTCGCCGAACTTCGAATGCCCAACACCCACAATCGCAACACGTTTCAAAAATACTTCCCTCCATTAGCCTACGCTGTTTGCTCAGGTGTTTTTAGTTCTCTCCTCAATACTTTACCTACGACGGTCTTGGGAAGTTCTCCCTTAAACTCCACGACCTTAGGGGCTTTATATGAAGCGATCTTCTCCTTGCAGAAACTGGATATTTCATCCCCGGTAACTTTCCCAGCGTAACCTTCCTTCAACACAACGAAGGCTTTCACGGCCTCTCCGCTTCTGGCGTCAGGTATGCCTATCACAGCAGCTTCCCTAACGGCTGGATGTTCAAAGAGTCTCTCCTCAACTTCCCTAGGCCACACCTTGTATCCTGAAACGTCGATCATGTCCTTCTTCCGGTCGACGATTCTGAAGTATCCGTCTGGATCCATGCTTGCGATGTCACCGGTGTAGAACCAGCCTGAGCGAAGCGAGATTTTGTTGTCGTCAGGTTTGTTCCAGTAACCCATCATGATCTGGGGACCACGAATGACCAGTTCACCAGCCTCGCCAGGAGGAAGGTCGCGTTCTCCACTGTCGATATCCACGACTTTAGCCTCAGTGTCTGAGACTGGTATTCCGATAGTCCCTGGATGGTTCTTCTGGGGGTCATCCAATGGATTGCAGTGGGTAACTGGACTGGTCTCCGTCAATCCGTACCCCTCAACTAAGCGTCCGCCTGTAAGAGCCTCGAATTTTCTCTGAACTTCAACTGGAAGTGCCGACGCTCCTGAAATGCACAAGCGAACTGAACGCATGTTGCGTTTCTGAATATCGGGAAGGTTGATCAGCGCGATGTAGAGAGTCGGTACGCCACAGAAGATCGTGGGCTTCTCTTTCTCTATGGTTTTCACAATGCCTGGAATGTCCCTTGCATCCGGCACGAGAATCATTTTTGACTTGGTATAGATGGGGGAGTTCATTCCAGTAGTCATGCCGAAAATATGGAAGAACGGTAGAGCTGACAGGTGCACATCCTCACCAGGTCGCAATTGGCCCCACTGCATAACCTGCTCTACATTGGCCACCAAGTTGTAGTGCGTTAACATGGCTCCTTTCGGAATGCCAGTCGTCCCACCTGTGTATTGCAAGAGCGCAACATCTTTCGGTTTGACCTCAACGGGTTTCGGTTGACCACGGTACTTTGCAAGAAGCGTCTTCATGTCTAAAGCGCCGGGGCAGGCGTAGGATTTGACGCCCTTCAAGGGCGAAAGCAATCGTAGAATGGGAGGGAGATAGTCGCGAACGCTTGTGGTGATAATATTGGTGAGTTTGGTTTCGTTCTTTACTGCTTGTACATACGGGTAGAGATGATCCCAAGCTACCAGAATCTGCGCTCCTGAATCTTTCAGTATGTGCCCAATTTCCATTTCTTTGTATAATGGACTCAAAGCGACGACTATTGCGCCAATCCGTAGCGCCCCGTAGTATGCGATGGGGAACTGCGGAATGTTCGGCATATAGATTCCGACGCGGTCACCTTTCTTGACTCCAAGATCTTGAAGGGCTTCTGCGAATTTATCGACCAAACCGTCAAATTCCTTGAAAGTCAGGTTCGTACCGAAATAACTCATAGCAACTTGATCAGGAGATTCCGTTGCAGATTTGCGAAGAACTTCACCCAAAGAGATCTCTGGGTATTTGACTGATTTAGATACTCCCTGAGGCCAGCTACTAAGCCAAGGTCTTTCCAAAAGAATCACGCGCAGCGCTATGATGATTGTATCAATATTTAACAATCGGGTATGTAAAAGCCTGCGGGAATGTGATTTCTCCCAAAATTGCGATGAACGAAAATTTCAGGTATCAGAAGCCTCGGGAATGTTCAAGATGAAGATTGAAGAAGTCCAATTCAAGTCGGACAATACGGTGCTGCGAGGGGAACTCTACCGCCCAGAGCGGGGAAATGTTCCCGCAATCCTCGTGTGCCACGCAATGCATGCGGAAGGGTTCAGGTGGCTTCCGCTTTACAGGACGTTCGCTCGGAAAGCTGCTGAAAGAGGATTTGCCTGTTTACTCTTCGACTTTCGCGGTTGCGGAATGAGCGAGGGAAAATTCGATTACGGTTGGAGCGAACAGCGAGATGCGAAAGCTGCGCTTGGGTTTCTCCTTGCCCAGAAGGATGTGGATGTATCGAAAGCCTACGCGGTGGGGAGAAGCTTGGGTGGAACTATCGCGATCTATTCCCTAATTGACGACCCGAGAGTCAAGGGATACGCTCTCTGGGCGACCCCGCCTGACCACAAGCGGAACATAAGGAACTTCATTGAGAAAACTCGGGGGAAGTTTGGCTACAGCTTCTTTGTTCTTCTGTCAATCGTAGACAGAGTCATCAATGTCAGGAGGATCATCAGGGTTGATCTGTGGGGACTCAAAATGCGCCCAAAGGACGTGCGTAGGAAATTGATGAGCCTAAGTAGCTCTCGTTTGATCTCGCACAAGAATCGCCCGCCTATCCTCTTAATTGTGGGAGATGAAGATGAATTCGTCAGCACGACTGAAGAGAGAGATTACGAGAGGTCTATTCTAGGAAACAAACGCCTGATCATTCTGAAAGGAACAGGTCACACGTTCAAGGGTGCTGAAGAACAAGTCGCATCAACCACAATCGACTGGTTCGAAGGTTTACGAAATTCGCAGACTCAAGAACCACGATAAGTGAGCCTCCATTACTATTCCCAGGCGAACCTTCCGTCCTTCTGCACAGGTTTACCGTCAATAATTATTTCGCCAGGCTTCATTCTCTTGATCATATCCCAATGAACTGCGCTCTTATTGATCCCGCTGCACTCCTCGTAGGCAAATCCAATTGCCAAGTGAATTGTTCCACCCATCTTTTCATCGAAGAGTATGTTCCTTGTGAAGCGGTCAATGCCACGATTCGTTCCTACCCCGAATTCACCCAAACGCCTTGAACCTTCATCCGTCTCAATCATGTGTTTCAGCAACTGCTGATTCTTGCTTGCAGAATAGTCCACGATGACACCCTTGTCGAATGTTAAGCTGATGTCGGTGACTTCTTTCCCATATGTGACCGACGGTAGATCAAAGTAGATCTTTCCTGTTGCCGAGTTGTCGATGGGGGCTGTGAACACCTCCCCACCTGGAAAATTCAGCTTAGCATCATCCACAACTGGTGTCCGCCCCTTTATTGAAAAGGAGAGGTCAGTTTCCTCCCCGACTAATCGGATCCGGTCGGCCTTTTCTAAGACCGCCTTCAGCCTCTCCATGCGCTCTACTTCAACATTCCAATCGCGCAGGACGGCAGAGTATAGAAAATCTCTGTACTCAGCCAAGGACATGTCCGCGTCCTGTGCATGAGCATTGGTTGGATGAACGGTCGCGGTCCATCTCTTCTTCAACTGCTCCTTGGAAATAGGGTCAAGAGCGCGCAGGCGGATTCCGATTCTCTTGGGATCCGTGTGTTCGAGAGATCGAGTGTTCACTTGGGCTTGTATCGCGATTACAACATCTGAAAGCTTCACTAGCTCGTAGTAATTCGAGGGGGTTGTTGCGATATCAGCCTCGGGGGTGACTTCATAGTAGCCTCTGACGGCTTCGTTCGTGAAGAGGATTATGAGGGCGTGGGCTCCTTGGCGGCTGGCTTCCTTGTACACTTCCGTCGCTAGCTCTAGGCCTTCGTCACCGCCGGACTGAGCACCTCCCAGCCTGATGAGCACATTGTCACCACGTTTGACGCTTGTGCAGTAGTTGACAAGCCACTTCGCATGCTCGACCACCCGCTGATCCATCAACCGGCACCTCTCCTCATTGAGTCCCTTGACACCTTTTGAGGCTTTGTTCCGGCAAACGTTAAGTCACAACATTGGTAGATGGATTCTGAATTGCATCTGGGGTTCTCGCCATTGAACGTTGAAGAAGCTGATGAAATTCTTCAGGAACTGTGGGATAGGGATGTGAAGGCTTGGGACTCCTACTGGGTCCCCATATTCCGGAAATTCGCCCGTGACCTCGTAACCGACGCCCAAATCTCAGCTGGAAATGTTGTACTGGACGTAGGGACTGGCACGGGGGTCGCTGCCAAGGAAGTATTGAAACGCTCTAAGGTGAGTGGAATCGTGGTAGGAATAGATCGGTCGGCGCCCATGCTGGAACTGGCTAGGCAAAAAAGTGCAAGGGCCAAGAACGTCTCGTTTACCATTATGAAATCCGAACACATGACATTTCCAGACGGTTTCTTTGACGCGGTGATATCCAATTGCGGCATTTCTTACGCAACGTTCCGGGAGACAATTGCTGAAATCTTCCGTGTCCTTAGGAAAGGTGGCTCGTTCACATTCAATGATTGGCATCTAATCGATGTCCCAGCTCACAGAAAGTTCAGTGAGATTCTTAGACGTCACAGGACTGTGCACCCTTCAGAGAGCCTTGATGGTCTCAGGGCGGCGGTGGCCATGATGGAGCATGTTGGAAACGAGTATTCTGATCTGAAGGTTCAAGCGGAAGTGTTGGAACGTGTTGGCTTTGCAGATGTGCGGGTCAAGCAACGTGACTACAAGATCAGACTCTCAGGCATTGGTGAGTATCTTGTGATGAGGCTTGAAAGGCAAGCACTGAAAAATGAGCTTAACGAGCTTTCTAAGGCCCAACGGGCTGCTTTCATGAAGGAACTTAGAACGGGGCTGACACCGTTCATGCACAAAGGCCGCTTCATAATGGAGTGGAAGGTCACGTTCATACACGCAACAAAACCAAGTTGAGGACAGCAGATCATGGAGAAGAAGACAGACCATGCCTGAACGAGTCAAGTTCTCCTCTGGGTCCAAATGGGAACCTATCGCCGGATATTCCCGGGCCATCAGGGTCGAGAGATTTGTGCATGTTTCCGGGACAACCGCCACGGATCAGCAAGGCAACTTGGTTGGAGTCGGAGACGCTCGAGCGCAAACGCTGCAAGCCCTGAACAATATCAAAACCGCCCTCGAATCGGTGGGCGCCAAACTCGAAGACGTCGTCAGAACGCGAATCTATGTCACTGACATAACCAAATGGGAAGAAGTGGGCAGGGCGCATGGGGAGTTCTTCAAGAACATAATGCCCGCTTCGACGATGGTTGAAGTGAAAGGCCTGGTCGATCCGCAGATGGTCGTGGAAATCGAAGCTGAAGCGATGATTGACCAGCGTCGCGCGTGACGTTTCGCATCAGTGAACTAGTAAACTGGCTGTGAGAATTATCAGAACAAACGCTGTTATGACAAGGTATTTTGGATTTCGGACTAAGCCAAAGTAAATTACTGAAGCTAAAACCCTCATGTAAGGCGTAATCATCAGGACAATAATCCCGAGAGCAAGAATCTGAAACGGCGTCCAGCTCCCAAGAATCAAGTTTTGCAACATTGTTGCCGAATAGCTGAAAAAGTCCGAGCCTCTCAGTGCATATTGCGGCTGAAAGACTATACCGAAATCCCCGTTGGTGTAATAGTAGCTGAGGATTCCGAGCGATTCCATTGCGACGCTCGCTATCACTCCGATTATGAGTATGTAGCTGATTGTCAGCTCAAGATTCTCCTCGCTAAGGAGCTTTTTCATTGGAGTGTTATCCCCTTGTAGAGCATCTGAACGATCAGCACTAGGACTATTGCTAGGAAGAGGTACCTGACGATTCGGTTGGGAATACGATTTAGTACTCTTCCGCCCGCGACTGCACCGATTGTCGTTCCCACAGCCATAGGTGCCGCGAGGCCAACGAAAAGAAGACCCGATGCAAAATACACGCTAGCACCAGCCAACGCGGTTATTCCTATGATGAAATTACTTGTGGTGCTGGAAACTTTCGATGGCATTCTCAGAATCAGTTCGTGGATCGAAACTTTGAACGCGCCCGCGCCTATGCCGAGCATCCCGGCAGCTAGCCCTGCGACCATCATCCCCAACCCGCCCAGGTGCGCATTGGTCATCTTGTAACTCACCTTTCTTCGCGCGGCCTGATCATAGTAGCTGCCCTGCAGTTCCAGCCACTTTGAAAATCGATCCTGCTTGACACGTTTCGGAAACTCCTCCTTCAAATGCCCTGAAAGCCCGTAGAAGGAGGTGAGAAGGAATCCGGCGAAGAAGAAGTAAAGGAGCCGGGGTTGGATGAACGCCGTGATCGTCGCGCCCACAATGGCGCCGATTATTGTGAACATTTCTAGGTAGAAGGCGGCCTTCACATTTGTAATACGTTCCTTAACGTAGGAAGCCGCGGAACCACTTGAAGTGGCGATAATGGTCACCATGCTGGCTGCAATGGCGTACTTGACTGGCACTCCGAACTGAACGAGGATTGGAGTCATTATGCTCCCTCCACCGAGTCCGGTTAATGCGCCGAGAAGCCCTGCGAAGATCGAAATGACCAGGACGGTGAGCATGTCGATCAGGTTAGTTCACCGCGCCGGGGTTCTCGTACGTGCGAGATAAGTGTCACTTATGATCGCAACGGCAACTTGTCGGTTGGAAAATTCTACTGTAACAAACCGTTTGGCGTTCTAGGTTGCAGAGCCTCTCTGCTTTCCTTTGACGGTTAGATCGAGGTAGAGTTTCGCACATTTTCTGTTCTCGATGACATGGGCTAGGGCAACAGGGATTAGGAACACTGTGATGTAGGTGTGAACCGTACCCCATCCATCCTTGTTGAGTCCAGCCAGAATCTCCCGTCCCGATTTGAAGCCATGAGGCCAGACAAAGAGAAGAACCCCAGTGGCTAGAGATAGGATGCTCAAGAAAACCATCAAGTAAAACAGGGATACCCTGAAGTTAAGTCGATTCATACTTCAGAAGAATGATTGGGCATCAAATAAAGGTGCGCGATGAGGGTCGCGACTGAGAAGGTTTCGATGGCCCAACCAACCGCTTTGTTACAGGGCATTTGACCAACCGCGAATGTTACGTTACTCTTATGATTGAGGCAGAGTCTGAAAGCCCAGATGCGGGCATGTAACACAGTCGTGGAGAAGAGTAATCTTGGTGTAAGGTCATGGAGGTAAAGACTCATCAAAATCGGCATTGTCTCAGATGACCAGCGGACCATAAGTCAATACTTCGGGCGTGCACGTTACTACATTGTGTTTACGATTGTGAATGATCGAGTGGTAAATCGAGAGATCCGGGACAAGTTGCGGCATTCAGATTTCGTTGGGCACGAAGAACACTTGCAACACGAAGAGCACACACATGGACATGGCTTCGGACTAGGTGCCCAGCACCGACATGGCCAGATGATTCAGAGCATAGCAGACTGTCAGGTGTTGATCGCTGGAGGAATGGGGGCTGGAGCGTACGAAAGCCTGCGTACGAGCGGTATCCGCCCGCTTCTGACCGACGTTAGATTAATCGACGATGCAGTTAGATCATTCATCGAAAACCGACTGAAAGACCACTATGAGCTGATACATAGAACTTGAACATCGCGGTCTGAAATCTAGTAATCGTTCGGCGGTGTGCTGACGATTACCGCCATCATTCTGCGTTAAAGAAGAGGTTTTGATGATCTCTAGCCTGATGGTTTTGTGCAGAATATAGGAAGGGGGAGAGAGGGTCAGTTCATTCGACCCTACAACCGTGGGCAGAGCGTGCAATTCGCATATTGGCGCGAGTGGTGTCTCATCTGGCCTTGCCCTAGGTTGTCACAGATTCCGTCTCCGTTTGCGTCCACGAAGTTCGGTCCACTTGCGTTGATGCCGTATTGTTCAAGAAGGTTGTGCATTGCCAACATCAGTTGTTCATCGGTCCATCCTTCTTCTGCCGCCTGCTGCCTTAAGTTCCGCATCTTCTCTCTGATCTCGCTGATCTGTTGCTCCGTGAGTCCCTCAGTCCACCATGGATGTCCTCTCGCTCCAGTTCCATTAGCGCTTGGCGCCTGAGCAGCATACGCTGATACGATGGTTCCCGCAACTAGAGCAAGTATGAAGACGCCCAACACAATCGCGATCTTTCCTTTCATTTCCAACCTCCTGCGACTGTTTACGCAGAGGCAAGCAAGGCTGCATGAATAAAATCGATTTTCCAAGATTCCCTCCAGTCAACATCCAAATTGATTCCAAAAGAATACGTTGCTGCCCTTCATGGCCGGCTGCATGGTTTTCCTAGCGGTAACGAAATGCCTGCCACAATAGCACCAGCACCGCCACAAGCGAGAATAGGTCGGGCAGCATGGCGAATGGCCCTAAACCTGCTCCTCTGAAACCGAAACCGGCTGTGACTAGAGGATTAGATGTAATCGCGTAGAGCAACATGGCGATGTCGAAGATTATGAGACCTAACAGAAATTCTGCTCTCGTGCCGCTATATATGCTGACATAGACTATGAGCAGCACTACTAGAAGGATCGAATTTACTGTTGCCAAAATGGATTTGACCGTGTAATAGACTGACAGATCCCCACGCATTCCTTGCCGGTCTCCTGGCTGAGCAGTGACCACCTGAACCATCGCGGGTAACAGCAACGACGCCACTAGGATACCCAGCAAGATGACTCCGAGTTTGCTCCCGCTTGTTTCCATGGGTGTGAGGGCCTCGTTTGTTTGAGGTTCAGGCATCTTTGTTCTTTTTCCCAATTTGACTCCAAATCTCCTGAAAGATCGAATAGTTCTCGTCCAGCGAAGGGGAAACAAAGTACGTGGCGGCGTATCCGCCTTCACCCGCATAAGCAACAAGCCCATTCTGCTGCAAAACCCCAATGTGATGCCTGATCGTCTTGTAGTCCACCTCAAGTCGCTCGGCTAGCTGGTTAGCGTTTCCAGGCTCTTCCTTCAACGCAATGATAAGCCGTCCTCGAGTATGTCCACCTTTTGTACCGCCAATAAGCCACCAGAGTAAGTATTTGATAGACCGCATCGGTCCGTATTTTGGTTCTCGTAACGCACTTCACCGCTCAACTTCGCTAGGCCGAGGGTGTCACATCGAGGCTGTTGTGCTCTTGGCAACCTGCAATGCTTTCGAGCTGGTTTTGTACTTGATTATTCTGAGAGAGTCGTCGATTTGACTTGGGCGCAGGTCGCGTCGAGAAGCTAATTCTTTCCACCTTCGTGAAGAGTTGACCTCGAATCCCATTGAAGACTCTAGGCACTCTTTAATATCGTTGTTACGATTTGCGCGAAAGATAATACTTGAAGGTGTCAAGTCGAGTAATTGCATTCACTGCTGTTTTGAGCGCACTCACTGTAGTGCTCAGTTTTCTTTCGGTGCCATTTTTGTATGGTTCGAGAATCCATTTCTTCCAAGTCGGAATCATGCTTGCAGGGGCTGCTGGAGGACCTATCGCTGGGCTTTTGACTGGTTCTGTCGGCGCGCTGTACATGGCCTCTGTAAGATCTGATCCTACAATAGTTGTCGGAAACGGCTTGTTGGGTTTAGGCGTAGGGGTCCTTTGTCTGAGACTCCGTCCTGTGCTAGCAGGTTTGGTGGCTTGGGCTCTGTTTCAGGCTCCTTGGATCTTTTTCACGGGAACTCTGATTTTTCGTGTTCCGTTGCCAGCGATGGGGTTTATTCTTGGTCTCCTAACAGTTGAAGACATGGTCTGCGCTTCGGTTGCGGATGTTCTCACAAATCGCTTCCACCTTCGAAGCCTTATTGTTGATTCCGGGAGGTTACAGCAATGAAGAAGTCAGCATCGCGTGAACAGGCTCTTTTGAAAGCAGGTATCAACTTTCATGGTCATCTGGGACCGTATTTGGCACTGGGCATCCGCATGGGTTTGCTTGCCGTCCGCGCTCTCAAGCCGAGTGGACATCACGAACTTTCTGCAACGGTATGGACCCCAACCTCCCCTCCTAAATCATGCTTGCTTGATGGTGTTCAGATCTCAAGCGGCTGCACATTGGGGAAAGCGAATATCAAGGTGAGAGAAGCGCGTTTGACAAAGACGAAATTTCGAAAGGGCAAGCGCACGGTCACCATGGAGTTGACACGAGATGTCATGAAAATCCTCCGTACTCTCACGGAGCACACAGCCCAAAGCGCGTTGAGTGATCTTGCCCTTTCTCTCCTCCGAATGTCTGATAAACAGCTGTTTGTTGTTCGAGAATAGTCATCTGGTCCAGAAGACTTTGGACCTAGTCGGTCTTTTGGCTCTTCAGCTCTGTTACCCTGTGTTCGATCTCGTCCCTGATTTGCCTAACCCTTTCGGCGGATTTGCCTTTCGGGTCTTCAAGAGCCCAATCTAGAAGCTTCTTCTGGATTCTTGCAATCATAGGGGCTGGGCAGACTTCTTCAACTGAACACCCCATAGTCACAACCAGATCTGCCTCTTCGATCATTTGTGGGCTTAGCATCTTGGGCTTTGCAGATGAGATATCGATGTCCTTCTCCTTCATCGCCTGCACGACCACTGGATTAACTTCAGTCGATGGTACTGTCCCTGCACTTGACGCAGGTATCCCCAGTCTGTTGGCGAACGCCTCAGCCATCTGGCTGCGTCCTGCATTCTCAACGCAAACGAACAGTATCCTCACGTTTCTCGCCTTATCCCTCCAATCTGTTCCAGAACGCCGAGCACTTGGAACGTCACCCTCCGCTATGGTTCCTTCTCAATGGTGGGCTCAATGAGAACTGGTGGCTTGATCGAATTCGCAATCAGACTGTACTTGCGGGCCCATTCCAACGCCTTCTCCACTCGTCCCAGAGATTCGGCTTTGACTTTGATCCTAGGTTTGAGCACAGTCTGCTCGAATACGGAAGTCCGATCCAGCAAATCAACGACATGCCCTTCGGCTTCGCACTCGTATGAGATGAGTTGGATCCTCAGACGTTCGGTAGCCCAGATGAACATCATATGAAAGCACATGTTCAAAGCAGCAATGAAAGCGTCTTCTGGCGTCATGACTCCATAACGACCTTGAAGAGCCGGAGGCGCGGAGAAACTCATCTTTGTGCCATTCCCGCATGCCAACTCCCCGTCATGACCCCCAGTCCAGACAACCTTGGTTTTGTATACGGGCAATAATCTACACCCAGCGTCTCAGGACCACGTCAACTTCCTCCGCGATCCTCTCAGCGACTTTTCCTGCGACGGTGAGGGTTTCGTCGTTCAGTTTCCGACGAGAGCTGAGTTGCGGGCATAGCCAATTCTTCGTCAAATCCGTTACGACGATTGATGAAGCGGGGTTTCCACTATAGCGTCCCGTCGCGATCTTCGCACATGCCTTATCGCATCCGTCAACCGTAATTGTTGGATAGTCCCTTGCGAATTCTCTCTCTTCTTTCCCGCCCGCGAGGAATAGGGGAAGGCAGATTGTTACCGTTTCATTAGGCCTCAGCTTTCCCAAAACCAGACGAGTTGCTACTCGTGATATGGTTCCCTCAACACACCCTTCCCCACTACAAGATATGATGCCAACTTTCCTTTCCTGTGCAGTAACCATTCAATGTTCCCCCAGCAGGTCGTCCACTTTTTCTGCTACTTTTTCAGCAATAGCCAATGCCATTTGCTGTCCGTCTGAATCAAGGAAGGTAACGCTCTTCGGCTTCAGTTGTCTGTTATCTTTGTAAGCGTCAACCACTCGGAGACTCCCGGCAAGGTTGCCACCGGCGAGTGAGACGTTCTTCTGAGCGCATTGAAGTGGGCATCCGTCGACCGTTATGCATTTGCTATTGCGTACAAGTTGCAGAGATTCTTCATCTCCGCTCACAAGCAATGCTAGACACAGGGTCTGCGTGGTGTCCTTACGGAGGTTTTCTGTGACCTCGTAGACTGCGTCTCGACTTATGCTGCCAAACGCCTTTCCGATTCCGCTGCAGGGAATGACGACAACTTTCTCTTGCGATGTAGCTTTCATTTTCATCTTGACTCCAACTTTCCATGCTCGCTCTGCAACTTTTCGAGCATCCGCTTGTAGTAATCCTCGGCACTCAGGAGTGATCTACGGTCATCTTCGAGGTTACGGGGAATAATGACGACCAGCCACCCTTCTCCATAGGGGTCAGAATTAACCAACTCAGGTTTCCCCGCAAGCTTATCGTTCGTTTCAGCGATTTTTCCGGACACTGGCGAGAGCAATTCTACTGTCGCCTTTGCGCTCTCTATGGTTCCAAACTCTTTGCCCTTCTCAACTATTGAACTGGGGTTTGGGAGTTCCATGAACGCTAAGTCGCCAGATGTCCTCTGAAGATAATCACTTACGCCAACTCTGACTCCGTCGTTCTCAATGTTGACCCAGAGGTCGTCTTCTGTGTAGTAGAATCCTTTGCGGACTAGAAGCTCGAACTTGTCGAAGACGGTTCTGAGATATTCACTCAACTTGAATCGCTCTTAGACGATGGTGCAATGGTTAATGGTTGGCAGTCCGTGCAGTAATCCGTATCCTTGTCCGTCCAGTAGACTTTCCCGCATCTGGGACAGGTTGTTTTTCTGAGCCAGTCTTTCTTGGCATGGGGAACACGCATCAGGTCAGAATGCCTAGCAGCGCATGCACAAGTCCCCGGGTTCTCCTCATCCTGCAACACGACCAAACCTCGGCTAGCAGACGCCGCCCTTTCCAACTTTCTGAGTGGATTTGGTTTCTACGCTGATTGCCTGGAGGTGGTTTCGCCGTCGAAGCGCCATCCAAACAATGGTAAGCATGACTGGAATTTCGATGAGAGGACCGACCACGGTCGAAACCGCCACCATTGGCATCGATGCAAAAGCTGTTAGCGCTATGGCGATTGCGAGTTCAAAGTTCCTTCCGGTGCAGTGAAATCCCATAGTACATGAATCTTCGTAGTTGTAACCCATGCGTTTGGTTGTGTAGTATACTAGGTTGAAAAGCAAGAAGAAGAACAGCACTACAGGAATGGCCATCTGCCAGATGAGGTTTGGATTATCAAGTATTACGCCTCCT
>Ga0315279_10004552_pt1 | contig 18552 bp, 20 predicted proteins | sample YL17G06_20_MG_FD_203694 | JGI IMG/M metagenome (GOLD analysis project Ga0315279, IMG submission 203694) | Sediment microbial communities from Yellowstone Lake, YNP, Wyoming, USA - YL17G06_20 | ecosystem: Environmental > Aquatic > Freshwater > Lake > Sediment | place: USA: Wyoming | collected... | reverse complement strand
CAACCACGCGCGCGACTGCGTGATCTGCAGGTAGGTGGCCCGCTTGCAGGCGATGGTGCGCTCGGAGGGGATCTTGAACGCGTTCAGGTAGTCGTTGTTCATGAACGGGTTGGCGATCGGGCTCTTCGTCACCTTGCCGTCGCGCGTCACGGTGGTCAGCGAGCGTGTCATGTCGAACGGCGTGTCCTCGTAGACGTCGCGGAAGATGGCGAGCACGTCCTGCACCGAGAGTTTCTTCTCGGCCTTCACCGAGATCGGGTAGTTCTCGTCGAACGGATCGAGCCTCAGCGACGGCGCGATGCGCGAGAGCGCGCGCCACTCGCGGCGGCGGCTGCCCATCGCGGTGCGCGAGCCGTACACGTAGCAGAACTCGAACGCCTTGCCGCTCGCCGGACTCCAGAAGCCCATCTCCTGCGCCACCGTCTGCACGTTGGCCGACGCCAGGAAATGATCCTTGTCCGCCAGGTCGAGCGTGCGGATGCGCGGCGCGTTGGCCGACACCGACACGTGATCGTCGGGGATGCGCACCGCGGCCCACACCGCGCCCTTCTTCCCCTTGCCCGGGCCGACGATCTCGAACAGCCACACTTCGTTCGGATCGGCAAAGGTCAACGCTTCGCCGAAGTCGTTGTAGCCGTACTGCTTGGTCAGCTCGTCGGCCACGCGGATCGCCTCGCGCGCCGTCTTCGCCCGCTCCAGGCACAGCCGATAGAGCTCGGGGCAGTCGATGATGCCGTTGTCGCTCTTCATCTCGCGCTTGCCGCCGAAGGTGGTTTCGCCGATCGCAAGCTGGTGCTCGTTCATGATCGGGTAGGCCGCGTTCAGATACGCGTAGGTCTCCGCCACCTGCGGGATCTCACCGGTCTCGACGCGGTCGGGATCGTCGGGGCCCTTGGTCTCCTTCGGCTGGTAGTAGACCTTCGCCATCTCGCCCGGTTTGTGCTTCTGGTTGGGGACGATGGTCATCCAGGTGCGGTCGGTCGTGGAGTCGCACGAGTGCGAGGTGATCGTCGAGCCGTCGATCGATGCGACCTTGCCGACCAGGATGCTGGTGCAGCCTTCGCACTCGCAGACCGGCCCGTCGGGATTGTCCTGCCCCGCTGTGGGACCGCCGGTCTTCAAGCTCTGAGCTGTGGGACCGCCGGTCTTTAGACCGGTGGCAACAGGACCGGTGGCATCCCCTGGCATTGAGAACAAACAGAAAAGGACAGGAAGGAAAAACAGCAACAGCCTTCGAAGCTTCCGCGTGTCCATCGCTCGACTCCTGATTCCTGAATCCTTCTGGCTCCAGGCTCCAGGCTCCAGGCTCCGGACTCCGGACTCCTGGCTCCCGATTCCTGAATCCTGACTCCTGATTCCTGACTGCTGATTCCTGGGTGGTTTTCGGGGGCGGACGACGCGCCGAAGATACCACAGGCGCACGTCGCGCAACAGCGGACCGCTCGCTACTGGCTGCTCGCTACTCGCTACTGTGCTTACTACTCGAAGTCGACAGTCAACAGTCGACAGTCGACCGTTGCGACGGACCTTCGGACCCTCGGACCCTTGGCCCGGCCCACTTCGAGCCGGGCCGCCGCGCCGAAGCGCGCAGCGCGAGGGCGGGCGGACATCGGACCCCGGACTTCGGACATCGGACTTCGGACGTCGGACCTTCCTACCTCACCGTCCCCGCCAGTCGCCACGCCAAGATCAACAGGACGAAGCCGGCGGCGAGGAAGACCGTGCCAAGCAGTAGGTGGACGAGCGCGACCCGTCGCGCCGCTGCGCCTTGCAGAATCCGCGTGTCGCGAATGACTCGGGCGCCGGGAGGTGGAAAGCGCCCGCTGCGCAGGATGCGGATGGCCGACAGCGCGAGAAAGGAGTCCACCGCGGCTCCGAACGCAAGCGTCGCGATGCCACACGTCCGCAGCAGCACCGCCGCGAACGCGACATCCGACGCCGTCGCCGGACCGGTTCGCGCGCGGTCGAAAAGCGGCTGCAGGTATCCCAGCGCAACCACGCCGATCGCGATGGCGGCGATCACGGCGAGAATCGCCGCCCGCCTCACCGCCGGGTCGGCCCGCAGCATCTCGTGTCCCTCGCTGTCGCGCTCGATGATCTCTTCTCTCATCCACGTCTCGAGTAGCGCGGGCCTTCAGGCCCGCCTCGAACAGACGAGCAGATTCGGAGTCGTCAGGCGGACAGGACCCGCAAGATGTTCTCCGACTCCGAATCCCGGACCTCTATCTAATTCGTCCCGGCCTTCTTCCGAACCAGATCGGGCGTCAGCAGTCCCTTCTCCAGCCCGTAACGCTGCCAGGCCGCGTGCTCCTCGTTCACCTTCCTGCGTAGCTCCGGATCCATCAGCAGCCGCAACCCAACCGCCGCTCCGATCTTCGACAGCTGCACCAGCCCCTTGTGTCCCTCGGGGCTGATCGTGATCGCCGCGTTCTCGTATGAATGGCCCGCGACCTCCGGCACGCCCGCGACCGCCGCGCGCACCTGCACGCCCGGAACGTTCACCGCGCCGATGCCCGACTCGTCCCAGCCGGTCGGCTCGGCCAGTTCGTCCGACAGCGCGCTGGCATCACCGTACTGTTTCGTGTAGTTCCACGCGAGCGCCTGCAGCCAGCCGCTCTCGATGCCGTTGGTGTCCGTGCCGTAGTGGCGGATTTTCAGCTCGGTGAACGTGGCCATCGCCACGCCGCGCGCGATCGTGTCCACCTGCTCCTGCTTCTTCCTGATGGCTTCCAGCCCGCTGCGATCCGCGTTGCGGATCCAGTGGTCCACCTCCACCGAATCATTGACGACGTTGGGCGCCGAGCCGACGCGGGTGATGGTGCCCATGAAGCGGAAGGTCGGCTCGGAGTGCTCGCGCAGCATGTCCACGGCCGTGAAGAACAACCGCGCGGCGTCCAGCGCGTCGCGGCCCTGCCAGGCGCGCGTGCCGTGGGCCGGGCTGCCGTTGAACTCGTAGAGCGTGCTCTCGATGAGCATGCAGCAGTTGCCGATGCCCGCGCGCGCCCGCTGCGCGTTGTGGCCCGTGCCGTGCGTGCGGACCAGGAAGTCGACATCGTCGAAGACGCCCGCGCGCGTCATCGCGGTCTTCACCGACGGCGGCACTTCCTCGGCCGGCGTGAAGACCACCCACACGCTGCCCGGGATGCGGTTCTTCTCCATCACGCGGGCGAGCGCCACCGCGGAGGCGATCGCGACCGGCCCCTGCTGGTTGTGCTGGCAGCCGTGGAACGCCTTGCCGCCCTGCTCGCGCAAGGCGTCCGCCTCCAGCATGAATGCGACGACGGGGTGCTCCGTGCGGCCTTTGTATTTCGCGACGAAGGCTTCTTTCAGACCGCTCTGGCCGAACCGCTCCTTCACGAACGCGTCGAACGCTGAGTCGAGCGCCGGCACGCCGAAGCTCACCTCGAAGCCCTGCTTCTTCAGCTCGTCGCCCATCATGGCCGACGCCTTGAATTCGACGTAACCCGACTCCGGGTTCTGGTACATCCAGTCGTTCATCTCGATGGCGCGCGCGGCGAACGCGTCCACCTCGACGTCGATCGCCTTCCGGAGCGCCGCCACCTGCGCCGTCTCCGCCGGCAGCGACTCGAGCGGCACCACCTCGGGCGGTTTCGGCGCTGCCGGCGCGACCGCCTGCGGTGGCGCGGACTGCGCCGCAACGGACGCGAGCGCGCACGCGACCAGTGCGGCAACGGCAAACGCGGACGCTGTCCTGTGAAGCACGTGGACCTCCTTCAGCTCGTGGGATCCGGCTTTAGCCGGATTGCTCGGCCGGGCTTCTCGCAAGGCCTCAGCCTTGCCGCTTCCCCCATCGCTCCAGCACCCGCTCGACGCCCTCGCGCGTCTGCTCGCGCGCTTCCCACCTGGGAATCCCCCGTGCGAGCAGCGTGTCGTATCCCGTCTCCGCGTGCCGCACGTTTGCCGCCACCGCCAGCCTGATCGCCTCTTCGTCGAACTGTTTTGCCGCCGCCGACCGTCCCACCCGGTCGCTGTACTTGAGGCACGCGTGCGTGGCGATCTCCTGCTCCCGGCCGGCCGGGCAACCCGGGAACGCCTTCCGAATCTCCCGCGCGAACCTGGCCACGAACGCCTCGTCTATCTCGGCGCGCTTCTCCGCCTCGCGTTGGGCCCGCCGCCGGCGCGCATCGGCGTCGGCCAGGCACTCGGTTTCGGCGCGCTGCAGCGCCGCTTCCTCGACGAGCAGGCCCTGGCGTTCATAACGCTTGCGCGCCCTGCTCCACTTGAGGACGACGGCGCAGAGCGTGGAGTACTTCCGCGCGCGGCGCGTGAGAGCGGCGTCGCCGGGCGGCAGGAACCACAGGTGGTCGAGGTCCGCACACGAGAGGCAGAACGCGCGGCTCGGCTCGCCGACCAGCGTGATGAACGCACGGCGACCCAGGTCTTCGTGGCATTCCTCGCAGGTGACGTCATGCGTCGAGACGAAGACCTTCAGCAGGTCCGAGTCGGGATACTTGCGCTCGCTGTCGGGCCGCTGCATGGCATCTCCTTTCCGGTTCTCGAACTACCTCCGGAGCTCCCATGGTCGTGCTGGCATCCGCTCGACACCCGGGAGTGTCAACGCCAGCCAATCGGCGACTCATGCCGTCCGCCAGCCTGGTTGGGCTTCCGGTCCGTCCCCGCAAGGAAGGATCCGATGAACATCGCTGACGAACTGCAGAAGCTCGAGGAATTGCATCGGGCGGGCACGCTTTCCGACGAAGAGTTCGCCAGGGCGAAAGCCTCGGTGCTTGCCGGTTCGGCGCCGCCCGCCGCCGCTTCGACGTCAGGCGCGCAGTCACCGGAGGCGCTGGCTGCCTCGAAAGACCGTGAGACCAGGCAGTGGGCGATGTTCCTGCACCTGTCGCTGCTCGCAGGGTTCCTCGTGCCTTTCGCCGGGCTGATCGTTCCCATCGTCATCTGGCAGCTGAAGAAGGAAGAACTCCCCGGCATCGATGCCCACGGCAAGGTCGTCGTCAACTGGATCATCAGCGGAATCATCTATGCGATCCTGTGTTGCCTGCTGCTCTTCGTGATCGTCGGGATTCCCCTGTTGATCGCCCTGTTCGTTGTCGGGATCATCTTCCCGATCGTCGGCGCAATCAAGGCCAACGACGGAATCGTGTGGAACTATCCCCTGACCATCACGTTCCTGAAGTAGCCCAGACCGTAGGCCCCGAGCGTAGGCCACGAGCTTCAGCTCGGGGCCGAGGGCCGACCGCCGTCGGCATCGCCCGCGACGCCCGCGCCACGCGTGCCCCACCCCGCTCTGGTGCGTGGGATCCGGCTTTAGCCGGATTTCGCGGTGGTCGCTCAGCGCGTGGGATCCGGCTTCAGCCGGATTTCGCTGCGCCCGCTCCGCTTGTGCTAGACTAAAAGTTCTGTCCGCCGCCGATCTCGGTCGCGGACACCCCGCCCGCCGGCCGGCGTAGCTCAGTTGGTAGAGCAGCTGATTCGTAATCAGCAGGTCGTCGGTTCGAGTCCGACCGCCGGCTCCACGCCCTTCCGAACAAACCGTCGCCGCGCTCGGTGCTTGGTGGCAAATCACGTCGAGAGCCTGCCGCGTCATCATCTATCTTGCGGCTTTGCCGATGGTCGTCGACGGCTGAAACAGGCTGCCTTCGACGCGTCGGTGGTACACTCTGGTCGTGCAGCGTTCCCCGCAATCGCGCTACCGGCCACAAGCCGCCGACACCGAGCCGGACATCGACCGGCGCTTGATCGCCGCGTATCGCCGCATGACGCCCGCCCAAAGGCCGTCGATTTCGTTGCCGATCTTCAGCCGCACCACGTGACGCCGCTGCTCCACGCGCTCGGCGACGAGTTCTACGTAGATGAAGCGGCGGTGCGGCGCGCGATCGAGCGCCGGTCGTCTTTCAACCTGATTCACGTGGCGTCGGCCCGTAAGATCGACGTGTTCGTCCCGGCGCAGGACGTTCTTGCGCAGCGGCAGCTGCAGCGGCGCCGTCTCGTCGCCGTGTCGGAGACTCCGCACGCCGAGTTGTACCTCCTCACAGCGGAGGACACCGTCCTTCAGAAGCTCGAATGGTACCGGAAGGGTGGCCGCGTTTCGCACCGGCAGTGGCGCGACGTGCTCGGGATCATCAAGGTCCAGAGCGACAGGCTCGACTGGAACGACCTGCAACGGACCGCGGACGCCGCCGGCCTGCGCGACCTGCTCGAACGCGCGCGGTCAGAGGCGACAGGCCGCGACTGACGCCACGACGTCAACGCAAGGGGTTCGGCACCGTGCAGATGACCGCTGAGCTGAACGGGAATATCGTATGATGTCGGCGTGGCCATGGACCCCGTCGCCTATCGCATCGATTCGCGCGAACGCACCGCGGTGGTCGAGACCATCAGGCAGGCCCTCGCCAACGAGCGCGATCTCGTGTTCGCCTACCTGTTCGGGTCGTTCGAACAAGCGGCTCCCTTCCACGACATCGACGTCGGCATCTTCCTGGACGGTGCCCAGCCGCCCGGAACTGCCGCCCGACGGGCGTTCGATCTCGCTGGTCGCCTCGAGGCGGTGGTCCCATTCCCTGTGGACGTGGTCGCGCTCAACGCCCGTCCGGTGACGTTCCGGTTTCACGTCTACTCGGGCGAACCGCTCGTCGTGAACGACGAGAACCGTCTCGCGCAGGAACTGGAACGGACCATGGCGGAGTACTTCGACATCGAACCGGTATTGCGCCGTGCCACGCGGGAGGCGTTCGCCGAATGACCCTGAATCCCGACGTCGTTGGGGCGCGGTGCGCCGACATCGAGGATGCGGTGGGGCGCCTGGAGCGGTTCGGCTCGATGCCCGTCGAGGAGTTTCGGTCCAACCGCGACCTGACGGACGCGGCGTGCTACCGCCTCCTGGTCGCCATCGGCGCTGCGCTCGGCCTGTGCTACCACGTCTCGGCGAAGCACCTTCGCAAGGTCCCCGAGCAATTTGCGGACTGTTTTCGCACACTGGGCGAAGCAGGCGTGGTGCCGGCCGATCTCGCCGAGCGCTTGCAGGCGATGGCTCGCTTCCGCAACATCCTCGTGCACCTGTACGCCAAGGTGGATACGGCCCGCGTGCACGAGATCATCCGTAACCAACTGGGCGACCTTCGCGCCTTCGCGTCGGCCATCGCCCGGTTGCTGTAACGACCCGACCGCGGCCGGGGTTCCCGAGCCGCCGTGACGTGCTGCGCGCGCGGCGGCCCGCGCGGGCCGCTCCGGCTGGCCAGCCGGGCCACCCGCTCGCTCGGCCGGTGTGCGCCGGCCCGCCGCGCTGTGATACGCTGCCGCCTTTCAAGGAGAAATGCCGTGGCCAAGACAACCGCGCGAACCCGCCGCAGCAAATCCGAGGTGCAGCAGGAGCTGCAGACGGTCCTGCGCGAGGCCGCCGCCGAACGCGAAACGGCCGACCCGCGCCTGGAGGAGGCGGCCCGGGCCAGAGACGCCGAGGTGCGCCAGGCGGGCGCCGGCGTCACGGTGGAGGCCGTGGTGCAGGGCATCGCCGACCTGAGCCTCCAGGTGTCGAAGTCGCTGGGCGACGTGTCGGCGCGGCTGGTCGCGGAAGTCGAGCGCCTGACGACGCTGCGCGAGGCGGCGGCCATCGAACAGCGCGAGCTCGAACGGCTGCACAAGATCGACATCGTCGCCACCTCGATCGGCCAGCTGCTGCAGGACCAGGCGGCGAAGAAGCAAGCGCTGGAGGCCGAGATGGCCACCGAGCGCGCCGCGTGGGACGCGGAAACCGCCGAACGCGAGCGCGCCGGTCGCGAGGACGAAGAGAGTCTCAAGAAGCAGCGCCAGCGCGAGGCCGACGACTACGAGTACCGGAAGGCGCTCGAGCGCAAGAAGGCGCAGGACAAGTACGACGAGGAGCAACGGCTGCGCGATCGCCAGAACCGCGAGAAGCACGAAGCGCTCGAGAAGAGCTGGCAGGAGCGGGAGGCGGCGCTGAAGGCGCGCGAGGATGAAGTGGCGCAGCTGCGCAAGGACGCCGACACGTTCCCCAAGCGTCTGGCGCAGGAAGTGGAACGCGCGGTCAACGAGGCGCGACGCCAGGCCGACCAGCAGTTCGAGCAGCGGCTGCTCGTCGCGAGCAAGGACGCGGACGCCGACAAGCGGGTGGCGGAACTGCGGGTCAAGACGCTCGAAGAGACCGTCACGCACCAGACGGAACAGCTGGCCGCGCTGCAAAAGCAAGTGGACGAGGCGAAACAGCAGGTGCAGGAGATCGCGCTGAAGGCCATTGAAGGCGCGTCGGGCGCGCGGGCGCTGTCGCACGTCAACCAGATCGCGATGGAACAGGCGCGCACGCGGCCGCCGCAGGGATGAGACGGGCCGCGCGCCCACGTGTGTGGTTCGCGCCGGTGGCCCGAGCCCTGCGGGGCGGCCCTCCCGTCGGACACGCGTGGCCGGGCGTCATCGATGCGATCCGTTGACATGTGTCGTCGACTTTGGAATGATGACACATATGATCAAGACCCAGGTGTACTTCCGGGAAGAAGAGCTGGCGCATCTGCACCGCGTCGCCAGGCGCACCAGGCGGCCCGTCGCGGCGCTCGTCCGCGACGCCGTGCGCCGGGTGTGGCTGCGCCCGCGGGGTGAGGGGCCCGTCGCACTCTGGGACGGAACGCCCGGGCTGACCTCGATCGAGCACGACGCAATCTACGACGAGCCGTAATGCGCGAGGCCCAATCGGTCTATATCGACACGGGCGCCTGGATTGCGCTGGCCCTGACCAAAGACCCCCACCATGAACGGGCACGCGAGGCATGGGCCGAGCTCGCGCAAGCTGGCGCCCGGCTGGTCACGTCGGTACCGGTCGTGCTCGAGACGTTCACGTTCCTGGACCGGCAGGCGACTCGGGAGGTCGCCCTGGCCTGGCGCGAATCCCTCGAGCACGTTCCGCGCCTCCACGTTCTGGGGGTCACGCCGCGCGAGCTTCGCGAAGCCTGGGCCTTCTTCGAACGGCGCAACCTCCACAAGCTCTCTGCAGTCGACGCGGTCAGCTTCGTCCTGATGCGGCGCGAGCACATCCGCATGGCGTTCGCGTTCGACCACCACTTCGCCACCGTCGGCTTCCGGCTGGTCGGGTGATACCCGGTCGCGCCGGGCGGCGTGAGGCCGGCGTCCTGACGTTGCCGCCGTTCGGTGACATTCCCGCTGTCGCCGGCCCCCCATTTTCGTTGGCAGATCCTGCATCGCCCCGCACGCGGGGAGGATGCTGAACCTGCGACGCCACCTGCACACACTCCATCGACGTGCCGAAATCGTCCCGAAAACCGGCCATGCGCTCCGCGGCATCTCATGTGCAGCACGACGATGTAGAATGCGGATCGTGCCCCGAGTCCCGCCGTTCGATCGTCCCGCGACGTACGACGATCTCGTCGCCCTCGCAGACAACCTCGTGGGAGAGTTGATCGGCGGCGAACTGCACGCGTCGCCACGCCCGGCGCCGCGCCACGCGATTGCCGGCTCGTCGCTGGGCGGTCACCTGGTTGCTCCGTTCCAGGGCGGCCGAGGCGGTCCCGGTGGGTGGTGGATCCTCTACGAGCCCGAGTTGCACCTGGGCGCCGATGTCCTCGTCCCGGACTGGGCCGGCTGGCGGCGTACGCGAATGCCCTCGCCGCCGTCAACCGCGTACTTCCCTCTGGCGCCCGACTGGGTGTGCGAGATCGTGTCGCCCTCGACGGCATCGCTGGACCGGGTGAGGAAACTGGCGGTGTACGCGCGCGAGCGCGTCACCCATGCGTGGCTGATCGACCCGTTGGCGCAGACGCTCGAGGTGCTCCACCTCGACGCTGGACGCTGGACGATCCTCGCCACACACGCCGGCAACGAGACCGTGCGCGCGGAGCCGTTCGCGGACATCGAAATCCCGCTCGAGTCGCTGTGGACCGAGCCGGCCGGGGCGGAGCCACGCTGATCCGGCCCGGGGCCGCCGCGAATATCCTCTATTGCCGGCCTGCCCTGCCGCGGCAGGTTGGCGTTCCGATCAGTTCTCGAGAGCGCGACGCGCGAAGCAGGCAGGACCTTGATCGGTGTCATACGGTGTCTTATGATGTCAGACATGGCCGACACACTCACGATCCGCCTCGGACCGCACCAGCGCGAAGCGCTGAACCGGCTTGCCAGGACGCTTGGCAAGAGCGTTTCCGAGGTCGTCCGCGACATCCTGGGCCAGGCCCTCGAGGAGCGGTCACTGGCGAGCAAGACGCAGCACCTCGCGGGACGCCTGACGCTTTCGCCTGCCCCGCCGGGTTCGTTCCGCGCCCGCATCAAGGCGAACAGCTGGCGCCCATGAGAGCCTGGCTGCTCGATACCGGTCCACTTGTCGCCTACCTCGACGCTGCCGATCCCGCCCATCCGAGTGTCGTCTCCCGCCTCGGGCAATGGACGGGGCGGCTGCTCACCACCTGCCCCGTCATCACCGAAGCGATGCACTTCGTGAGTGCCGAGCGTGAGGGGCCGGCTCTTCTCGCGAAGTTCGCCCGCGAGAGCGGCCTCCTCGTCTATGACTGGACGCAGCCGGACCAGTTGCGCGAAGCGGCTGGCGTCATGGAACGATACGCCGACATGCCAATGGACTTCGCCGACGCCACCCTGGTCCTGCTCGCCGACCATGTGAACGTGTTCGAGATCGCGACGTTGGACCGCCGCGGCTTTTCGACGTACCGGCCGCGGCGCGGGAAGACCTTTCGCCTGGTGCTCGACTCGCGCGGATGAAGGTGGCCGGCTGCCCGAATACTGTATACAATACAGAATCACCGTCCAGGGAGGCCCCATGACCGTCCGCCTCAACATCCTGATTGACGACGTGCTCTACCGGCGGCTCAAAGACGAGGTGCCGCCCAAACGTATCAGCGCCTTCATCAACGACGCGGTGCGCGCCCGGCTCGCGCCCGACCGCGAGACGCTGGACGCCGCGTACCGGGCGGCCCGCCGCCAGCGCTGGCGGCGCGCGTTGGCCGCCGACTGGCAGCCCACCGAGACGGAGGACTGGCCAGCATGAGACCTTCCCCGCATCGCGGAGACGTCTGCTGGGTAAGCCTCGACCCCGCACAAAACACCGAAATCCGCAAGACGCGACCCGCGGTCGTCGTCTCGAATGACTCGTGCAACCGGTACGGGGCACGCGTCGTGGTGCTGCCAATCACCAGCAACGTCACGTCGCGCTATCCCGGCGAGGCCACGATCGTCGTGCGGGGCCGGCCCGCCCGGGTGCTCGGCGATCAGATCCGGTCGATTGACAAGTTGCGCCTCCGTGGGCGCGTCGCCACGCTCACCCAGGACGAGATGCGCGACGTGGACGACGCGCTCCGGATCACTTTGGCCCTGGCGCCGTAACGCCATCCTCCGCCAGCCACCGCAAGCGTCTGGAGGCGTTGAAGGGCGCCCGGCAAGCCGCTGGAGCGTTCGGGTGAGACGAGCAGCGCCCGATCACTTTACGCCGCCAGCCGCGCGCGGAAACGCCACCACGTGAATCAGCTTGCCATCCGCGATCAGCGCGCCTCCCGCGATGGGTCAGATCGCGAAAAAGTGCGGGACGCCTGTCAGTCCTTCTGGGGAGGAGCGACCAGATGAAGGCGCACTACCTGAAAGTGCAGATCCGGTTTCGCTGAGCGATGCGCGCGCTGACGGTGAGGGCGGGGCGGGCCCGAAGGCTCGCCCCTGTGATGGCCGCAAATCCGGCTAAAACGCAAGTGCAGGCTGCGGCATCAGGACCGGCGGCCGCAGCAGCTTCACGATCTGCTCGATGATGCTCTCCGACGGTTTCTTCTCGGGGAACAACGTCCCCAGGACGTAGTTGTCCAGGTTGAGATAGGTCCGCGCCGCCTCCTGGATGGCCGCGGGCGTCAGCTTCTTGTACGCCTCCGGCATCTCGAAGAACTCCTTCAAATCCTCACCGGACAGGTACTTGAAATAGATCTGCGTCGCAACATAGTTGTTCTGCTTGATCTGGGTTTCGAAGTCGCGCAGCAGTTGCTCTTTCACGTCACTGACCTGTTTTTCCGTGGGCCCCTTCGTCCTGATGTCCTGGATGTCGGTCATGACGGCCTTGTTGATGAGATCCTCCACGCGATCCGGGTTGCAGCCCCAGCTGATTCGGAACTCGTAGCGCTGCTGGGGCACCTTCGTGTAACTGGCCGAGGCGCCGATGCTGTAGGTGCCGCCGAGTTCCTCGCGCACGAGATCCCGCAACCGCGTCTGCACGATGCTGGCGAGCGCGCGGATGACGACGCGATGCGTCGGGTCGTACTGGAAGGGTCCGGTGAACGCGACCCCCACCTGGCTCTTCGGCTCGATGCCCTTCATCACCGACTTCTTGATGACGCCGGTCGGCGGCCGGATCCCGACGTCCTTCCACGTCTCGGTGCGATGGATCGACGGCAGCGCGCCGAGATACTGCTCGACGAGCGGCTTGATCGTCGCCAGGTCGAAGGTGCCCACGAAAACGAAGGTGAAATCGCTGGCGTCGGCGAACCGGTCCTTGTAGAAGGCGAGCGACTTCTGCAGGTCGAGCTCATCAGCCAGCTCCGCCGTCAACATGCGCGCCCGTGGGTGGTTCTGGGTCAGCGTGGTCTGCATCATCTCGCTGAACGCGTACGCGGGGCTGGCCTTCTGGTTGGCGAGCACCGCCTTCATCTGCGCCTTCATCGCACCGAACGCATCGGCGTCGGCGCGCGGCTGGGTGAAGGTCAGGTAGATCAGCTGGAACAGCGTTTCCAGGTCCTTGGGCGAGCCGCCGCCGGACAGGCCTTCCTCGGTCTCCGAAATCGTCGGGGACACCGACGCCACCTTGCCCGCCAGCACCTTGCGGAGTTCGATCGCGTTGAACTTGCCCACGCCGCCCATCGAAATCACCGAATCGGCCAGGCGGATGGCGTTGAAATCGGCATCGCTCGCCAGCGAGTTGCCCCCGAAGCTGGCGGCGCGGAACACGACCTCGTCAGCCTTGTAGTCGGTGGGTTTGAGAACCACCTTCACGCCATTCGAGAGCTCCCACTCCGTGATGCCGTACGCCTCTCTGGTCGTCGTCTTCGTTACCGTCCCGCCCTTCGGTGGCGCGTCGAGCAGCGTCGCGTTCGCGGCCGTATCAACGTAAGGCTCGATCTTCTGTCCCGCGACGCCCTTGATCACGGCCGCCAGCTTCGCTTCGTCCGGCAGCGTCACGCCTTCCTTCTGCGGGGCGCTCATCATCACCACGCGGCTGCGATCGCCGGTCCATCCCTTCCCGACCTTGTTGACCTCGTCGAGCGTGACCTCCGGGAGGAACCGCTGGTGCAGCGCGTACTCGAACGCGATGCCGGGGATGTCCTCGTCCTGCGTGAAGTTGCGGATGTACTCGGCGGCCAGCGTCGCCGATTCGTGCTTGTCCTTCTCCGCGAACAGGCGCTCGTAGTTGCGCAGGACTTCGCGCTTCTGCCTCTCCAGTTCGGTCGCGGTGAAGCCGAACCGCGCCGCCCGCTCGGCTTCCGTGAACAGTACGTCCAGCCCGCGCTCGACGCCGTTCTCCTTCACGAGCGCGTTCAGCGTGAACGCTTCCTTCGACTTCACGAACCGGCCGCGTCCGGCTCCGCCGAACACGAACGGGGGATCGGCCTTCTGCGTCAGGTCGTTGAGCCGGTGATTCAGCATGCCGAAGTAGAGCCGCTCGACCATCTTGTCGCGGTAGGAGCGTACGGTCGTCTGGTCCAGTACCGGGAGCTTGTTGTAGACGCTGACCATCGTCATCGTCGCTTCCTTGTCGGAAGCCAGCGCATACAGGGTGCCGGGATGGTCGGGAACGTCGTAGACGGGCCGCGGCCGTTCCTTCTTCGGGTTCTGAAGCGGTCCGAAGTGCTGCTTGATCAGGTTCTCGATCGCCGGCTGCTCGAAATCGCCGACGGCGACGACGGCCATGAGATCGGGCCGATACCAGTCGTTGTAGAACCTCTTCAACGTGTCGTGCTTGAACGTCTCGATGATTTCCTTCTTCCCGATCGGCAGCCGTTCCGCGTAGCGCGACCCCTTCATGAGGATCGGGAACTGCTTGTCCTGCATGCGCGCGTTCGCCCCGCGGCCCAGCCGCCATTCCTCGACGATGACGCCGCGCTCCTTGTCGATTTCGGCCGGGTCGAACGACAGGTTGTGCGCCCAGTCTTCGAGGATCAGGAAGGCCTTCTCCATCACCTCCGGCTTGTCGGTGGGAACCGTCAGCATGTACACCGTCTCGTCGAAGCTCGTGTAGGCGTTGACGCTCGGTCCCATCTTCATGCCGATCGATTCCATGAACTTCACCAGCTCGTTCTTGGCGAAGTGTGTCGTGCCGTTGAACGACATGTGCTCGGTGAAGTGCGCCAGACCCTGCTGGTCGGTGTCCTCGAGCACGGAACCGGCGTTGACCACGAGCCGGAGCTCCACCCGGTTCAGCGGCAGCTTGTTCGTGCGCATGTAGTAGCGGAGGCCGTTGGGGAGCTTGGCGGCCGTGATTTGCGGATCGACCGGAAGCAGCTGGTCGAGCGTGGCGGTCCTGGCGTCCTGCGCGACCTGCACGGCCCGCTGCTGGGCGCCGACCGGCGAGAACACCGACAACACGAGCGACAGGAGAACGAGTAATCAGACCTTGCTGCGAATGGTCATGGCTCTCCTTCCTCCCTGGGGCGCGAGTTCTGCGGTTCGAAAGAGTGCAGGCAAGCGACGACTGGTGCCCGAAACGTCCGATCTTACGCAAGACGCGACGGACAACGACCGGATGAAAACGGCAGGGGATACTGACGCGGGGCAGATGTTATCACGCCGCTGAGGTTTTCGACTCTGCCCGGCTTGAAGAGTCGTGCACCGCGCAGCGAGCGCAGGCGGGCCCGAAGACCCGTCCCGTCTCACGAACCTGTGCCTTCTCGGGCACGAGCCTCCCTCCGATAGGCTGACCGTGTCCTTGAACTGGCTGTTCTCTTCCAAGCACGCTCTCAACGCGGGGTCGCTCCCCCGCTGGAATCGCCCCTGGGGCGGCGCCTCCTCCCCGTGCTCGATCGATGAATGACAATACGCAGCCGTTTTATCTTCTACAGAATGATAAATGGCCAGCGCCCATCTCTCGCCTCATCGCAGCGCCGCCGGCACCAGGACGAGTCTCGCGTTCACGCTCCGCCACGCCACCTTCGCGCGCTTCGCCTACTCCTCGGACCAGGGACCGCTGCCGTGGGAGCACGGAAGCCTCGGCGATTCCGACGCTCGTCGCTGACGGCCGCGTCGTTTACAGCCCGCGATTCTGAGAGGGGCTTTCCGTCAGGTCGTAGAGCGGGATGCGGAGTGCATCGGCAGCGGCTGCCATCCGCTCGTCGTAGGTCGCGAGCGTCACGTCCTGCCGCTGTGCGCGCAAGAACTCGATCGAGGCGAGGTGCAAGGCGTCGAGGGTGCGGACCGGCGAGGGAAAGGGCGCGAGAGCGCGCTCGAGCACGGGCGGCGCGAGCTCGATGAAGGCGACCCGCGCGAGCAGATCGCGCGCTGCCTCGCCGTGCGACGCGCCGAGCCCCCGCGCGTGAAGCCGCGTCCAGATCTCGTACTGGATCAATCGACTCGCGACCAGCGGCTGCTCCCACAGCGCGGCTGGCGGGACCCGATCCTCGGCCAGCAGCTGCGCGAGGCCCACCGACGTGTCCAGGTAGATCATCGCGAATCCCGGTCGCGCGTCAGTTCGGCCAGCAGCGACGCCAACGGCGCGACGGGCCGGCGCGGAGGCGGCCGGCGGTCGGGCGCAACCGCCGGCGTCAGCCAGCCGTGACGGACGGCCTCGGCCAGCAGTGCGTCACCGAGCAGCGGGCTGCGCCCGGTCTGCGGCGGCACCAGTTCGGCAACCACGCGATCCCGGTCCGTCACGAGCACCACCTCGCCGCCGGCGGCCAGCCGCACGTACTCGGACAAACGGTTCTTCAACACTTTCAGGCCAACAGCGCGCATGCAGCCATGGTAGCTTCTGGAAGCTACTTCGTCAACGCACGCAAACTGAGCGAGCGCGGCGAGGTTGCGAAGCAAAGGGCCGGCCGCATCGGATTCATTGGGGGTTCAAGTCACGGGGACCGCGTTGACTGCAGGATCTCCAACATCACAACGGGGGCGGGAGTGAAGAATCTGCCATATGAGGGACCGGACTGTTCCACGGCTCGGCGGTGTGCACAAGTGGACAGACGCCGCGGCCACGACCGACGTACCATTGAAGACACTCGGACAGCGCACATGGCGCTACTTGAAGAGGCCGGCTGAACACAAAGAAGGAACTGCCATGTCATTCGGGATTTACCTTGTCGGCTTCCTGATATTGATCAGCGGGTTAATCTATGCAGCCGTGATACTGCATGTCGCCACGCAGTGGATCGCCGTGGGTGCAATCGTGCTGTTGGGCCTTGCGATTGTGAAGGGCGTCCAGGCCACGCGGGGAAAAGATCTGCCGAAATAAGAGGTTGGTCTCCCCTACCGCCGTCGTCTCCGCTGCGCTCGCCCCCGGACATTCCCGCCGGATCCCGCCGCGCCTGTCCGGTGGGCACTGGGCCTTAGCGGCGCCTGCCGCGGGTGCGCGGCTGGTGCGCGACCAGCGGCACCTTGCTTCTTCGCCTCGCCACGCGCCCGGGCCGTGGCCCGCTCCTGGCGGATGGCTGCAATCCGGTCCGCCCTCGGAATTTCGAGGCCCGCAACGGGCCGGGCCGCGTAATCGAAGTCGGGAACCATCACCCGTGGCAGTCGTTTGCCGATCGCGTTCTCGATCCTCCGCAGATCGTCCTCTTCCTCCCGCGAGACGAACGTGAAGGCGTCGCCCGTGAGCTCGGCCCGCGCGGTCCGGCCCACGCGGTGCACGTAGTCCTCGGGCACCTTCGGCACGTCGAAGTTCACGACGTGGCCAAGCGCCTCGACATCGATCCCCCTGGCCGCGATGTCGGTGGCCACCAGCACCTGGAACTGCCCGCTCTTGAAACCGGCCAGCGCGGCGGTGCGCTGGGCCTGCGACCGGTTGCCGTGGATTCGCTCCGCCTTCACGCCGTGCTTGACCAGGAACTGCGCCACGCGGTTCGCGCGGTGCTTGGTGCGCGTGAAGACGAGCGCGTCGTGAAGGTCTCCCCGCTCGAGAAGAGCCACCAGGAGCGGCGCCTTGAGCGTCTGCGGGACCGGGTACACCGCCTGCGCGATGCCGACCGCCGGGCCGACGGCGCGATCGAGCGCCACGCGGACGGGATTCTTGAGCAACTCGCGCGTCAGCTCCACGATCGGTGCGGGCAGCGTCGCGCTGAAGAACAGCGTCTGCCGGCGCGCGGGCAGGTGCCGGAGGATGCGGCGGATCTCGGGCAGGAACCCCATGTCGAGCATCCGGTCCGCTTCGTCTATCACGAGATATTCCAGGCTGCTCATCCTGGCGTAGGGCGCCCGGAAATGGTCGAGTAAACGGCCGGGCGTCGCGACGATGACGTCCGCGCCGGTGCGGAAGGCGTGCTCCTGCGGCCCCATGCCCACGCCACCGATGACCGCCGCGCCCGTGATCGGCGTGTGAGTGGCCAGGCCGTTCAGGTGTTCGAGGATCTGCAGCGCCAGTTCGCGCGTCGGGGTCAGCACGAGCGCGCGCGTCGCACCGCGCGGGCGATCGATGAGCCGGTGCAGGATGGGCAGCAGGAACGCCGCCGTCTTGCCGCTCCCCGTCATCGCCGACGCGAGGACATCGCGCCCGGCCAGGGCCGGGGGAATCGCCTCGGACTGCACGGGCGTCGGGCGGGCGAAGCCGAGTTCCTTCAGGCCCCTCAAAAGGCTCGGGTGAAGCTGCAGCGTGCTGAATGGCATCTGGGCTCTCCCCCGGGAATGGTAACCCCGAAGAGGGCTTAAGGCTTAAGGCTCAGGGCCTGGCCACCGGTCTGAAGACCGGCGGTCCCACAGGGGACAGTGAGAAGAGGGCTCAGGGCTTAGGGCTTAGGGCTCAGGGCTGACGCCTCGTGATAGGCTCGGTTCAGCGGGCCCTCGCGTCGTTCCTGTTCCCGAGGTGAAAGATGGCGGCTCTCATCGAGGCAATCGACATCAAGCGCAAGATGTTCTTCGAGCTGGACGGCGTGCCCTACCACTGCCTGGACGTGGAGATCTCCACGCCAACCGCGCGGGGCGGCCAGACGCTGGTCCGGCTGAAGATGCGCAACCTCAAGACGCGGGCCGTCTTCGACAAGACGTTCAAGGCCGGCGACAGGTTCAAGGAGCCGGACCTCACGCAGGTGCCCGCCGGCTATCTGTACACCGACGCCCAGGGCTCGCACTTCATGGACCAGGACAGCTTCGACACGCTCACGCTCGGAGACGACATGCTGGGCGACGCGCGGGATTTCCTGGTGGACGGCTTGATCGTGCAGATCCTGCTGTTCAACGGCAACGCGATCGGCCTGCAACTGCCCCCGCAGGTTGAACTCTCCGTGACCTACACCGAGCCGGGCGTGCGCGGGGATACGGCCAGCGGCAACGTGAGCAAGCCGGCGAAGCTCGAGACGGGCCTCGAGATCCGGGTGCCGCTCTTCATCAAGGAAGGCGAGAAGGTCCGCGTGAACACCGAGACCAGGGAGTTTT
>Ga0315279_10004551_pt1 | contig 18553 bp, 15 predicted proteins | sample YL17G06_20_MG_FD_203694 | JGI IMG/M metagenome (GOLD analysis project Ga0315279, IMG submission 203694) | Sediment microbial communities from Yellowstone Lake, YNP, Wyoming, USA - YL17G06_20 | ecosystem: Environmental > Aquatic > Freshwater > Lake > Sediment | place: USA: Wyoming | collected... | reverse complement strand
GAGTTCCGGCGGCGATCCGGCGGTACCGACCCGCACCCTCAGCCGGCCTGATCGGGGACCAAACAGGTCAAAGCCGATCGGCGTCAGGAACTCCACTCCCAGCGTTTCGGAGAGGCTGCGGGCGGAGTCGCCGTTGGGCTCAGTCGCGGTAACCTCGTGGTAGTACAGGCCCATCACGACCTCGGACAACGTCCCCGCCGCCGTGCCCGGTGCCGGGAACGTGTAGCAGCTCTCGTCGAAGAACGGCATCTCGACGGTGTGGAGTCTGTAGGTCACCAGCGTGCTGGCCTCCGAGGGAAGCTCGTCGCCGTCCCCTATCTGAGCTACCCACAGCAGGTCCGGGTTGGGGTCGGTGTCCGGGACACAGACAAAGGGGTCGCTGAACGACACGCCAAGCCCAGAGGTCTGGACTGACAGGATCGTCAGGTTCTTCGCCGTGAACCCGATCGCGTCGAGGTGGATGTCGTTGTTGTCAGGGTCAGCGGGCGGATAGGTGCCGGCTCCCCACTCCGGGGCAACCGGGGGATCGCCTGGGACAGGCGGTATCTGCCGCACTACGGCCCAGGCCAGCCGCCTGATCGGCTCCGACGCGACCGGAGGGGGCGGAGGCGGATGGGGCGGGGGCGGAGCAAGGTCGGGCATTACCACGGTGGCCATCACCTGGTATGGCTGATCGCATCTCGACACGGTGGTGAACAACGGGGAGGCAAACACCGTCGTCTGGTCCTCCGGTAAAGCCCTCCACCACCTCGGCTATCAAGACCTCGCCTCCAGGTATCGACGGGACTACCGCGAACACGACGCGCGTAGGCACCGGATCGCTCCACGAGAGCACACATCGGAACTGGACCGAGCCACTGAGATCGGTGAGGCTCTGGGCTTCGTACCAGGTTTCGTCCGCCTAGATACCGACCTGAAGCTCCGGGTCGGCGCACGCGGGCCCTAGCACGGGTGCGCTACCAAGGATTGGGAGCGCGAAAACGAACACAAGTTCTGGGGGTACACCAAGTGCTCTCAACCCAACCACGCTCCAATCAAGAGACGAGAGGACCGATGCGGGTGCCCTGAGTCTCACCACCTCCTGCCTCCCGCCAAAGGTACTACTGCGTAGTTCGCCTTTCCCGTGTCCTACCCCTTCACACGTGTTACGAGACATTCCGGCCCCGATGGGGATGGTGCCGGCGGGACGCCGGCGGTCCTAGGCTGGCGAGCCCAGCAAGGTCACAGTCCCCCTCTCGCGAACACTCATGGTAAGCTTGAGGGGTCCTCGCGGGTACGCGCCCGGGGGAAGCTCGGAGAGGACGGGCAGGAACATGCGTCGACACCGGCTTCTGACAGGCTCGGCACTCGCGCTCGCCTGGCTGGCCGCGGTCGGGGGTCCGGCACGGGCGGGCGTCTCGGACAAGCTGGAGGACGTGCTCGGCAAGTACGTCCGCTGGCTCGTGGAGTCCTCGCTCCCGCTGGACCATGACCCTCTCCTCGCTGGGATCGTCGAGGGAGTCGGCAATGACCTGTCGGCTGTCGGCGGCCGCCCGGGCGTCGAGTACCGCTACCGAGTGCTCGACATCGAGGACGTCAACGCGGTAGCGGGGCCGGGCGGGTACGTGTGGGTGACGAAGGGCGCCCTGCGCTTCGTCAACTCACCGGACGAGCTGGCCGGCATCCTCGGACACGAGACAGGTCACGTTACGAAGAGGCACGGCTGGACAGCCTTCAAGCAGGACATGGCCTACCTCTGGCTCATGCTCGGCACCCCTCTTGGCGCGACGGCCAATGTCGCACGCTGGGCCGACAACGCCTACTTCGTGACAGGCCTGAAGCTGAGCCGTGACGATGAGTACGAGGCCGACCGCGAGGGCTGCCGGTACGCGAGCGAAGCCGGGTACGACGCGACGCGTACAACCGGGTTCTTCGAGCGCATGGGGGCCGAGCGCGGGCACCAGATGAGCCGCCTCGAAGTGCTATTCGCCACCCACCCCTCGGAGACCGCGCGCATCGCCCGCATCGAGGGCATGATCGACCTGCGCGATCCGGCCGCCATGGTGCGGCTAGGCGACGGCTGCATGGCGCGAAGGCAGTTCGCTGACGCTATGGACGCGTACCGCAAAGCCGCAGAGGATCCTTCGCTCTCCGCGCAGGCACTGACGAAGGCCGCCGCCACGGCGGCCATGCTCGGCGACGGCGAGGGCGCGGCCTCTAGGCTCGCGGCGGCCGACGCTGCCCCCGGCGGCGCGGGGATGCTCATCAGCTCGGAGGGCGAGGCCGCGCGCGCCATCGTCGCCGCGATGGGCCGCGCCCCCGAGACGTCGGACGGCCCGCTCGCCTCGGCCAATGAGATAGCACGGGCCCGGTCCTCCGTGCAGGCCGCGATGGACCGGGTGACGTCCGCGCGCGCCGACATCGACGAGGCGCGCGAGCGGCTCGACTCTCGGAGGGGCAAGGTCAGGCAGGCGCTCGACGCCGCGGAGGCCGCGGCCCGCGCGCGCGGCGGCCCGAGCGCGCCCGGTGGCGATCCCGCCTCGCGAGCGCTTGAGCCTATCGCCGGCTTCCTGCGCGCCGCGAGGGCGGCGACGGTGGCGACGGACGCTCGCGCGGAGGAGTGCACTGCGATCCTCAACGAGCGCTCGGGGCTCCTGTCCGATCTCGACGCAGCCCTGACGGCCGGCCGCCGTGTCCAGTCGGGCCTCGCCGCGCTCGCGGACCGTTGCGCGGGCTCTACGGCGGCGATCGTCGACCAGTGCACCGAGGCCCTGGGTCTCTCGGAGGCGGCTGCGGTACAGGTTCAGGACGCTGCCGAGCACGCGTCTGCGACCCCGTCCTCGGCGGGTCGTGCCGTTCCCGCCCCGCTCCGATCGGCGGGCACCGACGGTCTTCTGGATGCGGCAACCGACCTCACCCGGCGGGCTGAGCGCGCGGCCGCGTTCGCCACGCTCGACAACTCACTGTCCGCGCTCTCGTTGCGTGGCTGGCTCGCGGGCCGGTCGCGATCGGCTCTCGAAGAGGCCGCCGCTGCATGCCTTCGGCTCCCGGACGACATCACCTCGGCGGCGCGGGCCGCGACAGCGGACCTAGGTCGCCTGGTGCTGCTGGCCGGGGTCAGCAGGCAGACGGGTTGCTCCGTAAGGGCGGCGGCCGAGGCGCTCCCTCCCGGGTTCGATGTCGCGCCGGGGCTTCAGCAGCTCGGCTCCGATCCGGACAATCTCGCGATCGCGTGCAGGCTCGCGGCCCTCGCCGTGCGCGAGGGGTGCGGGCCGGTGGCCCACGAGGGATGACGCTCATGCGGCTGAGGGCCCTGTTCGTCGCGACGTGCCTGCTCGCCGTCTCCGCGGTCGCCGTCGGGCTTGCGCAGGACAGCCTTACCGCACCTGTGCCTCCGCTCAGGCCGGCGGCAATGGGCGGCGGTGCGGCGCTCCTCCTCGACCTGTCGCAACCGATGACGCGAGACGGGGTGGGCGTTCTCATAGAGGGTGTCGCCGTCCCGGGGCCTGACGGCAAGCCGCGGTACGAGGACGCCGTCTCCGCGATCCACGCGAAGGCCCTGGCTGTGCTCGGAATTCCAAACACCCCGGAGGCCCGCGAGTCTCTGGGTGGGGTGCTGCGGATCGTTAGCGAGGAGACGCGCAACTCGGGCGCTCTCGTCGTCCGCGCCGCTCTCGACCTGCGCGACGCCGTAACGCTTGTGGCTACCTATGGCAACCCGCCCGCCGCGGCCGAGCCTGGCACCGAGGGGCCGGCGGCTACGACTCAGCCCACCGGGGCGGGCGGTGTGCAGCCGTCCGCGGGAGGGGAGTCCCCGTCGGTCGACGAGCTGCTTGCGGGGCTGCGAGCTGAGCCGAGGAACGCCGGTCTCTACAGCCAGCTCGGGCTGGCCTATGCCTCAACAGGCAAGACGGAGGAGGCCCTGATCGCGTTCCAGCGCGCGGCCGAGCTCTTCGGGGCGGACAAGGCCGCGGCGGAGCCTCGCTGCAACATCGCCGCCGTCTACTTCAGTCAGGGGCGCTACGGCGACTCGCTCAAGCAGTACAAGCTCGCGCTGCAGGTCGATCCGAACCTGGCCCTCGCGCACTACGGCGCCGGCGCCACGTTCGAGGCCCTGGGCGAGTCGGGGCAAGCTCGATCGGAGTACACGGCGTACCTGGTGCTGGAGTCGCAAGGCCCGATGGCGGACGCCGCGCGCGCGGCACTCGCCAGGCTCGTGCCGCCGCCCGCGACGAAGGGCACGCCGTAGATGACCATCCGCCAGTTCCAGCAGGCCATCGGCGAGACTTACCTTGAGAAGGACTCCTCCCGAGGTATCTTCGCCAGCTTCGGATGGCTGGTCGAGGAGGTCGGCGAGCTTGCCGGCGCGCTCCGCAACGGCGGGCACGGCGAGCTCGCCCACGAGTTCGCGGACTGCCTCGCGTGGCTGGCGAGCCTCGCCAACATGACGGGCGTCGATCTGGAGGACGCAGCCGGTCGCTACGCGTCAGGCTGCCCCCGCTGCAACCGGTCACCGTGCGAGTGCGTAGACGGCACGCACTAGCGCCGAACGCCGTCAGAACGCGATCTCGCGCGCGTCGACGTCCACCGCGGTCTCGTCCATCAGCCGCTGCATGAGCGGGATGGAGGCTACCGGGTCTCCTCCGTTGACCCACTTCACCAGGCCGAGCGTGTAGGACGCGTAGACGTCCAACGGGTCCAGCCTGGCGGCCTCGGAGAGGGCCGCGTCGGCCTCCTGTCCCTTGCCCGTCTTCGCCTGCAGGAGACCGATAGTGGCCCACGCGCGCGCATCCGGGTTCGCGCCCTTGGCAACGGCTTCCGCCTCTCGGATGGCGTCCTCGGTCTTGCCCCCGGCGCCCAACAGCGTGTACCTCGCGTACCTCGCGCCCGGGTGCGGCCGGCCGTCGGCAATGATGGGGCTCAAGCGGTCCGCGGCCGCGAGCAGCATGCCGTTCATCTGCTCATCCGTTGGCGTGGAGCCGTCGGTCGGACCGAGGCTCGCGGCGAGGAGGTAAAGCTGTTCCGCGCCGCTGCCGCCGGGAGTGTCGATGAGTCCCGCCAGCGCCTCTTGTGCTTTGATCGGCTCGCCTTGAACGATGTACGCGAGTGCCCGAAGGAAGTCGACACCGCGGTAGGCTTCCTTGTCGCTGATGAGCAGCCCCTGCAGCGCAACCTGCGCCTTGCTGAGCTGGTCTTTGCGGACGGGCTCCTCGGTCTTGACGGCGACTCCACCGGCCAGCGAGGCGGCCATCTCGCGGAGCACGATCTGCTTCGCCCAAGCGAGTCTGATGGCGGGGTCGTCCTGGGCCTTCTTCTCCAACGCGGCTGTGAGGCGCGTGTCGTCTAGGACAGGCGGGGCTATCGCCGACTGCAGGAACGACTGGCACGCGGGGACGATGGTCGCGGGACTGAACGGGGCCCCGGTGCTCGCCAGCAGGCTGAAGAGCCCCGCCGTGCGCTCGTAGGCCTCATGGTTTGAGGCGAGATCGTCATCGGAGAGCTTGCTGAACGCGTCCCAGGCCGCGCCCAGGGCGGCGCTGTAGGCTGTGCCCTGCGGCGTCGCCTGGATGGTGTCGCGGTTCTTGGCGTACGAGAGCGTCTTGACCACCCACGCGATCGTGTCGCCGGGTATGCGCTTCGCGGTGTCGGCCGCCACGGCTTGGTCCGCGAGCAGGTACGCGTCGGCCTGAATGAGCGCCGGCAGGCCGTCGAGGGGCAGCTTCGCGTCCTGCCTGAGCTGGTCGAGCAGCGCGAACGCTCTCGCAGCGTCCCCCGTGATGAGGGCCACACGTGCGAGAAGCACCGCGGTGGCTGGGTCGGCCGAGCCCGGGGCCAGCAGCGGGATCGCCTTCTGCGCCGCGGCGATTGCCGCGTCCGTGTTACCGGCACGGGCGAACGCAAGGGCGTACCTGCCCGCGAGAGCGGCGTCGGTGGGAGCGTTGTCGCACTTCGCCTTGAGCGCCGCGATGTCCGCATCGGACGGCGGGGACGTCAGTACCAAGCCCCCGGGGAGCGGCTCCACTTTGTAGATGGCCAGGTCTCGCAGCACCTTCGCCGGATAGATGAGCGCCGCCCCCTCGGCGGTGGGAACGGGGCGCTCGTCGAGGAGCCCGCTGAAGTGGACGATGCGCCCGTAGGGGTTGGTGTCGCTGGGGGTCCAACTGGCACCGATGTTGACGAAGAACCCCAGACCGAGTGCCGCGTCTGCCCGGCCCTGGATCTGCTTCGCGTTGAACGCGGACCCGACGCGGATCCCAAGCCAGTTCTTGATGGCGTCCGCGTTGGCGTAGGCGTCCTCGGGGATGACGGTGAGCGTGACATCCTCGATGGTCACCTCGTGCACAAGCACCAGCACCGCACCGTCGTCACCGATCAGCGGCGGCGGGACCGAGGCTTCGTAGCCAGCCTGCCGGTAGGCATCCTCAATCGCCCGGCAGGTCGGGAACGCCGAGCGGTGGTTGAAGACCTCGCCCACCTTGTAGTTGGCGGCGACAGCGGCCTTGATCTGGTCGACGTTGATATCAGGAATGTTGATCCCTCGCACCTCGCCGACCGCGGTGATGACCGGGTTCTCAAACAGCTTGAACGTAAGCTCGACGCCCTTGGCGGTGCGCTTCACTTCGGCGGTGGACTTGTCCACATCGAAGAAGCCTAGGTCCATGACGCGGTCGAAGTCGTCCTGCACGACATTCGGGTCGAAGTTGCCGCCCTGACGCGTGTTGACCATGGCGTCGATGGCGGCCCTGTTCACGTGCACAAGGCCCTCGACCCTCAGCTCGGACACCGTCTCCGCGAGCGCGCCCGGCAGCAGCGCCAGGAGCAGAGCCAGGGTCAGTGCGGCGCGTGATCTGCGGATCATGCGGACTCCCTTCGCCGTCTGCCGTCACGCAACGACCGGCACAAGCCGGTCGCCCTCGCGGACTCGCGGCGTAGCATGCGTCGCTCCTCCACCCGCGGGGCGCGTTAGCGCGAGCGGAAGCTCACCGACTGGTTTGACGTTCGAGGACGGACGTATGATGCACGGTGTTTGAGCGGACGCGCCGCCAAGGTTCAGCGCGAGCACCTCCGCAGGGCATCGCACAGCCACAGCCGCCTCCCTGAAGTGGTCGTAGAGCACACCGGCAACCTCTCGGATGAGCCGCTTCGCACCATCGGCGTCGGTCCCGTGGGTCGGTGTCAGGAGAAGTGCGAACGCGCCGCACCGCGAGTAGACGAGACCGGCGTCGTGCTCCACGTCATCCAACTCGCCGGTCGTGTGAGCCCGCGAGCCCGGGCGGCACGGCCGCGGCGATCTTGTCGGCGTACTGCTCCTCCGGGATGGCGCCGCAAATGCATTCCGACCGCCCGGCCGCATATCGCGTTGGGTCAGAGCGATGCGCAGGCTGGGTGCTCCCTTCGCCGAGACAGCCGATTGTAGCAGAGATACGGTATACTCGGTCCCGACCGCGTAGAGGTCGGAAGCCGGCGAGCCACTCTGCCGGCGTCTTGCTTCCGGCAAGCGACATGCAGCCGTCAGACTGGATACGCCTAAGCATTCTCGCGGATAGCGTCAAGTCGCCGGTGGTTCCCGCGCTGAGGCGACTGGGCTGCGCCGACGATTTCATCGCCGCCTTGCCTGACACGCAGGCGGAAGCGCTCGGCGGCCTGACCGGCCATGGACGCCGGGTCCTCAGTGCGGTCATGGCGACTGACTGCACGCCCCATGTCGGTACAGTGACGGAGCTGGGCGCGTCCCTGTTGACGTGCGAGTCTGACGACTACCCGAAAGGTCTCCTCGATCTGGACTTCCCGCCAGCGTGCCTATTCGTACTCGGTGACGCGAGCTGCCTTGTGCGCAGGTGCGTGTCCATCGTGGGCTCGCGAGCTTCCAGCCCCTACGGGCTCGACATGTCCTCCCGGATCGCGGAGGGGCTCGCGGCGCGCGGAGTGTGCGTGGTCAGCGGGCTGGCGGTAGGAGTAGACTCCGCGGCGCATGAGGGCGCGCTCAGGATCGGGGGGCTGACGGCCGCGGTACTCGGCTGCGGGATCGACGTGCCCTACCCGCGGCGGAACCGCGAGCTTCGGGGGCGGATCGTCGAGTCGGGCGGAGCGGTCGTGACGGAGATGCCGCCCGGGGCCGAGCCGTCCAGAGACGCGTTCCCACGGCGCAACCGTCTCGTCGCCGCCTTGTCACTACTGACGGTCGTGGTCGGCGCGAGCGACTCCTCGGGCGCTCTCATCACGGCCGACTGGGCCGCGGAACTCGGCCGTGAGGTGGCGGGTGTGCCCGGCTCGGTGCGCGATCCGTTCAACCGCGGGGCGCACAAGCTGATCAGGGAAGGAGCGCACGTCGTCGACTCCGCTGAGTCCGCGTTCGCGCTCATCGGTCTGACCGGGGATGAGTCCCCACAGCGGGACCTGGACCTTGCCTCGCTGGCTCCCCACGAGCGGCAGGTCTGGAGCCTGCTGTCGCACAGACCGACGCATATCGACTGGCTGGGCGACGAGGCAGGCCTGTCGGCGTCGGCACTGGCGACCGCTTTGACGGTGCTGATGGCGCGGGGCTTGGTCGAGGCGCGGCCGGGTGGTTGCTACGTGAGGGCGGTGTAGGATGAGGGCGTTCTCGGGGGTGGTCGCTGCTGCGCTGTTGTCGGCCGTCGCGGGCTGCAGGAGCCTCTGGCCCACCGTGCCCCCACCGGTCGCGACGGTCCTCGCGCCCGCGCACGAAGGTGAGTCAGGAACCGTGGACGCGGCGGTCCACCTCGAGAGCGCGCCCGCGCCGGCGACTGCACCTGCTCGGCCCTCGCACGACGCACGGCACCAGCCCGACGCCAGGGGGCCCGTTGTCTGCATCGACCCCGGGCACCCCTCGGAGACCTCGGGCGGAGCCGCCGCCAACGGCGTGGTCGAGCGGCAGGTGAACCAGGCTGTCGCCGACTCGCTCCAGGGCCTTCTGGAGGCCAGGGGCTTCCGCGTTGTCCTGACAAAGCACGGGGTCGACGAACGCGTGACCAACAGGCGCAGGGCGGAGATCGCGAACGAGTGCGGCGCCGCCGTGTTCCTGCGGCTGCACTGCGACGCGTCTCACGCGCCCGGCTTCACCCTCTACTACCCCGACCGCGCCGTCGCGCTGGGTGGGGTGACGGGCCCATCTGCGGGCCTGCGCGCCGCCAGCCGGCGGATCGCGGAGGAGCTGCATGCCGCTCTCGCCTCCCGGCTGACGCGCCTCCGCGACCGAGGTGTGCTCGGCGAGAGTCGGACCGCGGTGGGTGCGCGCCAGGGCGCTCTGACCGGGTCGGTTCACTCACGCGTGCCGGTAGTGCTCATCGAGATGGCCGACCTTGAGTCCCCGTCCGACGCGAAGCTGATCGGGTCGGCGGAGGGCAGGAGCTACGTTGCGTCGGCGCTCGCGAACGCCCTGTGCGAGGTGCTCCGGCCTTCCGGCTCGTGAACACGGGCTCTGGTCGAGCGTTGGTTCCTGTAAGGGGGGGTGCGGCGGCGCGGCGGTCCTCTCGCGGGGACGGCTGACGGAACACGAGGACTCCGCGGTTGACACGCCGCCCGCCGCCTCTGTAACATCAAGCCGTGATGGATACACGGCCCCATCGTCTAGTGGCCTAGGACGCTGGGTTCTCATCCCAGTAACAGGGGTTCGACTCCCCTTGGGGCTACCACCCGACATCCGTCGGTGGTCACGTGTGGCACCGACGGGCGTGAATGACGTACCGGGCCGCGAGGGAACAGAATGAGATCTCCCCGCCTGGTGGTTGTTGCCTTGGTCGGCTTCGCCGGCCTGTTCGTCCGTACGGCGTACGCTCAGGACCCCGCCGACCTGCTGCGTGACTGGGTCACGGAGGCCGAGACCCAGCTCACCGTGAACCCTCTGATCACATTCACGGCTGTCGCGGCAAGCCCTGACAGCTACCGGTACACCAGAGCCGTGCGCGTGAGCGGCAGCATCGCCGAGGTGGCCCCGGCCACCGAGGAGCACCAGGTATACGTCTCCGTAGCCACTGATTGCGGTTCTCGCCTCACCCTTCACACGTGGGAGCATCCCCTGCTCGTGACGGGCATGAGGATCCGCGCCGTGGTCCCCGCTCCCGCCGCGGGCGTCAACCCGGCGGGTCCGTTGGTCGCGATCGCGTGGGCGCCTGAGTCGGCATTTACCTCCGGCAGCGACGGTCGGTCGGTCGTCACTGACGGCGGCCCTAGGGCCGGGCGGCTCACCAGCCCGCAGCCGGGCACCGAGCCGAACCTATCGTCAGGTCCAAGGCGCATCCAGTCAGCGTCGGGGGGCGGCAGCAGCTTCTACGGTTGGGATCAGGCCACCGGTTTGCCCTATTACGGCCCGTCGCAACAGACAGCGGCCTCGCCCGGGTCCTACAGCCCTGAGCTCTGGTCACGCGCGCAAGGCACGTATGACGCCGGCCAGTACCAGGTCTACGCGACGGCGACCGATGAGCAGGCCCAGTTCTACGCCTACATGAACCTGGCCCGGTACTTCAACAAGTCGCTCTCGCAGCAGCAGGCCTACATGATCGCCTACTCGCTCTTCGAGGCCTGCGCGGCATACGGGGTGCCGCGTCCGCTAGGGGCCGCGCTGATCTACGCCGAGTCCTGCTACAACCCGCTGGACCGCTCGCACGCCGGGGCGCAGGGGCTCACGCAGCTCATGCCCGGCACGGCGGCCGGCCTGGGCGTGACCGCGCCCTACGACATCAGGCAGAACATCCACGGCGGCATGAAGTACCTTGCCGAGCAGCTCGCGCGCTACGCCGGGTCCGGTTGGTCGACCCAGGCCCGTCTGGCACTTGCCGCGTACAACGCCGGCCCGGGCGCGGTCAGCCGCGCCGGTGGCATACCGAGCAACGGCGAGACGCCCCCGTACGTGCAGAAGATCTGTCGCGTGTACACTGAGCTCGTAGCGAAGGGCTACCGCTAGCCCCCCGCGCCACGCCCCCTGAGTCTGAACTGTGGCAGGTGCGCGCCGCCCGCTCCGCGAATCCAACCGCGAGTCGCTGCGTCGACGTGCGCGCGGATCGTGAGTGGTGTTCGGACATGTCGGAGCGATGCGACGAGGACCCTCTGGTGGGAGCCATTGACAGCCCGCTGAAGCTGGAGATCGTTACCTACTTCGCGGGCAGCCCCGCCGCCATCGACTGTGCCGATGGCATCGGGATGCGGCTGGGCTACACGGGTTCCGTCGTAGGGCCCTTACTGGAGGAGCTGGCGATCGCGGGGGTTCTGCGGCGTTCAGGCGCTGACCGCGTGCCGATCTTCCGCTTGCGCGACTGCGTCGCGGTGCGGAGCCTCCTGGACCTTGTCTCCAGCCGGGAGGGCCGCTCGGCGATGGCGAGCCGCATGAGAGGCGGCAGGGAGTGACTGGGTCTTGAACCGGGTTCCGACAGGGATCGCCGGGCTGGATAGGATCCTCCTCGGAGGGTTCGTACCGGGGAGCGCCGTACTCGTTGACGGGACGCCGGGTTCCGGCAAGACGAACCTCGGCCTTCAGTTCGTCCACTGCGGCGCCACGATGTACGGCGAGCCGGGACTGGTCATCACGTTCGAGGAGTTCTCCCACCAGGTGATCCGCGACGCGCTCGCGCTTGGTTGGGACCTCCAGGCGCTTATCGGCCAGCGGGTCCTGCGTATCGTGCCCACGTCGCCGGCCGTGTTCCAACAGGAGATGGCCGGGGCGGATGGACTCATCAGCGAGATGATCCGCGAGATGGGCGCGAAGAGGATCCTCATCGACTCCGTGTCCCACTTCGCCAGGCTGTGCGCAAGCGAGACTGAGAGGCGCGAAGTCTTCAACGCGCTCGTGAACATGCTGCGGCGTAGCGGGCTCACGTCGTTGCTGACGCGCGAGGTGCACTTCCGCCCGGGCCTCGGCCGAGACGAGGAAGTCTCGTTCGAGCAGTATGCCGCCGACGCCGCGTTGCGCCTTTCCTACGAGCCGGTGGACGAGACAAGGCGCGCTCGGTACGTCGAGGTCGTGAAGGCGCGCGGTCAGGGCTTCATCCCGGGGAAGCACCTTTTTGACATCGCGGAGGGCGGGCTGACGGTCTTCCCCAACTTCGACCCCGGTGAGCTGACCGACAGAACCGAGTGCGGGGCGATCGAGCGTCTGTCGACCGGGGTGCCGGGGCTCGACGACATGTTGGAGGGCGGGCTTGTCCGCGGTTTCACGACTCTGGTCGCCGGGCCGGCGGGAGGCGGCAAGACAGCCATCGGAATGCAGTTTCTCGCCGAGGGGGCCAGGCGCGGAGAGGCCGGGCTCTTTGTGTCCCTCCGGAGCAGCAGCGAGAAGCTCAGGCGGCAGATAGCCGCCCTCGAGGTTGAGCTCAACCAGCCCGGCGCCGCCCCCGTCCGCATCGCGTGTGAGCACCCGGCGATGGTGAACCCCTACCGGGTGCTGGAGTCGGTGATCGCGGATGCCGGCGAGCGGAACGTGCGCCGGGTCGTCCTGGACTCCACCGGTGAGATCGAGCAGGCCTTCAACGACGCCGCCCGGTTCCAGCAGTGGGTGTTCGACTTCGTCAACCGACTCTACGTTAAGGGTGTAACCGCGCTGCTCCTCGGCGGCCCGGTCGGGTCGTTTGAGCCGACGGAACTCGCGAGCACGGCGATAGCGGGGATCGTGGACGGGATCATCGGGCTTTGTAACGTACATGCGAGGGGCGAGATACGCCAGGGCCTGTACGTCCTCAAGTCCCGTGGCGCGGGGCACAGCACAGACGTCCGGCCGTACACGATCTCCGCCGGCGGGCTGAGGGTTGTCACGCGACGGGTCTCGGTGTACGACGAATGAAGCTGGGCATCTGCGCCACCGTGTGTCCCGAATCCCTCGTCGACGAGGCGGTCCGCGTCGCCGCTTCCCTCGGACTGGAGGGGATCGAGGTGCCCACGAGGGAGCCGCACCTCCCCGAGACCCACGACCCGGACCGGGTCGCCGCCGTCAAGCGCATCCTCGACGCATGCCATGTGTGCGCGATCGGCCTCCGAACCGACTTTCGCGTCGGCGCGCAAGCGCCGACGCCTCGCCGTGGCGAGCAGCATGCCGAGATAACCCGCACGGCTGTGCAGCTCGGGGCCGACCTGGTCACGGTGAGGTGTGGCGCGCCGGTGGATGGTGACGACGCGCGGGAAGCCCTGCGGCGCGCGGCGAGAGAGATCGAGACGCTCGGCCTGCGTGCCGCTGAGAGCGGCCTGCGGGTCGCGGTGGAGATGTCGCGGGACTCTCTCGCTCACACGAGCGCGGGCGCGCTCGCGCTTATCGACCTGGTCGGCCTCGGCAACGTGGGGGTGGCCTACGAGCCTTGTTTCACCCCGGGCGGCGAGGATCCCACGGAGCGCGCCGCTGCCGTGCTGCCACGGACATTCGTGGCTCACGTTCATGACCGCAGGGGACCGGAGCGAGAGAGGGTGGCGCTGGGCGAAGGCGACGGGAGTCTGTCCGCGGTCATGACCGCGATCAGTCAGTCGGCCTACGATGGCTGGGTGGTGCTCGTTTCGGCGGCCGGCACGTCGAGCCAGCGTCCCGCCGCCGTTCGCGACGACCTGGGGTACCTCCGGGCCGCGCTTGGTGACCGCCTGGCCCCCTGACCCGATTCCGCGGAGGTCGGTTCTGCTGAGGATCGTTGGGCTCGGTGTCGACATCGTCGAGATCGCTCGGATCGAGCGAGCGATCTTGCGCGTGCCCGGCCTGGTCGAGCGGGTCTTCACGCGGGGTGAGATCAGCTACTGCCGGTCGAAGCCGGGCTCGCAGTACGCGCACTTCGCCGGCCGCTTCGCCGCCAAGGAGGCCGTCGCGAAGGCCATCGGCCGCTCGCTCGGGTGGCGCGAGGTGGCCGTCGAGAATGACCCTCTAGGCAAGCCGGCCACAGTGCTGACCGGGCGCGCCGCCGAGGCCGCCCGCGGCGGCAAGGTGCTGCTCAGCATCTCGCACTCGCGCGACTACGCGGTGGCACACGCCGTCTTCATGGCTAACGACCAAGGGGGACCTTACGAGCATGTGCACTGGTAGTTTGGACGCGGTCGCGGATCGGCTGAGGCGCACGCTCGACGAGATTGACCAGCTACGCGAGCGGGCCCTCGTGTTCAGCCGCGAGATCATCCGTCGGAGCGCCACAGCGATCCGCCTTGTTCACCAGCGGGCCTTCGCCGAGGCTGAGGAGACCATCGCAACCGACGCCCAGGAGCTCCGGGCGTTCCGCGAGACCTTGGCGGCGCAGCCGCGCATCGCGCACGCGCCGTTTGTGAGCGACGCGGAGAAGGAGCACGTCGAGGCCTGGGCAACCCTCAGCCTGGCGACCGGCCGCCGTCTGCCGACCCCGGAAGAACTCGGCAGCCCGCCGGCCGCGTACCTCAACGGCCTCGCGGAGGGCGTGTCTGAGATACGGCGCTTCGTGGTCGACCGCATCAGGGCCGATGAGATCGCGGTGGCTGAGGCCATCCTGGCCCGGATGGACGAGATCTATGGAGTGCTCGTCACCTTCGACTACCCGGACGCGGTGCTCGAGGGCCTCAAGCGCAGGCTGGACACCGTCCGCGGAGTCGTGGAGAAGACGAGACACGACCTCACTATCGCGGTGCGGCAGGACCGTCTGATAGCGGCGATGGCGGCTCTTGAACGCCGGACCGGAATCGAGCCGTCCGACGGCTATGTATCGGATGACGCTCAGGACCCCGACGACGGGAGCGGCGACTGATGAACGACCCGCTCGTTACCGTGCTTGAGATCGAGACTCCGGATCAGGTGAACGTCACCTTCGAGATCGCGGGGCTGGGCCGCCGTGCCCTCGCCACCGCTTACGACCTCCTCATGCAGGTAGTGCTCACGCTCGTCATAGTGGTGATAGGCGGGGTGGTAGCGCTGCTGCTGAGCGGGGGCCTGGGCATCCTCGCGGGCCCCCTAGGTGCGGCGCTCATCATCGCCAACTTCCTCGTCTGGTGGGCCTACTTCATCTTCTGCGAGATGACCATGAACGGCCAGACGCCAGGCAAGCGGAAACTGGGCCTGCGTGCCGTGCGCACGAACGGCGGAGCCGTGACCTTCCTGCATTCGGCTGTTCGCAACCTTATCCGCTGGGTCGACTGGGCGCCCGCGCTCTACGGGGTCGGGGCCGTAGTAGTCCTGCTCACCAGGCGATCCCAGCGCCTCGGAGACATCCTCGCAGGTACCCTCGTGGTGTGCCAGGAGCCGCGGTCGCTGCCGTCTCACGTCGCCGTCGATCCGAGCGTGCTGCCCCTCTCCGATGAGCTGCGGGCGGCCATAACCACGAGGATCGGCGCGCTCAAGCAAGAGGAGTACGAGTATGTGCTTAGGCTGCTCGCCAGGCTGCCTGACCTGGGTTACGCCAACCCGTACGAGGCACAGTCCTTGGCGATGCAGACGACCGCGGCGTTGCTCCATCGCCTTAGCATCAACCCCGACCGTCCGGTCGACTACCCTTACGCGTTCGCTCTGCTTCAGGCGGTGGCGTCCGCGTACGGCCGCAGGTCCGTTGGGGCCTGACCCGCTCCCGCAAGCTATGCAACTGACGAGGTGACCCGTGTTGTCGACGCTGTTCCCGCTGTACCACGCGCTCGTGCCAGTCGCCATCGCGCCGGCGCTCTGTGCCGTTCCGGGTTCGCAGGCCCCCCTTCTGTTCAACGACAGCTTCGATCAGGTCCCGCTCGGAGACGACGGGAGCCCCTCGGGGTGGCACATCGCCGTCTACGGGGCTCAGCCATCGGTGACCCTGGACGATCCGGCCCCCGCGCTCGCGGGCACTTCGCTCCGCATCTCTTCCGACAAGCCATCCGATACCGCTGTCTACCAGGACCTCAGCGTCACTCCGAGCGGCTGGTACAGGCTCTCCGGCTGGGTGCGCACCGAGGGGCTGTCCGCGGACACGAGCATCCACGGCGCCTTCTGCGCGTGCGATGGTCCGATGCCCTACTCGTGCACGCCGAACCGCGATGGCGACACCCCGTGGCGCCACGAGTCGATTGTGGTGCGCGCTCCGACGAGCGGGGTCATGCGGGTCGCGGTCTTCTTGGTGGGCTTCGGTCAGGGCACCGGTACGGCCTGGTTCGACGGTCTTGAGGTCGAGCCGGTGTCGGCTGGCGAGGCGGCCGGCGCGACCGTGAAGGTAACGGACGAGCCGGAGAGTCCCGCGCCCATCTCACCGTGGATCTACGGCAACTTCGTGGAGTTCCTCGACCATCACGTGCAGGGCATGCGCGCGCAGATGCTCGATGACGTCAGCTTCGAGGGCATCCTGCCCCCGTCCGAGTGGTGCTACTGGCAGACGGACAAGGACGTCTACGACCGCCCGTGGATCCCGACCGGGCTCGGCGGCGACGGCGCGGTCGATCGGGTGAACGAGGGCGCGTTCAACGGCGGTTGGTGCTACCGCCTCAGCGTCCCCACGTCACCGGGCCTTGGGATCGGCATCCGCCAGAGGGGGCTGTGCCTGCGGAAAGGCGGGAAGTACACGCTTTCCTTCTACCTTCGCCAGGAGGACCTCGACGGGCCGATCCGTGCGACGCTCGGCCACGACTATGGCCCGTTCGTGTCCGCCTATGCCGTGACCGACTTCACGGGGGTGACCGGCGAGTGGCGTAAGCACACCGCGGTCCTTGAGCCCGACACCGACGACGATGACGCTGAGCTAAGCATCCGCGTCGCCTCCAGGGGAACGGTCTGGGTGGACCAAGTGACCCTGGTGCCGGATGACAACATCAAGGGCTGGCGCCGCGACGTGGTCGACTCCGTGCGCGCGCTGAAGCCGAACTGCCTACGCTTTGGCGGGTCGGCCGTGATCGCGTACGACTGGACAAAGGGCATCGGCGATCCGGACAAGCGCGTTCCGTTCCCCAACTGGCCTTGGGGCAGGATGGAGCCCAACGACGTCGGGATCGACGAGTTCTTGCAGTTCTGCGAGCTCGTCGACGCGGAGCCGCTCGTGTGCGCGAGCTACAACGTCGGCTCGGCGGCTGATGCGGCGGCCGAGGTGGAGTACTGCAACGGGCCCGCGGACAGCGAGTGGGGCTCCAGGCGAGCCGCCAACGGTCATCCCGAGCCTTACGGCGTGAAGCTGTGGCAGGTCGGCAACGAGCAGGCCGGCGAGGAGTACGAGCAGCGCTTGCCCGACTACTGCCGCGCGATGCTGGCCGCCGATCCCACGATTGAGCTGCTGACCGCCTTCCCCTCTGACGGTGTCATCGAGGGGACAAAGGACCTGGTACGCTACGTATGTCCGCACTACTACTCCACCTCCATCCCGTGGATGGTGGCCGACATTCGGGCGCAGCGCGAGCACCTTCGGCGCCTGGCGCCCGGCCGGAACATCCGGATTGGCGTAACTGAGTGGAACGGCACCGCGGGCGACTGGGGCCCGGCCAGGGCGATGATGGCGACACAGTCGAACGCGCTCTACTGCGCCCGCGTGTTGCACACATTCCAGCGCAACAGCGACCTGGTCGCGATGGCGAACCGCTCGGGCCTCATGAACGGCTGGTGCTGCGGCAACATCCAGACGAGCCCGCGCGGCCTGTGGGTCACGCCGGCCTACTACACGATGCAGCTCCTAAGCAGGCATTGCGGCACGCGACCCCTGAAGGTAGTGAGCGACGACGGCGCCGAGCTGCGCGGGCCCGAGTTCGGAGCCCTGCTCGACGCGATGGCGACCCTCTCCGACGACGGCCGTAAGCTCACGGTCACCGTGGTCAACGAGGGCGGCAATCCCGTGGAGACGGCTCTCGACCTCAGCGCGCACCTACGTGGGCACGCAACAGCGACGCGCTACACGCTGGCGGCCGAGGGCCCGTTCGCGGTCAACGACGAGGCGCGGCCAGATCATGTGAAGCCGACCGAGTCATCCATGGAGGTCGAGCTGGAGACGTGGGTGGAGTTCCCTGCGTGGTCGCTGACGGTTATCGAGGTCGGGGTGTGACGGTTGTCCTCAAGACAGTGGGCTTCAGCCCATCGCAGTTCGGACCAATGGGCTGAAGCCCATTGTCTCTCCTATCCGCGCCCCTACAGGTGCACGACCTCCCCGGCTCGCGCCGACTGCTCGGCGGCGAGGAGCACCTCCAGCGCGGCGCGACATTCGGTAGGTTTGACGGCGACGTGAGCTTCGCCACGGATCGCGTCGCGAACGTTCCCGTAGAAGGCGCCCCAGTCGCCGGGCACCGTGGGCACTTGGGCGGCCGAGCCGTCGTCGACGCGCGCCAGCCGACCTACCGGCCCGGGGTCGACCTCCGGCCAGCCGACGATGCCCTCGCGGAGCCGCGCCTCCTGGGGGTCTGAGCCGTACTTCTCATAGCACGCCTCGGTGCCGCGCACCAGCCAACGTGGCCGCTCGATGGGAGTCAGTGCACCGGTCTCGATCAGCCCCGTCACGCCCGACCGGAACGTGAGCAGGCATTCCGTCAGTGTGGCGACGTCGAGGTCGGGCTCCGTGAAGTCCTGGGTGCAGAACACGCTCGCGACCGGCCCGAAGAGGAGCATGAGCTGGTCCACCATGTGCGCGCCGAGGTCGAGCCACATGCCACCTCCGCGCGCCCGCTGGAGCCTCCACGATGCGCGCCGCGACACGTCCGCTCG
>Ga0315279_10004550_pt1 | contig 18553 bp, 22 predicted proteins | sample YL17G06_20_MG_FD_203694 | JGI IMG/M metagenome (GOLD analysis project Ga0315279, IMG submission 203694) | Sediment microbial communities from Yellowstone Lake, YNP, Wyoming, USA - YL17G06_20 | ecosystem: Environmental > Aquatic > Freshwater > Lake > Sediment | place: USA: Wyoming | collected... | reverse complement strand
ACGGACCATGACCAACACTCGAAGCAACGACTGTCGACGAGTTCATCACCTTGTTTTGAGAGACAAAAGGCGTTGGGAGATTGCCGAGGCCTAGGTTCGCTGCATAGGCATCCTGCGCCATTCTAGAAAAGACGAGACCTGTCAAAGCAATGACAGTCAGAAGAATCATTATGGATGTCCTCTTTGACGAATGGAATCTTCTCTGTGCACCGTGCATTGGCAAGTGTTGTTCTCCTAGTCCCTTGATAAGGTGGTTTTTATGTTCCTCAGAGAGGAAGTATCTGATATCTTAATAAACCTTATTTCTCAACAGTTCAGCGCAAATACACATACACAAAAACCGCATCGGCTATCCTTCTAGACAATAATAAACTAAATTACTGAGGTACACTCAATTGAAAACCGGAGAGCATGAACCCATGAAACCGTCAAAAAACGTGCCTAATAAGCTTCAGCGAAAGAAAGATGAATGTTTATGGTTCGATACGTTAAGCATGAAAGAAGCGGAAGAGGCCGCCAAGAGAGGCAAGGTCGTGATACTTCCTGTTGGAAGCGTCGAAGAACATGGCGAACACTTGCCTCTTTGCACTGACAGCATTCAGCCTGAATATGTCGCAGTAGAAGTAGCCGAGAAAACAGGATGTTTGATTGCGCCACCATTGAGATATGGCGTCTGCAATTCTACGCGCAACTTTCCAGGAACGATCTCAATAGGCTTTGACGCACTGCACAGAATCACCAAAGACGTACTTGAGGAGTTCATTCGCAACGGGTTCAGAAGAATCCTTGTGGTCAGCGGGCATGCAGGCCAATCTCACATGGCCGCGCTGAGACTTGCAGCCCAAGAAGTCATCTGGAATCATGAAAAAGAAGGACCAGAGAATAGACCTAGAATAATGGTTTGCTCCGACTATGACTTCGCGTACGAGTTGAAGGGCAAATACTTCAGCGAAAAAGACGGCCACGCAGGAACAATTGAAACTTCACGAGTAATGGCCATACGACCTGATCTAGTGAAAATGAAGGGGAAAAGCAGTTTTCCAGAACCACCGAGATTCGAAATACTCGCCCACCCTGAAGATTCCTTCCCAAGCGGTGTCATAGGCGATCCAATGGTGGCATCGCGTGAAAAAGGACAATTGATAAACGATTACGTGATAGAAAACGTTGCAAAACTTGTGAAGGACCTGATGCTGTAGGGCTTCTGTAACTCACCACAGGACGATATCAGAGTTAGGATTTCTTTGTCTTCTCTTTGCTCGATTCCTGGAACAGTTTCTTCACAGCCGTGAGCCTTGCTTTCTGTGCCAACACGTCACTCGTCACCAGTTCCAAGGCTTCTTCAGGGCACCATTTGACACATTGCGGTTCCCCTTTTTCCTTGCATAAATCGCACACATAGACAACTTTCTTCTCCGGATGCAGCATGATTGCACCGTAATCACACGCTTCGATGCACCATCCACAGCCGTTGCATTTGTCCTTGTCAACAGATATCAGTCCAGTTTCCTCAGACTGGGTCAATGCGTCTCGTGGGCATGCTGCCACGCACGCTGGGTTTTCGCAAAGTCGGCACGTAACTGCCATGTTTATCAGTTGGTCTATTCTGACAACCCGAATCCGTGATTTCAACGGGTTAAAGGCTTTATCGTTCGTCATTGAGCAGATGTATTCACATACTTGGCATCCTACGCATTTGTCGGGGTCTGCTGAAACGAACTTTCTGTCATGAATCTTTACCATGCTTTCTTCCTCTCCTTATTTGTGAATCATCGGGATCAGGTCTTCCATCCCGAGTTCCTTGAGTTTCTGGTCAGTAGGTATTCCTTCCTTTGTCCAACCACGTGCTTCATAATAATCATCAAGCAACAGGTCTAGTTCTTCTTGAGTGAAAACTGCTCCTTTTGATGGACCTTCATCAGGGATCGGAAGGTGCATCACCTTGTATGGCAACGTGTCGTCCTTTCTGCCCAATCCTTCTCTGATATTGAAAATCCTGCCGAGATTGTTTATTCTTTCACCCGCAAGCTTCAGTTCATCCGGCGTCATTTCATGACCTGTGACGACACTGTACAGTTTGGACATGTCCTCCCATTCCTTGTAGTAGGTGCCTCTTGAAAACTTGCAGACGACTAGTGAATCGATGATTGAGTAAGAGTCTTCCATACCTTTGACAAGTTTTCCCCTGCCTTTTTCAGCAATCAGACGGTTGACTTTTCCTTTCACGTCGAACGCATAAGCTCCGTGTCTGTTGTGATCTGCTCCACGGAAAGACACAGCAAATCCCAGCGCGGCTGTTTTCAAGCACCTGAGGTCATAGCCTGTTACTTCCACTCCTTTGATGTGGGCGGCCAATTTTTCTGAGCCTTTCCCGATTTTTTCCGAGGCAACTTTAACGCCGTCTGCCAATATGTCACCTATACCTTCACGTTTGCCGATTTTTTCAACAAGCTGAACCATTGCTTCATGATTCCCGAAATGTGCGTCTATTCCGTCAAGTTCTTTCTGGGTCAATATGCCTTTTTCATAACAGTCCATTGCAAAGCCTGCAATCACACCTGCACTGATGGCATCAATCCCATAGTAGTTTGACAGCTGCATTCCTTTAATTATCGCGTCGAGACGGTCTACACCGCAGAACGGCCCGAGCGCCCACAGAGTCTCGTATTCCATGCGTGTCATTGTGTTCTTGTATGGACCTTCCGAGACTACGCACATGTGTTCACACCGCATCGCACAGGAGCTGCATCCAATTATTTTCACAACGTACTTTTCATTCAACACCTCTCCGCTGACTTTCTCCGCCCCTTCAAACGACGCGTTGTTATAGTTCCTCGTTGGCATGCAAGCCAAAGAATTGTGAACCAAAACGTTTTCAACAGTTCCCAACGTACGGTATTTCTGTGCGGCAGGACCTTTCATCCTTTCATGAAATTCCTTAACCATTTCCATGAAAACTTCCGGCTTTGCCACAGTGATGTCACGTGTCCCGCGGACGGCAATTGCCTTGAGATTCTTTGAACCCATGATTGCGCCAAGGCCCGTTCTTCCCGCAGCTCTCGTCTTGTCATTGATGATGCAGGCAATTCGTGACAGCTTCTCGCCTGCAACGCCTATTGCAGCTACGCGAATGTAGTAGTCTCCAAGTTCCTCTCTTATCGCGTCCTCTGTTTCTTGTGGCGACTTGCCCATCAATTGTGAAGCATCTAGCAATTGAACAGAATCATCGTCAATCCAAACGTAAACTGGTCTTTCCGCCTTGCCTTTGAAAATAACCACATCATATCCAGCTCGTTTCAACTCGGTGCCAAACGTGCCGTGGGCTTTGGCTTCACCGACTCCATAGCTGGCTGGTGATTTTGACACGAAAGCGTGCCCGTTTCCGCCTGTTGGCCACATTGTACCTGCTATCGGTCCAGTTGCCAGTATCAACGGATTTTCTGGGCTGAAGGGCTCTACTCCTGGCTTGGAATTGTCAAGCCACAGGCGCATGCCTAAGCCTATTCCACCAATGTATTTCTTGGCGTAATCCTCGTTCAAAGGCTCAACACTGGTTTTCCCTGACGTTAAATCAACACGAAGTATTCGTCCAGCATAACCTAACAATGGACTTCCTCCAAGTTGCCGTTTGTAAAGGGAAATGCACGTTTGATATTAATTTATCTATCTTCAGACGAGCATCTGCATGAAGACCAGCTAAAGATGGGAAAACGCAAATTTACTGCTGATAGGCTTGTGTGATAAAGTAAAATGAGGTAGCAGTGGCTTACATTGCTTCTTTCACTAGGTCTAGAATGTCTTTTACTGCAATCTTGTTTTCAACATCCAACACTTTCGCTGCGTCTTCTAGTGTCGTAACACAGTAAGGACAGGCAACAACTATCGTGTCAACGCCAAGGGCAAGGGCCTCTTGCAGTCGGTTGGTGCTCGGTCTTTTTTCGGGAACGGCCTCTTCGGTCCAAACTCTTCCTGCGCCTCCGCCACAGCAGAAACTGCTTTGCTTTGTCCTTTTCATCTCAACGAGTTCTATTCCTGGAATTGCCTGCAAGATCTGTCTTGGAGCGTCGAATATGTCATTGCGTTTGCCTAAGAAGCAAGGGTCGTGATATGCGACTGTCTTCTTCACTGGTTCTGTCAGTCGGAGTCTACCGCTCTGCAAAGCTTCGGCTAAAAATTGAGTGTAATGTTGAACCTTCAGGGCGGCATCTTTGTATGGCTTGTCATTCTTGAAGGTGTTGTAGCAGTGAGGTGATAGTGTCACAATTTTGTCAGCATCGAACTTTTTAAACATGGAGATGTTGTGTTCAGCCAATTCTTCGAAGAGTCCTTTCTCGCCCATTCTAAGCATGTGGTCTCCGCAGCACCATTCTTCAGCGCCGAGTGTCGCGAAAGACACGCCCATATTGGTGAATATCGCAGTCATGTTCTTTGCGACTTCCTGGTTTCTAAGATCGTACGCGTTTGAACAGCAAACAAAGAACAGCACGTCAGCTTTTGTGACGGTTGGATATGTTCTAACATCCATATCCTTGGCCCAATCCATCCTTCTCATCTGGGATGTTGTCATGGGGTTGTGGTATCTGTAGACGCTTTCGAGAACGTCTTTCACTGTTCTAGGGATGTTGCCAGTTTCCACCATGAGGCTGTGATCTTCCACTATTGCTTCTGCACAGGTTAGTTTTTTGGGACAGAACAGTGTGCATGAGTTGCATTGTGTGCACAGCCAGATGTTGTCGGCCATGGGTTTCAATCGTTCGTCGGCGCCTTGATCTCTTGAATCTGTTATGAACCGGTAAGTCTGAGTTAGTGCTGAGGGCCCCAGGAATTTTTCGTCGGGAACTGCTGGGCATGAGGAGTTGCAGATTGAACACTTAATGCAAAGCGTTAGATCCCAATATTTCTTCAGATCAACGGGGGACTGCACAAATTCCTCGGGCTTCTCCAATTCTCCTTCAGGCTTTATCAAGTGAGTTTTGATTCTCTTGCAGGTGTTGAAAAATGGTTGCATGTCGACTACCAAATCTTTTATGACTGGAGCATTTGAAAGCGGTTCAATGAGCACCGAGTCAGCGTCGAGGTCAAGCACTTGTGTGTAGCATGCAAGCATCGGTTTTCCGTCCACGTTTACGGCACAGTCTCCGCATATGCCCATTCTGCAGGACTGTCTGAATGTTAGTGATTCGTCCAAGTTGTCTTTGATGTAGAGTAGTGCGTCGAGAACAGTCGTTCCCCTCTTAATGGGAACTTTGAAGGTTGACATGTACTTTCTTTTTTGTTCAGGGTTATATCGACTTATGGTGAATTCGACGGTTTTCTCAACTAGAGTGGTCATAATGCTCATCCTCCTAGTATGTTCTGGCTGCGGGCTGCCACTTCGTTATGGTCACTGGTGAATAGTCCAGCTTTGGTCCTTCTTTCGTATAGTAAGCTAGAGAGTGCTTCAGCCAGTTCTGGTCGTCACGTTTAGGGTAGTCGGTTCTTGAGTGGGCTCCTCGGGATTCTCTTCTTGGAAGCGCGCTTACCATCGTGATTTCGGCCAAATCCAACATGTAATCCAGTTGAAGCGCATTCAGCATTCCCGTATTGAAGGGTCTGCCTTTGTCGTGTACTTTTATTTTCTTGAAACGCTGCTTCAGCTGTCTTATTTCTTTCAGGCCACTTTCAAGCAGGTCATGTCTTCGGTAGATCCATGCTTTTTCGTTCATTATGTGCCGCATCTCATTTCTGACTGCGGTCATGCTTTCGGGACCTTCGTTTCCCAGGATGTCGTCAAAAACTCTTTTTTCTTCGGTTGCTAGTTTCGCATTTGGAATCTCATTCAGGCTCGCTTTCATGGCGTGTTTGGCTGCTTCTTCGCCTGAAACTGCTCCGAAGACTAGACATTCGCTTGTTGAGTTTGTTCCAAGCCTGTTTGCGCCGTGTAGGCTTAAGCATGAGCATTCTCCGGAAGCGTACAATCCATAAATTGGTGTTTCGGTTTTCATGTTGGCTTTGATTCCGCCCATAGAATAGTGTGCAGCTGGCCTGATCGGTATTGGTTCTTTTACTGGGTCTACTCCACCGAGTTTTATTGCAACGTCACGAATTAGTGGTAGTCGTAGGTTTATTTTTTCTTCCCCTAGATGCCTGAGGTCTATGGCGATGTAAGGTCCATAGGATCCTTGAAAACCTCTTCCTTCCAAGATTTCGGTTTGTTCGGCCCTTGAGACTACGTCGCGTGGGGCTAGCTCCATCTTTTCAGGAGCGTATTTTTTCATGAATCGTTCGCCCTTGGCGTTGATCAGGTATCCTCCTTCTCCTCGGGCTCCTTCGGTTATTAGCACGCCTGAGGGAACCAGTCCTGTGGGATGGAATTGTACGAATTCCATGTCTTCCAATGGTGCTCCTGCCCTGTAGGCCATTGCCATTCCGTCGCCTGTGGTTGTGTGTGAGAATGTTGTGAATTCATAGATGCGTTCGTGTCCTCCGCTTGCGATCACGATGGCCTTTGCGTTGAATGCGTGCATTACTCCGGTTCTCATTTCAATGGCTGTGAGTCCTATTGCCTTGTTGTCTTCAACTATGAGGGAAGTTGCGAACCATTCATCATAGTACTTTATGTTTTCGTATGATGATGCTTTTCCGTACAGTGCGTGCATCTCGTGAAAGCCTGTCATGTCTGCTGCAAAACACGCTCGAGGATAGGTGTGACCGCCGAAGGGTCGTTGATCTATTTTTCCGTCTGCGGTTCGACTCCATGGGCATCCCCAATGTTCTGTGAGAACGATTTCTCTTGGAGCTTGTTTTACGAAGAATTCTGCGACGTCTTGGTCTGCCAGAAAGTCAGCGCCCTTGACTGTGTCGTAGGCGTGCAAATCAAACGAGTCTTTTTCTCGCATTGCTGCGGCTGTCCCACCCTGTGCGCACACCGAATGCGACCGCAGTGGATGGTGCTTCGAGACCACTGCAATGTCAAGCTTGTTGTTGGCTTCAGCTGCTGCGACTGCAGCTCTCAGACCGGCCAATCCTGCGCCCATTATGACTATGTCATGAGTGAATTTCTCCATTGGTTTCACCAGACCTAGAGACTAGGGATTTCGGACCTGAGTTCTTATAGTTTTCCAATCGTTCAAGATGATTGTGTTCATCGTTAACGTTTGTCTAAGCGATTGTTTACAAGATTTTTATATTCCCTTCGTGCATCCTAGCTTGTGATGATTTAATGTTCGATGCAGAGAAATTCATTGGATACACCGTTGAAGAACTCAGACATAGAATAAAGGGTAATGCTATTATCGGTGTTTCGGGTGGTGTCGATTCTACTGTTTCTGCTGTGTTGGTGAACAAGGCTATTGGAGAGAATTTGCGGTGTGTTTTGGTTGACACGGGTTACATGAGAAAGAATGAAGTCGAAGAGAACGAGAGACTTCTGAAAACGCTGGGGTTAAGCGTTCTCGTTGTGGATGGGAAGGAACGGTTTTGTGAAAAATTGAGAGGCATCATTGATCCAGAGCAGAAAAGGAAAATCATTGGAGAACTGTTCATTAGGATTTTTGAGGAAGTTGCCAGAAAAGAGGAAGCGAGATTTTTTGTTCAAGGCACTATTGCGCCCGACTGGATTGAGAGTGGTGGAGGACTTAGGGACAGGATTAAGTCTCATCATAATGTTGGGGGTTTGCCTGAGAAGATAGAGTTTGAAATTGTCGAGCCTCTTAGGGATTTGTATAAGGATGAAGTGAGGGTTGTGGGAGAAAAGTTGGGTTTGCCTCAGGAGATTTATGAGAGGCAGCCGTTTCCTGGTCCTGGGTTGGCAGTGAGGATTCTTGGTGAGGCTGACTCTGATAGTGTTAGGATTGTGAGGGAAGCGTGTGCTATTGTGGAGGAGGAGATTGAGAGAGCGGTGGTGGGCAAAGAGATGAGTCGGCCTTGGCAGTATTTTGCTGTTCTGTTGCCCTGCAAGACTGTTGGGGTCCACGGTGACGTTAGGGTGTATGGAAGTATAGTGTCTGTTCGTGCCGTCGAGAGTTTGGATGGGATGAGCGCTGCGTATTCCAAGATTCCTCATTCAGTGTTGGAGACTATCTCCGTGAGGATTACTAACACTTTGAAGGATGATGTTAGCAGGGTTGTTTTTGACATAACTAACAAGCCGCCGGGGACGATTGAGTATGAGTAAGTCTGTCAGAGTCTATGTTGTTGACAATGGTGGGCAGTGGACTCACAGGATCTGGAGGGTTCTGCGGGAGATAGAATGTGAGACTAAGATAATTCCGAACACTACTCCTGTGAACGAGATAGATGCGGATGCTTTGATTATGAGCGGTGGAGCGCCTAGAATCGCTTGGGAATCGCCAAAACTGGGTAACTGCATCGATTATTTGAACGAGTTTGATGGTCCAATTTTGGGAATATGTGTGGGACTTCAATTGATGGCGATCCACTGCGGTGGAAAGGCTGGGCCTTCAAAGGTTCCAGAGTTTGGGTTGGCTAGGATAAGGGTAATGGATGAAGATGACTTGTTCAAAGGTTTGCCGAAGGAGTTTTTGGTTTGGGAGTCGCATAATGATGAGGTTAAGGAGGCACCGGGGTTCGCGATTCTTGCGGTGTCAGATAACTGCGGTGTGCAGGCGGTGAAGCATTTGAATAAGCCGTATTATGGTGTTCAGTTTCATCCGGAAGTGAATAACACCGAGCATGGTGAAGATATCCTTAGAAATTTCGTTAATGTTGCAGGGAAAAGATAGAACATGTTTGTTTGAGCCGTGAGAGAGAAGGGTTGCACTGCACGACATCGATATCATTGCTGTGAAGGACTGTTCAACATGATTTTTGGCTGAAAAAGAGTCAAAAATGACCTACCCCCTCCCCCTAGGTTTTCAGCACACACAATACTGAGGTGAGTTTTTGGATAGGGCTTTTTGTGGGGTTTGCGGTGCCGTTCTGCTGATGTGCATGTTGAGTTTTGCGCGTGCATTAATAATGGTTGATCCAGTACTTGGGAAGTGGAGAGGCGGAATTGCCTGTAATAAGGATAAAAAACACGGGGACCCGTGTTGTTTCTCACTATTCTAATCGTTTTATGATGTGGTAACTCAACAAATAGTTTGGTTATTACTTCAGCGCACGCACAGCAGGCGTCCCACGAGTTCATCAGAAGATAATCAGCTTATTCGCGAAGTGCTAATGCGATCCTTTTTTCTCTTTTTGGCTTTGATGGAGTACTTCTATGACAATGGATTTCTTTTCCGGATCATATGTCACACTTACACGTTCTCCTTGTTTGAAAGGAAAAGCTGAGTCTTTGACGAGACCTGCCGGTATAGCAACGTACAAAGTGTCGGCTTTCGAATGTTTGTAGAGCTTTGCCTCGCCCGCGAGGACAAACGACGGAAAGACGGACATAGCGATCAAATAATAGTTATTGCAGCAATATTTATATGTTACTACAGTTTATACTACCTTGGCAACTGCTGTGACCGTATCTGCGGTGATAGTAACAGTCACTACGGAATGCCAAGGTAATGGGTGAAAAAATGGAAATAATTGCAGCCTACGCATATTCTCTGGTAACGTATTCCTGTTTCCAGTTGTGCGACATTCTCTCCACAAGAGCTGCCCTTTCAAAACTTACAATCGAAAAACATGAGGTCAATCCTCTGCTCGTTTGGCTAAAAAGAAAAGTGGGAACAAACAGAGCCTTCTTCTTAATGTGGTTAGTAATAGCAAATTCCGTTGCGTTGTTTGACGCACTGTATGTACAGGCAATCGTGGGTTTTGTCTTAGCTTGCTACTTCTTTGGAATGTTTCATTTGTTTGCGGTTTTCAACAATCTGCAAATATTCTTTGAAACCAAGTTTGTGGGTCCAGAAAACCTGGAACGGAACACAGATTTCTTGATCGGAGAACTGAAAAAGCGTTCAACAATGGGCAAAATAGTCCTGCTAACAAAGCTAAATTTGTTCAATATATTCGTCTCATTCTTCGGCATAGCCACGCTTGTCCTATCAACAATGCTTCTCAACACGTTACAATTCAGCCTAACAGGGCCGACTAGCGTATTTCTTATGTTCTTTCCACCAATGATGATAATTACACTGATTCTATTCGCTCCTTTCAAAGTCATGGGCATGTTCATAATCTGCACAAGAAGACTTCAAACCAAATCGCCTGAAAATCCGCCCGCTGATCAAGAGTCAGTGACCAACTTACCAGTATCCGTATTGGAAAAGGCATTGAAAGATGCCAAAGAAAACCACTCCACGTTCGTTCAAATCAGGTTTTCACCAACGGAACCCAATGCTACTTCACCTAGGCAATCGGAGGTGAAAAAAGATGAGTAGAACCAGTTGGAGGAAATACCTGCCGAAAAGATTCAAGATCGGCATCTCAGGCCGCTACTCGCTGATTTATGGAAGTGCCGAGTGGGGACCGAGGGCGAGAAGAAGACGAAGACGCTAAGTCGGAAACAACCCTACATTCGATCAATCGTAAAAAAGCATGCCATGGCTGCTATTTGCTGCTCGGTGTGAACCTCTCGCTTAGTATGCCGCAACGAACGCAAGAAAGGACGATTCCATGCATCTGCTCTGGCAAGGCTGCACCTATGCCGCTCTCATGTCTCACGGTTGGCGAATAGTACATCATTAGCGCGGATCCGCAATTAGGGCACTTTTCAACAGCCCATCTCAGGTGCAGATGGCATGGTTTGTCAACCGGATTCTTCTTGGGCTCAAAGTCAATGGTGATTCCTGTCTCAAGAATAGGAGTGACTTTTAGCTTCCCAATTCTCATGTTTTCACCGCTCTGTCTTCTGGATAACTTTCTTCTATCAAGCTCGCATATATAGGCGTCAGCGCGTTTTAGCGCGCGTTGGGTTGTTATCCTTGAGTGTCACCTTTCCCAAAGGTCTAGGTGCAAAAACGAAATCTCTGGCCCCTAACAGAAGTGTATAGAAGATGACTAGGCGACAGAAATCATCCACCTTTGCATAGCATTGGATTCCAAATTCTCTCAATGAAAGACTCTTGGAATATTCCGGCTGGGCTCTGTTTGCTCGATCTCTGAAGTTCATCATTTTGCTTGCATCATCATACTTGAACTTTGCGTGTGCTATGGCGTTTCTTATACGATCATTGTATCCCTCAAAGAAAACTGAGACCAGATCCTTCTTGAACTTCCAAATGGGTTCGTCTTTGATTGCCTCATATGCGATGTCTGCTCCATCTGTAGCCTTTCGGAAGGTGTAGAGAATTCTGATGTTCTCGTCGTAAACGCCTTCCACAAGGACAAGATACATGAAGCACATGCTGTAGTAATTGCCACTCTCACTGAGATTTTTCGATTTTATCAACTCAAGATATATCCTTCCAAGACTGTTGAGAGCTTCAGCGCCTGTCTCCAATTCAGGCAAGATTCTCTCGAAGGTTTCTTTTGACTTTGGAAAACCCAATTTCCCGATCATATCATTGATAGTCTTTTCCAAAGTCATGTAGCACTTCTCTCGGTATTTCCAGTTCTCACCACTACCAACAAAATCATTCTTGAATGCCTGCATAACATCGATCCAGTCAGATTTGATCTCGACAAGGTTAACCTTGGGAAGAAGCATGTCCTCTGACAATCGCTTCGCCCACTTCGATGCATGTGGAAAGCGCTTTTCTAACAGCTTAGACAGCCTGTTTATTTCAGCTGCTCTTTCACTTAGTCGCATGATTTGACTTGACAAGTCTATTCACTAGCTCACGCTTTACTCAATTGCAGGCATCCAGTCCAAATAATCATCGGGAACTTGAAGACTGCCCTTTCCTGAGGAGAGTGTGCACGATGCTCCAAGTTGCGAATGCACATAGGTTGATGCTTGAGGAGAAAAGGCCAAGCTCCGTCAAGGTTGCAGGAAGCCCTAACTCTAACTGAACAGCAAGTTTGAAGACTGCTGCAATGAATGTGAGCAAGCTTAGTCTGGACAAGCGGATGTCAATGTTGTCGAGCTCTTGGGCTTTTGTGATGGTTGAGGCACAAATGAAAGCTACGAAAACTCCGCATGCTGTTATCAGCCCATTCAGATACTGTGATTCAACCACAGTATTGAAGTTTCCTTTTGCGAAGACTATTATGACAGGAGAAAAACAGAGCAGAACAATGATGTACACAAAGATTCTTTCTCTGATCAGTTTGCGTGCCACAAGCAGTCACAGAAATGTCTCTACATGTGCAGACTATAAATGCGTGACGATTATCACTGAAGACACGAGAAAAAGCGCTAAGACACGGCAAGCGCCCAATCCCGATAGTTGTCAGGAAGCTGAAGACTGCCTCTACCGCGAGAGTCTATGACAACTTCGCCCCTTTCAAAACAGAATGATCCCACAGCCACCGGGCCAAACTTTTGTTTCAGGGCGTCAAGAACCTCTGCTCTTTCCAGCATGCAGATCTGTTCTGCTTGGACCCGATCGTGTCGTGCAGTGTTGACTATGATGCGCTTCACGAAACGACGCTGCTCGTTGAATTCACTGCGTCGGCCACGATGCTGCGCCATATTTGACAAATAGGGGTCGGATTGCATAAAAGATTTCAGCACTTCTCCCTGTACATTTTGCAGGGTGTTCTTCCAGTTCTTGACGCCAAGTGTTAGGCAGGTAGACGACAAGGAAGCACACGATCACGAAGACAAGAAATGCGACAGCGGCCAGAAACAGCCAGCTACGCACGCCAGCATACCATTCCTCGAGTGCAATCCAGAAACAGGCAAACCCTAGAACTCCCAACACTGCATTTTTTACAGTCACTGACACTTTCCTCCTTCAATGTTTCATATCCATAGAGTTCAACTCTTATGATCACTATTCCATTCCCAAGAAAAAAGGGAAGAAGCCAAAGATCTCGTAGAACAAGAATTTGACTATGTCCTCACAGCTCCAGAAGGACACATGCTATTCAGAAAGCGCAAGTGACCATGATCATAGCTTAAGGTTGAGAACCTTTTGGGCCTCGTCAACATATCGCTCTATCTGGTAGTATGCTTCCTCGCAAACACTAATGGCACTTCGCCCGGGAATGTCTGAGAAAGAGAACCGTTTGGAAGCAAAATCCGGTTGTGGAACAGGGCCCTTGATCGCAAAGTCATCTGAAAAATCAGGCGCGTATGCACGCAAGTTAACTGATATTGTGCCCGAGGTTCCGCCTGAATTCCCAAGATAGATGAACTCGATGTTCATTGGTGGATATCCTCTGTGGAAGCTAACATTTCTCTTGTTCCATAAAGGACTCTTAAGCAAGATTTTCTGTTTTCCACTCCACCAGTTGACAAAGTTGATGACTTCTTTGCAGCCTTTCTTCTCGGCAATCGCTTTGATTTCTTCCTCACTATACTGATCATCACGACTCAAACCCAAGAAATGTTCTGCTACATCATAGAGCATCACATCCATCACGCTTCGCCAAGAAGTAAGAAAAGCAGTCATGAAGTATTCAAATTTCTCAGAGTCGGACTCATAGCTTTTTAATTGATCAAGAAAGAACTTTGCTTCGCTCAATCTCTTCCGAGAGTCCATCGTTCAAAATGTGACTGTTTGTTGCATTTAAGCTTTCATCCCCGATCGCAACGCCAAAAAAGGGAAAGGATGCGTTGTGATAAACAAACTCATAGGCGCTTTATGATGTGGTATCCAAACTTCGTTTTTACCATAGGTGAGGTTTGACCTTTCTGAAGAACAAACGCGGCTGTTTCAAATTCCTTGACCATTTTTCCTCTGGTGAAGGTTCCAAGGTCTCCGCCTCGCTTTCCTGATGGGCAGAGGGACATTTCTTTGGCGATGTTTGCGAATTTTTCTCCTTTGTTGAGGCGTTCTATAACGGTCTTGGCTTCTTGTTCTGTTCTTACGAGAATATGGGCACAATGAACTTTGTCTGGCATAGTTTATTGGTTTTGCGCTTTCGTTTATAACTCTTCCTTCTGCAGTGGCGTTGCCAAGAAGACAGGACTTGGCAAAATCAAATGATGGCCAAATGATCTATAGCGGAAAACCTTCAATGCATATAATCAGAATTCGCGGTGTCCTATATCTCTCTTGATGGTTTTTTCGGTTTCTTCAGGTTGGGGTTCACGCAGTGTTGGGTGATGATGCAGTATGCTGACGTACATCTTCATCCGGAAAAATTGGAGGCCCAAGACGTCTACTGGTACGGAGGGAGGGAAGCCGAATATTCTTTCCTTCGTCCTGTTTACTGCAAGCGTAGCCAACACCAGCACCGTCGCGAACAAGCCTGTAGTGACAAGGAGCGAAAGCATCGGAATAGTTTTCATGGAAACACTCAAAGCTACGACCGCTGAGGCTATCCCTGCAGATGCAAGCAAGACTGTGTCTACAATAAATGGAACTGCAGTCGCGGAAACAAAGAACACGATTGCCAACACCAGATGGTACACGCTGAGCTTTGGCAAGGTGGTTTTCATGACGTTCAACACTTCCATGTCGCCTTGCCCTAAGCCGGTTCCATTTTCGACAGCCTTGACGAATACTCCTGCGTTCCTGTTGAATTCTTGAGTCTCATCAATCATCAGCAAACCGGCACACACTAAGAATGCAATACAGCCTAGTATACCTCCGACTTCAAAGGTCTTGAAAACCACAACGGTTGTCGCGATCCAGCTGCCGTAAATAGCCAGGAAAACAACGAGTCCTGTGTGACTGCTGATGATCCTCCGATGCTCTGCATTTGGCTCAAACACATTGAAAGTCTTGTTGAAAACACGGACGGACAAATCCTTTGGGAGCTTTCTCAAGTCTCTGAATTTCTGACCCAGCATCAATGAAAAGGCAAGTGCGACGCAGCCCATCACAACAAGAACAAAGAATGATAAAACAAGCGAGATGTCCAAGTGAAAAATATCGAACACTCGTCCACCAGCGTACGCACTAGTATAAATAGGAACCAAACTTAAATGCTTGACTAGCATGATGTTGAACGCAACTGTCTTTTTAACTTGAAAAACGGTGAATTGTCCGGTGGGAAGAGCATGGCGTGCAAGATGAATTTGACGAGGCTGCAAGAAGGTATACGAACTCGATTGATGGGAAGAATTGTCTTCTTCTCAAGAGATGTTGGCTCGACAAATGAATGGGCAAAAGAACTCGCAAGTCAAAGTGCTCCAGAAGGAACAGTAGCAATAGCAGAAACTCAAACCCATGGACATGGAAGACTCGATCGCAAATGGATCTCTCCAGCAGGTGGACTCTGGTTCTCAGTAGTCCTCAGACCTAAGATCGCTTTAGCTGAGGTTTCTCAGCTCACTTTCGTCGCAGGATTAGCGGTCGCTGAGACTTTGCGTGAGTTGTATGGTTTGAAAGTTGAGACGAAGTGGCCTAATGACGTCCTCATAAGCGGACGCAAGGTTTGCGGAATCTTGGGAGAAGCGAGTTCAACGGGTGGAAAAATCAGCTTTGTTGTGTTAGGAGTCGGTTTGAATGCGAACTTCGACATTGGAAGGGTCTTTCCGAGAACAATGAGACGGAGCGCCACTTCGCTGGAAAGCGAGTTAGAGCGAAAGGTTCAGTTAGAGACGTTGTTTAATGCTTTGCTTGAGAAACTGGAGAAGACCTTTGACCTCTATACTAGAGAAGGATTCACGCCTATTCTTTCAGAGTGGAAGAAGCATGCTCTTTTTCTAGGTCGGAAAGTCAACGTCATAGATCAAGGCAAGAAGATCAAGGGAACAGCGTACGATGTTGCCAAAGATGGAGCTTTGGTTCTCAGACTTGACGATGGCAGCTTAGCGCATGTTTTCGCTGGAGACGTATCTCTTCACATAAGTCGAAGACCGGTGCTAGGACCAGACAGAAAAAACGAGTTTGGTTGAAGGAAAATTCTGATTACTTTTTCTTTCCTCTCTTCTGTTCGTATCGTTCAGAGCATTTGACGCAGCAGAAAGTGTATTTCTTCCCGTCGACAATTGTTGTGTAGGCTGCGAGTTTGCATGTTTCTGAAGGTATTTCGACCTTGCAGTATTCGCACTTGACAAATTCGGGTTTCATTTATTCACCTCTTTGGCTTTCTGCTTCTTGTAATAGTCCTCTATCGCAGCGTGCAATGCATCTGCAGCCAAGTTTGAACAGTGCATCTTCACAGGCGGGAGACCCCCGAGTTCGTCCGCGACGTTCCCGCGAGTTATCTTCAAGCCTTCTTCCAAGGTTTTCCCTTTTGCCAGCTCCGTTATCATGCTGCTGGTCGCGATTGCGGAGCCGCAGCCGAAAGTCTTGAACTTGATGTCTTCGAGACGATTATCCTTCACTTTGATGTAAATTGTCATAAGGTCTCCGCAAACGGGATTGCCAACCGTGCCCACACCGTCAGCATCTGGAATTTCTCCCATGTTGCGCGGGTTCTTGAAGTGATCCATGACTTTCTGGGTATACATCACTCATTCAGCTCCTTTGGAGTTAGGGGTGACATTGCTCTTAACCTTTTTACTATGTTTGGCATCAAGCTTGCCGCGTAATCAACTTCTTCTTCGGTGTTTTCCTTGCCCAACGTAAACATCAGCGAACCGTGGGCTTCTTCGTGTTTGAGCCCAATCGCCAGAAGCACATGCGATGGTTCCAGAGTCTTTGCTGTACAGGCTGAACCTGAAGATGCGAAAACGCCTTCCAAGTCGAGACTTAGCAGCATTGATTCACCCTCTATGAAACTGTACCTTACAGAAGCGTTGTCAGGCAGTCTTTTGGTTGGGTGTCCGTTCAGGAATGAATATGGAATTGGTTTGAGCAAGCCGTCGATCAGTCGGTCTCTCAACTTCATGAGGCGGGCGCTTTCAGCCGGTATTTCTTTTTTGGCTATTTCAGAAGCTTTCCCCAAGCCAACTATCCCAGGCAGGTTTTCGGTTCCCGACCTTATGCCGCGTTCCTGTCCTCCGCCGTGCAGTAACGGTTCGAGGCGTATCCCCTCTTTGATGTAGAGGGCTCCGACACCTTTTGGACCACACATGTCGTTTGAAGAGATCGTGAGCAGGTCTATTCCTTCGTTTCTTACATCTATCGGAATCTGCCCGCACGCAGCCGTGGCATCAACGTGCAGATAGGCGTTCTTGACGTGAACGATTTTGCCGATTTCTTTTATGGGTTCAATTGTTCCTATTTCGCCGTTGGCATAGACTATGGAGACAAGGGTCGTTTTATCCGTCAACTCTTCCTCCAGCTTTTCAAGATTTACGAAGCCATACTTGTCAACTGGAAGAAAGACGGATTCGAATCCTTTCGTGGTTAAGTATTTGAAAGGGTTGACAACCGACATGTGTTCAACATTGGATGTTATTATTCGAGTCCCGCGGTCTTTGTTGCGGTAAGCTACTCCTTTGATTGCCAGGTTATTGCTTTCGGTTGCTCCTGAAGTGAAGATAATGGACTCTTTTTTCTCGGCATTAATGAGTTCTGCGACTCTTGCCCTTGCGTCTTCAAGTCCCCTTTTGGCTTCTTGACCTATCGCGTGTAGTGACGAAGGGTTGCCATAGGATGTTTTCATGTAGGGCAGCATTGCCTCTGCGACTTGAGGATCCACTGGTTTGCCTGCTGCATGATCCATGTTGATTCGTCGTGTTGCCGACATAGGTGGTTCTCTTAGAAGCATAATACTGCATCTGCTTCAAGAGCAAGGTCGTTAAGGGTTGCTGCGCCCACAATGTTGGCTGCTTTTGTGAAATCCCCGCGTGGTATTCCCAACAGACCGCAGCTCTGTTCGCAGACGACTAGTTTCACGCCAGCTTTTATTGCTTGGTCCATGACATCTTTGAGAGTAGGAAAAGTGCCCATCTTGATTTTTTCAGCTTCTCCTTTCTTGACCAGCGTGACGCCTTTTATGACAAAGTAGACTGTAGCGTCTATGTTCATCATTGCAGCTGTTGTGGCTAGAATGAATGGCGCGTAAGCTCTTTCAGGGTTGTCTACGCCGCTTGTTTGGACATATAATATTTTTTTCTTGTTGCTCATATTTTTCACTTCCTTTTTTTTTTTGTTTTTTACTTAACCTTTTTAATTAATATCTGAACGGTGTCTCCCTTTTTGGTGACGCTGACTAATTCTTGTTCCAAGTTCTTGACAAGACTTCTTATGTCGGACTCTGCCGCTGGATCATCTGCTAAAACTTCAAGCGTCTCTCCGACTTTCATCTCGTCCAGTTCCAGTCTTGTCTTGAAAACAGGTTCAGGACAATACAAGCCAACACAATCCAACGTCTTGTTAGGTTTAGATTTCATCGTCTTTCCTCAGGCAGTAGAGCTTGGAGAATGGCATAAAAAACCTTTCGCAAGTCGTCAGCCTTCGTGGAAATTTGAAAAGGAAAAACAAGAAGAAATTGGGGTTTTCGCAGTCACCTACGGGTTACTGGCTGATTTTTATCGCTTGCGTTGGACACTGAGTTTCGCATGCCAAGCATTTTATGCAGTCCTGTTCTCTCGCGGGATCAGATTTCTTTTCAGAAGTGGGATGCCCTGGCGCATCAGCCCAGTCGAACAATGTTACAGGACAGACTTCAATGCAGACGCCGTCACCTGTGCAAACATCCCAGTCGACTGCAACAGTGGTTC